>WNFK01196378.1_pt1 | contig 22912 bp, 24 predicted proteins | sample 5400281 | NCBI WGS metagenome assembly WNFK01 (sample SAMN13153350, study PRJNA577476) | soil metagenome | isolation source: 20 cm soil on Douglas fir-dominated hillslope | place: USA:California | collected 2013-09-17
AGCCGCTGAAAGGGCGGCGCGGGCCCGGTCATCACGAGGAGGAAGAAGGCCAGCACGCTCAGCATCACCGCCAGCACCCAGGGGTAGAGGGTGGGCTGACGTCGCCGGTAGCGGAGCACCACGATGAAGGTGTAGAGCCCGAGCATCCACGCCCACAGGATGATGGAGCCTTCCAGCGCGCCCCACACCGCGGTGATGCGGTAGTAGAAGGGCGTGCCGAGATTGGTGTTGGAGGCCACGTAGGCCACGGAGAAGTCGAAGGTGAGGAACGCGTACGCGAGCAGGAGCAGGGCGGCGGTGATGAGCGCCCACACGCCGACGGCGGCCCGCTCGGCGGAGGTGACGAGGGCGAGCCCGCCGCTTCGGGCGCCCAGCGCGGCCGCCCCCGCGCCCCAGAGGGCGAGGCCCAGGCCGATGGCGGTGAGCGCGTAGCCGATCTCGGGGGCGCCGATCGTCACTGACGGGCCTGACTGCCGCGCAGGGTCTTCAAGATCTCCTGATAGCCGGGCGCGGCGCCATCGTGGGGCGCCTTGTACTCCTCGGAGTGCTTGGCCAGGATGCTCGACGCCCGGAAGAAGCCCTCGCCGCTCCAGGCGCCTTCCACCACCGCGCCCCGGCCCTCGGCGAAGAGATCGGGGGGCGGCCCGGTGTGGCGCACCGAAACCGCGGCCTTGCCGTCCGAGAGGACGAAGCGCAGGTCGAGTGACTTCGGCTCCCACGTGAGGCTGCCCGGCTGGACCATGCCGCCCAGACGATAGCTCTTGCCCGGCGCGGGCGCGGCCAGGAGCTCCGTCGGCGTGACGAAGTAGACGAGGGACTGGGTCACGCCCGCGTAGATGAGATAGGCCAGCGCGACGAGAATGACGAGGCCACCCACGAGGAACTTCGCGCGGCGCTTCATGGGGCTGGTCATCGAGCGGCCGCCTTGCCGCCGCGGGGACGCGCAGCGAGGGCGCGACCCCGGCGGACGAGGTGACGCCAGTAGCCCAGGAACGCCGCCGCGGTGAGCCCGTAGGCGGCGAGGACATAGCCCCAGTGGTCCGGCATCATCGGCGCGCCTCCGGGGCCCACGCGTCCTCCAGCCGCGCGAGCTCCACACGGCGAAGGAGAAGGTAGAGAAAGAGGAGAGTGAACGCGACCCAGTTCACGAACAGCGCGGCGGCGATGGGCGCGGCGATGGGCGAGGGCTCCGGCCCCAGGATGGTCGAGGGCTGGTGCAGCGCGCGCCACCACTTGACGGAGAAGTGCACGATGGGGATGTTCGCGGCGCCCACGATGCCGACCACGGCGGCGATGCGGGCGCGCCGCTCGGGCTCGTCCACCATGGCGCGGAGCAGGAGGTAGCCCGCGTAGACGAGGAACAGCACCGCGGTGGAGGTCAGCCGCGCGTCCCAGGTCCACCAGGTGCCCCAGGTGGGCTTGCCCCAGATGGAGCCCGACACGATGGTGACCGCGGTGAAGAGGACGCCGAGCTCGGCGGCCGCGCCGGCCAGCCGATCCCAGCCCGCGCGCCCGGTGGCGAGGGCGCCGATGCTTCCCACCAGGACGAGACCGAAGGCGAGATAGGCGGTGAGCACCGCGGGCACGTGGACATACATGATGCGCTGGACATTGCCCTGTATGGCTTCGCGCGGGGCATAGCCGAAGCCCGCCGCCAGTCCGGCGCCCAGCGCCAGGAGGGCGAGCCCGCCCAGGATTCGCGTCGCGCGCGGGCTCATGTGTCCAGGATGAACTCGAAGGTGAGGAGCCCGATCACCAGATAGACGAGGTCGGCGCCGGCGAGGAGCCGCAGCCAGGCGGCGGCGTCTCCCAGCGGCTGCCCCGCCAGGACGATCTGCGTGGCGCTCACGGTGGCCAGCAACACCGGGACCTGCACGGGCAGGAGCAGGACGGGGAAGAGCAGCTCGCGGGCCCGCACGCCGGCGGTGAGCGCGGCGAAGAGCGTGCCCACCGTGGCCAGTCCCAGCGTGCCCAGCGCGAGCACGACGGCGAGGGACCCCACCACGCTCATGAGGTCCATGTTATAGAAGACGCCGAACAGCGCCAGGATCACCACCTCCACCGCGCCCATCACCACCAGGTTGGCGGCAAGCTTGCCGAGGTAGATCGCCGACTTGTCGCCGGGGGTGAGCCGGAGGCCGTCCCAGCAGTCATTGTCCCGCTCCGCCACGAAGCTCCGCCCGAGCCCGAGCAGGCCCGCGAGGACGAAGCCGAGCCAGAGCAGCCCGGGCAGTGCCGCGTGCAGCCGCTCCTGATCGGGGCCCAGCGCGAACTGGAAGAGGAAGAGCAGGAGCAGCGCGAAGAAGAGGAGGGCGTTGAGGCTCTCCTTCGAGCGCCGCTCCACGAGCAGGTCTTTCCACAGCACGATCCAGGTGCGGCGGGCATAGCCGATCATGGCGCGACGGCTCCGTCCACGATCGCGTCGTAGACGCGATGCAGCTCGTCGCTGGGTAGCTCGGCGGCGGCCCGGTCGAGCAAGACACGTCCGCCCGCCAGGATGACCACGCGGTCGGCCACCGCGAGCCCGCCGCCGAAGCTATGGGTGGTGAGGACCACCGTGCCTCCGGCCGTCTTGAAGCCGAGGAGGAACTCGACGAGCCACTTCTGCCCGTGACGGTCGAGGCCGGTGAACGGCTCGTCGAGGAGCAGCAGCGGGAGCCGTCCCAGGGGGACGCGGGCGAGGCCGAGCCGTCGCTTCATCCCCGCCGAGAACGTGCGCGCCCGCTCGTCGGCGACCGCCTCCAGCTCCACCGCCTGCAGCCGCTCGCGCAGGCGCGCGGGTGAGGCGTCGAGGCCGGCCATCACCGCCCAGAAGCGGAGGTTCTCCCGCGCGGTGAGGTCCTCGTACACGAAGGAGCCGTGCGCCACCATTCCCACCTGGGCCCGCACCGCGTCCGGGTCCCGGCGCACATCGACGCCGCCCACGCGCAGGCTGCCCGCCTCCGGGCGTACCAGCCCGGCCAGGATGCGGAGGAGCGTGGTCTTGCCCGCGCCGTTCGGGCCGAGCAGAGTCAGGCACCGGCCGACGGGCAGCGCGAGCGACACGTCGTCGAGGACGAGCGTCGCGCCGTACGACTTCCGGAGCCCGGCGGCTTCGATCACCTTACAAAAAAAGAAGGGAGACGGTGGACTGTCTCCCTTCGACCCGATGTGGGCTCAGCGGGAGGGAGCCATGGCGCGAAGCCGCGCGACACGCTCCTCGACCGAGGGATGCGTCGAGAAGAGGCTCTGCAGCATCCCGCCGCTCAGCGGATTCACGATGAACAGATGGGCGGTGGCCGGCGAGGCCTGCATGGGCACCGCCTTGGACGCCATCTCCAGCTTCTCCAGCGCCTCCGCGAGCCCCCACGGCTTGCCCGCGACCTGCGCCCCGGTGGCGTCCGCCTGGAACTCCCGCGCCCGCGAGATCGCCAGCTGCACCAGCATGGCGGCGATGGGGGCGACGATGGCGAGGAGGAGGGTGCCGAACACGCCGCCACCGTGGCCCTCGTCGTCGCTGTCCCGCCGCCCGCCGCCGAAGATCGCGGCGAACTGGGCCATCTGGGCCAGATAGGTGATGGCCCCGGCCAGGGTGGCGGCGATGGTCATGATGAGGGTGTCCCGGTTCTTCACGTGCGACAGCTCATGGGCGATCACGCCTTCGAGCTGGTCGCGATCGAGGATGCGCAGGAGGCCCTCCGTCACCGCGATCGCCGCGTGCTCCGGATTCCGCCCGGTGGCGAAGGCATTGGGGGCGTCGGTGGGAATGATGTACACCTTCGGCATGGGAATGCCGGCCCGGGTGACGAGGGTTCGCACGATGCCGTAGAGCTGGGGGGCCTGTGCCTCATCGACGGGCTGGGCTCGGTACATGGCCAGGACCATCTTGTCGGAGAACCAATAGCTGACGAAGTTCATGACCAGCGCCAGTCCGAAGGCTATGATCATGCCCTGCTGGCCTCCGAGGGCCTGGCCGATGAGGACGACCAGACAGGTCAGAACGGCGAGCAGCAGTCCGGTTTTAAAGACATTTCCCATGACTTTCCACCTCCCGATCGCATGCTAGCAGCGACCCCCCCGACCGTCAAGCGAGGGCCGCTCCGGGGCCTTTTGGGTTGACAACCCCATACCCCGAGCATATACTGGCGCGGTTGTTGAAAAATCCCTTGTTTGTCGAATCTTTAACCGAGGTTTTGCCCATGATCATCCGGGTCTCCGCGATTCCCGACGAGGGCATCCGGATCGACGGACCCGAGGCCTTTCCGCGTCCATTCGTCGACCCCACCTGGACGCTGGAGGGGGCGGAGCTGGCGCTGGAGAAGGACGCCGACGCCGTCTTCGTGCGAGGCACGCTCGAGGCCCGGGTTCCGCTGGTGTGCGGGCGCTGCCTGGAGCCGTTCGAGCTCCGCGTCTCCCCCGAGGTCGACACGCGCTTCCTTCCCGCGCCGGAGGGCCGGGCGGAAGAACGCGAGCTCGCCTCGGGCGATCTGGAAACCGACGTGTACGCCCATGACCAGCTGGATCTGGGCGCGCTGGTGGAGACCGAAACCACCCTGGCGCTGCCCATGAAGCCGCTCTGCCGCGAGGACTGCCGGGGGCTGTGCTCGGTGTGCGGCGGAAACCGAAACGTGACGGCCTGTGCCTGCCCGGAGCCCGCGTCCGCTTCACGCTGGGCGCCGCTCAAGGGCCTCGCCGACCGACTCCCACGATAGGAGCCCACGCGCATGCCGCTGCCCAAGCGACGCCACTCGAGAACTCGCGGCAAGAAGCGCCGCACGCACTACAAGATGATCGCGCCCACCCGCTCCCTCTGCCCCCAGTGCCGCGAGGTGAAGCTCCCGCATCAGATCTGCCCGCACTGCGGTTTCTACAAGGGACGCGAGGTTCTCACCGTCGAGGGCGAGTAGCGTCCGCGCCGGGCCTTCGCCCATGAAGATCGCGCTCGATGCAATGGGAGGCGACTTCGGGCCCGCGGTGGTCGTGGAGGGCGCCGTGGTGGCGGCCCGCGAGCACGGGGTCTCCTCGGTCCTGGTGGGCGACAAGGCCTCGATCGAGCGCGAGATCGTCCGGCTGAAGGCGCAGGAGCTCCCGCTCAGCATCCGTCATGCCTCGCAGGTGGTGGGCATGGCCGAGTCGCCGGTGCAGGCGCTTCGCCGCAAGCGCGACTCGTCGCTGCGCGTGGCCGCCGAGCTGGTGAAGGACGGCGAGTGCCAGGCCCTCGTCTCCGCCGGTAACACCGGGGCCGCCCTGGCCATCGGCATGTTCGTCCTCGGCGTCCTGCCCGGCGTCGAGCGCCCCGCCATCGCCACCACGCTGCCGAGCCTGGCCGGGTACACCGTCCTCATCGACTCCGGCGCCAACGTGGACCCCAAGCCACGCCACCTCTTCCAGTTCGCGGTGATGGGACATGTCTACTCGCGCGACATCGTCGGCAAGGACAATCCGAGAGTGGGTCTCCTTTCGGTGGGCGAGGAGGAGGGCAAGGGGAACGAGCTGGTCAAGGACGCCTTCGAGAGCCTGCGGGGCTCGTCGCTGAATTTCATCGGGAACATCGAGGGTCGCGACATCTACAACGGACGCTGCGACGTGGTGGTCACCGACGGCTTCACCGGCAACGTGTGCCTGAAGGTGTCCGAGAGCCTCGCGGAGATGCTGACCTCCATGATCCGCGAGGAGCTGACGCGGGATGTGCTGTCCAAGGCGGGGGCGGTGCTCGCCCAGCGCGCCTTCGCGCGCATGAAGCGACGGGGGGACTACACGGAGATGGGCGGGGCGCCGCTGCTGGGAATCAACGGCGCCTCCATCGTCTGCCACGGCGCCTCGCCGGTGAAGGCGATCAAGAACGCACTGCGGGTGGCCACGGAGTGGGTCCGCAACGACGTCAACGACCACATCAAGACCGCGCTCGAGGCCGAATCGGTCCTCGCCGAGGGGCGCGAGGGAGGCCGCGAATGAAGCGTGCCAAGATCGTGGGCGTGGGCGCCTACGCTCCCAAGCGGATCCTCACCAACGCCGAGCTGGAGAAGATGGTGAATACGTCGGACGCGTGGATCGTCCAGCGCACCGGCATCCGCGAGCGCCACATCGTCGACGAGAGTGAGGCGACCTCCGATCTCGGCCTGCGGGCCGCCCAGCAGGCGCTGGAGCGCGCGGGGGTGGAGCCGGGCGAGATCGACTTCATCGTGGTCGGGACCACCACCGGCGACATGGCCTTCCCCACCACCGCCAATATCCTCCAGCACCGCCTGGGCTGCCGCAACGCGGGCTCGATCGACCTCTACGCCGCCTGCGCGGGCTCGGTGTACAGCCTCTCCGTGGGAGCGCAGTACATCCAGACCGAGAAGTACCGCACCGTGCTGTGCGTGGGCGCGGAGTGCCTGTCGCGCATCACCGACTACACCGACCGGGGCACGTGCATCCTCCTCGCCGACGCGGCGGGAGCGGTGGTGCTCCGCCCGTCGGAGGACGAGTCCGGCATCATCGACACCGATCTCTACTCCGACGGAAAGTACTGGGAGTTCCTCTACCAGCCGGGGGGCGGCGCGCGGCATCCCGCCACCCACGAGACGGTAGACAAGCGGATGCACTTCGCGAAGATGAAGGGCAACGAGGTGTTCAAGGTGGCGGTCCGGATGTTCGGCGAGGCCGCCGAGCGCATCCTCACCCGCAATGGCTTCGTCGCCGACGACCTCGATCTCTTCATCCCCCACCAGGCCAATCTCCGGATCATCGAAGCGGCGGTGAAGCGCCTCAAGGTCCCCATGGACAAGGTCATGATCAACGTGGACCGCTACGGCAATACCGGCGCCGCTTCCGTCTACGTGGCGATGGAGGAGGCCTGGTCGTCCAAGCGGCTCAGCACCGGCGATCTCGTGCTCCTCGCCGCCTTCGGCGGCGGCTTCACCTGGGGCGCCGCGCTCCTCCGCTGGTAGGTCGCGCGTGAGGATCGCGTTCCTCTTCCCGGGACAGGGGTCCCAGGCGGTGGGCATGGGCGGAGATCTCGCCCGGGCCTCGGCCGCCGCCGCGGCGGTGTGGAAGGAGGCCGATGCCGCGCTGGGCTTCCCGCTCTCGCGGCTGGCCTTCGAGGGCCCGGAGTCGGACCTCGCGCTCACCGCCAACACCCAGCCCGCCGTCCTCACCGCCAGCGTGGCCGCCGCCGCCGCGCTCGCCGAGCACGGCATCCGGCCGGGACTCGCCGCCGGCCATAGCCTGGGGGAATACTCTGCCCTCGTGGTCGCCGGCGCGCTCGACTTCGCGGAGGCGGTGCGCCTGGTGCGGCGGCGCGGCGAGTTCATGCAGGAAGCGGTGCCGGTGGGCGTGGGCGCCATGGCCGCGCTCCTCGGCGTCGAGCTCGCGGTGGCGGAGGAAGCGTGCGTGGCGGCGGCCCAGGGTGAAGTGGTGGGAGTGGCCAACATCAACTCGCCGGGACAGATCGTCATCGCCGGGCATCGCGGCGCGGTGGAGCGGGCGGTGAAGCAGGCGGCCGAGCGCGGTGGCAAAAAGAGCATGCTGCTTCCGGTGAGCGCGCCCTTCCACTGTGCCCTCATGAAGCCCGCCGCGGATCGGCTTGCCGCCGAGCTCGATCGCCTGAGAGTGTCCGCGCCGCGCTTCCCGGTGGTGCGCAACGTGGATGCGGGGGTCACCACCACCGCCGAGGAGGTGAAGCCGTTCCTCGTGCGCCAGGTGGCCAGCCCGGTGCGGTGGACGGATGGCCTCGCGCGCCTGGCCCGCGAGGGTGCGGACGTGTGGATCGAGGTCGGCCCGGGCCGGGTGCTCTCGGGGCTGCTCAAGCGTACCCTGGACGGGGCCCGCGGTCACTCCGTGGAGGACGTCGCGTCGCTGGAAAAGACGCGGGCGGCGGTGGCGGGCGGGACCGGCGCGTGACCGACCCCAAGCCGCTGGCGGGCCGGGTGGCGCTCGTCACCGGCGGGACGCGTGGAATCGGCCTGGCCATCGCCCGGTTGCTGGCAGACGACGGGGCTTCCGTGGTAGTCTCTGGCCGCGATCCGGGCCGGCTCGAGAGCGCGGCGAAAGAGTTGGAAGCATTGGGGGCATCCGCGCTCGCGGTGGCGGCGGACGCGGGCAAGCGCGAGGACGCGGACCGCTTGGTGGAGGCCACCCGGGAGCGCTTCGGCCGGATCGACGTGCTCGTGAATAACGCGGGCATCACCCGGGACCAGCTGCTTGTCCGGATGAAGGACGACGACTGGGACCAGGTGATGGAGACGAACCTGCGCGGCGTGTTCCTCATGACGCGCGCGGTGGGGAAGGTGATGATGCGGCAGAAGAGCGGCCGCATGATCAACATCTCGTCGACCGCGGGGGCGATGGGGAATCCAGGGCAGGTGAACTACTCCGCGGCCAAAGCGGGCGTGATCGGGCTCTCCAAGGCGGCGGCGCGCGAGCTGGCGCACTGGAACATCCTGGTCAACGTGGTGGCGCCGGGGCTTATCGAGACGGACATGACGGCGACGATCTCGGCCGAGGCCCGCGAGGGCCTCATGCAGCAGGTGCCGCTGAAGCGGATCGGAACGGCGAGGGAGGTGGCCGAGGTGGTGCGGTTCCTGGCCGGTGACGCGGCCGGATACATCACCGGCCAGGTCATCCACGTCAACGGCGGACTGTATATGTAACGTCGCGCACGGCGCGCGACGTCTCACGTGGGGATGGCGGCACCAGAGCGTGCCATGAGGAGGTGTTGATGACCAAGCCAGTAGACGAGCGGGTGAAGGAGATCATCTGTGACAACCTCGGCGTACGACCCGACGAGGTCGTGGCGGAGGCGAAGTTCATCGAGGACCTCAATGCCGACTCCCTCGACACGGTGGAGCTGGTGATGGCCTTTGAGGAGGAGTTCGGGCTCGAGATCCCGGACGAGGACGCGGAGAAGATCACCACCGTGGGTGATGCCATCCGCTACATCAAGGAGAAGGTCTGAGCGGGACGGTGGACAAGACGCGCGTCGTCATCACCGGCCTCGGGGCGGTGACGCCGCTCGGCAATACCGCCGAGGAGTTCTGGGCGTCCCTCATCCAGGGCAAGTCCGGCATCGGGCCGATCACGCGCTTCGACTCGACCGACTTCTCCACGCGGATCGCGGGGGAGGTCAAGGGCTTCGACGCCCTGAAGTTCGTCGACAAGAAGGACGACCGCAAGCTCGACCTCTACCTCAAGTACGCGCTCGCGTGCGCGGTGATGGCGGTGGAGGACGCCGGCCTTGACCCCCTCAGCACCCTGCTGGATTCGCACAAGGTGCTGCTCGACAAGGGGCCTGACCGCGTTTCCCCGTTCTTCATCCCCATGCTCATCATCAACATGGCCTCCGGGCTCATCTCGATGCGCTTCGGCGCGCGGGGCCCGAACTCCTCCGTGGTCACCGCCTGCGCGACGGGGAATCACGCCATCGGGGACGCCACGCGCATCATTCAACGCGGCGATGCCGACATGATGATCGCGGGGGGCGCCGAGGCCATCATCATCCCCCTCACCATCGCGGGCTTCTGCCAGATGAGGGCGATGTCGACGCGGAACGAGGAGCCCACCAAAGCCTCCCGGCCGTTCGACGCCGAGCGTGACGGCTTCGTGTGCGGGGAGGGCGGCGGCCTGGTGGTGCTGGAGTCGCTCGAGCACGCCCGGCGCCGCGACGCGCGGATCTACGCGGAGGTGGTCGGCTACGGCATGACGGGGGACGCTCACCACATGACCGCACCCGATCCCGAAGGGGACGGCGCCGCGCGGGCGATGGCCGCCGCGCTGCGGGACGCGGCGGTGCAGCCCTCCGAGGTGGGGTATATCAACGCCCATGGGACCTCGACCCCCTACAACGACAAGTTCGAGACCATCGCCATCAAGCGCGTGTTCGGCGAGCATGCCCGGCGGCTCCCGGTGTCCTCCACCAAGTCGATGACCGGGCACCTCCTCGGCGCGGCGGGCGGGATCGAGGCGATCGCGACCACGCTGGCCATCTACCACGGCATTCTGCCGCCCACCATCAACTACGAGAAGCCGGATCCCGAGTGCGATCTCGACTACGTGCCGAACCAGGCGCGCAAGCAGGATGTCGAGGTGGCGCTGAGCAATGCCTTCGGGTTCGGCGGGACCAACGCCATTCTCGCCTTTCGGAAGTATCGCCCCTAGAGCAGGGCCGATTCGCTCCGCCAGCCTTCGTTCTCGGTCGTGACCATCCTTGATCCGCTGGCCGCCCTCGAGGCGCGGCTGGGGCATGTCTTCGCCGAGCGCGAGCTCCTCCGGGAGGCGCTCACCCACCGCTCCTGGGTCAACGAGCATCCCGGCGCGCGCGACAACGAGGCGCTGGCCTTCGTGGGCGACGCCGTCCTCGGGCTGGTGGTGGCGGAGCATCTCGCCGCCGCCGAGCCCGACGCCGCCGTGGGCGTGCTCACGCCCCGCCGCGCCGACCTGGTCTCGGGCGCGAGCCTCGCGCGGTGGGCGGAGCGCCTCGCACTGGGCGAGTGCATGCGCCTGGGGCGCGGCGAGGCGCAGACGGGCGGGCACGCCAAGGAGTCGGTGCTCGCCACCGCGCTGGAGGCCGTGCTGGGGGCCGTCTACCGCGAGGCGGGCCTGCCCGGCGCCACCCGGGTGATCGCCGCGCTGGCCCTGTGGTAGCGTGAAGACGATGCCCCTCTGGCCCTTCGCTCGTGCCGCGCCCCGCCCGGCGTCCCCGCCGCCGACCGAGGAGACCCTGGTGCTCCAGGATCTCCTCCGCCGCAACGTGGAGGACGTCCTCGCCGTCGCCGAGCAGGGTGCCCGCGGGCATGCCTACATCTTCGGCGGCGAGCTTCGCGTGGAGCCCGCCCGCGCGCGGGAAATCCTCGAGCCGCGGCTCCGGCCCCTCGGCTTCACGCCGTTCCTCAGCCGCGAGCGCGGACACGTGTGGCTTCAGGCGCTGCCGCTGGGCGAGACGGCGGAGCGGTCCCGACCCGGTCTCGCCCTGACGCTCTTCCTGGCCACTCTCCTCTCGACCCTCGCCGCGGGTTCCATGGTGTCGGGCTCGTTACCGTGGATTACCTTCGATCCCGCCGCCCAGCCGGGCCGGCTGCTCGATGGACTGCCGTTCGCCTTCACCCTCCTCGCCATCCTGGGCACGCACGAGTTCGGCCACTACTTCACCGCACGGGCCTACGGCGCGGCGGTGAGCCTGCCCTACTTCATCCCCGCGCCGCCGCCGCTCTTCATCTTCGGCACGCTGGGCGCGGTGATCCGGATGCGCTCGCCGGTGCGGGACCGGAACTCCCTCCTCGACATCGCCGCCGCGGGCCCGATCGCGGGGCTGCTGGTGGCGCTGCCGGCGCTGTGGCTGGGGCTCTCGTGGTCCCGGGTGGGCGCGATTCCCGCGGGCGGCGTCGTGACCTACGGTGACTCGCTCCTCATGCGGTTCATGACCTACCTCACCTTCGGCCGTATTCCCGAGGGCATGGACGTCTTCGTGCACCCGGTGGCGCTCGCGGGGTGGGTGGGGCTCTTCGTGACCGCGCTCAACCTCTTCCCGGTGGGACAGCTCGACGGCGGACGCATCGCCTATGCGCTCTTCGGTCCGCAGCACCGGCGGGTCTCGGTGGGCACCTTCGTCGCGCTGGTGGCGCTCGGCGTGGTGTCGGGCTCGCCGAGCTGGTTCGTCTTCGCGGGCGTGGTCGCCCTCCTTGTCGGCTTTCCCCACGCGCCGCCGCAGGACGACATCACGCCGCTATCCCCGGGGCGCTACGCGGTGGGCCTGGTCTGCCTCGTCCTGCTGGTGCTGCTCGTCCCTCCCGTCCCCTTCTCCTTCCTCTGAAGTGGATTCACGTTCCCAAGGAGCACGCCATGAGCGACGTCACCGCGAGCCCGCGCCCCCGACACCTCACCGTGAACGCCCGGACCTATGACTGGCCCCGGCGGCCCCTGGTCGTGGTCTGCGTGGACGGCTGCGAGCCGGACTATCTTACCCAGGCCGTCGCCGCCGGCGCCATGCCCTGGCTCGGTCCCACCCTCGACCGCGGCACCAATCGCCTCGCGGATTGCGTGATCCCGAGCTTCACCAACCCCAACAACCTCTCCATCGTCACCGGCGCGCCGCCGGCGGTGCACGGGATCTGCGGCAACTATTTCTGGGACGCGGACGCGGGGGTAGAGGTCATGATGAACGACCCCAAGTACCTCCGCGCCGAGAGCATCCTGGCCGCGTTCTCCCAGGCCGGCGCCCGGGTGGCGGTGGTCACCGCCAAGGATAAGCTGCGCCGGCTCCTGGGCGAGGGGCTGCGCCTGGGCGCGGACGGCACCGCCGTCTGCTTCTCCTCCGAGCGCGCCGCCGAGACCACGCGGGTGGAGCACGGGCTCGACAATGCCGCGGCCTGGCTGGGCCGGCCGGTGCCGTCGGTGTACAGCGCCGACCTCTCGGAGTTCGTGTTCGCGGCGGGCGTGAAGCTGATGGAGACGGTGCGGCCCGATCTCCTCTACCTCTCCACCACCGACTACATCCAGCACAAGCACGCGCCCGGCACCACGGAGGCGAACGCCTTCTACCGCATGATGGACGGCTATCTCGCGCGGCTGGACGCGCTGGGCGCCACCGTGGCCCTCACCGCGGATCACGGGATGAACGGCAAGACCGACTCCGCCGGCCGCCCGCAGGTGATCTACCTCCAGGACGTCCTGGACGGCTGGATCGGCGCCGGGCGCGCGCGGGTGATCCTGCCCATCACCGATCCGTACGTCGTCCACCACGGGGCGCTCGGCTCCTTCGCCACCGTGCATCTGCCCGCCGGCGCGGACGTGGCCGGCACTGTCTCGCGGCTGGCGGCGCTCCCCGGCATGGAGCTGGTGCTGGACCGGGACACCGCCTGCCCGCGCTTCGAGCTGCCCGAGGACCGCATGGGCGACGTGGTGGCGGTGTCGCGGCGGGACTGGGTGATCGGGACCAGCGCCGCCCGGCATGATCTCTCGGGTCTCGACGTGCCGCTCCGCTCCCACGGCGGGATCAGCGAGCAGCGCGTGCCCCTCCTGGTGAGCCGGCCCACCCCGACCCTGGCCGCCGACGCCCGGCTTCGCAACTTCGACATCTACGACGTGGCGCTGAATCACGTGGAGTGAGGGAGATCCCATGGCCGAGGTCCGCCGCGAGAGCATGCGCATCGCCGGAGAGCACGTCACCTCCGAGCGGGTCATCGAGGTCGAGAATCCCTGGAACGGCGCGGTGGTGGGCACGGTGCCCAAGGCCACCGTCGCGGACGTCCGCCGCGCCTTCGCCGCCGCCCGCGCCTTCCGTTCACCGCTGTCCCGGCACGAGCGCTCCCTGATCCTCGGCCGCGCCGCCGAGCGCCTCGCCGCCCGGCGCGAGGAGATCTCGGACCTCATCACCGCGGAGTCGGGCCTCTGCAAGAAGGACACGCTCTACGAGGTGGGGCGCGCGTGCGACGTCTTCACCTTCGCCGCCCACGCCGCGCTCAGCGACGACAGCCAGACCTTCGCCTGCGACGTGAGCGCCCAGGGCCGGCGCCGGCGCATCTACACCCAGCGCGAGCCCCTGCGCGCCATCGCCGCCATCACCCCGTTCAACCACCCGCTCAACCAGGTGGCCCACAAGGCGGCGCCCGCCATCGCCTCCAACAACAAGATGGTGCTCAAGCCCTCGGAGAAGACGCCGCTGACCGCGCTCCTCCTCGCCGACGTGCTCTACGACGTGGGGCTGCCGCCCGCCATGTTCTCGGTGGTGACGGGAGACCCCGCCGAGATCGCGGACGAGCTCATCACCAACACCGACTCCGAGCTGATCACCTTCACCGGCGGGGTGGAGGTGGGCAAGTACATCGCCGGCAAGATGGGCTATCGCCGCGCCGTCCTCGAGCTGGGCGGTAACGACCCCCTCATCGTGATGGAGGACGCGGATCTCCAGGAAGCGTCTACGCTGGCGGTGTCCGGCGCCTACAAGAACTCCGGCCAGCGCTGCACCGCGGTGAAGCGCATCCTCGTCCAGGAGTCGGTCGCGGCCCGCTTCGTGGACCTCCTGGTGGAGAAGACCCGGCTGGTCAAGTACGGCGATCCCATGGATCCCACCGTGGACATGGGCACGGTGATCGACGAACGGGCGGCGCGCCGCTTCCAGTCCCTGGTGGAGGACGCGATGGGGCGCGGCGCCCGGCTCCTCTACGGCAACGCGCGGCGGGGCGCGCTCTACAGCCCCACCGTCCTCGACCGGGTTTCCGCCGACTGCGAGCTGGTGGCGCGCGAGACCTTCGGCCCGGTGGCCCCCGTGATACGCTTCGGGGACATCGAGGAGGCGATCCGCATCGCCAACGGGACTCCCTACGGCCTCTCCTCCGCGGTGTGCACCAACCGCTGGGACTGGATCACCCGGTTCGTGAGCGGGCTCGAGGTAGGCACGGTGAATGTCCGGGAGGTGCCCGGCTACCGGCTGGAGAGCTCCCCCTTCGGCGGGATCAAGGACTCGGGCCTGGGGTACAAGGAGGGCGTGCTCGAGGCGATGAAGAGCTTCACCAACGTCAAGACCTACTCGCTGCCCTGGCCGTGATCTCGTCCGCGCGCGCCGTCATCATCGGCGGCGGCATCGTCGGCACCTCGGTCGCCTACCACCTCGCGCGATTGGGTTGGCGTGATGTCGTGCTGCTGGAGCAGGGGAGCCTCTCCGGCGGCACCACCTGGCATGCCGCGGGACTGGTGGGCCAGCTCCGCTCCTCCGCGAATTTCACCCGCCTCATCCGCTACAGCGCCGACCTCTACGAGCGGCTCGAGGCCGAGTCGGGCAAGGCCACCGGCTTCAAGCGCTGCGGCAGCCTCTCGGTCGCGCGCACCGCCGAGCGCATGACCCAGCTCAAGCGCAATGCCTCGCTGGCGCGCTCCTACGGCATCGAGGCCCACGTGATCGGGCTGGACGAGGCGAAGCGCCGTTATCCCTTGCTGCGCACCGACGACCTCGTGGGCGCGGTGTGGATTCCCTCCGACGGCAAGGGCAACCCCGCCGACATCACCCAGGCGCTCGCCACCGGCGCCCGCGCCGCGGGCGCGCGCATCCTCGAGAAGGTCGAGGTGAAGGGGGTGACGGTGTCCGAGGGCCGGGTGACGGGAGTGGAGACCGCGGAGGGCACCATCGCCACCGAGATCGCGGTGAACTGCGCCGGCATCTGGGCGCGGGAGCTGGGCCGCCGGAGCGGGGTCACCGTCCCGCTGCACGCCTGCGAGCACATGTACATGGTGACCGAGCCCATCGCGGGAGTGACGCCGGACCTCCCCGTCCTGCGCGATCCCGACGGCCACATCTACTTCAAGGAAGAGGTGGGCGGCATCCTGATGGGCGGCTTCGACCCCTGGGCCAAGCCCTGGGGCATGGGCGGCATCCCCGCCGACTTCTCCTTCGGCACGCTGCCCGAGGACTGGGACAAGTTCGAGATCCTCATGCGAAACGCCCTCCAGCGCGTGCCGGCGCTGGAGTCCGCGCCGGTGCGGCTCTTGATGAACGGCCCCGAGAGCTTCACCCCCGACAACTATTTCATCCTCGGCGAGGCGCCCGAGGTCCGGCGCTACTACGTCGGGGCCGGCTTCTGCTCGGGGGGCATCGCCGCCGCGGGCGGGGCGGGGCAGGCCCTGGCCCAGTGGATCGTGGACGACCGGCAGCCCATGGACCTCTGGCCCGCCGACATCCGGCGCTTCGCGTCCTTCCACGGAGATCCCGCCTTCTTGCGCGAGCGCGCCAGCGAGGGCGTGGGCGTGCACTACTTCGTGGCCTTCCCCAACCGCGAGCTCACCACCGGGCGCGGCCTCCGGCGCTCGCCGCTCTACGACCGGCTCGCCGCCAAGCGCGCCTGCTTCGGCGCCAAGATGGGCTGGGAGCGCGCCAACTGGTTCGCGCCCGCCGGCGTGGCGCCCGAGACGGAGTATTCGTTCGGCCGCCAGAACTGGTTTCCCTACTCGGCGGCCGAGCATCGCGCGGCGCGCGAGGCGGTGGCCGTCTTCGATCAGACCTCGTTCGGCAAGCTGCTGCTCCAGGGCGGGGACGCCGAGGCCGTGCTGCAGCGGCTCTGCGCCAATGACGTGGCGGTGGCGCCGGGGCGCGTGGTGTATACCGGCCTCCTGAACGAGCAGGGCACTTACGAGAGCGACGTCACGGTGACCCGACTCACCGGCGATAGCTATTTGATCGTCACCGGCTCCGCGCAGACCACGCGCGACGCCCACTGGATTCGTCGCCATCTCCCGACCGACGCCCGCGCCACCCTCACCGACGTGACCGGCGCCTGGGCGGTGCTGGGGCTCATGGGGCCGAGCTCGCGCGCGCTCTTGTCGAAAGTCTCGGGCGCGACGCTGGACAACGCCGCCTTCCCCTTCGCCACCATGCGGGAGCTCGCCATCGCGGGCGCGCCCGTGCGCGCGGTGCGCATCACCTATGTCGGCGAGCTGGGCTGGGAGCTCTACGTGCCGGTGGAGTTCGCCGCCCGCGTGTACGAAGCGCTGGAGGCGGCGGGCGCTGAGTTCGGTTTGAAGGACGCCGGCTACTATGCCCTCGATACGCTTCGCATGGAGAAGGCCTATCGGGCATGGGGGCGCGAGCTCACCACCGACGACACGCCGCTGGAGGCCGGGCTCGCCTTCGCGGTGGCCTGGGACAAGCCGGGCGGTTTCCTCGGGCGCGAGGCCCTCCTGCGCCAGCGGGACCAGCCGCTCGCCAAGCGCCTGGTCACCTTCGTGCTCGACGACCCCGAGGCACTGCCGCTGGGCGACGAGGCCATCTTCCACGAGAACAACCTGGCCGGCTCGGTCACCTCCGCCGGCTACGGGCATACGCTGGGCCGGGCGGTGGTCATGGGCTATCTCCGGCTGCCGGAGGGGGCGCGCGGCGGGATCGACGCGCGCTTCGTGACGGACGCGAAGTTCGAGCTGGAGATCGCGGGCGACCGCTTCACCGCGCGCGGGAGCCTGCGCGCGCCCTATGACCCGCAGGCGCTGCGGGTGAAGAGCTAGAGGAGCCGCGATGGAGCCCTATCTCCTGACGCCGGGACCGCTGACCACCTCGCTCACCACCAAGCAGGCGATGCTGCGCGACTGGGGCTCCCGGGACGCGGAGTTCATCCGCCTCAACGCGCGGGTGCGCGAGCGACTGGTCGAGCTCGCGGGCGGCCGGGGCACCCATGTCTGCGTGCCGCTACAGGGCAGCGGGACTTTCCTCGTGGAGGCCATGCTGGCGACCATGGTGCCCCCCGGGGGGAAGGTGCTCCTCCTCGTCAACGGCGCCTATGGCAAGCGCATGATCCGCATGTGCGAGTACCATCGCCGTGCCCATACGGCGCTCGAGGTGCCCGAGGACAAGCCGGTGGATCCCGTCGCCGTGGACGCGGCGCTGGGGGCGGACCCCGCCATCACGCACGTGGCGGTGGTGCACTGCGAGACCACGTCGGGCGTGTTGAACCCCGTGGCGACAATCGCGGAGGTCGTCGCGCGGCGGGGGCGCCGCCTCCTCCTCGACTCCATGAGCGCCTTCGGGGCGCTGCCGCTGGACGCCGCGCGGGTGCCCTTCGACGCCATGGTGTCCTCGGCGAACAAGTGCCTCGAGGGCGTGCCGGGGATGGGCTTCGCGATCATCCGCCGGGCGGCGCTCGAGAGCGCCCGCGGCCATTGCGGGTCGCTCTCGCTGGACCTGCACGATCAGTGGGTCGCGATGGAAAAGACCGGGCAATGGCGCTTCACGCCGCCCACCCACGTCATCGCCGCCCTGGACCAGGCACTGGCCGAGCACGCGGCCGAAGGGGGTGTGGAAGGACGAGGCGCCCGCTATGCCCGCAACTGCGGCATCCTGGTCTCGGGGCTTCGGGCGCTCGGCTTCGAGACCCTGCTGCCGGACGCGCTGCAGGCGCCCATCATCGTGACGGTCCGGATGCCCGCCGACCCCGCCTTTCACTTCGACGCCTTCTACGATCGCCTCGCCGAGCGCGGCTACGTGATCTATCCCGGCAAGCTCACCGTGGCCGACAGCTTCCGCATCGGCTGCATCGGCCGCCTGGGGGAGGCGGAGATGCACGGGGTGCTCGACGCTATCCGGGACATCCTCAAGGACATGGGCGTGAGCCGCTGCGGTCCGGCCTGACGGCCTTTGCCCAGGTGAGCGAACCCCCGTAAGATTCCCCCGCCTTGAAAAAGTCCGAGTCCGAAGCCGGCGCCGATGCGAGCGAGCTGGAGGCGCTGATCCGCAAAGGCGAGATCGACACCGTCCTCACCGTCTTCCCCGACCACCTCGGCCGTCTCCTGGGGAAGCGGGTGGTGGGGCGCTACTTCCTCGATCACGTCCTCGCCGACGGCGTGCATGCCTGCATCTACCTCTTCACGGTGGACATGGAGATGGAGCCCCTGCCGGGCTTCACGCTCACCTCGTGGGAGCGCGGCTACGGCGACATGAAGCTCGTGCCGGACCTCGGGACCTGGCGGCGCATCCCGTGGCTGTCCCGCACCGCGCTGGTGTTCTGCGACGTCTTCACCGAGGAGGGCGCGCCCATCGAGGAGGCGCCGCGCTGGGTGCTGCGCCGACAGGTGGAGCGGGCGGCCAAGGCCGGATACGTGGTGAAGACCGCGTCCGAGCTCGAGCTCTATCTCTTCCGGGAGTCCTTCGACGAGGCGCGCGCGAAGCACTTCATGGGTCTCACGCCGGTGTCGGGCTATCTCGAGGACTACCACATCCTCCAGACCTCCAAGGAGGAGGGCCTGGTCCAGGCCATCCGCAATCACATGGAGGCGGCGCGGGTGCCGGTGGAGTTCTCCAAGGGCGAGTGGGGGAAGGGGCAGGAGGAGATCAACCTCCGCTACGCCGAGGCGCTGGAGATGGCGGACCGCCACGCGCTGTACAAGCACGGCGTGAAGGAGCTCGCCTGGCAGCAGGGCGCCTCGGTGACCTTCATGGCGAAGTACGACATGGGAGCGGCGGGCTCGTCCTGTCACGTCCACTCCTCGCTGTGGGACCGGCGGACGGGCAAGGGGCTCTTCGCCGCGCGCGGCTCGCGGCGGGGCACGCCGCTCTTCCAGCAGTGGCTGGCGGGGCAGATGGCGATGGCGCGGGATTTCGCGCTCCTCTACGCCCCCACCGTCAACTCGTACAAGCGCTATCAGGCGGGCTCCTTCGCCCCCACCCGCATCGCGGCGGGCTGGGACAACCGCACCTGCGGCTTCCGCCTCTGCGGGGAGGGTGCCGGCTTTCGCGTGGAGAATCGCATCCCCGGCGGCGACGCCAATCCGTATCTGGCCTTCGCCGCCACCATCGCGGCGGGCCTGCACGGGATCGAGAAGAAGCTCCCGGCGCCGCGGGCCTACGAGGGCAATGCCTACGAGGACGCGAAGCTTTCCCAGGTGCCGAAGACCTTCCGCGAGGCGCTGGACACGCTGGAGCGCTCGAAGGTGGCGCGCGAGGCCTTCGGCGCCCGTGTGGTGGAGCACTATCTCCGGCTGGGGCGGCTCGAGCAACAGGCCTTCGACCAGGTTGTGACCGACTGGGAGCTAAACCGCTACTTCGAAAGGATCTGAGAACGCCATGGCGGGACGACTCAAGGGCAAGGTGGCGCTCATCACGGGCGCGGGAATGGGCATGGGCCGCGAGGCCTCGGTGCTCTTCGCCGAGGAAGGTGCGCGCGTGGTGGTGGCGGACATCAACGCCAAGGCGGCCGCCGAGACGGTGGACCTGGTGGGCAAGGCCGGCGGGCAGGCGGTGGCCGTCACCGGGGATGTGGCGGTGGAGGCCGACGTGGAGCGCATGGTCGAGGAGGGCGTGGGCGCCTTCGGGGCCTTGCACGTCCTCTACAACAATGCGGGCGTGCTGTGGAAGGACAAGGACCGCGGCGTGCTGGAGACCGACGGCACCCAGTGGGACCGCGTGATGGGGATCAACCTCAAGTCGGTATTCTGGGTGACCAAGCACGGCATCCCGCACCTGCGCGCGGCGGGCGGCGGCTCCATCATCCTGATCGGCTCGGTGTCCGCGCTGGCCGGCTTCACGCGGGCCCAGGACGCCTATACCGCGGCCAAGGGCGGGCTGATCTCGCTCAACAAGTCGCTCGCCATCCAGTTCGCCAAGGACGGCATCCGCTCCAACGTGATCCATCCGGGGATCGTCGAGACCCCGTTGCAAGCCCCCTACCTCACCGACGAGCTGCGGGCCGCGTTCAAGACGGGCATCCCGCTGGGCCGCATCGGCCAGCCGCGAGACATCGCCTATGCCGCCCTCTTCCTCGCCTCCGCCGAGTCGTCGTTCATGACCGGCGCGGAGATGATCGTGGACGGCGGCTTCATGGCCCAGTAGTATCCAAACGCACGAACACATGGAGGAGGCACGCATGCGGACGCGCAGCTCGTGGTTCAGGGGCCTCGGGGCGGGGGTGGCCGCTCTCACCTTCCTCGCCGGGCCGGCGGCGGCCCAGAAGCAGACGGTGGTGATCTACACCGCCATCGAGAACGAGCAGATCACCGAGTACAAGAAGGCCTACGAGAAGTCCTTGCCCAACCTGGACGTGAAGATGCTGCGGCTGTCCACCGGGGACATCGCGGCGCGGTTCATGGCGGAGAAGGACAATATGCAGGCCGACCTCATCTGGGGCGTGGGGGCCACCAACCTGCTCGTGTTCAAGAACGCGGGTCTCCTGGAGCCCTATGCGCCCAAGGGCCTGGAGAAGATCCAGCCGCTCTTCCGCGACAAGGCCAACCCGCCCTCCTGGGTGGGGATGGACATCTACATGTCCGCCTTCTGCTACAACACCGAGGTGGGCAAGAAGAACAACCTGCCCAAGCCGGAGTCGTGGGCGGATCTCACCAAGCCCGTGTACAAGGGCCACGTGGTGATGCCGAACCCGGCCAGCTCGGGCACGGGCTATCTGTCGGTGGCCTCCATTCTCCAGCGCATGGGCGAGGCGGAAGGGTGGAAATACCTCGATGCGCTCAATGTCAACATCGCGGAGTACACCAAGTCCGGCTCCAAGCCCTGCAAGGACGCCGCGGCGGGTGAGCGTGGCATCGGGGTGTCCTTCGAGTACGTGGCGCTCGAGATGAAGAAGAAGGGGAGCCCGGTGGAGATGGTGCTGCCCAAGGAAGGCTCCGGCTACGAGATGGAGGCCAATGCCCTGACCAAGAAGGGGGCCAAGAATCCCGCCGCCAAGCAGTTCCTGGACTGGGCGGCCAGCGACGAGGCCATGAAGCTGTACTCGCAGTTCTTCGCCGCCGTCGGCATTGCCGGCTTCCCGGTGCCCGAGGGTTTACCAAAGGACATCAGCAAGGTGGTCTATCCCAACGACTTCGACTGGTCGGCGAAGAATCGCGACCGCATCCTCGCCGAGTGGACCAAGCGGTACGCGAAGTAGCCTGATGCCGAGCGCGGCCGCGCCCTCTCCCCGTGCCATGCGGGGCGGCGCGGCCGCCTCCCTCGACCTCGACGCCGGCCTTCGCCTCCTCGGCTACGCGAGCTTCCGGCCGGGCCAGCGCGAGGCCATCGACACCCTGCTCGACCGCGGGTGCTTGCTGCTGGTGGCGCCGACCGGCGGCGGCAAGAGCCTGATCTACCAGCTTCCCGGCAGCCTGCTGTCCGGCACCAGCCTCGTCATCTCACCCCTCGTCGCGCTCATGCACGATCAGGTAGCGGCGCTCACCGCGCGCGGCGTGGCCGCCACCTATCTGGCGGGGACGCTCACCCCGGCGGAGCTGCGCGCGCGGATGGCGCGGCTGGCCGCGGGCGCGTTCAAGCTCGCCTACGTGGCCCCGGAGCGCCTGGCCTTCCCGGGCTTTCGGTCCCTGGTCCACGAGCTGGACTGCCCGCTGGTGGCGGTGGACGAGGCCCACTGTATCAGCGAGTGGGGGCATGACTTCCGCCCGGAGTACCTGGAGATCGGCGGCCTTCTCGCCGAGCTGCCGCGGGCCCGCGTGCTGGCCTGCACCGCCACCGCCACCCCGGTGGTGCGCGACGAGATCCTCGCGCGCCTCAACCTGCCCGCGGACACGCCGCAGCTCGTGCGCGGATTCGCGCGTCCCAATCTGGGCCTGCGCGCGGTGGAGACGGGTCACGCGCGTGAGCGGAACCGCTTGGTGGACGGCGCGCTCGCGGAGATGCTGGAGCGCCCCGGGGCGGGTCGGGGCACCGCCATCGTCTATGCGTCCACGCGCAAGTCGGCGGAGGAGGAAGGCGCGCGGCTCGCCGGCCTCGGCTGGCGCGTGGCCGTCTATCACGCGGGGCTGGCCCCCGCCGAGCGCGACCGCGCCCAGGGCCGCTTCGCGGCCGGCGAAGCGGAGATCGTGACCGCGACCAATGCCTTCGGCATGGGCATCGACCGGCCCGACGTGCGCGCGGTGATCCACCTCGCGCCGCCGAGCTCGCTGGAGGCCTACTATCAGGAAGTGGGCCGCGCCGGGAGGGACGGGGAGCCCGCAGTGGGCCTGCTCTTCACCTCCTCGCGCGACCTGCCGCTCCGTCGCGCTCTGCTCGAGCGGGGCAGCGAGGGCGCGCCGCCCCCGGCGCCCGAGGTGGTCGAGCACAAGTGGGGCCTGTTCCTCGAGCTGGTGCGGTGGGCGGAGGGCGGCTCCTGCCGTCACGACGCCATTCTCCGCTACTTCGGGGACGAGGCGGAGACCCTGCACGGCTGCGGTCGCTGCGACGTCTGCCTCGCGCTCGCGGATCCCGCCGCCAGCGCCGCGGGGCTCGATGCGGATGCGACCACTTTGGTGGTGCGCAAGGCGCTGTCCGGCGTGGCGCGCGTCCACGAGCGCTACGGGCTCGGCACCGCGGTGAAGCTGGTCCACGGCGAGGCGGATCCCCGGCTGGAGCGCGCCGGACTCACGCGCGTCCCCACCTTCGGCAATCTGCGCGAGTACGGGGAGGAGTGGATTCTCGGCGTGCTCCGCCGCTGCGTGGCCGCGGGCTGGGTGAGCTTCACCGGCGGCGACCGGCCGGTGGTGGTGCTCACCGACGCCG
>WNFK01222709.1_pt1 | contig 22904 bp, 19 predicted proteins | sample 5400281 | NCBI WGS metagenome assembly WNFK01 (sample SAMN13153350, study PRJNA577476) | soil metagenome | isolation source: 20 cm soil on Douglas fir-dominated hillslope | place: USA:California | collected 2013-09-17
GAGCCAGCGGTCGAGCACCTTGTCGTAGATGCCTCCCAGGCTCAGCGTCGTCCTGAGACCTCGCCCGCCGATCGCCCAGACCAGCGTCGGGTTCTTGAAGGGGGCGAGGAGCCAGAACACCGACATCATGGAGACGATCGCGAATCCGAGATAGGTCCCGACCATCATCTCCTGCCCGCGGGTGCGGTTGAGGAGCCACCCGTACCCGGCTCCCACCGGAATCGCCAGCGTCACGCCGATCCCAGCGGCCATCCCGACGCCCGCGATCCCATGCACGCCCGCGTTGAGGGAAATCACCGCGCCCACGAGCCCGCAGATGATTCCGAGCGGCAGGCCGAAGTTGAGCCCGATCCCGCCCTGGATCGCCGGGAGAAGCGCCAGAACCAGGATCCCGTTCCGGCCCACCCGCACGATCGAGTCGGAGATGAGCCCCCTGAGATCCATGTGGGTGGCGACGGCAACCGCGAAGAGGACGACGAGGAAGACGGCGATGAGGAGCCGGGGAATTCCGAATTCGCGGAGGAATCCAGGCAGCCGGATTCCAGGCTTCGCCATCAGGCGACCTCGGTCCCGGTACGCGCCATCACGCGGCTTTGGCCGACTCGCCCGCCATCGCGAGCCCGAAGTCCGCGTCGGGCGCGTCGGGCGGAAGGACCGCGGCGATCCTTCCCCGATAGACGATCGCCACGCGGTCCGAGATGGCGCGCAGCTCCGCCAGCTCCGAGGAGGTGACGACCAGCGTCACGTCATGGTCGCGGTTCAACGCGGTGAGGATCTCGAGCACGCGCTGCTTCGCGCCCACGTCGATCCCGCGCGTCGGCTCGGAGACGAAGAGGAGCCGGGGCTCGAGGGTCATGGCGCGCGCGACGCAGACCTTTTGCTGATTCCCGCCGGACAGTCGCCTCACTTGTTGCGAGGGACCCGTCGTCCGGATGTCGAGCGCTCGAATCATCTCGAGCGCGTGGGCGCGCATGGCTCGATGATCCACCACGCGGAGGGGCTGGATGGGGAACGGGTGGAGAAACCGCCCATGCGCCTCGAGCGCGGAGAGCGCGATGTTGAGCTCGATCGATTCTTCGGGCAAGAGGCCCACCCCGCGTCGATCCTCGGAGACGAATGCGAGGCCGCGCTCGAGCGCCAGGCGCGGCTCGTTGAGCGGGAACAGCGCCTTGTCGAAGATCACGCGACCCGACCCCGGGTAGAGTCCCATGATCCCGTTCGCGATTCCCAGCTTCCCCTGTCCCGCGAGCCCGCCGATCCCGAGAATCTCGCCGCGCCGGACCGCGAGGGTAACGTCCTCCACGCGCTCTCCGGGCATGTCGACATTCAGGTGCTCAATCCCGAGCACAGGCTCCGTGGCTGGAGCGAAGAAGCGTCGCTGCGCGGTCACCGCGGCGGGGCGGCCCACCATGAGCTCCGCGATCCGGACCACGGTCGTGGTTTTTGGATCCGGCGTGCCCACGACCTCGCCGTCTCGGAGCACCGTGATCCGGTCCGCGACCGCGAGCACCTCGTCGAGGCGGTGCGTGATGAAGAGGATCGCGTGTCCCTTGGCGGCCAAGCCGCGCATGATCGCGAGGAGCTTTTCGGCGTCGGTCTCGGTCAGCACCGCGGTCGGCTCGTCGAAGATGAGGAGCTTGAGGTTCGCCTTGTCCACCTCGCGGGCGATCTCGATGAACTGCATGTGGCCCACGGGTAGGCCCGCGACCGCGATCCACTCGTCGATCCCGAGCCCCACCTGATCGAGCGCGCGCCGCGCGTCGGCGCGCATGCGCGGGACGTCGAGCGACTCGAGCTTGGGCCCCAGGACGCGCGAGGCGGGGTTCGGCCGCGTGGGCTCGCGGTTCAGCTTGATGTTCTCCGCGACGCGGAACCCGGGCAGGAGCATGAACTCCTGATGCACCATCCCGATTCCCGCGTCCATCGCCTCCGCGGGGGAATGAAACCGCGCGGGCGCGCCGCCGAGCAGGACCTCCCCTTCGTATCCGCCCGTCTCCCAGATGACCGGCATCCCGAAGAGGATGTTCATGAGGGTGGATTTTCCCGCGCCGTTTTCGCCCACGAGGGCGTGGATCTCGCCCTCGCGAACGGAAAGCGAGACGACCGGAGCTCGAGGGCGGGGGCGCCGCTGGTCATTGGTGGGCTCATGTCGTGGCGCGAAAGCCTATGCTAGGATGCAAGGAGATACAAGCCGACGCCCCGAAGGCCCGTGCCGCGGACCGGCCCCGTATAAGGCTAGCGTGAACCGCAAAACCAGCAGACCCCTGCTCCTCGCGTCTTTCCTAATGGCTCTTGTCACGCCGGTTGGAGCGCCATCGACCGGAACCCGGCTCAGCCTCTCCGTGAAACCTCCAGGAGCGAGATCCGGGATTCAGGACGCATTGAACAAATCTCACGATGCCGGATCCGGCGTGGTCGATGTGTACCCGGGTGTCTACCGCATAGATTCCACGCTCTCGATTTGGAGCGATACCGAGCTTCGCGCGGCTGGTCCCGGGGCCATCTTCCGTAAATCAGGTTCCTGGACCGGCAATATGCTGCAGAACCATCATTTCACCGGAGTGCCGGATTCCGACATCGTTGTGAGGGGCATCACATTCGATGCCGGCTCTTTGGGGGGCGCCGGCAGTAATTGCGTTCGCATCACCAACGTCAAGGATGTCTCGTTCATTGATTGTGTCTTCCTGCATCCCATCGGGGAAGCGATCGCAGTTTACGGGAATCATACGGCTCCCGGTGTGAATCGCGATATTGAGGTTCGTGGCGGACAGATCGGCCCAACGACGGACTCGGGCCTGGACGTTAAGGACGTAAACGGGATGCACGTGGTCTCCGTTCAGTTTCGGAGGATTGGTCAAGCGAGCGTAGACCTGGAACCCAACGAAGCCGAGGAGCAGGTCGTCGGCTTCGGCATGACTGGATGCACGATAGCTGGCGGCACATCGCCGTTCGGTGTCGTCGTCCAGGGCGATGCCCAGACCGGTTTCCAGGGCGTGATCCGCGACTGTTCCTTCATCGGCAACAGTATCGACAGTTCCGTCGTCCCCGTTTTCTTTGGCGGATCCAATCTTCTTGACGTGAGTTTCGTTGGGAACACGATCACTAGGGGAGCACAGCGGGCTTTCTGGGCGATCAATCAGCGCGGTATCACGAAAGGCGTTTCTATTGTAGAGAACCATATTGTCGAATGCTCCCAAGCCGGTATTGGAAGCTACTCAGCAATGGAGTTCGCCGCGTGTCAGGGCCTTACCGTTACCGGGAATACGATCTTTGATAGCGCGACCCCGAGGCACAAGTACGGACTTGAGTTCAACGCTGGGTCTACCGGGAACTGGTATCGATTCAACTCAATCAAAGGGGCAACTGGGAGAGATATTCGACCCGACATTGAACCCAACCTTGCGTTCATAGCGAGGAAGGCAGGTGTGATCTTTGCAGGCACGGTCGACTCGGTTCGATACGCAATGGACCCCGCCGGTGAGACGGCTCTAACCCGTGTCTTTTTTGGAGACGCTGTGTACGCGAAGGGCGGTCCCAGCCCCGGACCCCTTGCGCTCACGCTCCGAGGGGGAAAGACGGCCGGAAGCGAATCGTTCGTGGTCGATCACCCGGGATTCGAGAAGTCGAGGCGTTACGTCGTCCTGGCACACGCCGACCTGGGTTCGGCGAAGAACCTCTACCTCCCGATCATCGGGCTGGATTCAGGCTTTTTCCCAGTTGCTCCTGATTCATCCACCCACGTCGCGCACGTGTATGACTCGGAGTACCGACCCGTGGCTCAAATCAAGGGGCACCACCTGGTCGTCATCGATAAGCGGACGAGAGGAGGTCTTCCTGCCCCCGCGCATGGGAAGGTGAGCGGAGAACCTCCGATCGAGCTCTTGGACCCCTCCGCGGATCCAGGTACGAGAGTCGGTGAAGGCGAGTTCATGCGCGCGGTTCAGGCCCTGGGCAAGTGATTGGGCTGAACGTCGGCGCAAGAAAAAGCGCCGCGTGGGACGAGCCCCGCGCGGCGCTTCCTATTATCGAATCAGTGGGCCGCTAGTAGTAGATGTTGCTGACAAGGAAGAGGTAGGAGTTCCCCTTCTTCTCGTCGTATTTGGTAAGCGTGATCGGGACGCCCGCGTGCTCCTCCATCGATGCCTTCACGGTGGCGGGATCCTTGTAGTTCGCCTTCTTCTCGGCGGCGTCGACCAACAGATCGGTGACCGCGCGGATCGAGAGCATCACCTCGGGAACGCCTCTTGTTCTCCGCGTTGATGTATGCGAAGTCGCCCGCCTTGTCCGGCGGGATGGCGATGCCGAGCGCGGTCGGGTAGCCGTGGGTCGGGCTGGGGCAGCACTGCTCCGGCACGTAGCCACCGCCATTGAGCACGGTGCGTATCATCGGGTCCATCATCCCGCAATTCGTCGAGAAGAACGCCGTCTTCGGTCCGTATTGCTTGAGCTCCCGCGGCACGTCCTCCATCACGAACTGCTGCGTCGCCGGGAGGCCGCCTTCTCCCATGGGGTCCGGCGCCGTGACGAAGTGGAACTTGATCCCGTCCGCGGCGCACGCCTGCTTCATGATGTCGCGGCGTCGCGCGAGCAGCTCCATCGACATGTGGCGCGGGAAGGAGTAGTGGACCAGGTCGGTCACGCCCATCTTGTGCGCGACGTCCACGATCGTGCGCCCGCGTGCCAGTTGATCCGGCTGGATCGAGATGTCGGCGGTCGCGTTCACGATGTCCGGATCCTCGTGCGCCTCGATCATCCCGATCAGGATGTCGGGGCGCTTCTCGCGGATCTTCCGCACCGCGGCGACCGTGCCGGGAACGGCCTGCCCCACCACGATCACCTTCACGTCGGGGTCGGACGACAGACCGACGAGCTGGGAGATGACCGTCTCCTGTTCCTGCATGAAATTGTCGGGGTAGGTCACCATCTTGACGTGATCGGCGCCGTACTTCGCCACCACCATCTGACCCGCGCGGAACTCATCCTCTCCCTGGGAAACCGTTCCGGTCATGATCCCGATCTTGAACGGAATCGCGACCTGGGGCTTCACCGCCGACGTTTGCGCCTTCGCCGTGCCGTCGGTCTTTCCACATCCGGCCAGAGCGAGGAGCGTAAGGGCGGTGGCGCCGACGAGGGCGATCGAAGCGAAGAAGCTCCCGCGTGACATTCGGGGTTGGGTACGGCTCATGAGGTACACCTCCGCCCGCCGAGGCGGGCATGGTTTGCGGCTCATCGCGGTGGGGACGGCCTTCAGACGGCCACTCTGCAGTCTAGCAGACCCCCGCGGGGCATGCTAGGTTCCCTCCCCCATGCCCTTCCTCGTCTTGGCCGCCGCGCTCCTCGAAGGCCTATCGCTCACGCTGGTCCAGGGATACCTGCCCTTGTACGTTCGTCGCGCCCTGGGCGAGACGCATTTTCTCACCATCGGGGCGGTGGTCGCGGTCCCCGCCCTCGGGACATTCATCGCGAGCAATTTCTGGGGCGGCCTCTCCGACGTGAGCGGCCGCCTGAAGCCTTTCATCCTGGTTGGCCTGGTGGGGTACGTCGCGGCGCTCGCCGGGTACCCGCTGTTCCGGCATGGATACGGCATACTGCTCTGGGCCGGGATGGCATCGCTCCTTTATGGGACGCTCGCTCCCTCCCTCAAGACCTACGTAACGCTCGCCCAGCCGACCCGCCGCGAACACGCGCTCGCGTACCTCCTCATGTCGCAAAGCATCGGCTGGTTTCTGGGGAGCGTCGGTGGCTCGCGCCTGCTGGAACGCGGCATCGCCTCCGGTTTCAGGTTCGCGCTCTGGGCGTGCGCGGCGCTCCTAGCTGCCCACGCCGTTCTGGTCGCGCTCAAGCTGCGCGATTGGCGCCGGGAACCCGCGCCAATCCGGCGAACTCGCGGCTGGCTCGAGGGCGTCGTCCAAGACCTCGCCTCCCTCTACGAGAACCCGAGGCTCCTCTCAGTCTGTGTGTTGATCTTCTTTCTCGTCGCGGGGAACTACATCACGTGGGGGTTCTTCGCGGTCTTCTTCGTCGAGCATCTGCACGCGAGCGTGGGTACGCTCGGCGTGGCTTTGGGCATATCGTCCCTCCTCGGAATCCTCCTCATGCCTTTCGTGGGCCCTCTCGTGCGACGCTTCGGGGGGCATCGGATCCTCGCGGTCGGCACGACGCTCTACATCGTCATGTACCTGGGCATGGCTCTAACCCGGAACCCGCTGGCCGCGGCGGCGCTCTTCGCGATGCCGCTGTATGGGATGGTCAACGTGAGCGCGAGCACCTTGGCCTCGCAGTACTCGACCGGAGCCCAGCGCGGCGGGGGCCTCGGGATCCTGAACGGAACCTACGCCCTGGCGACGATCGTGGGCCCGTTGATCGGCGGTTCGCTCGCCGACCGATCGGGGTTGGGAGCGATCCCCTGGACTTCTCTCGGCTTCGCGTTCCTCGCCAGCGCGATCGCCTGGTGGAGCGTGGCCGCAAAGGCCGCTACCGCGCGCGCGGTCGGATCCGAGGCTCACGGCAGCCGGCCCGCCGACCGGTCCGAAGCCACTGGAAGAAATGCCGATTGAAGCGGGGTACTTCCTCCTGTATTCTAATAACAGGCTAGGGATCGCCGACGCCCTGGCGTCGAATCCCTCAACTCGGCTTACAATAGGAACTTAGCCCCTACATGAGAGCCTTCCCCGCGGTCGGAATCCTTGTTCTCTTCGCCCTGACGCTCGTTTCTCCACCGGCACAGTCGGCAGGTCCATCGGCCCCGCTCAATCGCTCGGGCAAGCCGGCGCCGGGAGAGAAGAAGCTTCCGTGGATGGCGTTCGACGCCGCGACGGAGAAGGCAAAGAAGGAGAACAAGCACATGATCGTGGATGTGTACACGACATGGTGCGGCTGGTGCAAAGTCATGGACCGCCAGACATACGGGAACTCGGAGGTCGCCGGCTACCTCCTCGAGAACTTCGTGCTGGCGAAGGTAAATGGCGAGTCCTCGGCGGAGATCCACTGGAAGGGCAAGACCATGACCGAGCGGCAATTCGCGCGCTCGGTCGGCGTGACGGGATTTCCCAGCACGTATTTCCTGAAGCCCGATGCGGAAATAATCGGCGGGGCGCCGGGGTTCATCGGTCCCGGGGACTTCATGATCTACGCCAAGTACGTCAGCACGCGCTGGTACGAGAAGGGCTCACCGCAAGACTACCTCAAGTCCACGCAGCAGGAACACCAGCCCTCGAACTAGCGCGCTGCGGCTTCACATCCCCCACGGCACCGTGAGATTGAGCTGCCGTAGCTTCGCCTCCAACTCCTCCCGCTCGCGATTCTTGGCCAACCGCCCGTCCACCATGTTCAGCATGCCGGCCGATTTCGCGATCTCCACGGCGGTCGTTGGATCCGAGGCCGACAGGGCGGCCACCACGTTCCGTTCGGTCGCTGAGAGCTCAAGCGCGTGGAACGAGTAGTCGAGGAACGCTTCCCACGTGATTGGGCACCAGCGGCTCACCACCTCCCGGCCGATGATGCCGGCGTAGGCGCGGATCTCCTCCTGGGCGTGCGGGTCCATCCGGAGCTTCAGAAAGTGCAGCAGATTGTAGAGGTTTGTCTTCCAGTAGGCTTCCGTGTAGGTCGAAAGGGGGAGATCCTTTCTGGCCTGCTCGCGGGAAATCCCTTCGGCCAAGCGCTCCTCGTAGATTTTCCTCGAAAGGGCGTGGAGCTCCGCCTCCTTCTCGGAAAACACCGCGCCGCGCGCCGGATCGAGATACTCCTCGCTCCCCTGCTTGTTCCTTTTCGACTGTAGGCGCCATCCCCCGGGCGGCGTCTTCTGCGCCGAATCGATCGCCACCGAATAGCGGGTCGAGTACTCGTTCACGCTCGCGGTCCTGTGGCGGATCCATTGCCGCCAGCAGTCCATCGGAACCCGCACGTGGAGCTTGATCTCGCACATCTCGAACGGGGTCGTGTGGCGGTGGCGCATCAGATAGCGGATCAGACCGCGGTCTTCGTGGATGCGCTTCGTGCCGGCGCCGTAGGAGACGCGGGCCGCCTGGACGATCGATTCGTCGGATCCCATGTAGTCGACGACGCGGACCAGTCCGTCGTCCAGCACCCGGAATGGCTTGCCGAGGATCGCGTCGATGGCGGCCACATGGGGCCGCTCCATGGGAGCGCCGGTTTCGTTCATCGCGCTGGAATCTAGCACGGGACGAACCGGATGCAACGCAGGGCCTAGAGAGGACGCCGCGCTGGCGTCTTCCACAATCACCACACATCCTCCCGCTCCACCCGGTCCAGCGCGGCGCCTACCCCGCGGTCGAGAGCGCGAAGGAGTCCCGCGCTGAGGACGGGGGGACTCTCTTCACCTTCATTCCGCGATCGGCTTCATGATTGGATCGAGACTCGATCATGAATACACGTTGAGCACGGTCGAAGGGAAGAACCAAAAGCGATTCATCGAAATTTTTTTCATCGCCGCGTGATTCACTTACGGATTTTTTGTGCGCGAATGCGGCGGTGTAAAATTTTTTCTGTGTGAGAAGCGCGCTGGCACGGATCTGAAACTCCCATCGTGCTCGACAACGCTGCGGTGTCACCGGCGCGAGCGTTTCCGCTATCCGACACGAGACTCACGTGATGAGTGCAGACGTTCCAGAGTCGGTGCACGCGGTCGCCGTAATCACGTGGGAACAGGAAAGGTTCGTCCGAATCCGCGCGTGAAGCGGGATCTCGAGAAAGACTCACGCGGGACCATGGAAGTCGGCGCGATCAAACGATCCCCAGCCAAGCGGGAAGATCGGCCACGCTGTCGAGGACGACGGTTGGCCGCGGCGTGAATCGTGTGGCGTCCTCGGCGCGAAACTTGCCTGTGCGCACGAGCGCTCCCGTCATGCCGAGCGCGACGCTCGCGGAGACGTCGAATTCGGCGTCATCCCCCACCATGGCGATCTCCTCGCGCCGAACACCTGCTTCCTGCGCGACCGTGTCGAAGAGCAGCTTGGAAGGTTTGCCGAGCGTCTCTGCCTCGCGACCGGAGGCGTAGGTGAGGAACGCCGCGACGGGACCGAGATCGGTCACCAGCTCCCCGCCCTTTCGGAAGTAGCGATTTCGCTGGAGGGTGTAGAGCGTGCCGCCTTCGAGCAGACGGCGGAACGCCGGCTGGAGGTCCGCGACGCGCAGGCCGTGCCCCTCGGTTCCGAGGACAACGGCCGGTCCCACGGGATCTGCGTGGAACCACTCAAAATCTTCGCGCGCCTCGGGCTCCACGTACAGCAGCCCACGGGCGTGCCCCCGCTCCGGGAGCGCGCGCCTGGCAACCGAAGCCGGCGTCACCAGGCGTGACGATTCGTCCAGGAGCGCCTGCTCCGTGAGACGCACCGCTAGGACGCGGTGCGGCACGCTGGTTGTATTGGTCACGAGCCTCACCGGCATGCGCTCACGGATTCGCCGAACGGCCTGGACCGCTCCTGGAATCGCGGCCCCGCCGACCCCGTCCGTCAGCGTACCGTCAATGTCGAGACAGACGAGACGGATCTTCGGAGGTTCCATACCCGCGAAGCATAGTGGGTGAACCCGGAACCCGAGAGGGCTAATCTAAACAGAATCCGTGAGGCATGGTGCCCACGTGATTGAAACCGCCGGGCGCGAAAAGCCCCGGCGAGAGGAGGTCACAATGCGACCAGCCATGGTGCATTGGTGGAAACACGCTCGCCACGGTTCCCGCTGTGGCAGCACGTATGCTGGCTGCGCCCCCGGCGCTTCCATGGAAGGACGGGATCCGCGCGCGGTCGGTGAAGAGCTCCAAGCCACATTCGGAGGCGGAGGATTTGGCGTAAGGAGACCGCTCCGATTCCTGGCGTTCAAGCTGGGCCTCGACGAATCCCAGGTGGCGGAGCTGGCGAAGATCCTGGACGAGCTCAAGACGGAGCGAGCCCAGGCGGCCGTCGACGACCGCCGCGCGATCACCGCCATCGCGGAAGCCGTAAGCGCCGACTCGTTCGACGAGGCGAAGGCGAAGTCGGCGGCATCCGTCCGGGTGAAAAGCTCGGAGACTCTGCAGAACTCGGTGAACCGGGCGATGGCCCGGATTCATGCGATCCTGAATCCGGATCAGCGGGCGAAGCTCGCCTACCTGATTCGGACCGGAGCGCTCCTGGTTTAACCGGTGCGTGGCGGATCGGGGCGCGTCCGCCCCATCACCGCACGAACCCGCGCCTCACGGCGTGGATGAAATCGGTGAAGGCGGGCGTGAGCCCCGCCGCGCGCATATCGGTTGCGATTTGGCCGCGGTGGTAGGCAGGAAGCGACCTGGGAGAGCGTCGCCGGGCGCATGCGGCCCAGGTACTCCTGCCATAGAGGGGGCAGTTTTCCCGCCTGCGCCTCGCACTCGTCCAGAGACCACGTCGGCCACACTTCGAGTGTCTGTTTCCATTGCTTCAACCGCGCGAGCCAGAGCCATTCCGCCGAGATGAGGTGGGCCATGTACTTGAGCGAGCGCGGCGGCGGCGCGGCGTGACGGAGCGTCGCTAGCGTTTCTTCGTTCGCCCACGCGTCGTAAGCGAACTGTCGATGAAGATGCACCAGACGGTCCATGGCGCGCGATTCTCACGCCAGGGTTGTGCGGTGTCCAGGATGTAATGCTAGCCGGCCCGCGTGCCTGGCCCGGGCCGTCTCAGGAAGCGAGCGATAAACGCGAAGAGCGGCGCGCCTTCCTCGATCCGCAGCGCGAATACGGCTGCCAGATAGACGGCCGCCGCCGCGGCGAGGCCGCTCCCTACGACCGCCATTCGCGCGATGACGCTCGTGAGCCCCAACCAGCTCTCGACCTCCCACGCCGCGGCAAACGCCGCGAGGGCGGCGAGCAAGGAGGCGAGGAAGATCTTGCCCGCCGAGCGCGAGAGCGCACGGCCGCCCATGGGGCCGATCTTTCGCCGGAGCACCTCGAAGAGGAGGACGAAGTTCAGGACGGAGGAGATCGAGGTCGCGAGCGCCAGGCCGCGGTGCTGCAGCGGCTCCATGAGCATGATGTTCAGCACCACGTTGATCGCGATCGTTATAAAGGAGATGGTCACGGGAATGCGGGTCATCCCGAGTGAGTAATACACGGGCACCAGGACCCGCACCGCCGAGAACGCCGAGAGCCCGACCGCGTATCCCCAGAGCGCCTGGGCGGTTTGCCAGGAATCGTCCGGGCCGAACCGCCCGTGCTGGTAGAGGAGCGCAACGATCGGGTGGGCGAGCGCCATCAGGATCATCGTCGCGGGGAGCGTGAGGAAGAGCCCGAACCGAAGCGAGAAGGAGATCGTTCGCTTGAGCTCGGGCATCTCCTTCCGGGCCGCGTGGCGCGAGACCTCGGCGAGCGTCACCGTCGCGATCGCCACCCCGAACAAGCCGATCGGAAGCTGCATGAGCCTGTAGGCGTAGTTGAGCCAGGAGACGCTTCCCTGCGGCAAGAGCGAGGCCAGGAACGTGTTCACGAAGATGTTCACCTGCGTGGCCGCCAGCCCCACCGCGGCCGGCGCCATCAGCGTCACGATACGGAGCACCCCTGGGTCGCGGAAGGAGATCTCGGGGCGCCATCGGAACCCCTGACCCCAGAGCGCGGGGACCTGGATGAAGAGCTGCCCCAGCCCTCCCAGGAGAACGCCGAATGCCATTCCGACGATCGGCTCGAGCCCGAAGCGCGGGCAAATCGGCGCGATGAGGAAGCCCGAGGCGATGAGGGCGAGGTTCAGCATCGTGGGCGCGATGGCCGGAATGAAGAACACCCGGCGCGTGTTCAGGACGCCCATAACCGCGGCGGCGAGCGCCACAAGAAGGAGAAAGGGCGTCATGATCCGGGTCATCTGGGTCGTCAGCTCGAGTTTTCCCGGCACCTGCCCGAATCCCGGGGCCATCAAAGGAACGATGTGATCCGCGAACACGATTCCCAGGATGCAGATCGCCGAGACGGTGACGACGAGGAAGTTCATGACGAGGTTCGCGAGGCGCATGGCCGCCTCCCGGCCCTCGGTTTCCTGAACCCGGGTCAGGGTCGGAACAAAGGCGGCGCTCATCGCCCCTTCGGCGAAGAGATCGCGGAGCAGATTGGGAATCCGGAAGGCGACCTGGAAGGCGTCGACCGCGAGGCCGGCTCCGAAGAATGCCGCGAAGATCTGCTCGCGGATGAGCCCTAGGAGCCGGCTGGCGAGGGTGGCGAGGGAAACGATCCCGGCCGCGCGGGCGAGACCGGTCTCTCGTGCCGGGGCCGCTTGGTGAGCCGCCCCGGCATCATCGGGCGGTGTCGGGACTTCGCGGCTCTCGGTCACGCGGGCTCATGCTCAAGGGAGCGGTCGGCCTTGTCAAGCTCGGCGCCCGAGGATCGCGGCGCCGGTTTCGCGTCGTGCGGGCTCCCGACGGGGCCCACCCGAACCGGGAAAAGTGATCGGTGTTCTGTTATAATGAGTGGGACTCGGGAGGCGCTTCCGACCCACCTCGGCTCCAATCTGAGGAGAACCTCCATGGCCGCCCACGACCAGGATAAAGAGCTCGTCGAACGTCTCATCGCGGAGACTAACCTCTCGGCCCGGATGGACGCTTTGATCGGGGAAATCTGCGACAAGCTCCGGGAGTACGGCGTCTCCTCACCCCACAAGGCGTTCAACGACCTCGTGGACCCGTTTCGTGAATACTTCATGTTGGAGTATGAAGAGGAGCGGGGCCTCGAGGAATCCGAAGAGGAAGAAGAGGACGAGGAAGAGGACGAAGAGCGGAATTTGTGAGCCCTTTAACCCTCTGACCCCTCGGCCCAGAGCCTTCGCAAGAGCGCCAGGTTCCTCCGGTCCATCACAACCCCGTCCTTCCCCTTCGGTGTCTCCAAGAGCTTGGGGATCGCGTTGAGCCTTGCGTCGCGCAGCATGCGGGCGAAAGGCTTCGTCCCGAGATACCCCTTCCCGATGTGCTCGTGGCGGTCGACCAGGCTCCAGCGCTCCGTCTTGGAGTCGTTGAAGTGGATGGCGCGGAGCGCTTCCAGGCCCAGAATGTCATCGAACTCCTGGATCGTCTGGTCGTATCCCCGCTCGCTCACGATGTCGTACCCGGCGGCGTGGACATGGCAGGTGTCGAGGCAGACCTTGACCAGGTCGGGACGTGCCACGCGATCGCGGATCCGTGCCAGCTCCTCGAACCGGCGCCCGATCGTGGTGCCCTGGCCGGCCACGGTCTCGAGTAGGACCGTCACGGAGGCGGCCTTCGCGATCGCGCGCGCCTCGTTGAGCGAAGCGGCGACCCGGTCGCATCCTTCGCGCACGCCGCGGCCCATGTGCGCCCCGGGATGAGTGACGAGGTACGGGATCCCGAGAGCTTCGCAACGGGACAGCTCCTCCGCGAAGGCACGGATCGAGCGCCGTCTCAGGGTGGCCAGCGGCGAGGCAAGGTTGATGAGATAGCTGTCATGGGCCACGACCGCACGAAGTCCGCTCCGCGCCCAGGTCTCACGAAACGAGCGGACATCCGCCCGTAGGAGCCGTTTCGCCTTCCACTGGTTGGCATTGCGGGTAAACACCTGCAACGCGCGCGCCCGGACGGCGAGAGCGCGCTCGATCGCCCGCGACATTCCCCCCGCAATGCTCATATGCGCTCCGATCAGAGGCCCCGGGTCGGGCGGTCGCTCGACCAGGCGAATGGGGGTGTTACTATGCGGCGGCTTCATGGGGTTATCCGGCTCGTCTTTCCGCTTGAGGAAGGGCGTGCTACGGCCGATTTTTCCAAGGACGGGCGCTTTTGTCGCCTTGGGGGCTTGTACGAAGCCTATGAAGGATAAGGGGAAAGGGCAAGCCCGCCGGGGACCGAGCGCCCGGCGCGCGGGGGTGCGCCCCACGCGTCCGGTGGCGCAGTTTTGCATGGTGTGCGGGGGCGCCATGCGTTCGATCCTGGAACACGGGGTCCGCCGCCGCGGCTGCTCCCGTTGCGGTTTCATTGCGTATCGAAATCCCGTGCCGGCGTGCGGGGTCCTGATCCAGCGGAAGGGATCGATCCTGCTCGCGCGCCGAGGCCACGAGCCTCTGAAGAATGCCTGGGGCATTCCGGCCGGTTTCATGGAGTACGGAGAGCATCCGGAGGAGACGGCGGTGCGCGAGGCGCTCGAGGAAACGGGACTCAAGGTTCGCTTGACCGGACTTTTCGGGGTCTACGCGGGGCGCGACGATCCGCGTACCCGGGCCGTATTGATCCTGTACCACGCTCGGATCGCCGGGGGAAAGCTTCAACCGGGCGATGATGCGATCGAGTTGGGCTATTTCCCGCTCGATCACCTGCCGCGCCCCATGGCGTTCCGCGCCCATCGCGAAGCTCTGAGGGACTTGCGACGGATGAATCGGGAGAGAAATCGATGAGCGTCCGCATCCTGCACCTCGCCGACCTGCACCTCGGGGCCGCGTTCCCATCCATGGGGGAGCGGGGACCGGAGCGGACCCGCGATTTGCTGAGCGCTTTCCAGCGCGCGATCGAGTTCGCTTCGTCGCCGGAGCATCCGGTGGATCTGGTCGTGATCGCGGGGGACCTGTTCGACACCCACGACCCCGACGAGGGGCTCGTCTTCCAGGTCGAGTCGTCCTTCGAGCGTCTTTCTAAGGCGAATGTCCCCGCGTTTCTCGTGCCCGGGACCCACGATGCCTATTCCTATCGCCGCTCGGTATACCGCAGGCTCCGCCTGCCCGAGGGATCCCAGCTTCTCGCAGAGCCGCGGCTTCGGCCGGGGCCGCGCATCACGGTCCGGGGAGAGACGGTGCAGCTATACGGGATCGCCTACGATCCGACCGTCTCCGCGCGCCCGCTCGGCGAATTCTCCCGCTCCGGGGTGGCCGACCACCACGTCGGGATTCTCCATGGAGCCTTGCAAGATAGCCCGACCTGGAAGATCCGCCCCTCGGATCTCCCGATCGACCGGGTGGAAATCGCCGCCTCCGGGCTCCACTACCTGGCCCTTGGGCACTATCACAACTTCGTCGAGGTGCGCGAGGGCGGCTCGGCAGCGGTCTACCCCGGGACGCTCGAGGGTAAGAAGTTCGGCGAGGACGGCGCGCGCTACCTCGTCGTCGTGACGCTCGCCCGCGGCGAAGTGTCCATCGAGCGCAAGCCTTGGAACACGCGCACCCTCTCCCAGGTCGCCGTCGATTTCCTGAACGCGGAGGTACATGACGAAAGCCGGCTGGTGGACAGGATCGCTTCCTTTGCCGGGGAACGCGAAATCGTTCGCGTGCGCCTCGAGGGCGCGGCCGATTTCGTGTTCGAGCCCGAGCGCATAGCCGCCCGGATCCGAGACCGGTTCTTCCACCTGGAGATCGACGACCATACCTACCTCATGGACGCGGCCCTCCTGGGTCAGTTCCGCGACGAAGCCACGATCCGCGGCGCGTTCGTGAGGCGCACGCTGGAGCGACTCTCGCGGGCGAAAACGCAGGAGGAGAAGGAGACCGCGACGCTCGCGCTCCGGATCGGGCTCGCCGAGTTCCAGAACCCACGCCATGCGGTTTGAACGCATCCACATCGAGGGCTTCGGCCCCATCGCGGGGTATGAGGCGGTTCTCGAGCCGCGACGGCTCAACCTCATCATCGGACCCAACGAATCCGGCAAGTCATCGTTCGCCGCGGCGATCGTGGCGGCGCTCTTCGGCTTCTCCTCCCACGAGGAGGAAGCTCGGGCCCGCCCCTGGGAGGGCGCGCGCCACCGTGTGACGCTCATCTTCGAGGCGGGCGGCTATCGTTGCCGCGTCTGTCGCGATTTTCATAGTCATGAAGTCCACGTGGAGCGACTGGGGAAAAACGGCGAGGAAGCCGAAGCCACCCTCTTCCGGGGCGCCCCCAACCCGCGCGGTCGCGGGCCCGAGCTGGAGCAGTACGAGGGCCTCCTCCGATCGTGGTTCGGCTTCACCGAGGCCCGGCTGTTCCGCGAATCCTGCTACGTCCGCGAAAACGCGCTGGAGACCAGGATCTCGCCGGAGCTGCGGCACCTGATCTCGGGAGCCGTCGAGGCGGATTACCAGCAGATTCAGGAGGCGTTGCTCGATCGCCTGGACTCGCTCACGCGGGAGCACCCGTTCGATGCCCGCGCCCGGAAGCGCGCCGACCGGTCCATCGAGAAGCGGAAGGGGACGCTGGAGCTCCTGCGCGGGCGTTTCGCCCGATCGGAATACGTCCTCCGTGAGCTCAAGTCCAATTTCGCCGAGCGCTCCGCGGCGGAAGCACGGATGGGCGAGCTCAAGGCCGACATGGCCACCAAGGAGCGCCTGATCGCGGATCTCGAGACCCTCGTGCGCCTCCGCGAGGAGCAGCGCAAACACCTGAAACGCGCGCCCGCGATCGGGGAGGAGCTGACGCGCGCCCGCCGGGCACGAGGGCGAATCCAGGACATCGATCGCAAGATCGCGGACCAGCTGACCTATCTCGCGAACGCGCCCGAGGAGGTCGAGTCGGACATCATGCGGCTCCAGATTCTCCGCGTTCAGGCGACCCGCCACCAGAAGACCGGAGAAACCGAGCGGAAGCGCCTCGAGGAAATGCACCAGCCCTCCTTCGCGATCGGCCTTCTGTTCACGCTCGCGCTGGGAGCCGCCTTTGGGTTCCTCGGTTACGCGGCCCTGAAGTCAGCGGTCGCGGCGGGGGTTGGCGGTGTCCTCGGGGCCGCCGCGGGGATGCTCGCGATCCGCCTTTTCGGCTTGAGCGCCGAGCGGGGCCGGGCCCTCGCCGACGCGAGGTTTCGCGTGGCCGAGGACAATATCCGTACCTTGAAGCAGGAGATCGACGCCGTCGAGATTCGCGCGAATCCTTATCTCGCGGGGCGGACGCTCGAGATCATGCTTGCGGACTTAAAGCAGCTCCGCGAGTTGGAGAACGAGCGGCGCGAGCACGTTGCGGTCGTCCAATCCCTGCCGGTTCCCGAGCGCCTCGAGGCCGAATCGCATGAGATCGACGACGCCGTCAACGCGCTTCGGGGGAAGGAGAAGTTTCTCGTCGGGCAGACGCCGTTCCTGGCGCCTTTCCGAGAGGATCCCGTGCGCGCGGCCGAGGCCTCGGATCGCTTGAGGCGTGAGATCAACGGGATCCGAACCAAGATCGAAGCCGAGCAGGAAAGCCTGGAGCGGCTGATGCGCCGCCCGGGCGGAGCCGAGTCGGATGCGGAAAATCTCGAGGCGCTCGAAGAAGCGATCGCGACCGAAGAGGAGGCGCTTCGACGCGAGGAGCGTCTGTGCGGCGCGCTCCTTGTGGCCCTCGAGGTCCTGCGTGATTCGGTGCTCGATTACCAGAAAGAGCACGTGGCGCGGCTCGCCCAGGTCTCCGGACGGACGCTCGGGCACCTGACCCGGGGCCGCTACTCCCAGGTGACGCTCGATACCGAGCTCAACCCGACCGTGAGACTGGACGGCGCGCGGGAGATTCCGGTCGAGGCCCTGAGCCATGGGGCCCGAGACGCCTTCTACTTCGCCCTGAGGGCCGCCCTTGCCCAGGAGCTGGCTGCCCGGGAGCCGCTCCCCCTCCTCCTGGACGATCCCACGGCCCATTTCGACGAGGAACGCCGGGGCTCCCTGGTAGGGCACCTGGAGGACCTGGCAAAGGACTTACAGGTGATTCTCCTGACCCACGACCGGCGTATCTTGAATCAGGTGCGCGAGGCCCACGTGCTGAAAATCGGAACCGAAGGCTCCCCAACCGATTCAACCCGAAAGATCCAGATCCGCCGCTAGCACAAACGGTTCAAGTTCTGTTTGTTTCGGGCCGAATTTTGGTCCGTATGGCGACTCCCGCCCCCGTCAAGAAGAGCGACTCCCCCGAGCAGAAGGCCGAGCGCATCGGGGATCAGGTGCTGGCGCTTGATGTTAAGCGAGTGGCCGATTGGCTCCAGGCCCTCGTGCGCACGCTCAAGGCTTACCGAATGTATCTGCCCAACAATCCCACCCTTCACAAATTCCAGAGCGATCTCGAGGCGCGGACCTGGTCCTGCCTCAAGGAGATCGGGGACATCGTGCTCAACGTCCAGCAGTTCGACCTCCTCTTCGAGGACTACTCCGTCTACCACAACGCGGCGCGAGAAGAGTCCCTCGCGTACCGGTTTTTCACCGACGGCGTGAGGCAAATCACCTTCCGCGAGGGGCTCGAGCCGCAGGAGCTGCGCGGCGTCCTCGAAGTGCTCAAGAAGGCTACCGACGCGAGCCAGGGGCAGGACGACGTGGTCACCCTCCTCTGGGAGCGGGACTTCCGCCACATCGAATACGTCCACATCTCGATCGAAGACCTGATGGACGGAAGCACCAGCCAGGAGTACGAGCCGGATGAAGGAGCAGTCGAGGGAGGCGGGATCCCGTGGCCCTCGCGCGCGGAGACCCCCGAGGAGGACGCGCCGGTCGCGGTGCCCGGCGAATCGATCTTGGAGAGGTCGGATGACTGGAGCCCGAAAGCGCCCATCACGCCCTCGTGGGACGAAACGGTGGGCGTGCAGTTCGCGTTGAGCGAATCGGAATCCCAGCAGCTGACCGACGCGATCCGGGTCGAGGAAGAGCGCCCCCTTCTCAACGAGGTGCTCGAGATCGTTGCGGCGATCCTGACCTCGGAGGAGGAGCCGACCAGCTTCCTCGAGTCGGCGTCCGCGTTCCAGAAATTCATCGAGCTGGCCCTGGAGGAGGGGGATCTCGCCCGGGCGAATCACCTCCTGTCCAGGCTTCGGACCATCGCGGCCAAGAAATCGGAGACGCATAGCGAGCTCCGCGGGCTCGTCGAACAGGTCATCCGCGAAATAGGCCGCCCGAGCTTCCTCGGGCAGTTCGCCCCGATCCTGAATGCCCATCCGGACCTAGACCCCGGGTTGCTCACCAACTTTCTCGTGCAGATCGGGCCCACCTCGGCGGGCGCCGTCTGCGACCTCTTAGGCCAGGTCAACCACATGAAGCACCGCCGTGCGCTCTGTGAGGCGCTTGCGATTTCCTGCAAGGACGACGTGGATGTACTCATATCCCGCCTCGGAGATTCGCGGTGGTACGTCATTCGGAACGTGGTCTACGTGCTCGGCCGGATCGCGCATCAGGGGGTCGAACGGGCCCTGGACCGGGCGCTCCACCACGAGGACGTGAGGGTGCGCAAGGAGGCCGTCCGGGCGCTCGGGAACATCGAGAGCCCGACGAGCCGCGCGTTCCTCGTTTCCGCGTTCCGCGATATCGACGCGAGCGTCCGGATTCAGGCCGCGTTGACGCTCGCGCAGAAGCGCGACGACCGAGCGGCGCAGAGCATTTGGGGCGCGATCCAGGCTCCGGAGTTCGTGCGCAGGGACCAGAACGAGCGCCGCGTCTTCTTCGAGGCGGTGGGCAAGTCCGGATCGGACCCCTTCGTGCCCCGGCTGCACGAGATGCTGACGCGAGGGGGGATCTTCCGGGGCGGGAACGAGGAGGAGCGCATGAACGCGGCGTTGGCGCTTGCGTGGCTCGGATCCCCGAAGGCGATCGAGGTCTTGAATCACGAGCTCACCAGCAAGCGCGAGCCGGTCCGCAAGGCGGTGGAGTCCGCGCTCGAAACGGTTCGGAACGCCGCCGGCAAGCGGCAGGATTCGATGGAAGAGGCGCCCACGGCATCGGGAATGGGGTCGGAGGAGGGGAGCCAATGACGGGACCCACGACGCGCACCGCGACTCCGGTGGGAGGCATGCAGGACGGAACCGTCCAGCGCATCGTCGTCCAGGGCCGCAGCCTCGCCATGCAGCTATGCGTGCTGCTCAAGACCGCCAAGATCCATGACGTCGGAAACGTCGCCTTCCACGGCCCCCTGGTCAATTTCATCGAGACCGTGGAGCAGCTCTACACGGCCGAGCGGGAATTCAAGCTCCAGGCCGTCGGAGATTTCCTCTACATCAACCACAGCCGCCTCAAGCTCGATGGATCGAGCTACGCGAGCTATCAATACCTGATCGACGAGTTCCGGACGCGCGGACTTTCGGGCTTCGCGTTCACGGGCAAGGTATCGCCTCCGGAGGTGAAGAAATTCGTTCGGTTGTTCCTGGACGTGGACTGCAAGTCCTCGGATCCCTACGAGGACTTCAGCGCGGCGCTGGGCAAGTTGTCGGTCGAGCACCTGGTGCCCCTGCGGACCGTCGTTCCCCAGAGCGGAACGATCAACATCGAGGAGGTTCGCGACTCGCGCAAGGCGGCCAAGCGCACCTTCTACCGCGCGATCGAAGCCACGAAGATGTTGATGCTCAGCGCGCGTGATCGCCGGCCGGTCGATTTACGCAAGACGAAGCGCGCCGTCCAGTCGATCGTCGACCTGATCCTGAACGAGGAGTTCTCGCTGGTCGGGCTGACGGCGATCAAGAACCACGACGAGTACACGTTCCAACACTGCGTCAACGTCTCCATTCTCTCGATTTCCCTGGGGCAGCGGCTCGGGCTCTCGAAGAAGATGCTGGGCGAGCTCGGGGTCGCCGCGATCCTTCACGACCTCGGCAAGGCAACGATCCCGGGGTGGGTGCTCAACAAGCCCGGGAAGCTGACCGCCGAGGAGTGGAAGCTCATGACCGATCACCCCGTGCAGGGGGTGAAAATGATCTCGAAGCTCCGAGGCCTGAACGAGCTCGCGCTGCGCGCGATGATCGTCGCGTTCGAGCACCACCTGAATATCGATGGGAGCGGGTATCCCAAGCTCGGAGACCATCTCCGGATGTCGCTCTTCAGTAGGATCGTGGCGATCGCCGATTGTTTCGACGCGATGACCGCGCACAGGTCCTACCGCAAGTCGCCGTTCACGCCCTATGAGGCGCTCCATCACATGTTGATCGCGAACCGCGAGAAATTCGACGGGCTCCTCATCAAGGCCTTCGTGAACACGGTCGGGATGTACCCGGCAGGCACCGTCGTTCTTCTCGACACGAACGAAATCGGGATCGTGACCGAGCACAACGCGCACGACATCTTCCGTCCCAAGGTGAAAATCGTCGCCGACCGCGACCGCAAACGGGTCGACGGCTCGATCGTGGACCTGAGCCATCGCGAAGAAGGCAGCGACACGTACACGGTCGGCATCGTTTCGGCGTTGAACCCGGAGGAGTACGGGATCAACGTCGCAGACGCCTTGACGTAGGCCCGCCCTACGAGGGGGGGTCTCCAACCCCTCCCTTCCACCCGGCTTGACTCGATCCCCAGCCTCGTCGTAAACTCCTATCGTTTCGCGACTTTCCCCGGAATGGGAGACCCTCCTTGCTGCATCGTCCCCGCGCGCTGATCGTCGACAAGGACTCGTCCGAGACCAAGCAGCTCGTGTCGTTTCTGACCGAGAACGGTTTCGACGTGCAATGGGCCAAAGACGGCGAGCAGGCCTTCAATCTCCTCGATCGCCCCGCGCCCGAAGCGGCCGGAGTTTCGGACGGCTCGGGTCCGGAGATCGTGATCACCGAGCTCAAGGCCCACCGGGTCGACGGGATGCGCCTCCTCGACATCGCGAAGAGCCGGAATCCCGAGGTCTGCGTGATCCTCATCGCGGACGCGGGCACGGTCGAGCTCGCAACGGGGGCGATGCGACAAGGCGCGTACGATTTCCAGCTTCGGCCGCTCAATTTCGAGAAGCTCCTGGCCGTGATCCAGCGGGCCCTCTCCCACCAGCAGCTCGTGAGCCGGGTCTCGGATCTGACGGAGCGGCTGGACCAGCGGCTCAAGGTTCCCAACCTCACCGGGAACTCGCGCGCCATGCAGGAGCTCCACTCCAAGATCGTCCAGATCGCGCCGACCCGTGCGACCGTCCTGATCTACGGTGAAACGGGAACCGGGAAGGAGCTGATCGCGCAGGCGATCCACCAGCTCTCGCCGCGGAGGAACGAACGCTTCGTGAAGCTCCATTGCGCCGAGCTTTCCGCGAACATCATCGAGAGCGAGCTCTTCGGGCACGAGAAGGGGGCGTTCACGGGTGCCGATCAGCAGCGGAAGGGGCGTTTCGAGCTGGCCGACCAGGGCACGCTATTCGTCGACGAGATCTCCGAGATCCCGCCCGCCGTGCAGACCAAGCTGCTGCGCGTCCTGCAAGACCGGCAATTCGAGCGCGTCGGGGGGAATGAGACGGTGAAGGTCGACGTCCGGGTGATCGCAGCGACCAACCGGAGGCTGGACCTTCTCGCCGCCCGCGATGAATTCCGGGAGGACTTGTACTATAGGATTCGTGTGATCCAGGTCGACGTCCCTCCCCTCCGGGAGCGAAAGGAGGATATCCCCCTCCTGGTGGAGACGTTTATCAAGGAGTTCAATCGGGAGCATGGCCGCAAGGTGACCGGGATCACGCGTGGGGTGGCCGATCGCTTCATGCAGAACGACTGGCCGGGTAACATCCGCGAGCTGCGGAACACGGTCGAGGAGATGGTGGTCTATGCCCAGGGGAAACGCGCGCTGGAAGTCTCCGACCTGCCGATCCAATTGCGGCAGCAGCGCTCCGCTTCGGGCGAGGACCTGAACGTGACAGTGGGCATGTCGATGCAGGAGATCGAGCGCCGGGCCATCGAGGCGACGCTTCGCGCGGTGGGATACGACAAGCAGAAGGCCGCCAAGATCTTGGGAATCGGGCTCCGCACGCTCTATCGCAAGCAGAAGGAGTACGGGCTGTGAGCCGTGGCGCTTTGCGAGATGTCCCGCTCCGCGGAATCTCGGAAATCATCCTCGTCGTCAAGGACGTCGAGGCATCGGTCGCGTTCTACCGCGACGTGGTCGGTCTCCTGGTGGACGACGTGAGCAACAAGAAGTTCGCCTGGTTTTGGGCCGGCGCACCCGGAACGGCGCAGCGGATCGGGATCACCGCAGGACCGCTGTCCTTTGGCGCGGCGCACATCCTCGGACCCCATCACTTCGCGTTCGGAACCGAGCGTTCGCGGATTCCCGAGCTGAAAGCCGCGCTCGAGGCTCATGGGCTCGAGGTCGAAGGTCCGGTCGAGTTCA
>WNFK01209610.1_pt2 | contig 22881 bp, 39 predicted proteins | sample 5400281 | NCBI WGS metagenome assembly WNFK01 (sample SAMN13153350, study PRJNA577476) | soil metagenome | isolation source: 20 cm soil on Douglas fir-dominated hillslope | place: USA:California | collected 2013-09-17
CCCGCCTCGCTCGATCGCGCCTACGACGCGGCCGCGGTGAAGATCGGCATGCTGCTGGCCAAGCTCGTGCGCCCCGCCCGGCCGCCCGCGCCGCTGACCTTCCCCGACCCCCAGCCCCTGGTGGCGCTCGGGGAGGACGGCTTCACGTCCACCATGGACGAGGCCACCTTCATGGAGGCGGTGCGGCGGACCAAGGAATACATCGCCGCCGGCGACGCCTATCAGGTGGTCATCTCGCGGCGGCTGGACACCGAGCTCAAGGCCGATCCCTTCACCGTCTACCGCGCGCTGCGCACCATCAACCCGTCGCCCTATCTCTTCTTCCTGCGCCTGGGCAAGACGAGCATCGTCGGCTCCTCGCCGGAAGTGCTGGTGCGGCTCGAGGACGGCCGGGTGGAGGAGCGCCCCATCGCCGGCACGCATCCGCGCGGCGCCGACGAGGCCGAGGACGCGCGCCTGGCCGACAAGATGACCGCGGATCCCAAGGAGCGCGCCGAGCACGTCATGCTGGTGGACCTCGGGCGAAACGACGTGGGCCGCGTGGCGCGGATCGGCACCGTCGAGGTGACCGAGTTCATGGTGGTGGAGCGCTACTCCCACGTGATGCACCTGGTCAGCCACGTGCGGGGACAGCTCGCCGCCGGCAAGGACGCCTTCGACGTGCTCGCCGCCTGCTTCCCCGCCGGCACCTTGTCCGGGGCGCCCAAGGTGCGGGCGATGGAGATCATCGAGGAGATGGAGCCCACGCGGCGCGGTCCCTATGGCGGCGCGGTGGGCTATATCTCGTACTCCGGGAACATGGACTCCTGCATCACCATCCGCACCGTGGTGTGCGACGGCCGCCGCGCCTCCATCCAGGTGGGCGCGGGCATCGTGGCCGACTCCGACCCCAAGACGGAGTGGCAGGAGACCTGCTCGAAGTCGCGGGGCATGATCCTGGCCCTCCGCACCGCGGCCCGGGAGACGGGACGATGATCTTCGTCCTCGACAACTACGACTCCTTCACCTACAACCTCGTGCAGTATCTCGGCGAGCTGGGCGCCGACGTGCAGGTGGCGCGGAACGACGCGGTGACGGTGGAGGACGTGCTCGCGCTGTCGCCCGACGGGGTGGTCATCTCCCCCGGCCCGGGCCATCCCACCGGCGCCGGCATCACCCTCCCCCTCATCGAGCGGCTCCACTCGACCACGCCCATCCTCGGCGTCTGCCTGGGCCACCAGGCCATCGGCCAGGCGTTCGGGGGCACGGTGACGCGGGCCCCGGTGCAGATGCACGGCAAGACCTCGCGCATCCAGCACGACGGGCGCGGCGTCTTCGCCGGGCTCTCGGCGGGGTTCCAGGCCACCCGCTATCACTCGCTGGTGGTGCTGCGGGAGGGCTTCCCCGCCGACCTCGAGATCTCCGCCCGCGCCGAGGACGGCGAGATCATGGGGCTGCGCCATCGCCGCTACCCGGTGGAGGGCGTGCAGTTCCACCCCGAGTCCATCCTCACCACCGAGGGTAAGGCCCTGCTCCGCAACTTCCTGGGCATGGTTCCCGTCGCCCAGCGGTGATGGGCGGTTCCGAGCCCCCAAGTCGTCACGTTCCCCTTCACCGCGACGGGTGATTCGGTGAGCGTGCGCGAGCTGGGCGAGCTGGGACTGATCCGTCGCATCCGCGAGGGCGCCCGGGGCACGCCCGCCTCCGGCGTCCCCGTGGGCATCGGTGACGACGCCGCCGTGCTCGCGGTGACCCCGGGCGCCGCGTTGCTGGCCACCACCGACCTCGTGATCGAGGACGTGCACTTCCGGCGCGCGTGGGCGGCGCCGGCCGACGTCGGCTGGAAGGCGATGGCGGTGAACCTCTCGGACATCGCCGCCATGGGGGGCGTCCCGCGCTGGGCCCTCATCGCCCTCGCCGTCCCCGGCGACACCACCACCGCCGACGTGGACGCCTTCTACGGGGGCCTGCGCGAGGCGGCGGCGCCCCACGGCGTGGCCATCGTGGGCGGCGACACCAGCCAGTCGCCCCGCGGCTGGCTCGTGAGCGTGACCCTGCTCGGCGAGCACGCCGGGCGGCCTCGCCTGCGCTCCACCGCGCGCGCGGGCGACGCCATCGCCGTCACCGGCACGCTGGGCCGCTCGGCGGCGGGGCTCGCCGTGCTCGAGATGGGAGTGGACGAGGCGCGACGACACGGAGTGCCCGAAGCGGTGATCGACGAGGTGACGCGGGCACACCTCCGGCCGCGCGCCCGGGTGGCGGAGGGCCAGTGGCTCGGCGCCGCGCGCGACGTGCACGCGATGCTCGACTGCTCCGACGGGCTCGCCGCCGATCTCGCGCATATCTGCCGCGAGTCGGCGGTGGGGGCGCGCGTGGCCCTGGACCTGGTTCCCATCGCCTCCGGCGCCGAGGCGGCGGCGCGGGCGCTGGGCCGCGAGCCGGTGCGGTGGGCCACCTCCGGCGGCGAGGACTACGAGCTCCTGCTCACCTGTGATCCCGGCGACGTGGAACGTCTGTCCACCGACTTCCGGCGCAGCACGGGCACTCCCCTCACCGTGATCGGGGAGATCGAGGCCGAGACCTCCGGCATCGTCTGGATCGGCGCGGACGGAAATCCGGCGGTCCCGCCCGCCGGATTCGAGCACTTCCGTGGATAGCCTCCTGCTCCTCCAGCTCGCCTTCCTCGCCGTGCTCGTGCTCTGCTCGGCGCTGCTCACCGGCGCCGAGGCCGCCTACTTCTCCCTGGGCCGGGCGCGGCTCAAGCACCTCGCGGAGGAGCAGGGCCCCGAGGCCGGCCCGCTGACCCCTCTCCTCCGCGAGCCGCACGAGCTGCTGGTGACCCTGCTGGTGGGCATCACCCTCATCAATATCGGCGCCTCCGCCCTGGCCGCCTCCATCGCCGAGCGGTTGCTGGGCCCGGCGGGCCTTCCCATCGCCATCATCGCCATGGTCTTCCTGCTGTCCGTGTTCGGCGAGGTGCTCCCCATGACCCTGGCCGTCGAGCATCCCGAGCGCTTCACCACCTGGGTGAACCGGCCGGTGATGTGGCTGTCGCGGGTGCTCGGCCCGGTGCGCATTCTCCTCGGCGGCTTCACCGCGCTCACCCTGCGCCTGGTGGGCTCCGAGCGTCGGGGAGACGAGCCCGAGATCACCGAGGACGAGCTCCGCACCCTGGTGGACGTGGGGGCGCGCGAGGGGGTGGTGGAGCGGACCGAGCGCGAGATGATCCACCGGGTGTTCGAGCTGGAGGACACCTCCGTGCGCGAGGTGATGGTGCCGCGACCCGACATGTTCTGCCTGGACGTCACCACCCCGCGCGCGCAGATCCTCGACCTCCTCCGCGAGAACCTGCACTCGCGCGTCCCGGTGTACGAGGACACCGCGGATCAGATCGTGGGCGTGCTCTACACCAAGGAGCTCCTGCCCCACCTCCACGGTCTGCCGCCCGATTTCGACCTCCGCGGCCACCTCCATCCACCCTATTTCGTCCCCGAGTCCAAGCGGGCGGACGCGCTCCTGCGCGAGTTCCAGGCCAAGAAGCTCCACCTGGCGGTGGTGGTCGACGAGTTCGGGGGCACCGCGGGGCTGGTCACCCTGGAAGACCTACTCGAGGAGCTGGTGGGCGAGATCCGCGACGAGTTCGACGAGGAGGAGCGCCTGGTCCAGCCCTTCGGCGAGGGCAGGTTCCGCGTCTCCGGCAAGCTCAGCATCGACGGCCTCAACACCGCCACCGGGCTCACCGTCTCCAGCGAATCCTACGACACGGTGGGCGGCTGGGTGCTCGACCTCTTCGGCCGCGTCCCCAACAAGGGGGAGCGGGTGGAGACGCCGGGCGCCACCGTGACGGTGGAGAAGGTCGAGCGGACGCGCGTGGTGGAGGTGGTGGTCACCCTCAAGAGCCCGCCGGCGACGACGGAGGGCGAGTGATCTACGTCTGGATCATCCTGCTCTCGCTGGCCCTCACCGCGCTCTTCTCCGCGTCGGAGATGGCGTTCATCGCCGCCAACCGGGTCCGGCTCCGTCACCTCGCGGAGGAGGGCAACCAGACCGCCGCCCGCTATCTGGAGGCCTTCCGCCGGCCCGAGCGGGTGCTCGCCACCTGCATGATGGGCGTCACCATCGCCCATATCACCGCCTCCTCGGTGTCCACCTGGGCGCTCTTGCCCGTGCTGGGCTCGTGGTCGGCGGTGGCGGTCACCGTCGCGCTCACCCCCATCATGCTCGTCTTCGGCGAGGTGATGCCCAAGGCGGTGGCGCGGGAGTGGGCCACCGCGCTCATCCGCTCCCTTTTCCGCGTCATCGAGTTCATGAGCTGGGTCCTCACCCCCTTCACCTGGGGGGCCAACGCGGTGGTGGGCAAGGCCCTCGCCCTTTTCGGGCGCACCCCCTCGAGCACGCGGCAGTTCGTGTCCCGCGAGGAGCTGAAGCTGCTCCTCCAGATGGAGCCGGAGGAGGCCGACGTGACCGTGTCCGAGGCCGAGATGATCGACAAGATCTTCGACCTCGGCGAGAAGACGGTGCGCGAGATCATGGTGCCCCTGGTGGACGTGGCCGCCCTGCCCGCGAGCGCCCATCCGGACGATGCGGTCCGCCTCATCGCCGAGCGCGGCTTCTCGCGCATCCCGCTCTTCACCGACCGCGCGTTCAATCTGATCGGCTTCGTCACCGCCATGGACCTCCTCCGGCGGGGGGCCCAGGCGACCGACCTCCGCTCGATCATGCGGCCGGCCACCTACGCTCCGGAGACCAAGCGGATCGACGACCTCCTGCGGGAGATGCAGAAGGGCCGGATCCAGCTCGCGGTGGTGGTGGATGAGTACGGGGGCGCGGTGGGTATCGTCACCATCGAGGACATCCTCGAGCAGATCGTGGGCGAGATCGAGGACGAGCACGACCGCACCCCCGCCACCGTCGATCGGCTGCCCGACGGCAGCTACCGCGTGGCCGGGCGCGTGAGCATCGACGAGCTCAATGGGTCACTGGACTGGGAGCTGCCCAAGGGCGACTTCGAGACGGTGGCCGGGCTGGTGCTCTCCACCGTCAACCGTATCCCGTCGGTGGGCGAGGTCTTCCATGTCGGCCGCTACACCTTCACCGTGCTCGAGGCCGACGAGCGCCGCATCCTGCGGGTCCGCATCACCCCGCCGGCGCCGGCGGCGTAGTCAAACCGCAGTCAACCGGAAGGGAGGAGCACCGCGATGGCCGGACGGATGGTGGAGTTTCCCAGCAACGGCGGCAAGGCGAAGGGATATCTGGCGACCCCGACGGCGGGCAAGGGCCCGGGCGTGCTCGTGATCCAGGAGTGGTGGGGCCTGGTAGACCACATCAAGAAGGTCTGCGACCGCTTCGCGGCCGCCGGCTACTCCGCCCTGGCCCCCGACATGTACCACGGCCAGACGGCGACCGAGCCCGACGGCGCCGGCAAGCTCTTCATGGCGCTCAACATCGCGCAGGCGGAGAAGGACCTCGCGGGCGCGGCCAAGTTCCTGGCCGGCCACTCCTCGACCGCGAAGCTGGGCGCGGTGGGCTTCTGCATGGGCGGCCAGCTCGCGCTGTTCGCGGGCACCACCAATCCCAGCATCGGGGCGGTGGTGGACTTCTACGGCATCCATCCCAACGTGAAGCCGGACTACGCCAAGCTGGCCGGTCCCGTGCTGGGGCTCTTCGCGGAGAAGGACGCCTTCGTGACGCCGCAGACCGCGCGCGAGGTGGAGGCGGCGATCAAGAAGGCGGGAAAGTCGGTCTCCATCCACATCTATCCGAAGGTGGACCACGCCTTCTTCAACGACGAGCGGCCCGACGCCTACGACCGGGGGGCGGCGGAGGACGCCTGGAAGCGGACCCTGAGCCACTTCGCGGCCAATCTCAAGTAGCCGGTGCCCGCCGCGCCCGGGACGGATCGCGCCGCCCCGGGCGCGGCGGCGACGCTTCACGCATCCCTGGTCGCCGGCACGGGGTTTCTGCTAGGGTAACAGCCGGTCGATGAGCGCCATCCCGGAATCCAGCCTCGGAGCCGCGTGCGCGCTCCTCTCGGCCGGCACCTGGGCAGTGATCAGCCTGCTCGTGCGGCGTCTCGCCGGCACCTTCAACTCGGCCACCGTCAATGCCATCCGTGCCACCGCGGGGGGCGTGCTGCTGCTGGCCTGGGTGCTCGCCACCGCGGGCACCGCGCCCTTTCGCGGAATCACCGCCTACGACCTCCTCCTCCTGACCTCGTCCGTCATCCTCGCCGGCTGCCTCGGCGACACCGTGTTCTTCGAGAGCACGCGCTTTCTGGGGCTGGCGCGGGCGATGACGGCCTCCATGCCCTCCCCGCTCCTGGCCGCCCTGCTGGCGGCCCCGCTGCTGGGGGAGCCCGTCACGCCGGCCCATTCCGGCGCGCCGAACCGCCTCTGGCTGGGGCTGGGTACCGCCACCCTCGCCTCGGCAGCCTGGGCGGTTTCGGCCATCATGCTCAAGCCCGCGCTGAACGCGGTGGACTCGACGACCGCCCAGGCAATCCGACTGCCGGTGACGGGCCTGGTGCTTCTCGCCACGCCCTGGGCGTGGGGCGCGCTCGGCGCGGTTCGTGCCGCGGCGCCGGACACCGGGAAGATCCTGGCGCTGCTCGCCGCCCTCACCGCGGTGAGCTCGGTGCTGTTCGTGATGGGGATCAAGCACGCCGGCGTCGGCGTCGCCACCGTGCTATCGGCGACGTCGCCCATGTTCGCCATCCCCCTGGGCGCGCTCTACCTGGGCGAGCGGATGACGGTGACTGTCGCGCTGGGCACGGCCCTCACGGTGGCGGGCATCGCCGTCCTCAACCTCTAGCCGCCCGCCAGCCACCGACACTACCCCGGCTTTACCCCGGCTTTGCCCCGGCTTTGCCCCGGCTTTACCCCGGCTTTACCCGATAAAGAGGCCGCCGTTCGGCGACAGCCACTGACCGGTGAAGAACGAGGCGTCGTCGGAGACGAGGAAGAGCGCGGTGGCCGCCACCTCCCGCGGCTCGGCGAGCCGGCCGAGCGGAGTGCGGGACAGCACCGCCTTGCGCGCGAGCGGCGAGACGGCCTGGGTCATGGGCGTGTCGATGAAGCCGGGGCAGATGGCGTTCACGCGTATCCCGCGCGAGCCCACCTCGCGGGCCACCGCCCGGGTGAAGGCGAGGATGCCGCCCTTGGCCGCCGAGTAGTGCGGGACCGTCTCGAGTCCCATGAGGGCGGCCACGCTCGAGAGGTTGACGATGGCGCCGCGGTTCCGGCGGCTCATGAGCTTGAGCGCCTCGCGCGTGCAGAAGAACGTGCCGTTGAGGTGCACGCCGATGACGCGATGCCAGGCCTCGTCGGTCATCTCCTGGGTCACGGTCCAGTGGGTCTGTATGCCCTCGCCGCTCACCATCTCCATGATGCGGGCGTCGGACTGCTGGCGCCGCGCCTCGAGATCCTCGCCGGGGGCATAGGCGATCCCGGCATTGTTCACCAGGACCTCGAGGGTGCCGTAGCGGCGGTCGATCTCCGCGAACATGGCGCGGACCTGGCCGCTGTCGGACACGTCGGCGGCCAGCGCGAGAGCGTGAGCGCCGGCGGCGCCCATCTCCTGGACGGTCTTCTCGGCGGCGGCGAGGTGGAGATCGTTCACCACCACCCTCGCGCCCTCCTCGGCGAAGAGCAGCGCCGTCGCGCGCCCGATGCCCGAGCCGCCGCCGGTCACCAACGCCACCCGGTCCTTGAGCTTCATGGTGTCTCCCCCGCGGTCAGCTTGGTTGAACGCCAAAGGGGCGGCCGGCGCCGCCCCTGGGTGACCTGCTCCGGCGCCACGCCGGCCGGTCAGCCGGCGGCGGCCGCCGCCTTCTTCTTGCGGCCCTTGCGGGCGCCCGCGGCGGCCTCGCCCTTGTCGGCCTTTTCGCCCCGGGGTGCCTTCTCGGCCTTGGCGTCCTTCTTGCTCTTTTCCTTGGGTACCTCGGGCCGATCCACCAGCTCGAGCACCACCATGGAGGCGCGATCACCCGGACGCGTGCCCGCGTGGATGATCCGGGTATAGCCGCCGTTCCGGTCCGAGAACCGCGCGGCGATGGTGTCGAAGAGCTTCTTCACCACCGTCTCGTCGGGGACCATGGCGAGCACCTGACGTTTGGCGTGGAGATTCTCCCGCTTGGCGAGCGTCACCATCTGGTCCGCCATCCCGCGCACCGCCTTGGCCTTGGCCTCGGTGGTCATGATGCGCTCGTGGCGGAACAGCGCCACCAGGAGGTTGCGGAAGAGAGCCCACCGGTGCTGGGTGACGCGTCCCAGCTTGTAGTTCGCCCGGCCGTGCCTCATTTCGCGCCTCCGCGCCCGAGGGTCCCGAGCACGTTGGGGTCGATCCGCATCCCCAGCGACAGGCCGAGGCTGGCCAGAGCGGTCTTGATCTCTTCGATCGACTTCTCCCCGAGGTTCTTCACGTTCTCGAGGTCGAGGTCGGTCTTCTGCACGAGATCGGCCACGGTGAGGATCTCGGCGTTGCGGAGCGCGTTGATGGCGCGCGCGGGCAGCGGCAGCTCCTCGAGCACCTTGGACAGGCTCTCCTGGAGGAAGCCCTCCCCGCCCGCCTCGACCTCCTCGTCCTCTTCCGGCCCCCCCTCGGGGGCCAGCAGGGCGAAGTGATCGCGCATGTAGCCGGCGGCCTTGGTGAGGGCCTCGTCCGGCGACACCGCGCCGTTGGTCCACACCTCGATGATGAGCCGCTCATAGTCGGTGATCTTGCCCAGCCGCGAGTTCTCCACGTTGTAGGCGACCCGCTGGATCGGCGAGAAGGCGGCGTCCATGGGGATGGCCCCCGCGGGGACGCTGCCGGCGGAGTGCCCCCCCGCGTTCACGTAGCCGCGCCCGATGTTCACGCCAAGCTCGATGGAGAGCGACGCGCCCGCCTCGAGCGTGGCGATGGGAATCTCGGGGTTGAGCACCTCGATCCCTTCCGCCTCGGAAACGTCGGCGCCGGTCACCTGCCGGGGCCCCTTGGCCTCGATCCGGGTGATGGTGGGCTCGCCGGACGGCACGTTGACGGCGAGCTTGCGCAGGTTCAGGAGCACGTCGGTGGTCTCTTCCTGCACGCCGGGAATCTTGGACTCCGCATCCCGCACGCCGGCGATGCGCACCCAGGCCACCGCCGCGCCCGGGATGATGCTGAGCAAGGTGCGCCGCAGGGAGTTCCCCACCGTGAGCGCGTAGCCCTTCTCGAAGGGCTCCGCCACCAGCCGCGCGTAGCGGTCGGTGTTGATCTCCCACTCGATATGTCTCGGTTTCTGAAACGGGATCCTGGCCATGGTCTCCTACTTTGAGAACAGCTCGACGATCAGCTGCTCCTGCACGGGGATCTGGATGTCCTCCCGGACGGGAAGACCGCGTACCATCCCCTTCTTTTGATTGACGTCCAGGTCGAGCCAGGCCGGCACCGCCGACCGGCCCGCGCCGAGGTTGTCGGCCGCGCGCTCCTGCATCTTGGAGGTGGGGCGGAGCTGAACCGCCTCGCCCACCCGGACGATGTAGGACGGCACCGACACCTTGCGGCCGTTGACCTGGATATGACCGTGGGCCACCATCTGCCGCGACTCGCGGCGCGACGCCGCCAGGCCGAGGCGGAAGACCACGTTGTCGAGCCGGCGCTCGAGGAGCTTGAGGAGGTTCTCGCCGGTGATCCCCTTCTCGCGCTCGGCGTCAACTTGGTCCGCGACAGCCCGTGCTGGCCGGGGGGATAGTTCCGCCGCTCGATCGCGCACTTCTCGCCGAAGCAGCGCGCGCCCTTGAGAAAGAGCTTGATCCCCTCGCGTCGGCACTGCCGGCAGACCGCTTCTCGATATCTCGCCACGAAATCTCCTCCCTAAACCCGTCGCCGCTTCGGCGGCCGGCAGCCGTTGTGCGGGATCGGGGTCACGTCTCGAATCGAGGTCACCTCGAGCCCCACCGCTTGCAGCGCGCGAATGGCGGCCTCCCGGCCCGCGCCGGGGCCCTTCACGCAGACCTCCACCGACTTGAGGCCGAGCTCCATCGCCTTGCGCGCGGCGTTCTCCGCCGCGGTCTGGGCCGCGAAGGGCGTGCTCTTGCGGGAGCCCTTGAAGCCCACGCTGCCCGCGCTCGCCCAGGAGACGACGTTGCCCGTCTTGTCGGTCAAGGTGACGATGGTGTTGTTGAAGGTGGCCTGCACGTGGGCGACGCCCACGCGGACGCCGCGGCGGGCGCGGCGGGGGCGGCGGGCGCGGCGGCCACGGGCTTCTTCTTGACCATCACGCCCTTGCTCTTGCCCTTGCGCGTCCGCGCGTTGGTGTGGGTGCGCTGGCCGCGGACGGGCAGCCCCTTACGGTGACGGATGCCGCGGTAGGAGCCGATGTCCATCAGGCGCTTCACGTTCATGGCCACTTCCCGGCGCAGGTCGCCCTCGACCTTGTACTCGCGCTCGATGATGTCCCGGATCCGGGACACCTCGTCGTCGCTCCAGGCCTTCACGCGCTTGTTTCCGTCCACGCGGGCGTCGGCCATGATGCGCGTGGCGGACGGGATCCCGATTCCGTAGATGTACTGGACGGCGATGAGGCCGCGCTTCTCACGCGGCAGGTCGATTCCGGCGATGCGTGCCATATCGGCTCCTTACCCCTGACGCTGCTTGTGGCGCGGGTTCTTGCAGATCACGTGCACGATCCCGTGACGGCGCACGATCTTGCAGTTCTCGCAGCGAACCTTGACTGAAGGTTTCACTTTCATATCGTTCCTGATTTCCTTTTTAGCTCGGCTCGCCTTCGGCTGCGCCTCGCCAAGCCGCTACTTGAACCGGTACGTGATCCGGCCGCGGGTCAGGTCGTACGGCGACAGCTCCACCTTGACCTTGTCCCCGGGGAGGATCCGGATGAAGTTCATCCGCATCTTGCCCGAGACGTGGGCGAGCACCTTGTGCCCGTTCTCCAGCTCGACACGGAACATGGCATTCGGGAGCGGCTCCACCACCGTCCCCTCCACCTCGATCGCGTCTTCCTTGGGCACCGGGATCTCCTAGGCCTTGGACTCGTGCCGGGTGAGGACCTCGGGGCCCTCCTCGGTGATGGCGATGGTGTCCTCGAAATGGGCGGCCAGGCTCCCGTCCTCGGTGACGGCGGTCCAGCGGTCCTCGAGGATACGCACCTCCCACGAGCCCATGGTGATCATGGGCTCGATGGCGAGGACCATGCCCGGCTTGAGAAGGGCCCCCCGGCCGGCCTCCCCGAAATTCGGCACCTGGGGGTCCTCGTGGAGCTGGCGCCCGATGCCATGGCCCACGAAGGCGCGCACCACCCCGAAGCCGTGGCTCTCGCAGTGGCTCTGCACCGCGTGCGAGATATCGCCCAGTCGGTTGCCGGCCCGGCACTGGACGATGGCCTTGTCGAGGCTTTCGCGGGTCACATCGAGCAGCTCCTGCACCCGCGGCGGCACCGCGCCCACCGCCAGGGTGATGGCGCAGTCGGCGTAGTAGCCCTCCACGATGCAGCCGAGGTCCAGCCCGACGATGTCGCCCTCCGCCAGCCGCCGCTTGGCGGAGGGGATGCCGTGGACGATCTCCTCGTTGATCGAGGTGCACACCGTGGCGGGAAAGCCCCGGTATCCCTTGAAGGCGGACTTGGCCCCCCTCGAGACGATGAAGGCCTCGACGTCGGCGTCGATGTCCTTGGTGGTGATCCCCGGGCGCACCTGGGCGCGCAGCCGGTCCTTCACCTCGGCGAGAATGAGTCCCGCCGCGCGCATGTGCGCGAGCTCGCGGGCGGACTTGAGCATGATCATGCTGGGACCGTCCGCGCGACCGCCTTGCGGATGTCCCTCGCCACACGGTTCACCGGGCCCTCGCCGCCCACGTCGGCGAGCAGGCCCCGGTCGCGGTAGTACGCGAGCAGCGGCGCGGTCTGCTTCTCGTACACGTCGAGTCGGTTGGCCACCGCCTCGCTCGAGTCGTCCGAGCGCTGGTAGAGCTCGCCCCCGCACTTGTCGCAGCGGTCGGCCACCCGCGGCGCCGCGGAGACGATGTGGAAGGGGGTGCCGCACTGGCGGCACACCCGCCGGCCGGTGAGCCGGCGCAGCAGCTCCTCACGGGAGACGTCGAGGAACACCACCCGGTCCAGGGCGATCCCCCGGGCCTTCAGCATGGCGTCCAGCGCCTTGGCCTGGGCGGCGGTGCGCGGAAAGCCGTCCAGCACGAAGCCGGCGCGCGCGTCGGGCCGGGCGAGCCGCTCCTCCACCAGCCCGATCACCACCTCGTCCGGCACCAGCCCGCCGGAGTCCATATGGCGCTTGGCCTCGAGCCCGAGCGGCGTCTTGGCCGCCGCCGCCTCGCGCAGCATGTCACCGGTGGCGACCTGGGGCACACCCCACTCCGCGGCCAGATCGCGCGCCTGCGTGCCCTTGCCCGCGCCGGGGGGGCCGAGAAAGATGACCCGCGCGCTCACGCCCGCGCCTTCTTGCGGAGGAAGCCTTCGTAGTTCCGCATGAGGAGGTGGGACTCCATCTGCCGCACCGTGTCCAGCGCGACACCCACCACGATGAGGAGACTGGTGCCCCCGAAGTAGAAGGGGGTGTTGAACCAGCGGATGAGGAAGTCCGGCAGCACCGAGATGAGGGCGAGGAAGACGGCGCCGGGTAAGGTGATGCGGGTGAGCGTCCGGTCGATGTACTCCGCCGTCTTCTTGCCCGGCCGCACCCCGGGGATGAAGCCTCCGTACTTCTTCATGTTGTCGGCAAGGTCGATGGGGTTGAAGACGATCGCGGTGTAAAAATAGGCAAAAAAGATGATGAGGCCGCAGTACAGCACGGTGTAGGTGATGTGCCCGGGCGACAGGGACTCGGAGATGACCTGCATCCACGGGTGGCTGATGAATCGCGTGAGCGTGGCCGGGAAGAGGATGAGGGAGGACGCGAAGATCACCGGGATCACGCCGGCGGTGTTGATGCGCAGGGGGATATGGGTGGACTGCCCGCCATAGACGCGCCGGCCCACCACCCGTTTGGCATACTGGACGGGTATTTTTCGTTGCCCCTCCTGCATCACGATGACCGCCGCGGTGACGGCCAGCATCATGAGGAGCAGCCCGAGGAAGACGAAGAGCTTGAGCTCGCCGTTCCGGATGAGGGTGAACGAGGAGGCGATGGCCGAGGGCAGCCGGACCACGATGCCCGCGAAGATGATGAGCGAGATCCCGTTGCCGATTCCCTTCTCGGAGATCTGCTCGCCCAGCCACATGATCAGCGCGGTCCCGGTGGTCAGCGTGATCATGGTGAGGAGCCGGAAGCCCCAGCCCGGGTCGGGGACGATGGTGCCGCCGCCCGGCGCGCGCATGCTCTCGAGCCCCACCGCGATCCCGAACCCCTGGATGAGGGAGAGCACGATGGTGCCGTAGCGCGTGTACTGGGTGATCTTCTTCTTGCCCGCCTCCCCTTCCTTGGCCAGCCGCTCCAGCGCCGGGATCACCACGGTGAGGAGCTGGAGGATGATGGACGCGGAGATGTACGGCATGATTCCCAGCGCGAACACCGTGAGGCGCCGGAGGTTGCCGCCCGAGAAGAGGTCCACCATGCCGAGCAGGGTGCCCTGCACCTGGTTGAAGAACTGGGCCAGGGACGCCCCGTCGATGCCGGGGGTGGGGACGTGGGCGCCGAGCCGGTACGCGGCGAGGAGGCCGAGCGTGACCAGGACGCGGCGCTTGAGCTCCGGAATCTTGAAGATGTTCCGGAAGCTCTGCAGGCTCTCGAACATCAGGCGAGGACCTCGACGCGCCCGCCCGCGGCCTCGAGCTTCTTCCGGGCCGACTCGCTGATCTTGTGGGCGCGGACGGTGAGCGCGTGCCCCACCTCGCCGTCGCCCAGCACCTTGACCGCGCCGCGGTCGGACTTCTTGATGAGGCGCGCCTGGAGCAGGCTGTCCGGATCCACCACGCTTCCGGCACCGAAGCGCGCGGCCAGCTCGCTGAGATTCACGATGGCGTACTCGGTCCGGCCCCCGTAGGGGGTGAACCCGCGCTTGGGCAGCCGCCGGTACAACGGCATCTGGCCGCCCTCGAACCCGGGGCGCACCCCGCCCCCGGAACGGGCCTTTTGGCCCTTGTGGCCCTTGCCGGAAGTCTTGCCGTGCCCCGAGCCGGGTCCGCGGCCGATGCGCTTCCGCTTCTTCGTCGAGCCCGGCGCGGGCCGGAGATCCTCGATCCTCATGTCGCCTCCACCTTGAGGGCGAACGGCACCGCCTTGATCATCCCCTGAATGGTGGGGGTATCGTCGTGCTCCACCGTCTGCCGGATGTGGCGGAGCCCCAGCGCGCGCACCGTCGCCTCCTGCTTCGGGCTGAGCCCGATGATGCTCCTCACCAGCGTGACCCTGAGCTTCTTAGCCACCGGTCGGCTCCCCGCCGTCGCCGTCCACCGCGCGCCGGCGGGCCGCGTGCAGGTCGAGCTGCCGCTTCATGCGGCGAAACGCGTCGATGGTCGCCTTGAGCACGTTGTGCGGGTTATTCGTCCCCAGCGTCTTGGTGAGCACGTCCTGGACCCCCGCCGCCTCCAGCACCGGCCGCACCGCGCCGCCCGCGATGACCCCGGTGCCCTGGGAGGCCGGCTTCATGAAGACGCGCGCCGCCCCGAACTGCCCGGTCATCTCGCACGGGATCGTGGTGTCCTTGAGGGGCACGAAGATCAGGTCCTTCTTGGCGTGCTCCACCGACTTCCGGATCGCTTCCGGAACCTCGCGCGCCTTGCCGAGTCCCACCCCCACGTGGCCGCGGCCATCGCCGACCACGACCAGGGCCGTGAAGGAGAAGCGCCGGCCGCCCTTGACGACCTTGGCCACCCGGTTGATCGCGACCACCCGATCGTTCAAGTCCAGCGCGCTGGCGTCGATCCGTCCTTCAGCCACTCGTTATCTCCTCAAAACGCGAGTCCGCCGGCTCGTGCCGCGTCGGCCAGCGCCTTAACCCGCCCGTGATACTGGTAGCCGCCTCGGTCGAAGACCACGGGCCCGATGCCCTGCGCCTTCGCCCGTTGCGCGATGAGCTCGCCCACCAGCTTGGCCGCGGCCAGGTTCCCGCCCGTCTTGAGCTTGGCCCGGAACTCCGGAGCACGACTGTCCACCGCGACGAGGGTCTTGCCCGCCACGTCGTCGATGACCTGGGCGTAGATGTGATTCAGGCTGCGAACCACCACCAGCCGCGGGCGCTCGGCCAGACCCCGGACCTGCCGGCGCACGCGCAGGTGCCGGATCTTCCGCCCTTCGACCTTCCGCTTCGCCAGCATTACTTGGCCCCCGCCTTCTTGCCGACCTTGCGGCGGATGTACTCGTCGGCGTACTTGATGCCCTTGCCCTTGTACGGGTCCGGCTTGCGGAGCCCGCGCAGGAGCGCCGCCGTCTGCCCCAGCAGGGCCTTGTCCGCGCCGCGCAGGGTGATGGAGACCTGCTTCTCCACCTCGGCCTGGATCCCCTCCGGGAGCGGGAAGATCACCGGGTGCGAGTAGCCCAGCGCGAGCTGCAGGTTCTTGCCCTGGAGCTGGCACCGGTATCCGATGCCCACGATCTCGAGCTTGCGCTCGAAGCCGTCCTTCACCCCGTGCACCATGTTGGCGATGAGCGAGCGGCTGAGCCCGTGCAGCGCCCGCACGTTCCGGTTGTCCGAGCTGCGGTCCACCGTCACCACCGCCGCCTCCGCCTTGACGGAGATGCCGGAGGGAAGGGTGTGGGAGAGCTTGCCCTTGGGCCCTTCCACCCGCACCACCCCCGCGCCCGCGTCCACCGCCACCTTCACGCCCTGCGGCACCGGGATCGGCTTCCGTCCGATTCGCGACATGATCGGCTCCTACCACACGTAGGCGAGGACTTCGCCGCCGAGGCCTTGCTTGCGAACCTCGCGGTCGGTCATCACGCCCCGGGAAGTGGACAGGATGGCCACGCCCATGCCGCCCAGAATGGACGGGATCTTGTCCTTGCCCACGTAGATGCGCCGGCCCGGCCGCGACACCCGCACCAGGCCGGTGATGACGCGCTCGTTACCCGCGCCGTACTTGAGGTACACCCGGAGCGTGCCCGGCGTCTTCTCTTCCATCAGGCGGAAATTCTTGATGAAGCCCTCGCTCTTGAGGATCTCGGTGATGCGCACCTTGAGCTTGGAGGAGGGGATGTCCACCTTCTCGTGCTCCGCGCTGCTGGCGTTCCGGATGCGGGTGAGGAGGTCGGCGATAGGATCGGTCATCATGTTCCGGCGCTCCTACCAGCTCGCCTTGATCACGCCCGGCACTTCACCCTTGAGGGCCAGCTCGCGGAAGCAGAGCCGGCACGCTTCGAACTTCCGCAGATAGCCGCGGGGCCGCCCGCATAGCTTGCAGCGACTGTGCGCGCGCACCTTGAACTTGGGGGTGCGCCGCGACTTCATGATCAGCGAGGTCTTCGCCATGCCTAGGACTCCCTGAAGGGCAAGCCGAGATGAGACAGCAGCGCCTTCGCTTCCTCGTCGGTGTCGGCGGTGGTCACCATGATGATGTCCATCCCCCGCGTCTTGTCGACCTTGTCGTAGCTGATCTCCGGAAAGATCATCTGCTCCTTGAGCCCCAGCGCGTAGTTGCCACGGCCGTCGAAGGCCTTGGGCGGGACGCCCCGGAAGTCGCGCACGCGCGGGAGCGCCACATTCACCAGCCGGTCGAGGAACTCGTACATCCGCGCGCCGCGCAGGGTGACCTTGCACCCGATGGGGGAGTTCTCGCGGAGCTTGAAGTTCGCGATCGACTTCTTGGCCCGCGTCACCACCGGCTTCTGCCCCGCGATGGTCTGGAGATCCGACACCGCGAAGTCCACCACCTTCGCGTTCTCCTTGCCCTCTCCCACGCCCATGTTGATGACGATCTTCTCCATCCGGGGCACCTGGAAGGGGTTGGTGTAGCCGCGCTCCTTCATGAGGGCCGGGATCACGGTGGCCCGGAAACGGTCACGCAGGCGCGGGGGGACGTCGCCCGTCACTTTCGCCTGGACCGCCGGCGCGGCCGCGGGGGCCGGGGCGCCCTTGCTTCCCTTGCCGGCGGCGGGCTTCTTCGCGCCCGCCGGGCCCGGCGGCCCCTTGGGGGCCTGCTTGTCGGCCTTCTTCGCGTCAGCCATGGCTCATCACGCCTTGTCGATCATCTCGCCGGACTTCCTGGCGATCCGGGCCTTCTTGCCGTCCGCCAGCTGCCGGACGCCGACCCGGGTGGGTTTGTCGTTGCGCGGGTCCAGCAGCATCACGTTGGAGAGGTGGAGCGGTGCCTCGCGCTCGATGATGCCTCCCTGGCGGAGCTTCTGCGTGGGCTTCTGGTGCTTCTTGATCATGTTGAGCCGCTCGACGATGACCCGCCCCTCGGCGGGGAACACGTGGAGCACCTTGCCCCGCTTGCCCCGCTCCCGGCCCGCGATCACCATCACGGTGTCACCCTTCCGCACGTGTGCCTGCGCCATACGCTCCTCAGATGACCTCGGGGGCCAGCGAGATGATCTTGGTGAACTGCTTGTCGCGCAGCTCGCGCGCCACCGGCCCGAAGATGCGGGTGCCCACCGGATTGTCGTCGGGCTTGAGGAGGACGATCGCGTTGCGGTCGAAGCGGATGTAGGACCCGTCCTTCCGCCCCACCTCCTTGACCGTGCGCACCACCACCGCGCGGGCCACCTCGCCCTTCTTCACCGTCCCGTCCGGCACCGCCTCCTTGACCGCGACGATGACGATGTCGCCCAGGGAGGCGTAACGCTTGTTGGACCCCCCCATCACGCGGATGCACTGCGCTTTCTTGGCGCCGGAGTTGTCCGCCACATCGAGCATCGTTCTCGGCTGGATCATGTCGGTCTCAGGACAAGCGGGCCAGGATTTCCCGGATCCGCCAGCGCTTGTCCTTGGAAATGGGCCGCGTCTCCTCGATCAGCACGCGATCGCCCGTCTTGCTCGCATTGGTCTCGTCGTGGGCCTTGAACCGCTTCGCGCGCCGCACCACGCGCTCGTAGCGGGGATGACGGTAGACCCGCTCGATCAGCACCACGCGGGTCTTGGTCATCTTGTCGCTCACCACCACGCCTTCCCGGGTCTTCCTCTCGCCCACTGGGGCCTCCTTACCCCTTCGCCTGGGTGCGCTCGCGGAGGATCGTCTTGATCCGGGCGAGATCGCGCCGGGCCTGGCCCACGCGGGACGGGTTCTTGGCCACCCCCATGGACAGCTGGAACCGCAGGTTGAAGAGCTCCTCGGCGAGCTCCTTGCCCTTGTCCTTCAGCTCATCCTCGGACATCTCACGCCACTTCGTCGCGTTCATGATTGCCTCAGAGCGCCCGCGTGCGGGACACGAACTTGGTCTTGATGCCGAGCTTCTGGGCGGCGAGACGGAACCCGTCCTTGGCCGTCGCCTCGTCCACGCCCTCCATCTCGTAGAGGATGCGGCCGGGCTTCACCACCGCCACCCAGAACTCGGGATTCCCCTTGCCCTTGCCCATCCGCGTCTCCGCGGGCTTCTTGGTCACCGGCTTGTCGGGAAAAATCCGGATGGAGATCTTGCCGCCGCGCTTCACGCTGCGCGCCAGCGTCACGCGGGCGGCCTCGATCTGGCGGTTGGTCACCCACGCCGGCTCCAGCGCCTTCAGCCCGTAGTCCCCGAAGGCCAGGGTAGACCCGCGGTGGGCCTTGCCCTTCATGCGCCCGCGCTGGGCCTTCCGGTACTTGACGCGCTTGGGCATCAGCATGGGATCAGGCCTCGGACGCCCGCTGGGTGGGGAGCACCTCGCCCTTGAAGATCCACACCTTCACCCCGATGGCGCCGAAGGTGGTATGCGCCTCCGCCAGCCCGTAGTCGATGTCCGCGCGCAGGGTGTGCAGCGGCACCCGCCCGTCGCGATACCACTCCCGGCGTGCGATCTCCGCGCCCCCCAGACGCCCCGAGCAGGCGATCCGGATCCCGTCCGCCCCCAGGCGCAGCGCGGAGGTGACGGCCTTCTTCATGGCGCGACGGAAGGCCACCCGTTTCTGGAGCTGGAGCGCCACGTTCTCGGCCACCAGCTGCGCGTCCAGCTCGGGATGGACCACCTCCTCGATGTTGAGGTGGACCTCCTTTTGGGTGCGACTCTGAATCTCGTTCTTGAGCTTCTCCACCTCGGCGCCCTTCCGGCCGATGATGATGCCCGGGCGCGCGGTGTAGATGGAGATCCGCGCCCGGTTCGCCGAGCGCTCGATGTCGATCCGCGAGATGCCCGCGTGGTACAGCGCGGACTTGATGAACTTGCGAATCTTCACGTCCTCGTGGAGCAGGGCCGCGTAGCCCTTGGTGGCGAACCACCGCGAGCTCCAGGTGCGGGTGGTCCCCAGCCGGAATCCGATCGGATGCGTCTTCTGCCCCATGGGTTACCTCGTCGCTCCCCCCCGCGCTCGTGGGCGCGGCGTCTCGTCGGACAGCTCGATGGTGAGGTGGCTGGTCCGGTGCTTGATGAAGTAGGCTCGCCCCATCGCCCGGGGGGACACGCGCTTCAGCGACGGGCCCCCGTCGGCGATCGCCTTGATCACCCGGAGGTCGTCGAGGTTGCGCACCTGGTGGTTGTGCTCGGCGTTGGCGATCGCGGAGCGCAGGACCTTCTCGATGAGCCGCGCCGCCGCCTTCTCCGCGAACTGGAGGGTGGCGAGCGCCTCCCCCACCGACTTGCCGCGGATGTGCGCGAGCACCAGCCGCGCCTTGCTGGCGGGGACCCGGATGTAGCGCGCCGACGCCTGCGTCTTCATGCCTGCCTCACGACTTCCCGGTCGGGGAGGTCGTCGCCTTCTCCGCCGCGCCGTGCGCCTTGAAGGTGCGCGTGAGCGCGAACTCCCCGAGGCGGTGCCCCACCATGTTCTCGGTGATGTAGACCGGGATGAACTTCCTCCCGTTGTGGACGGCGAGCGTATGCCCCACGAATTCCGGCGTGATGGTGGACCGCCGCGACCAGGTCTTCAGCACCTTCTTCTGTCGGGACCGATTCAGCTCGTCGATGCGGGCCTGTAGCCGCAGCTCGATGTAAGGTCCCTTGGCCAGCGAGCGTCCCATGTTCGGCCTCTCCTACTTGGTCCGGCGGGTGACGATGTAGCGGTCCGATGGCCGCGCGCCCCGCCGGGTCTTGTAGCCCTTGGTGGGCTTGCCCCACGGGGTCATCGGGTGATTACCCTTGCCCTTGCCCTCGCCGCCGCCCATCGGATGGTCCACCGGGTTCATGACGGTACCGCGCACGGTGGGCCGGAAGCCCTTCCAGCGCACGCGCCCCGCCTTGCCCACGGAAATGTTCTCGTGATCGAGGTTGCCCACCTGGCCCACGGTGGCCATGCAGTCCAGTCCCACCCGCCGCACCTCGCCCGAGGGCAGCTTGAGGTTGCCGTAGTCACCTTCCTTGGCCAGGATCTGCGCCAGCGTGCCCGCGCTGCGGCACAGCTGCCCGCCCTTTCCCGGCTGCAGCTCGATGTTGTGCACGAGCGTGCCGAGGGGGATGTTCCGGATGGGGAGCGCGTTGCCGGGCAGGATGTCGGCCTGAGGGCCCGACATCACCACGTCGCCCGGCTTGAGCCCCAGCGGCGCGATGATGTAGCGCTTCTCGCCGTCGCGGTAGTGGAGCAGCGCGATCCGCGCGGAGCGGCCCGGATCGTACTCGATCCCCACCACCTTGGCCGGGATCCCGTACTTCTCGCGCCGGAAGTCCACCTCGCGGAGCATGCGCTTGTGCCCGCCACCCCGGTGCCGTACGGTGATCCGGCCATAGACGTTGCGGCCATTGGTGCGCCGCTTGGGCGAGAGCAGGCTCTTCTCCGGCGTCTTCTTGGTGATCTCCTCATTGGTGAGGAGCGTCATGAAGCGTCGGGCGGGCGAGGTCGGCTTCAGCGTCCGGATTCCCATCGGTCTCAGGCTCCCTCGACCAGCTCGATCTTGTGGCCCGGCTGGAGCGTCACGATGGCCTTCTTCCAGTCGGAGCGCTGGCCCTCGAAGCGGCCCATCCGCTTCCACTTGCCCTGGACGGAACTCGTGCGCACGTCGGCCACCTTGACGTTGAAGACACGCTCCACCGCCTGGCGGATCTCGACCTTGTTGGCGTCTTTCGCCACCTCGAACGTCACGCTGTTCTGCTCTTCCTTCTGCCGCATGCTCTTCTCGGTCATGAGTGGCCGGTACAGCACGGAGCGGGGGTCTCTCATTACCCGAGCGCCTCCTGCAGGGCGACCACCGCCGCCCGCTCCACGATCACCCGCTCGTGACGGACCAGCTGGTACGCCGAGGCATGGGCGGCGGTGGTGACCTGCAGCCACGGGATATTGCGAGCGGCGCGCTCCACGTCCGCGCTGCGCTCGCCGAGGACGAGGAGGGTGGGAACCCCCGCCGCGCCGAGGCCCTTGAGCGAGGCCACCAGGGACTTGGTCTTCGCGTCGCCGAGGGTCATCCGCTCCACCACCGCCAGCTCGCCCGCGGCCACCTTCCCCGCGAGGGCGGACCGCAGCGCGACCCGGCGCATCTCGGTGGGAAGATCCTTGTGGTACTTCCGCGGCCGCGGCCCGAACGGCCGGCCGCCGCCCTTCCACTGGGTGGCGCGGATGGAGCCCTGCCGCGCGCGCCCGGTGCCCTTCTGGCGCCAGGGCTTGCGGCCGCCGCCGCGCACCTCGCTACGCCCGAGGGTCGAGTGAGTACCGGTGCGCCGGTCGGCCAGCTCACGCACCACCGCCTGGTGGAGCACCGGCATCTTCACCGGACCGCCGAAGACCGCGGGCAGGAGCTCGAGGGTGCCCTTGGACTTGCCCGCCGCATCGAGAATGGGAAGGGTCGGCATGCTACTTCGCCCCCTGCGCCTTCTGCCGCTGCGCCTTGGTCTGCTTCACGCTCTTCCGCACCATCAGGAAGCCGCCCCGGGCGCCGGGCACCGCGCCCCGCAGCAGGATGAGGTTCTGCTCGGCGAGCACGCGCACCACCGGCAGGTTGAGGACGGTCCGGCGGTCCCCGCCCATGCGTCCGGGTAGCGGATGGCCGGGCCACACGCGGGAGGGGTCGGAGGACGCGCCGATGGACCCCGGGGCCCGATGGAACATCGACCCGTGGGTGGCGTCGCCGCCGGACCAGCCGTGGCGCTTGACGCCGCCCTGGAAGCCCTTGCCCTTGGTCACGCCCACCACGTCCACGAACTCACCGGGAGCGAAGATGTCGGCGGTCAGGGTCTGCCCCACCGTGTAGGGCGCCACTGCCTCCGTCTTCTGCAGGCGGATCTCCCGGAGCATCTTCATCGGCCCGGCGAGGCCGGCTTTCTTGTAGACGCCCGCCATCGCCTTGGTGGCGTTCTTCTTCTTGGCCTCGAAGCCGAGCTGGAGCGCGTCGTAGCCGTGGGTGGCCTGGGTGCGCACGGAGATCACCGTGCAGGGGCCGAGCTGGATCACGGTGACCGGGATCATGTTCCCGTCGTCGCCGAAGACCTGCGTCATGCCGACTTTCCGGCCGATGAGTCCTTCCTTCATTGCCATGATTGGAGTCTCGCTGTCCGGGGGAGGGGGCTCTAGAGCTTGATCTCGACGTCCACGCCGCTGGGGAGCTCGAGCTTCATGAGCGCGTCCACCGTCTGGGGCGTGGGATCGAGGATGTCGAGGAGCCGCTTGTGGGTCCGCATCTCGAACTGCTCGCGGGAGGTCTTGTCCACGTGCGGGGAGCGGAGCACCGTCCAGCGATTGATGATGGTGGGCAGGAGCACGGGCCCGGTCACGCGCGCCCCGGTGCGCCGCACCGTCTCCACGATCTCCTTCATGGAGCGGTCGAGGAGGTGGTGGTCGTACGCCTTGAGTCGGATGCGGATCTTCTGGTCGGTGGTCAGGGTGGACATGTCGCTACTCCGTGATCTCCGCCACCACGCCGGCGCCCACCGTCCGCCCACCCTCCCGGATCGCGAACCGCAGCTCCTTCTCCATCCCGATCG
>WNFK01052185.1_pt1 | contig 22868 bp, 20 predicted proteins | sample 5400281 | NCBI WGS metagenome assembly WNFK01 (sample SAMN13153350, study PRJNA577476) | soil metagenome | isolation source: 20 cm soil on Douglas fir-dominated hillslope | place: USA:California | collected 2013-09-17
AATTTCCGCCTGCGCGACTGGGGCATCAGTCGCCAGCGCTACTGGGGCGCGCCGATCCCGGTGCTCTACTGCGACAAGGACGGCATGGTGCCCGAGGCCGAGAAGAACCTTCCGGTGGCGCTGCCGCGCGACGTGCAGCTCTCGGGCAAGGGCGGCTCGCCGCTCGCGAGCGTGGCGAGCTTCGTGAACGCTACCTGTCCGAAGTGCGGTGGGCCGGCCAAGCGCGAGACCGACACGATGGACACCTTCGTGGAGTCGTCGTGGTACTTCTTGCGCTACTGCTCGCCGCGCTACGACACCGGCATGTTCGAGGAGAACGCCGCCGCGTACTGGATGCCGGTCGACCAGTACATCGGCGGCATCGAGCACGCGGTGCTCCATCTCCTGTACGCGAGGTTCTACACGAAGGTGCTCCGCGATCTCGGGCTCACCAAGATCGACGAGCCGTTCATGGCGCTGCTCAGCCAGGGCATGGTCATCAAGGACGGCGCGAAGATGTCGAAGTCGAAGGGCAACGTCGTGTCCGACGACTACGTGCGCGACAAGTACGGCGCCGACACCGGACGCCTCTTCGAGCTCTTCGCGGCGCCGCCCGAGAAGGACCTGGAGTGGAACGACCAGGGGATCGAGGGCGCCTCGCGGTTCCTGAACCGCGTCTGGCGCTTCGTGATCGCGCACCTCGACGAGATCAAGGCCGCGCCGGCGGCGGCTCCGCCGTCGCTGAGCGACGCCGGGCGCGCGTTCCGCCGCACGATCCACGAGACGATCCAGCGCGTCACGGACGATATCGAGCGCGAGTTCCACTTCAACACGGCGATCGCCGCGATCATGGAGCTCGTCAACGCGCTCCAGGCCTTCGACGCGGCGGCCGGGGATGGCGCCCGGGCGATTCCCGAGCACGCCGCGCTCATGCGCGAGGCCGTCGAGACGACCCTGCACCTGCTCGGGCCCTTCTGCCCTCACGTGACCGAGGAGCTGTGGGAGCAGCTCGGGCATCGCGAAAGCCTCTTCAAGCAGCGCTGGCCCGTCGCCGATCCGGCGGCGCTGCAGAAGACGGAGGTCACGGTCGTGGTCCAGGTCGACGGCAAGGTACGAGGCCGGCTGCAGGTCGGTGTCGACGCCGCCGACGATCAGGTCCGCCAGCTGGCCCTCGGCGACGACCGGGTGAAGCCCTGGGTCGAGCGGCGCCGCATCGAAAAGGTGGTCGTCGTTCCCAACCGCCTCGTGAACATCGTGACGCGCGCGTGACACGGACCGGCCGCGCGCCGGCACTCGGCCTGGCCCTGCTCGCCGTCGGCCTCGCGGGCTGCGGCTATTCGTTCCGCGGCAACCTCCCGGATCACATCAAGACGGTGGCGGTGCCGGTGTTCACGAACAAGACGGCCGAGCCCGGCGTCGAGAACTTCCTCACCAGCGCGGTCGTGGAGGCCTACGCCTCGAACGGCCGGCTCCGTGTGGTCAAGCAGGAGGAAGCCGACGCGATCCTGAACGGCGAAGTGACCGGCTACAGCGTCCAGTCCATCGCGTTCGACAACCAGGCCAACGTCCGCCAGTACCGCCTGATCGTGACAATGAACCTCCGCCTGCGGGACGTGCGGAAGAACGAAACCCTATTCGACCAGCAGGGGCTGAAGGAGCAGGCCGACTTTCAGGTGCAGGGAGCGGTGTCGCAGACCATCTCGAGCGAGGAGGCTGCCGTGCGCACCGCGGCCACCTTCGTCGCCCGCTCCATCGTCAGCCTGACCATCGACAGGTTTTGACCCCGCAAACCACCCGACGACCCGCGCCACAACACCGCTCCCGGGCCGACCGAACCGACCCGCGGCACCTCAAGAACTTTGTCAAGCTGCCGGTCGAGGGTACCGCGGCATGAATCTCCAGCGCCGTCTCAGCTCCTCGAACGGAAACCCGCGCAATCTCGGATTGTCGGCCCGCGGGACCTCGATACTCCGCGCGGGGCCGACCGGCGCCCACGAAATGACCGGGCGAGCGGAGCCACTCGCACCCACAGCAGGCCACCCTCGCCCGTTGCGGCCTAAAACTACTCGATAAATGGACTACGCGACATTCATCAAACAAGCCGAGCGCGGCGAGGCACCGGCGCTGGCCCTGCTGCACGGCGGCGACGTCCAGCTGCTCGACGACGCGCTCGACGCCGCGACCCGCGGCCTGTTCCCGGACCGCGCGATGGCCGCCTGGGGTCGCGAGGTCTTCGACGCCCGCGAGAGCAACGCCGACGAGATCGTGCGCTCGGCCTCGACCCTGCCGCTCGGCGTCGACCGGCGACTCGTGGCCGTCCGGCGCGCGCAGGCGCTCGCCGCGAAGGGCGCGGAGATCCTCGGCGGCTACGCGAAGAGCCCGAACCCCGCGAGCTGTCTCCTGCTGCTGGCCGACGAGCCGCTCCGCGCCTCTCGCGATCGGCGCACCGACCACTGGCTGCTGGGCGCCCTGCCGGCGGCGGCGATCGTCGAGCTCCCGACACGCGGCGCCCGTGACCTGGCGGGCTGGATCCGTCAGCGCGCGGCCCTCGAAGGCTTGACGATCTCCGACGAGGCGGCACGGCTTCTGGTCGAGCTGACGGGCGAAGACACCGCCACCTTACTGGGCGAGGCGCGCAAGGCCGCGCTCGCGGGTGGACCCGACAACCGCAACGTCGGCGTCAAGGACGTCGGCGCGATCGTCGGCGAGCAGCGGCTGGACGACATCTTCGACCTGACGCGAGCCGTCGAGCGCCGCGACCGCGCCGGCGCGCTCAAGACGCTCGACCGCCTGCTCGCCACCGAGGACGCGATGCTCCTGCTCACGGTGCTGGCCCGCGACGTGAGAACGGCGTGGAACGCGGTCGCGCTCCGACGCCGGGGCCGGACGGTGGAGGAGATCGCCCGCGCCCTGCGTCGGCCGCCGATGGTGATCGAGACGCTCACCGGCTCTGCCAGCGGCACCGAGGCCCGCTTCGCGTGGAAGCTCCGTCGGTGCTGGGACACCGAACGCCGGCTCAAGAGCAGTGGAGAGCCGCGGGCGGAGATGGTCGCCCTGGTGGCCGACCTGTGCGCGGAGAGGTGATCGGCCGCTCGATCGCGCTCGGCCTCCTCCTCGGAGGCGCCGGCCTCACGGCAGTCGCGCCCGCGGCGGAGCGCTGCGCCGAGTGCGTGACCGCCGGCGCGGCGTCCGCCACCGTGCGCGTCCCGCCGGGCGCGCCGCCGGCCGGTTACGGGGGGATGAAGCGACGGCTCGCGTTCCCCGACGTCTTCGGCCGCTATGCGCACGCGTTCTGGTTCAAGCCCTCGATCGGCGAGCGCGAGCCGCTGACGACGCGCGCGCTCGTCCTCGAGGCCGGCGCGACTCGCCTCGCGTGGATCACGCTCGACCTCGTGGCGGTCGATCGGACGTTCGTCCGGGCCGTCGAGGACCAGCTCGCGCGTTCGGGCGTGCCCAAGGCGACGCTCGTGGTCTCGGCCTCCCATACGCACTCGGGGCCCGGCGCGTTCATGGATTCGGGGCTCATGGGCCTGGTGGCGGTCGACCGATTCGACCCGGCAGTACGCGACGCACTCGTGGCGAGTGCCGTCGCGGCGATCCAGCAGGCCGAGCGCGCACGGGCTCCGGCGCTCGCCGCGGCGACGAGCGTGTCGGCGCCGGCGGTCACGGTGAGCCGGCTCGGCAAGGCGCTCGACCCCGAGATCGTCGTGCTGAAGCTCACCACCGTCGGCGGGGCGCCGCTGGCGCTGGTGTGGAACTTCGCGATCCACGGCACGATGCTCTCGGCCGCCAACCTGCGCCTGTCAGGCGACGTCATGGGCGTCGCGTCCGCGCGGCTCGAGCAGAAGCTCGGCGCGCCCGCGCTCTTCGTCAATGGTGCCGTCGGTGACGTGAGCCCCGCGCACCACGGCGAGCGCGCCATGCTGGACACGGCCGCGGAGCTGTCCGCGGCGGTGGAAGCCGGCTGGGCGCAAGCGCGGCCCCGGCCCGTCAGCACCCTGCGAATCTCGGAGCGAAGGGTCTCGCTTCCGTCGCCGGCGGTGTCGCTCGAGCGCTGCTTCGGGAGCTGGGTGCCCGGATTCTTCGCGGTGCCGCTCGGCTTCGCCATGCCTCGCGCCGTCTCGCTGGTCGCGGCCGCGCTCGGCGACACGGCCTGGGTGACGTTCCCCGGCGAGCTCCAGACGGCGCTCGGCCAGGCGATCAAGCACGAGGCGCACGGTCGCTTCGCGTCGGTCTTCGTCGCCGGGCTGTCGAACGACTATCTCGGCTACTTCACCACGCGTGAGGACACGCGCGCCGCGACGTACGTCGCGTGCGCGACGATCTATGGGCACGCGGCGGGCCGCTGCCTCGCCGACGCCGCGATCGACGCACTCCGTGAGCTTCGCCCGGAATCACGCTCGGCGACACGGGCGTCCTCGGCGTGCGACTCCGGCGCGGCGTCGCGATGAGCCGCGCGAGCGATGGAAGGCGCCCGGGCGGGCCGAGGCGCCGCGTGAGGAGGAGCGGCGGGCTACTTCGCGGCGACCAGACGCCGGGCGAGCGCGGACTTCTTGCGGGCGGCCGTGTTGCGGTGGACCACGCCCTTGCTGACCGCCTTGTCGAGCGCGCGGATCGCCTCGAGGACGGCGGCGGGCTTCGTGGCGCCCTCGGCGGAACGAGCCGTTTTGATCGAGCCGCGAAGCTTGGTGCGCAGGGAACGATTACGCAGGCGCCGACGCTCGTTCTGTCGATTCCGCTTCATTGCCGACTTCGTGTTCGCCAAATCAAAGCTCCTCGTGGTGCCAGTCGATGTCGAATCCGCGTTGCATCATGCCGCACGGACCGGGGAATATCAAGATGAGGGCGAGCGAAGGGCAGGTCGTCCGGGCGCTCGGCGGGATCGCCAGCGCGACCCTGCTGAGCCGGCTTCTGGGCTTCGTGCGGGACATGGTGGTGGCCAGGGCCTTCGGCGCCGGCCCGCTCACCGACGCGTTCTTCGTCGCCTTCCGCATCCCCAACATCCTCCGGCGGCTCCTCGCCGAAGGCGCCCTGTCCACCGCGATGATCCCGGTCTTCACGGACTACATGGCGCGCGGCGACCGGCCCGAGCTCCTCCGGATGCTTCGCGCCGTCCTCGGCCTGTCGCTGCTGGCCCTGACGGTGACGACCGTGCTCGGCATCGTCTTCACGCCCGTAATCTTGCAAGCGATCGCGCCGGGCTTCATGGACGATCCGGCTCAGGCCGCGCTGGCAGTCACTCTCACGCGAATCATGTTCCCGTTTCTGATCCTGGTCGGCCTCGCCGCAATGGCCACCGGGATCCTCAACTCGCAGGGGAAATTCTTCGCCAGCGCGATCGGGCCGGCGGTGCTCAACGTCGGCATGATCCTCGCCGTCCTGCTGGTCGCGCGCCATCTGGATCAGCCCATCGTGTCGCTGGCCTTCGGTGTCCTCGCGGGCGGTGTGGGACAGCTCCTCGTCCAGGTCCCGAGTCTCTCAGCGTGCGGGCTCCTGGTGGCGCCCTCGCGCGATCTCCGCCATCCGGCGATCGCGCGGGTCACGCGGCTCCTGCTGCCGGCGGTCTTCGGGCTGGCGGCCGTGCAGCTGATGGTGTTCGTCAACACCTTGCTCGCCTCGCTGCTGCCGCTCGGCTCGATCTCGTATCTGTACTACGCGGACCGCGTGATGGAATTCCCACTCGGCGTGTTCGGCATCGCGCTCGCCTCGGCCTCGCTCCCGGTGATGTCGCGCCACGCCGCGGCGCAGGACCATCGCGCGCTGGCCGACACCCTGAACTTCTCGCTCCGCCTCGCGTTCTACGTGTCGGTGCCGGCCACCGTGGGGCTCGTGGTGCTCCGTGCGCCGATCGTGCGCGTGCTCTTCGAGCGCGGGCGGTTCGGCCCGGCGGAGACGGCCGCCACCGCGGAGGCGCTCGCGTGGTACGCGATCGGCCTCGCCGGCTTCTCCGGCTCGCGTATCGTGGCGCAGACCTTCTACGCCCGCGGCGAAGCGGCCACGGCGGTGCGCTGGGGCGTCGTCTCGATCCTCGCGAACGTCGTGGCGGCGCTGGCGCTGATGGGGCCGCTCGGCCACGCCGGCCTGGCAGGCGCCGCGTCGATCGGCTCGTATGTGAATCTGGTGGCGCTGCTCGTGATCGCGCGCCTGCGGCTCGGCCGGCTCGGCGGGCGCGCGCTCGTCAGCCTCGCGGCGCGGACCCTGCTGGCGTCGCTGCCGCTGGTCGCGTGGTGCTGGCTCGCGCTGGCGCTGTGGCCGGCGCGATCGTCGTTGGTCGAAGGCGCGTGGCTGGCGGTGGTGATCGCGGTCGGCGCCGGCATTTTCTGGGTGGCGAGCGCCGCGCTCGGCATCACCGAGCGTACCGCGCTGCTGAGTCTCTACCGTCGTCGCCGGCGCGACGGCGAACCCTGACGCAGCGCGCACGACGACGCGCGCTTTTTCGGCCGCGCGCCCTTCACGATTGTCGGACGTCGTGATAGAATCCGACGTGGTCACTCTATGACCGATGTCGTAGTCGAGTATCTCGGCGCCCTCCAGGCAGAGAGGGGGGCCTCCCGAAATACTCTCAGTGCCTACCGCCGCGATCTCACCGACTTCACCCAGTTCCTCCACGATCAGCACCGCACGCTGCGCCGCGCCGGCCCCGACGATATCGTCGGGTACCTCGAGCGTCTGCGGACGCGCGGCCTGCGCCCGGCCAGCGTCGCCCGACGCATCTCGGCGCTGCGAGGGCTCTACAAGCATCTGGTCCGCGAGGGCGAGCTTCGCCGAGATCCCACCGAGAATCTCGAGACGCCGCGACGGGCGCGGGCGCTGCCGCGCACGCTCTCACGCGACGTCGCGGCGGCGCTCGTCGAATCGCCCGACCTGACCGAGCCGCGCGGCGTACGCGATCGCGCCGTGCTGGAGCTGCTCTACGCCACGGGCATGCGCGCCTCCGAGTGTCTGGGGCTGACCCTGGACGACGTCAACCTGAGCGCCGGGTACGTGGTGTGCACGGGCAAGGGACGCAAGCAGCGCCTCGTCCCGGTCGGCGCCGAGGCCGCGCAGTGGGTCAGTCGCTACCTCCGCGACATCCGGCCCCTCTACACGCGCGCGCGGGACAGCGGCCGCGTGTTCGTGAACCCGCGGGGCGGTCGTCTCTCCCGGCAGTCGCTGTGGACCATCGTGCGGCGCGCCGCCGCTCGCGCCGGCCTCCGCCAGCGCATCTCGCCGCACGTGCTGCGCCACTCGTTCGCGAGCCATCTCCTCGAAGGCGGCGCCGACCTGCGCTCGATCCAGGCGATGCTCGGCCATGCCGACATCGCGACGACGCAGATCTACACGCATCTGCCGTCGGCGACCTTGCTGCAAATGTATCGGCGCTTCCATCCGCGGGCGTGACCATGGCGAAGCGGGCGCACGTGTATCCGCAAGTGAGCCTGGCGGCCGCCGATCTCGCCGACGTCGCGATCGCGCCGGCCGCGGCCGGAGTCGGCGTGACCGAGGCGCTCGTGCTCGCGCGCAAGCGGAACGCCGCCGTCGTCGCCGCCGGCGCCTCGTACGTGCTCCGCGACGATCTCGTTCGCGCGACGTCGCTCGGTCTCGGCGCGCTCCGCGCCGCGCAGCTCGCGCGCGCCGTGCCCGATGTCGATCCGGGTGCGGGCGAGGGCACGGTCCGCCGGCTCCTGGCGACCGGCGCCCCGCTCGTCGTCGTGCGGGGCCCGCGAGGCGCCGCGGGCGCGGTCAGCGGCCGATTCACCGGTGCCCGGCTGGCCGACGCCTCGGCGGCCGGCCGAGTCGTCCGCGGGCTGCCGGACGAGGTGCGCGAGCTCCTCGGAACGGTCGGGCGGATCGCCGAGGAGCAGGACGGCCGCGCCTACCTCGTCGGCGGGCTCGTGCGCGATCTGTGGCGCGGCGCCACGCCGAGCCGGCGCGACCTCGACATCGTGGTCGAGGGGGACGGGCCCGCGCTGGCCCAACGCCTCGCGCAAGCGCTCGGGGGCTCGGTCGTCGAGCATCGCCGGTTCCTGACGGCATCGGTCGAGACGCCGAAGCTCGGGAAGATCGACGTGGCCACGTCGCGCTCGGAGCGCTACGAGTCTCCGGGCGCGCTGCCGCGCGTGCTGCCGGCGGGGATCGCGGAAGACCTGCGACGGCGCGACTTCACCGTCAACGCGATGGCGATCGAGCTCTCCTCGGGGGAGTTCGGCCTGATCGATCCGCTCGGCGGCCGGCTCGACCTCGCGCGCCGGCGGCTCCGCGTCCTGCACCCGCTCTCGTACGTCGAGGATCCGACGCGCATCTTCCGCGCCGCGCGATACGCCGCGCGCCTCGGGCTCGCGCCGGATCGCGCCACGATCAGCGCGCAGGCCCTGGCGCTCCGGCTCGTGCCGTATGCCGCGCTCTCGGGTCAGCGCATCGGCGCCGAGCTCGACCTGATCCTGAGCGAGCCGCAGGCCGGGACTATCCTCCTCCGCCTCGGGCGCTCGGGAGCGTTCCGTCTGCTGGACCCGAGCTATCGGTTCGCGGCCGCAAGTCGGCGCCGTCTCGGCGCGCTGCCGGAGACCGTCGCCTGGGCCCGCGGCCGCGGCCTCAACGCCGACGCGGTCGGGCTCACGGCGCTGGCGCTGGCCGCCTCGCGCTCGGACGGCGGCTCGCTCTTCACGCGGCTCGGCTTCGCGGGTGGTCCGCTGGCCACGCTCGAGCGGGCGCACGCCGGTTCCGCGGCGCTCGCCGCGAGGCTCGCCGCGGCCGGCGCGCCGAGCGAGCGGGCGCGCGAGCTCCGTGGATGCGCAGCGACCGAGCTCGCGTGGCTCTGGCTGACCGGCGACCGCGCAGTCCGCTCGACGGTCGACTGGTTCGCCGCGCTTGATCCGCGCGCCGCGTCTCTGAGCGGCGATGACGTCGTCGCCCTTGGCGTGCCGCGCGGGCCGGCGGTCGCGCGCGTCCTGGCCGAGCTGCGAGACGCGCGTCTCGACGGAACCCTGACAAGCCGTGCCATGGAAGAAGAGCACGTCCGACAACGGACCGCGAAAGGAGGATGAGTTGGCCCCGAAATACATCTTCGTGACCGGCGGCGTCGTCTCGTCCCTGGGCAAGGGTCTAGCGGCGGCCTCGATCGGCGCGCTGCTGGAGGCACGCGGCTTCCGCGTGACGCTGCAGAAGATGGATCCGTACATCAACGTGGACGCGGGGACCATGAGCCCCTACCAGCACGGCGAGGTCTTCGTCACCGACGACGGCGGCGAGACCGACCTGGACCTGGGCCACTACGAGCGGTTCACGTCGAGTCGCGTGACGCGCGACCACAACGTGACGACCGGCAAGGTCTACTACTCGGTCATCCAGAAGGAACGGCGCGGCGACTATCTCGGACGGACGGTCCAGGTGATTCCCCACATCACCGACGAGATCAAGGCGTCCATCCGGAAGGTCTCGCGCGACACCGACGTGGTCATCGTCGAGGTCGGCGGCACCGTCGGCGACATCGAGGGGCTTCCGTTCCTGGAGGCCGTGCGCCAGTTCAGGAAGGACGTCGGGCGCGAGAACGTGATCTACGTGCACCTGACGCTCGTACCGTACATGCAGGCGGCCTCGGAGCTCAAGACGAAGGCCACGCAGCACTCGGTCAAGGAGCTGCGGGCGATTGGGATCCAGCCGGACATCCTGCTCTGCCGCACGGATCGCTATCTGCCGCCGGGCATCAAGTCGAAGATCGCGCTCTTCTGCGACGTCGAGGAGGAGGCCGTCATCACGGCCAAGGACGTCGAGACGATCTACGAGGTTCCGCTCAACTTCCACCGCGAGGGACTCGACGAGATCATCGTGAAGCTGCTGGGCCTCGAGCCCCGCCGGATCGATCTCTCGCGCTGGGAGGCCGTGGTGCGTCGCGTGAAGTCGCCCCTGGTCGAGACACGCATCGCGGTCGTCGGCAAGTACGTCGAGCTGAAGGACTCCTACAAGAGCCTCGTGGAAGCGCTGGCCCACGGCGGAATCGCCAACGAGGCGCGGGTCGACGTGCAGTGGGTCGACGCCGAGCACATCGAGCGCGACGGCGCCGAAGCGCAGTTCACCGGCGTCCACGGCATCCTGGTACCCGGCGGCTTCGGTGACCGGGGCATCCAGGGCAAGATCGAAGCGGTGCGCTACGCCCGCGAGCGGCGCGTGCCGTACCTCGGCATCTGCCTGGGCATGCAGTGCGCCGTCATCGAATATGCGCGCAACGTCTGCGGCCTCGGCGGCGCGAGCTCCTCGGAGTTCGATCCGAATTCGCCGCATCTGGTGATCGACCTGCTGCCGGAACAGCGCGGGCTCGCCGACAAGGGCGGCACGATGCGACTGGGCCTCTATCCGATCGTCCTGGGCGAGGGCACTCTCGCCTCGCGGCTGTACGGGCAGGGGATCATCCAGGAGCGGCATCGCCATCGCTACGAGGTGAACAACGACTATCTGCCGCGGCTGGAGAAGACCGGCCTGCGCATCTCCGGGATCTGGGCCGAGAAGCAGCTGGTCGAGATCATCGAAATCGCCGAGCATCCGTACTTCGTGGCCGGGCAGTTCCACCCCGAGTTCCGTTCCCGGCCGTGGGAGCCGCATCCGCTCTTCGCCGGCTTCATCAAGGCCGCGCTCGCGCACACCGCGCCATGACCACGCGTCCGGTCGCGGTCGGCTCCGTCACGATCGGCGGCGGCGCGCCGCTGGCCCTCATCGGGGGCCCCTGCGCCATCGAGAACGAGCGGCACGCCCTGATGACGGCCGAGCGGCTGGCCGCCATCGCCGCCGACTGTCGGGTGCCGTTCATCTACAAATCGTCCTACGACAAGGCGAACCGTTCCTCGGTCAACAGCTATCGCGGACCCGGTCTCGTCGAAGGCCTTCGCATCCTCCGCAAGGTACGCGACACGCTCCGGGTTCCGGTGCTGTCGGACGTCCACCAGGTCAGCGAGGTCGATCCCGCTGCCGAGGTCCTCGACGTGATCCAGATCCCGGCATTCCTCTGCCGGCAGACCGACCTGCTCCTCGCGGCGGCGGCGACGGGCAAGCCGGTGAACGTGAAGAAGGGGCAGTTCGTCGCGCCGCGAGACATGAAGAACGTCGTCGACAAGATCCTGTCGAAGGGCAACGAGGCCATCCTGCTGACCGAGCGCGGCACGAGCTTCGGCTACAACAATCTCGTCGTCGACATGCGCGGTCTCGCGATCATGCGCTCCCTCGGATATCCGATCGTGTTCGACGCGACTCACTCCGTGCAGCTGCCCGGCGGGGCCGGCGACCGATCCGGCGGCGAGCGCGAGTACGTGCCGGCGCTGGCGCGCGCCGCGGTCGCGTTCGGTGTCGACGCGCTCTTCATGGAGATGCACGAGGACCCGGATCGCACCTTGCCCGACGGACGTCCGCTCTCGGACGGGCCGAACATGCTGCGCATCGACGACCTGCCGCGGCTCCTCGGACAGCTCGGCGCGATCGGAGCCGCCGTCCACCCGTGAGCGACGACAAGAAACCGGATCTGCGTCGCCTGGCCGAGCGCGTGCTGCGCATCGAGGCCGAGGCGATCCTCGGGCTCATTCCCAAGCTCGACGAGCGCTTCGAGCGCGCGGTCGAGCTCCTGCGCGCCTGCGCTGGGCGCGTGATCGTCACCGGCATGGGCAAGTCGGGGCTGATCGGCCGCAAGATCGCCGCGACACTCGCGTCGACCGGCACTCCGGCTCATTTCCTCCATCCGGCCGAAGGAGTCCACGGCGATCTCGGGATGGTCGCGCGGGGCGACGTCGTGTTGGCGTTGTCGAACTCGGGGGAGACGGACGAGGCGCTGGCGATCCTGCCGCCGCTCAAGCGACTAGGAGTGCCTATCCTGCTCCTGACCGGCAATCCCACTTCGTCCCTGGCCCGTCAGTGCGAGGTCGTGCTCGACGTCAGCGTGGCGGAAGAGGCGTGCCCGATGAACATGGCGCCCACGTCGAGCACGACCGCCGCGCTCGCCGTCGGCGACGCGCTGGCCATGGTGCTCCTCGAGCTTCGTGGATTCCGTCCGGAGGACTACGCGGCGCTGCACCCGCGCGGCTCGCTCGGCTGGCGCGCCCTGTTCCGAGTGGCGGATCTCATGCTCACGGGAGACGCCCTGCCGATCGTGCCGGAAAGTACCCCGCTCCGGGATGTCATCGTCGAAATGACGCGCAAGCGCAAAGGTATGACCACCGTCACGGATGGGGCCGGCCGGCTCGTCGGGGTCGTGACCGACGGCGACCTGCGCAGGCTCCACCTGACCGGTAAGTCGATCGACGATCTCTCGGCGGGCCAGGTGGCAAGCCGCGAGCCAAAAACCATCCGGAGCGAGGACCTCGCGGCCAAGGCACTCGAGGTGATGGAGACGTGGCAAATAACCAGCTTGGTCATCGTGGACGAGGCCCGGCGACCTGTCGGGCTGATCCACATGCACGATATCCTCAGAGCCAAGATCGTATAGATTTCAGGGTGTTTGGGCTTTTTTCCGTCTCCACAATGTGATAGCGTGGTATCGAAATTGCATTCCGGTCCGACTTACCTTTAGAATCGACAGAGCGATGAGAACACGATTCGTGGCGGCGGCGATTCTTGGAATGGTCGTCGTCTTCGTATTCGCGGTCGCGGGAACGTTGATCGCGAAGAGCCGGGTCCCGCCCAGCGAGCCCGTCGGCACCGTCGCGTCGAGCGCCGACCTCCGGATCAAGGAAGCCCAGATCGAAGAGGTGACCGGAGGAGTGCGCTGGCGGCTCAAGGCCGAGCAGGCCCTGATGTTCGACGCCGAGGGACGCACCGCACTCCGCACGATCGCGGTGGACGTGCTCGATCGCGAGCGGTCGTGGACGATCGTGGGCGAGGAAGGCGACCTGTTCCAGGCCACCAAGAATCTCGAAATCCGGAAAAACGTCGTGCTCACGTCGAGCGACGGCGTGCGCCTCGAGACGAGCGTGCTCCGCTGGCAGGGCGCGGAGAAGCGGCTCTGGACCGACGCGCCGGTTCGGATCTCGCGGGGCGGCACGGTGGCCGACGGCTCGGCGCTCGAGGTCCGAATGGCCGAGGAGTATACGACCTTAGCCGGACGCGTCCACGCGGTGTTCACGGGCGGGCGCCAGTGAGGTCGACGACGATCCTGGCGGCTCTTCTCGTGGTGCTGGCGCCCGCGGTGTCGGGCGGGCAGTCCGCGCCGAAGACCCCGGCGCCGAAAACCTCGGCGGCTCCCACCGACCAGCCGGCGGCCGCACCCAAGGCGAAGATCGGCAAGGACGACAACTCGCTGCCGCTCACCGTGGACGCGGACAAGATGGAGCGGTTCGGCAAGGCCAGCCTGGTCATCTTCAGCGGCAACGTCGTTGCGCGCCGGGACAACTCCGTGCAGTACGCCGACCGGGTCGAGGTCTACATGGACGAGAAGGGCGACCGGGTTCTGCGGACGGTCTCGACCGGATCCGTGCGCATCATCACCAAGGACTGCCGCACCGGCACGGCTCAGCGCGCCGAATACTTCGACCTCGACCAGCGCGTCGTGCTCATCGGCAACGCGCGGGTCTGGCAGGACGACAACGTCGTCTCGGGCGACACGATCACGATCTACGTCGCCCAGGACCGCACGATCGTGGAAGGCGGCAAGCAGGAGCGGGTCAAGGGCATCTTCTACTCGCAGAAGGACGGCAAGCAGGACGGCCAGCCGGCGCCGCGACGCGCGGCGGAAGTGTGCACGAACTGACATGGAAGGTCTGGTCGCGCAGGGCCTCGAGAAGTGGTTCAAGAGCCGCAAGGTGGTCGATTCCGTCTCGCTCGACATCCAGCGCGGTGAGGTCGTCGGCCTGCTCGGTCCCAACGGCGCGGGGAAGACCACCTCGTTCTACATGATGGTCGGTCTCCTGCAGGCCGACGGCGGCCGCATCTTCCTCGAGGGTCAGGAGATCACGAAGCTCCCGATGTACCAGCGATGCCGGATGGGCGTCGGCTATCTTCCGCAGGAGTCGTCGGTGTTCCGAAAGCTCACGGTCGAAGAGAATCTCCTCGCGATCCTCGAGACGCTCGATCTCACGCGCGACGAGCGCCGCGAGCGCGCGCACGATCTGCTGGCGGAGCTCGATCTGACTCCGCTGGCCCGCCACCCGGCGTACACGCTCTCGGGCGGCGAGCGGCGGCGGCTCGAGATCACCCGCGCCCTCGTGACCTCGCCTCAGTATCTGCTGCTCGACGAGCCCTTCACCGGAATCGATCCGATCGCGATCGGCGACATCCAGGAGATCGTCGGCCGGCTTCGCGAGCGCGGGATCGGCATCCTCATCACCGATCACAACGTGCGCGAGACCCTGGCCATCACCGACCGCGCCTACATCCTCTACGACGGCAAGATTCTGGTCGCCGGCACCGCCACCGAGATTGCCCACAACCCCGTCGCCCGGGAGATCTACCTGGGCGAGCGGTTCGCGCTCTAGGCGAGGCGAAGACCCCCATGGCGATGGAGGCGCGCCTCTCGTTACGGCAGAGCCAGCGGGTCGTCATGACTCCGCTGTTGCAGCAGGCGATCCAGCTGCTGCAGCTGTCCACGCTCGAGCTCCAGGACGTCGTCCAGAAGGAGCTCCTCGAGAATCCGCTGCTCGAGGAGGTCACGCCCGACACGCCGGAGACGCCACCCGCCGACGCGCCGGTGACCGCCGACACGCCGCCGGCGCCGACGGTCGAGCAGGTGACGACGGACGCCCCGCCGACCAGCGAGCGCCAGACGGACGAGCTGCCGTTCGATTTCACGGCGGTGATCACGGCCGACGACGACCACGAGGAGCGCTCGCTCGTCTCGCAGGAAGATCGCGAGGACCTGCCGTTCGAGAACGTCGTCCGGAACCAGGTCTCGCTGACCGACCATCTCGACGAGCAGCTGCGCTTCGCCACCGAAGACTCCGCCGCCCGGCGGATCGGGAACGAGATCATCGGCAACCTCGACGAGGACGGCTACCTGCGCGCCGAGCTCGAAGAGCTCGCCCAGCGGTGCTCCGTCACCGCCGAGGAAGTCGGCAAGGTCCTCACGCTCGTGCAAGGCTTCGATCCTCCGGGCGTGGCGGCGCGGAACATCCAGGAGTGCCTCCTGCTCCAGCTTCGCCGCGATCCGCTCCCGGACCCGGTCTCGGTCGAGATCATCGAGGTGTACTTCGACGACTTGAGCCGCCGGCGCTACCCGGACATCGCCCGCGCCATGAAGCTCTCGCTCGACCGGATCATGGAGTCGGTCGAGGAGATCATGGGGCTCGAGCCGAAGCCGGGGCGCCGCTTCGGCGGCAACGACTCGCGCTACATCGTCCCCGACGTCTACGTCTACAAGCTCGGCAACGAATACACGATCGTCCTGAACGAGGACGGCGTCCCGCGCCTGCGCGTCAATTCGCTCTATCGCTCGCTGCTGAAGAACTCCGGCGTCGACGAGGCGCGCCAGTACGTCGAGCAGAAGCTCCGGTCCGCGCTGTGGCTGATCAAGAGCGTCGACCAGCGGCAGCGAACCTTACGGAAGGTCACGCAGTCGATCGTGAAGTTCCAGCGCGATTTCCTCGACCGCGGCTTGCCGCACCTGCGTCCCCTGTCTCTGCGGGACGTCGGCGAGGACATCGGGATGCACGAGTCGACGATCAGCCGCGTGACGACGAACAAGTACGTCGAGACTCCGCAGGGCTTGTTCGAGCTGAAGTTCTTCTTCCACAGCGGCATCGCGTCCGGCGACGGCGAGATGGTGTCGTCGGTCTCGGTCAAGAAGATGATCCAGGATCTCCTGGCGGCCGAGGACCCGGTCAAGCCGCAATCCGACCAGGAGGTCGCGCAGGCGCTGCAGAAGCGCGGGCTCACGATCGCGCGCCGCACCGTCGCCAAGTACCGTGAGGAGCTCGGGATTCTGCCCTCCCACCAGCGCCGCCTGGCGCCGCGGAAGCGGTGAGGCGCGGGCCTCATGCCGGCCCCTCTCTCCTTCGTCGTCATCACCGGGCTCAGCGGCGCGGGCAAGAGCTACGCGATCAAGTGCTTCGAGGACATGGGATTCTTCTGCGTGGACAACCTGCCCACCACCCTGATCCCGACCTTCGCCGACTTGATCATGCGCTCCGAGCAGCCGATCCATCGCGTCGCGCTGGGGGTCGACGTGCGCGAGGGCGCCTATCTCTCGCGCCTGTTCGACACGATTCGCGAGCTGCGGGCGCGCAGCCACACGGTCGAGGTGCTCTTCCTGGAAGCGAGCGAGGAATCGCTGGTGCGCCGGTATCACGAGACGCGGCGCCGGCATCCGCTGGCCGGCGAGGGCAACGCGCTCGACGGGATCCGCGCCGAGCGCAAGGCGCTCTCGGACCTGCGTGAGGTCGCCGACCGGATCCTCGACACCTCGGCGCTGACGGTCCATCAGCTCAAGGACCGGCTCGTCGAGCTCTACGTCGCGCCGAAGGCCCGGCCCGGCCTCGCCACCTCGCTGGTCTCGTTCGGATTCAAGCACGGTGTGCCGTTCGACGCCGACCTGGTGTTCGACGTCCGGTTCCTGCCGAACCCGCACTTCGTCGAATCGCTGCGCCCGCTCGACGGCCGCCACGAGCGCGTGCGGTCCTTCGTGCTGGATCATCCGGAAAGCAAGGAGATGCTCCGCCGTCTCGAGGACTTCCTGAAGTTCGTCCTGCCCTGCTACGAGCGGGAAGGGAAGGCCTATCTCACCGTCGCGATCGGCTGCACCGGCGGTCGCCACCGCTCGGTCACGTTCGCGGAGGAGCTCGGCCGGTTTCTGTCCGGCCTCGGGTACGCGCCGACGGTCGTTCATCGCGACCTCGAGCGCGAGTGAGCGCCCCGTGGCCGACGGAACGCCTGGCGTTCTGCTTCGGCATCCACAACCATCAGCCGGTCGGCAACTTCGACCACGTGATGGTCGAGGCGACCGAGCGTTCGTATCGCCCCTTCCTCGAACGGCTCGACCAGCGGCCTGAAGTCCGGCTGAGCGTCCACTTCACCGGCAGCCTGCTCGAGTGGCTGCGCGAGCGCTCGCCCCGCACCTTCGATCTGCTCGGCACCGTCGCCGCCCGCGGGCAGGTCGAGCTCCTGACCGGCGGCTTCTACGAGCCGATCCTGGCCGTGCTGCCCGATCACGACAAGATCGGCCAGATCGAGCGGCTGACGACGTTCCTCAAGTCGCACTTCGGCGTGCGCCCGCGCGGCATGTGGCTCGCCGAGCGCGTCTGGGAGCCGCACCTGCCGCGCGTGCTCGGTGAGGCCGGTGTCGAGTACGTGCTGGTCGATGATCGGCACTTCGCGCTGGCCGGGCTCGACGTCGATACGCTCGGCGGCTACTACATGACGGACGAGCAGGGCCAGAGCCTTCGCGTGTTCCCGATCAACCAGCGGCTGCGTTACCTGATTCCCTTCGCCGAGGTCGACGAGACGTTCGAGTACTTGAGCGCCTGGCGGGGACGCGCGACCGCGATCACGATGGCCGACGACGGCGAGAAGTTCGGGGTCTGGCCGGGCACCTACGCGCGCGTGTACGAGCACGGATGGCTCGACCGCTTCTTCGACCGGCTGCTGTCGACGCCCTGGCTCGAGGCGACGACCCTGGCCGACGTCGTCGAGCGCGTTCCGGCGACCGGCCGTGTCTATCTGCCGACCGCCTCGTACGGCGAGATGGGTGAATGGGCGCTGCCCACCGATGCCGCGCGCGCGCTCGAGGCCGCCAAGGCCGAGGTCGGCCGGCTGGCCGACGGCGAGCGGCTGGCCGGCCTGCTGCGCGGCGGCTTCTGGCGGAGCTTCCTCGTGAAGTATCCCGAGGTCGGCGACACCTACTGGAAGATGCTGCGCCTGTCGCGCGCCATCCACGGCGCGCTCGCCCGGCGCCCGGACGATGCGCGACTCGGCCGCGGCCAGATCGCGCTCTGGCGCGGACAGGCCAACGACGCGTACTGGCACGGCGTCTTCGGCGGCTGCTATCTCCCGCATCTGCGCCGTGCCGTGAAGACGTCGCTCCTCGAGGCCGAGCGGGCCCTGGTCGAGGCCGGCGCCGTGCCCGAGACGGCGTGGACGCGCGAAGACGGCGACGGCGACGGGCGGGTCGAGATCTACGTGCGCACGCGGCAGCTGGCCGTCACGCTCGAGCCCGAGGCCGGCGGCATGGTCACGGAGCTCGGCTATTTCCCGGCGGGCCTCGATGTCGCCGACGTGCTGGCGCGCCGGTCCGAGGCGTATCACGACAAGGTGCGGACGCGCGCCGGTGCCGGCGGCGCGGACGCGGCGCGGACGATCCACGGCGATGCGGCGCCGAAGGAAGCCGGCCTCGACGCCTTGCTCGCGTACGACGCGCTACGGCGCGGCTCGTTGATCGAAGGGTTCTTCGCCGAGGGGCCCGACGCGCTCGATCCGGTCGCGCCATGGCGCGCGGCGCGCGGCGTGCTCGGCGCCGAGCGTCTCGAGTGCGCCGTCGAGGACAGCGCCGGCGGCGCGTCGATCCTGTTCTCGCGCGCGGCGACACCGGAGCTGCCGCTCTCGGTCGAGAAGCGCGTGACGATCCGCGACGCCACGCTCGAGGTGCGCTATCGGGTGCGGCCGGCCGCCGGGCAGCGGCTCACCGGACGCTGGGCGGTCCAGTGGAATCTGGCTCTCACGGCCGGGAACGCGCCCGACCGATATTTCGACCTCGCCGCGCGCCCCATGCTCGGGAGCTCGGGACGCGCGAGGGATCGCACGGAGGTGACCTTGGTGGACGAGTGGGCGGCGGTGGAAGCCCGGCTTCGGTGGAGCCCCGCGGCGGAGCTCGCCTGGGGTCCGGTCGAGACGGTGTCGCTCTCGGAGGGCGGGTTCGAGCGCATCTACCAGGGCACCGCGCTCCTGCTCGTGTGGCCCCTCGACGTCGGCGCCGGCGAGGAGCGAATACTCGAGACCGCGCTGACGGTAGCCCGGCGATGATGCTCGACGATCCGTCCGGATTCGAGCGGATCGATCCGCATCGCGCGGGCGAGGTCCTGGCCGGATTCCCGGCCCAGTGTCGCGCCGCGCTCGCGCTCCGCGCGACGCCTCCGATGTCGCTCCCGCGCCCGAAGCTCGTGGTCCTCGTCGGGATGGGCGGATCGGCGGCCGGCGCCGAGCTGATCGCGGGGTGCGCGGCGGAGCGTCTCGACGTGCCGATCATCGTCCACCGTGGATACGGGCTGCCGACGACGGCCGGCAAGCACGCGCTCGTCGTCGCCTCGTCGTACTCCGGCGATACCGCGGAGGTCCTCTCGGCGGCCGAGGAGGCGCTCGCACGCTCGGTGCCCATGGTCACGCTCACCGCCGGCGGCCGCCTGGGAGCGCTCGCCCGCGCGCGCGGGCTGTCGCGAGTCGCCTTGCCGGACGGCTTGATGCCGCGCATGGCGCTCGGCTACCTGTTCTTTCCCGCGCTCAGGATCCTGGCCGACGCGGACCTCGCCATCGCCACCGAGACGGAGATCGCGGAAGCGCTCGACGTCGTGACCACGCTCGCCGCCGAGCTCGCGCCGTCTCGCCCCGCCGCGCAGAACGAGGCCAAGCGGCTGGCGCTCGCCATCGGCCAGCGCTTCCCCGCGTTCTACGGAGGTCCGTCGACCGGCGGTGTCGCGTACCGCTGGAAGACCGAGGTCGAGGAGAACGCCAAGCGCTTCGCGATCGCCGGCGCGATCCCGGAGATGAACCACAACGAGATCGAGGCGTGGCGGGCGCCGGTCGCGGCGACGATGCACGCGGTCTTCCTGCGAGACCGTGACGAGCTGCCGGAGATCGCGCGACGCTTCACGGTCATGCGCGATCTGATCGCGGCCGCCGCCGGCGACGTCAGCGAGTGCTCGACTCGCGGTACCGGACGGGCGGCGCGCCTCCTGGGACTGGCCTACCTCGGCGCGTGGACGAGCTACTACCTGGCCGTCGGCGCCGGCACCGACCCCTGGCCGATCCCCGTGCTCGACGAGATGAAGCGCCGCCTCCGAGCCACTTAGCCGCGTTCGGAATTCGTGTTACAGTTGCGGCGTTTGCATCGCGTGACGTGATGCACGGGAGGATGTTGATGGCGCACGACGAGTATTTGTTCACGTCGGAGTCGGTGACCGAGGGTCACCCCGACAAGATCGCCGACCAGGTCTCCGATGCGGTGCTGGACGCGATCATCAGCCAGGATCCCACCGGCCGCGTCGCCTGCGAGACCCTCCTGACCACGGGGCTCGTCGTGGTGGCGGGCGAGATCACCACGTCGTGCTACGTCGACATTCCGCGCATCGCGCGCGACACGATCAAGCAAGTCGGCTACACGCGGGCGAAGTTCGGCTTCGACTACGAGACCTGCGGCGTCATCGCGGCGATCGACGAGCAATCGTCCGACATCGCGCAGGGCGTCGACAAGCTTGGCGCGGGTGACCAGGGGCTCATGTTCGGCTACGCCTGCACCGAGACCCAAGAGCTCATGCCGATGCCCATCATGCTCGCGCACAAGCTCGTGATGCGACTCTCGGAGCGGCGCAAGTCGGGGGCGCTCGACTACCTGCGACCGGACGGAAAGTCTCAGGTCAGCATCCGCTACGTCGACGGCGTGCCGCGCTCGGTCGAGACGGTCGTCGTGTCCACCCAGCACAGCCCCGAGGCCGGCGCCCAGCGGATCCGTGAGGACGTCATCGAGCAGGTGATCAAGCCGGTGATCCCGGCCGAGCTGATCGACCTCCAGAAGTGCGTGATCCACGTGAACCCGACCGGACGGTTCGTGACCGGCGGCCCGATGGGCGACACCGGCCTCACCGGACGCAAGATCATCGTCGACACCTACGGCGGCTCGTGCCCGCACGGCGGCGGCGCCTTCTCGGGCAAGGACCCGACGAAGGTCGACCGCTCCGCGTGCTACATGGCGCGTCACGTGGCCAAGAACGTCGTCGCCGCGGGCCTGGCCCAGCGGGCCCAGGTGCAGGTCGCCTACGCGATCGGCGTCGCCGAGCCGGTCTCGATCATGGTCGACACCTTCGGGACGGGAAAAGTCCCGAACAAGGTGCTCGAGGCGATGATCCGGCGCCACTTCGATTTCACGCCGGCCGGGATCATCAAGTACCTCGACCTGCGCCGGCCGATCTACAAGAAGACCGCGGCCTACGGCCACTTCGGGCGCTCCGAGCCCGAGTTCGCGTGGGAGCGGACGAACCGGGTCAAGGATCTGCGCGACGACGCGGGAGTGTAGCTCAACACACCGATAAGCCCTGGCCGGTACCGTCGGCGCTAACGCCGGACGGCGACGGCCGACTAACGAGTAAGGACGGCATTTCATGGTCGAGCACGACGTCAAGAATCTCTCGCTCGCCGGCGAAGGGCGGCTCAAGATCGAGTGGGCCGAGCAGTCGATGCCGGTTCTCCGGCAGGTCCGCGAGCGCTTCACGCACGAGCAACCGCTCAAGGGGATCCGCCTGGGCGCATGCCTGCACGTGACCACCGAGACCGCGGTGCTCATGCTCACCTTGAAGGCCGGCGGCGCGCAGCTGGCGCTCTGCGCCTCCAATCCGCTGTCGACGCAGGACGACACCGCGGCGGCGCTCGTGCGCGAGTACGACATCCCGGTGTTCGCCCACAAGGGTGAAGACAACGACCGGTACTACCGGCACCTCGCCTCGGTGCTGGCGACGCGCCCGCAGGTGACGATGGACGACGGCGCCGACCTCATCTCCCAGATCCACAGCGCCCGCAAGGACCTGGCCGGCGACGTCATCGGCGGCACGGAAGAGACGACCACCGGCGTCATTCGCCTGCGGTCGATGGAGCGTGAGGGCGTGCTCGCGTTCCCGGTGATCGCCGTCAACGACGCCGACACCAAGCACCTGTTCGACAACCGCTACGGGACCGGGCAGTCGACCATCGACGGCATTCTGCGCGCGACCAACGTCCTGCTGGCCGGACGGACCGTCGTCGTCGCCGGCTACGGCATGTGCGGCCGCGGCGTCGCCTCGCGCGCCAAGGGCCTCGGCGCCCACGTCATCGTGACCGAGATCGAGCCGATGCGCGCGCTCGAGGCAGTGATGGACGGCTTCCAGGTGATGCCGATGACGAAGGCCGCCGCGCAGGGCGACATCTTCGTGACGGTGACCGGCAACACGTCGGTCATGTCGAGCGACCACTTCGGCCAGCTCAAGGACGGCGCCATCCTGTGCAACTCCGGCCACTTCAACGTCGAGATCGACCTCGAGACGCTCGGCGCGATGGCGCGCAGCCGCCGCGCGGTGCGCCCGTTCGTCGAGGAGTTCGTGCTCGACCGCGGCCAGCGCGTCTACGTCCTGGGCGAGGGGCGACTGATCAACCTGACCGCGGCGGAAGGGCACCCGGCGTCGGTCATGGACATGAGCTTCGCCAATCAGGCGCTCTCGGCCGAGTACATGGTCAAGCACGGGCGGACCCTGGCGAAGAAGGTCTTCGTCGTGCCGCGCGAGATCGATCTGGAGATCGCGCGGCTCAAGCTCGCCTCGATGGGCGTCGCCATCGACGAGCTGACGAAGGCGCAGCGCGAGTACCTGGCCTCCTGGACGCACGGCACCTGATCCCGGCGCCCGGAGGCCTATGAACAGGCCGCAGCCGATCCTACTCGTCCTTCTGCTGCTCCTGATCCTGGGCGTCCTGGCCCAGATCGTCCCGCTGTACACCGACTGGCTCTGGTTCCTCGAGGTCGGCTACGCGGAAGTCTTCGTCAAGACGCTGTCCCTGCGCGGATCGCTCTTCGCCACCCTGGCGATCGGCGTCCTCGTCTTCCTCTACGCCAACCTGACCTTCGCAGCGCGCACGGCGGCGCCCGACGTCATCTGGGAGCTGGAGGACCAGCTCGGGCTGCCGAGCCGCGTGATCATCGAGCCGCTGATCCGCCGATTCTTGCCGATCGTGCTCCTGGTCATCGCGCTGGCGTCCGGCATGCGGGCGACCGTCCA
>WNFK01198384.1_pt1 | contig 22819 bp, 23 predicted proteins | sample 5400281 | NCBI WGS metagenome assembly WNFK01 (sample SAMN13153350, study PRJNA577476) | soil metagenome | isolation source: 20 cm soil on Douglas fir-dominated hillslope | place: USA:California | collected 2013-09-17
GGCTGAGGTCAGGCCCGCGCCGATCGACGTTAGCCCACCGTGCGCATTCGGCGGATTCTGCAGGATCGGACCCAGGCCGCCGCTGCGAATCCAAGCCCACCCGAACAACGCGACGCCGACCGCGAGCAGAAACGGCGAGCCCCAGGTCTCGAGGAACTTGATCGAGTCCATGCCGCGCAACACGATCCACACGTTCATCGCCCAAAACAGCATGAAGCAGAGGAACTCGCCCGTGTTGAGGCCCACGAACGCGGGGAGCAGCTGCGGGAGATGGGCGATGCCGGGCCACATCACTTCGATCAGCTTGTAGATCGCCCAGCCCCCGATCCACGTCTGGATCCCGAACCAGCCGCACGCAACGAGACCCCGCAGCAGGGCGGGGACGTTGGCGCCGAGCACGCCGAAGGAGGCGCGCGCCATTACCGGGAAGGGGATCCCATAGCGCGTGCCCGCGTGCGAGTTGAGCGCGATGGGGAGCAGCACGACCAGGTTGCCGAGGATCACGGCGCCCACCGCGGCTTGCCAGGTCCAGCCCTGATCCACGAGTCCTGAGGCGAGGGTGTAGGTCGGGATGCAGATCGCCATCCCGATCCACAAGGAGGCGATGTGCCACCAATTCCAGGTGCGCCGCTCGGGCGAGACCGGAAGCAGGTCAGCGTTGGAGAGCGAGGCGTCGCTCATTTCACTTCCGCGAGCGCTTTCTCCAGCCGTTTGCATCCATCGTCGATCTCGGCCTTCGTGATCAACATCGACGGCGCGACGCGGATCACGTTGCCGTAGAGCCCGCCCTTGCCGATCAGCAAGCCCTGCTTCTTGGCGGCCTCCATCAGCGCCAGCGTCTTCTTGGGTGACGGCTCCTTCGTCTTACGGTCCTCGACCAATTCGAGGCCTTGCATCAGACCCATGCCGCGGACATCACCAATGAACGGGAAGCGCTTCTTGAACTCCTCGAGCGCGTCCCGCAGCTGGCGGCCGCGCTCGGCGGCGCGCTGGGGTGCGTTCTCACGCTCCAGCACGTCGATCGTCACGTCCACAGCGGCCATCGAAATCGGGTTGCCGCCGAACGTGGACAGCGACAGACCCGTCCAGGCATCGGCGACCTCGGGATTGGCGATTGTCACGCCGACGGGGAACCCACTGGCGACGGACTTGGCGAACGTCATGATCTCGGGCTCGACGTTCCAGTGCTCGATGCCGCACCAATGATCGCCGGTGCGGCCCCACCCCGTCTGCACTTCATCGCAGATGAAGAGCCCGCCGTATTTGCGGACGATCCCCACGGCGATCCCAAAGTATTCCTTGGGGGGCGTGATGAAGCCGCCGGCGCCCTGGATCGGCTCCGCGATGAACGCGGCGGGCCGCCCGGTCGTCTCCGTCATGATCAACTCCTCGATGTCCTGGGCGCACTTCACGCCGCAAGACGGATACTCGAGGCCGAGGGGACAGCGATAGCAATAAGGAGAGAGCGCATGTTTGATCCCGGCGACCTGCGTCGGCAACACGCGCCATGGTTTCTGGCCGGTGACCGAGATCGCGGTCATGCTGCGGCCGGCGTAGGCGTGGCGCAGGGCGATGATCTCCTGCTGTCCCGTGTAGATCTTGGCGAGCATGATCGCCGTCTCGTCGGCCTCGGTGCCGCTCGTCGTGAAGAAGCTCTTCTTCAACTTGCCCGGCGTGATCTGCGTCAGCCGCTCGGCGACTTTGACCTGCTCGCGCGTGGGATACACGCTGGCCGTGTGGGTGAGCCGGGCGACCTGCTCTTGAATGCGCTTGACGAAGTCGGGATGCGAGTGCCCGATGCCCAGCGTCAGGATGCCGCCGAAGAAATCGAGATAATCGCGTCCGTCGGCGTCCTTGACGTTGGCGCCGTGGGCCTCGGTGATGACGACCGGCTCGGCGTAGTAGTTGGCGACGCAGGGGAAGAGGAACTCTTTGTGTTTCGCGCGTACCGTGTTGGAGTCCATGGCTCCTCGGTCAGAAATGCGTCGGGTCCCGCTTCAGGAATTGGCCTCGTCCGATCTTGCCCACGAACTTGCCGTCTCGCGCCTGCACTTGGCCGCGCACCGTGACGACCGCGGCGCGGCCGGTTCGCTGCCAGCCTTCGTAGGCGTTGTAATCGACTTTGGAGTGACTGTCCTTCTGCGCGAACGTGCCCCGAAACGTGGGGTCGTACACGACGAGGTCGGCGTCGCTGCCCACCTGAATGGCACCCTTCCTGGGATACAATCCGAACAGGCGGGCCGCCTGCGTCGAACAGGCGTCCACCATCGTCTGCAGGCCGAACCGGCCGGCGCAGACGCCGTAGGTGTGCACCAGGTCCACGCGCTCCTGCACCGACGGGATGCCATTGGGAATCTTGGTAAACGCATCCTTCCCCATCTTCTTCTGGTCCCGGAAGCGGAACGGCGCATGATCGGTCGCGATCGTGCTGATGGACCGCGACTTCACGCCGTTCCAGAGGACCGCCTGATTCGCCGCGTTCCGCAGCGGCGGCGACATCACGTACTTGGCGCCCTCGAGGTCGCCGCGTTCGGCGTAGGTCTCGTCGAGCACAAAATGCGGGATGACCGATTCGACCCAGACGTTCACGCCGCGGTACCGCGCGGCGAGCGCCGCCCGCACGGCCGCATCGCACGACGTATGGACGATGTAGACGTGCGTGCCGAGCAGCTGGGCGAACGTGCAGAGGTGGTGCACGCCGTCCGCTTCGACGACGGGCGGCCGCGACGCGCCGTGCCACTCGGGGCCCGTCTTCCCGGCCGCGAGCAGCGCCCGCTGCAGCGCGTCGATGGCGTCGGCGTTCTCGCAATGGGCCGTCACGACGACGCCCAGGTCCTTGGCCAGCTTCATGGCGGCGAACAGCGCCTCGTCCGTGAGATTGAGCGCGCCCTTGTACGCGAGAAAGACCTTGAACGACGCCACGCCCGCTCCCACGATTTCGCGAAACTGGTGCTGCACCGACTCCTCGAATCGCACGACCGACATGTGGAACGTGTAGTCCACGGCCGCGAGCCCCTCGGCTTTGGACTTCCACAGCTCGAACGCGGCCAGCGGCTCGTCCTGCGGCCCCGGGCAGATCATCTCGATGAGCGTGGTGGTCCCTCCCGCCAGCGCCGCCTTGCTCGCCGACTCGTAATCGTCGGCCGCGAAGGTGCCCATGAACGGCAGGTAGATGTGGACGTGGGGGTCGATGAACCCGGGGAAGACGTACTTGCCGCCGGCGTCGATGACCTCGGTTCCCGGGGCCAAGCCCCGGCGATCGATCGCGCGCTCGATGCGCGTGATCGTCTCGCCTTCGCAGAAGATGTCCGCGTTGTAGTCGTCGGTCGGCGTGATGACCCGGCCGCCCGCGATCAGGAGCGCCACGTCGGCATCCAGCGCGGGACGGCGTTGCGGTAGTCCGCGTAGCGCGCGCCGAATGTGCGCTCGAGCGTGGGCTCCTCGTACAAAACCACGAACAGGTGCGTGACGATAAAGAATCCGGAAGCGAAGGCCACGAGGGCCGCCGACTGATAGAACAGCGCGGCCCCGCAGAGCGCGGCGCCCGCCCCGAGGTACATCGGGTTGCGGATCCAGCGGTAGGGACCCGCGGCCACGAGCTTGCGCGGCGGGTCGAACGGCGCCGGCGTGCCTTTGCCCACGAGCGCGAACGTGAGAATGCACCAGACGGCGAGCGCGCCACCCAGCACGACCAGTGCGAGCCCCACCCAATGCCAGGTGCCGATCTGGGTGGGCCCCGTGATGCCGGCCGCCCTGAGGATCTGGTCGGGGATGAACACCAGCACGAAGCTGACGAACAGCGCCGCGTAGACGATCGACCGGAAGAGAGCCAGCATTTACGGAAGCTGCCGCACCATGTCGTCGTACGTCTCGGGACGGCGATCGCGGAAGAACTGCCAGGTCCGCCGCACCTCCTCGATCATGTCGAGGTTCATCTCCGCCACCACGAGCTCGTCCTTGTCTTCACTGGCCGTGGCCAGGAAGTTGCCGCGGGGATCCACGAAGTAGCTCGAGCCGTAGAACTGGCCGACGTTCCACGGGGCCTCGGTGCCGACGCGGTTGATGCAGCCCATGAAGTAGCCGTTGGCGACTGCGTGCGCGGGCTGCTCGAGCTTCCAGAGGTACTGCGACAGCCCCTTCACCGTGGCCGACGGGTTGAACACGATCTCGGCGCCGTGCAGGCCGAGCAGGCGCGCCCCTTCCGGGAAATGGCGGTCGTAACAGATGTACACGCCGATGGTGGCGTAGCGCGTCTTGAACACGGGGTAGCCGAGGTTCCCCGGCTTGAAGAAGTACTTCTCCCAGAACCCCGCGGTGTGGGGGATGTGATTCTTGCGGTACTTGCCGAGGTAGCTGCCGTCGGCGTCGATCACGGCGGCGCTGTTGTAATAGACACCGGCCATCTCGCGCTCGTAGATCGGCACGATGATCACCATGTCGTGCTTCTTCGCGAGCTTCTGCATCCGCTCGATCGTCGGTCCCGGAATCGGCTCGGCGATGTCGCACCACTTCGCGTCCTGGCTGGGGCAGAAGTAGGGGCCGTTGAAGATTTCCTGCAGGCACAGGATCTGGACGCCCTTCTTGCCGGCTTCCTCAATGAAGGGGAGGTGCTTCTCCAGCATCGCGCTGGTGATCTTGTCCACCGGCGCGTTAGCGTCGTTGATGGGATTCGACATCTGGATCAGGCCGCCGATGACGGTGCGCATCACCACCTCGGTGTCGTGAAACCCCGGGGCACCGCCCCGGGGTAAGCCCACCCGAACTGGGTTCGGATTACCACCGCGATATCACCACTTTCTTGTCCGTGTAGAACTCGACCGCGTCTTGCCCGTGAGCCTTCAGGTCACCAAAAAACGAGCCCTTAGTGCCCCCGAACGGGAAGAACGCCATAGGCGCCGCAACGCCGATGTTGACCCCGATCATGCTCACGCCCACGCGATAGCGGAACTCGCGCGCCGAGCGGCCGCTCGTGGTGAAGATCGACGTCGCGTTGGCGAAGGGCGAGCGTTGGATCAGGTCGATCGCTTCGTCCAGGTCCGCGGCCTGCGTCACCGACGCGACCGGCCCGAAGATCTCTTCGTGGCCGATCGTCATGTCGGGGCGGACGCCGTCGAACACGGTGGGTCCGACAAAGTGGCCCTTGGGATACTTGTCGACCTTGGTTGCGCGGCCGTCGAGCAAAAGAGTCGCGCCGTCCTTGCGCCCCGCTTCTACGTAGGTGAGGACGCGCTCGCGGTGTCGCGCGGAGACGACAGGTCCCATCGTCACGCCGGCATCGAGGCCGTACCCCACCCGCAGGTTCCGCGCCGCTCCGACGAGACGATCGCGCACCGGCTCGTACGCCTTCCCGGTGGTGACGACCACGCTCCCGGCGAGGCAGCGCTGCCCGGCGCAGCCGAACGCCGACTCGCTGACGGTGGCGACGGCGCGGTCGAGGTCGGCGTCGGGCATCACGACGATGTGGTTCTTCGCGCCGCCCAGCGCCTGCACGCGCTTGCCGTGCTTGGCGGCCTCCAGATACACATGGCGGGCGACGGGCGATGAGCCGACGAACGAGATCCCGGCGATGCCGGGGTGCGCGAGGAGGGCGTTGACGACGTCCTTGCCGCCGTGCACGAGATTGAGCACGCCTGGCGGGACGCCGGCCTCGTGCACCAGCTCGACGATGCGCGTGGCCGAGAACGGCACCTGCTCGCTTGGCTTCAGGATGAACGTGTTGCCCGTAGCGATCGCGTAGGGCCAAAACCAGCACGGTACCATCGCCGGGAAATTGAACGGGGTGACGGCGGCAAAGACGCCGAGCGGTTGCCGCACGTATTCGCAGTCGATCCCCGCCGCGACGTCTTCGAGCGTCTTGCCCATCATCAAGGTCGGGATGCCGCAGGCGTGCTCGACGTTCTCGATGCCGCGGCGCACGGAGCCCTTCGCCTCGTCGATCGTCTTGCCGTTTTCGCGCGTGACGATGGTGGCGAGGTCTTCGAAATGCTGCTCGAGCAGGGCCTTGAGCTTGAAGAGATAGCGGGCGCGCACGACCGGAGGGACCTGGCGCCATTTCCCGAAGGCGGCCTGAGCGGCGGCCACGGCCTGATCGACATCGCGCGCGCTGCCGAGCGGTACTCGGCCGAGGGGCTCGCCCGTGGCCGGGTTCGTGGCTTCGAGGAAATCCGCGGCGGAGGAGGCGACCCACTCGCCGCCGACGTAATTGCGCAGGGTGACCGCCATGGTCACAACGTTATCAGTCGAGGTACTGATACGCTACGAGGGTGAGAAACTCCGGCGGTTCCCGTGCGGTGGACATCTGCTCGAATAGCTGACCCGCGAGGCCCCGGGCCTCGGGTTCCGCGGCGATCGCGTCACGCACGAGCGATTCCGTGATGACGCGTCCGTCAGTCAGCCGGGCGCCATGGTGCAGCCATTGCCAGATCTGAGTGCGGCAGATTTCCGCCGTCGCCGCGTCCTCCATCAGGTTGTTGATCGGCACACAGCCGTTGCCGCCGAGCCAGGCGGCGAGGTACCGAACGCCCACGTCGATGTTGGTCCGCAGCCCCTCCGCCGTGATCGTGCCGGCAGGCACCTCCAGCAAGTCGGCGGGAGTCACGCGGACCTCGTCGCGCACCACGTTGAGCTGGTGGGGTCCGGGCATGTGCTCGTCGAACACGGCCTGCGCCACGGGCACGAGTCCGGGATGCGCGACCCACGTGCCGTCGTGGCCGGCGCGGACCTCGCGCAGCTTGTCGGCCCGCACGCGCGCCAAGGCCGTCTCGTTGGCAGCTGGATCATTCCGGATGGGGATCTGCGCCGCCATCCCGCCCATCGCATGCACGCCGCGACGATGGCAGGTGCGGATCAGGAGATCGACGTAGGCCTTGAGAAAGGCGCGGTCCATCGTAACCTGCGCGCGATCGGGGAGGAGCGCGCTGGGCTGGTTCCGAAACTTCTTGATGAAGCTGAAGATGTAGTCCCAGCGGCCGCAGTTGAGCCCGGCCGAATGCTCGCGCAGCTCGTACAGGATCTCGTCCATCTCGAACGCGGCCAGGATCGTCTCGATCAGCACCGTCGCGCGAATCGTTCCCCGCGGAAGGCCAAGCTCGTCCTGCGCGAGGTTGAACACATCGTTCCAGAGGCGCGCTTCGAGGTGGCTCTCGAGCTTGGGAAGGTAGAAGTACGGACCCGTCCCGCGCTTGACGAGCTCGGCGGCGTTGTGGAAGAAGAAGAGACCAAAGTCGAACAGCGACGCCGAGACCGGGGCGCCGTCGACGAGGACGTGCTTCTCGATGAGATGCCAGCCGCGGGGACGGACCATCAGCGTCGCCCGTTTGGGGCTGAGCTGGTACGACTTCCCCTCGGGGCTGACGTACGAGATCGTGCCGCGCACGGCGTCGCGCAGATTGATCTGGCCTTCGATCGTGGCTCGCCACGTGGGCGCGTGCGAGTCCTCGAAGTCCGCCATGAAGACACGCGCTCCGGAATTGAGCGCGTTGATGATCATCTTGCGGTCCACCGGCCCCGTGATCTCCACCCGACGATCGAGGAGATCGGGCCGGATCGCCGCCCCTGTCCACGCCGCTTCGCGTACGCCGCGCGTTTCCGGTAGGAAGTCGGGCGAGACCCCCGCGTTCAACTCGGCCTGGCGCGCGGCGCGGGCCTGTAGCCGCTCGCGCCGCCGAGTTTCGAACGCGCGGGCGAGCCGAGCGATGAATCCCAGCGCCTCGGGCGTCAGGATTTCATCGTAGCGCGCGTCGCGCGGGGCGCGCACCTGGGCCTCGGGGCCGACCGATGGGGATGTCATGGTGGTAAACATGCGGGCAAACGTGGAAGTGGGGAGCGGTCGAGGTCTAGACGGCATGCGACCAGCGACCGCTCCCCCCTCCCTATGTCCTGCGATGGGGGTGGAGGGGCCCGAGGCGGACGGTGCACTCACCCGGTCTCGTGGCCGGCGCGACACCCACAGCGTGTGGGCATCGCCTGGCGCGGCTGGACCCCCCCAAAGTCGGTTCCCGACTTTGCTGTCGAGATGGAATAGCAAGGCTCGTGCCGCGCGCCTCGTAGCGGGGCCGGTAAGGCGGCGACACATTTTGTGGCATGAGTGATACGACTAGTGCAGTCGGACGCCCCGTCTTGCGACGAGAGGGGGGCGACAAGGTCACCGGGCGAGCGCGCTACACCGACGATCTGTTGGTGCCGGGCGCCTGGTACGGCAAGACCGTCCGATCGAGCATTCCGCGGGGCCGTGTGAGCGCGATCACATTCGATCCCAGCTTCGATTGGTCGCGAGTCGTCGTGGTCACGGCCGAGGATATTCCGGGCGACAACGTCGTCCAGCTGATTCGCGACGACCAACCCGCCCTCGCGGCCGGCGAAATCCGGCACCGGGAAGAACCGATCCTCCTCATCGCCGCCCCTGACCGGGAGACGCTGGCCGCCGCCGAGCGGGCGCTCCACATCGAGTACGAGACGTTGGAGCCGGTCTTTGATATCGATCGTGCCACCGCGACCTATAGTACGATCGAGATCAGCAAAGGCGACGTCGACGCCGCCCTGCGCGGCGCCGACGTGGTCGTCGAGAGGACGTTCAAGGTGGGCCTGCAGGAGCAGCTCTACATCGAAACTCAGGGAGCGATCGCGTTCCCGGAGCCAGGAGGCGGGATCAAGGTCATCGGCTCCCTGCAGTGTCCCTACTACGTGCATCGGGCGCTGAAGCGAACGCTGGCGCTCACCGACGAGCAGGCCGTCGTGATCCAGGCCGAGACGGGGGGCGGGTTCGGAGGGAAAGAGGAGTACCCGTCCATTGTCGCGATTCACGCGGCGCTGCTCGCCCGCAAGGCGGGTCGTCCGGTGCGCCTCATCTACGATCGGCATGAGGACCTGGCGGCGACCACCAAGCGGCACCCGGGTGTGTTCCGGCACCGCACCGGCGTGAAGCGCGACGGCACGCTGGTGGCGCAGGACATCGAGATCGTGCTGGACGGTGGCGCCTACTGCACGCTGACGCCCGTGGTTCTCTCGCGCGCGGCGATTCACGCCGCGGGTCCTTACGGCTGCCCCAACGTGCGGATCCGGGCGCGCGCGGTGGCGACAAACACACCGCCAAACGGGGCCTTTCGGGGTTTCGGGGCACCGCAGTCCCTCTTCGCGGCCGAGCTGATGGTGGAACACGTCGCCGAGCGCCTCGGCGTGCCGAGTCTCGATCTCCGAAGGAAGTGGATGCTGCGCGTGGGAGACACGACCGCGACGGGCCAGACGCTGACGGAGAGTGTGAGCGCGGAGTTGGTTCTGGATGCAGCTCTCAAGGCAGCGCCAGCCGTCCGGCCGTCTGGCCGTCCGACCGTCCGCCGCGGTCGCGGCCTCTCCCTCGTCTTCCACGGCTCCGGCTTCACGGGGAGCGGGGAGAAGAAGCTCGGTGGCAAGATCGCCGTCGAAGCCCAGCCCGACGGCACGTTCACGATCCTCACAGCATCGACCGAGATCGGCCAGGGCACGAAGACCATCTTTTGTCAGCTTGCCGCCGATGCGTTGGGTGTAGGACTGGACAAGGTCGTCGTTGGCCCACAGGACACCTCCCTCGTTCCCGATTCCGGCCCGACCGTCGCTTCGCGGACCGCGATGATCGTCGGCGGATTGATTCACGAGGCAGCCGTGGAGCTGCGCGATCGCTTGGCGCAGCGGCGGAAGCCCAAACTGCCGCTGCGGGTGGACAAGGCCTACATCCAGCCCGACACGATCCACTGGGATGATCAGACCTATCGCGGCGACGCCTATCCGGTCTATGCCTGGGCCTGCACGATCGTCGACGTCGAGGTGGACATGCTCACGGGCGAGGTGCGCGTCACCGATCTCGTATCCGCGGTGGACTGCGGCAAGGCGATTCATCCCGTCATGGCGGAGGGCCAGATCGAGGGCGGCATGCTGCAAGCGGTGGGCTGGGCGACGATCGAAGAGATCAAGATGAAGGACGGCGGGTATCTGAACGACCGCCTCGCCACGTACCTGATCCCCACCGCCCTCGACGCGCCCCGCATTCGGACAATCCTGGTCGAGAATCCCTATTCCGGCGGTCCCTTCGGTGCGAAAGGGATCGGCGAGCTGCCGATGGACGGCCCGGCCCCCGCGATCATAGCGGCGATCCACGACGCGACGGGCGTGTGGCTCGACGAGGTCCCCGCCACGCCCGAGAAAGTGCTGGCGGCATGCGCTTCGTCCTGAACGGAAATGGGGTTTCGCTCGACGTTTCCGGTTCACGTCGCCTGCTCGACGTCTTACGGGAGGACCTGCGCGTTACTGGGACGAAAGAAGGCTGCGGCGAGGGCGAGTGCGGCGCCTGCTCGGTCTTGATCGACGGCGAAGTCGTGAATAGCTGCCTCGTCGCGGTCGGGCAAATCGACGGGTGTAGCGTCGTCACAGTCGAAGGGTTGGCGTCGCCAGACGGCAAGCTGTCGCCCTTGCAACAGGCGTTCATCGAGCGGGGCGCCGCCCAGTGCGGCATCTGCACACCGGGGATGCTGCTCGCCGCCCACGCACTGCTGCAACAGAACCCGCGGCCGTCGGAAGACGACGTGCGCGTTGGCCTCGCCGGCAACCTGTGCCGCTGCACCGGCTACACCAAGATCATCGAGGCGGTGCTCGCATGCCGGACGTGACGTACCTGCGGCCCCGCGACGTCGCACACGCGGTCCGATTGTGCGAGGGCACCCCTGACGCGCGCCCGCTGGGGGGCGGCACCGATCTGATGGTCATGCTGCATGCCGGGACCATCCGTCCGCGGGCGCTCGTGGACCTCTGGTCCCTGGCAGAGCTGAAAGGAATCCGCCAGGTGAACGGTGGCGTGGAGATCGGTGCGGCGGAGCCGTACACCGGCATCATTGCGTCGGCACCCGTGGCGGAGTACTGCCCCGCGCTTGTCGCCGCCTCGCGCACGATCGGCGCCGCCCAGATCCAGAATCGTGGCACACTGGGCGGCAACCTGGCCAACGCGTCGCCGGCGGGCGATACGCTCCCCGTCCTGCTCGCGGCAGATGCCGTCGTCGTGACCGATCGGCGCACGATTCCCGTGGCCGAGTTCTTCACCGCCTACCGCAAGACGGCGCTCGGTCCCGGCGAGATTATCGTGGCGGTGCGTCTCCCAGCCGCCGCCCGCGGCGTCCAGTTTCGCAAAGTGGGCACGCGGGCCGCGCAGGCCATCTCGAAAGTCGTGGTCGCCGTGAACCGCGAGCCGGCGCGAGTCGCGTTCGGTTCGGTAGCGGAGCTACCGCTGCGCGCACGCGGTGCCGAGGCGGCGCTGGCGCGGGGCGACATCGAGGGTGCCGTGGCAGCGGTGGCCTCGGACATCCGGCCGATCGACGACGTGCGCTCGACGGCGGACTACCGGCGCACTGTGGCCCAGAACGTGCTACGAGACTTGCTCCATGCACCCTCGCGCCGCTGATCTGATCCACACCTTGGCGCTGCGGCCGCATCCTGAAGGCGGTCATTTTGCCGAGGTGTTCAAGTCTCCGCACCTCGTGCACCGGCCTCAGGGAGATGACTCCCGCTCCGCACTGACGACCATCTACTTCCTTCTCGCCCAAGGGGAGCGCAGCCGTTGGCACCAGGTCGCGGCGGACGAAGTGTGGCACTACTACGAAGGGGATCCGCTCGAGCTGGTGTGGGAGGAGCAAGTCGAGATCCGTCGCGTCCAGCTCGGGCCGGTGGCGATGGGCCGTGAGCCCGTCGCGATTGTCCCGGCCGGGTCGTGGCAGGCCGCCCGCACCCAAGGGGCGTACACGCTGCTTGGCTGTACCGTGGCGCCTGGGTTCGAGTTTGCAGACTTCGTGTTGCTGGGTGACGTGCCGGCCGAGGCGGCGCGGCTGCGCGCGCTTTATCCGGACCTAGCCGAGTTCTTCTAGATCGACGAAGCCCCTCGATTTGTAGTATCCGTGCCCTGAAGGGCCGGCTCGGCTACTACGGGCGTCCTTAAGGACGCGTGTCTTGGCCGAGCCGGCGCTTTAGCGCACGGTTAATAGGCGAGTAGCTCCAAGGCCCGTACCAGCACCCGGGTTCCGAGCGCCAGGTGTTTGGGGTTCGTTGACTCCTCTGGGCAATGCGATCGCCCCCCGATACTCGGCACGAACAGCATCCCCACCGGACACCGCGCCGCGAGCACCTGCGCATCGTGCCCTGCGCCGCTCACCAACGCCGCGGGCGTGATCCCGGCCTCCGTCGCCGCCCGGTCCAGGACTTTGCGCACGTCGCCGTCCATCGGCACCGGGGGCCGCTCGTGCAGCGTGCGAATCTCGATGCCGAGCCCGCGCTCTGAGGCAATCGTGCCGCACAGCGATCGAATGCGCTCTTCCAAGGCACGCCGGCCGCCGAGATCGGCGTGACGCAGGTCCACGGTGAACGTGACTCGGCCCGGAATGACGTTGATCTGATCGGGCTCGACGCGCACCTGGCCGACCGTGGCCACGGCCGGCCGGCCCAAGGCGGCCGCAATCGATTGCACGGCTTGGATCATGGCCGCGGTCCCGGCGAGGGCATCGCGCCGCAGGTCCATCGGGGTGGTCCCGGCGTGGTCGGCGCGTCCCGTCACGACGATTTCAAGATGGACCGCGCCCGCGATCGTCGTCACAACGGCGAGCGGCACCTTCTCAGTCTCGAGGACGCTGCCCTGTTCGATGTGCAGCTCTACAAAGGCGCCCAGGTCGTCGCGCGCGGCCGCGGAAATGTTTTCAGGATCAAAGCCACGTGCGCGCATCGCGCGCGCGAGCGTCATGCCTTCAGCATCGGTCACGGCGTCGGCCTCGCCCGGCTTGATGGCCCCGACAATCGCGCGTGAGCCCCAGAAGTTGGTCGCGAAGCGGCTTCCTTCTTCCTCACACACGACCAGCAGCTCGAGCGGTCGCTTCGGTCGCCCCCTTGACTCGATCAGGGCGCGCAGCGCCGCGAGGCCGGCGGTGATCCCGAGCGCTCCGTCGAGCCGGCCACCGTGGCGGACCGTGTCGATGTGCGATCCCGTCACCACGGCTTTCCCGCCGGCACTGCCCCCACTGCCATCGAACCGTCCCCACATGTTGCCCACCGCGTCGCGCCGCACGGCGAGGCCCGTGTCCTTCATCCATCGCTCGACTGTGTCGCAGGCCACCGCCCACGCGTCGCCGTACAGCGGCCGGTACGCGCCGCCTCCCGCCTCGGCGCCGATCGCGTACAGCTCGTCCAGCTGGCGTTCGAGCAGCCCGCCGTCAATGCGCATGTGTCGCTGCCGGTCGCACGAGCTTCCCCCACCCCGGCTCGCCCACGACCGCGCCGTCCGCGAACACGGATCGCCCACGCACGATGGTGCGGGTGACGGCACCGCGGAACGCCCGGCCCAGATACGGACTGATGCCGCTGCGCGTCTGCAGATGCTCCGATCCGAAGGTCCATGTACGGAGCGGATCGACTAGTGCAAAGTCGGCGTCGGCACCGACGGCGATCGTTCCCTTTCGCGGATACAGGCCGAAGAGCCGCGCCGGCGCGGTCGCGGTCAGGTCGGCGACGCGCTCGAGCGAGAGTCCGCGGGCGTGCACGCCACTCGTGAGCAGGACCGGGAGCGTCGCCTGAATGCCCGCGACTCCACCCCACGCCCGCGAGCAGCGCCGTCCACAGCCGCTCCCGCGACGCGCCGTCGCGGATCGGCGGCGCGCATTTGAGGGCGGGGCCCACCCGCTCGAAGTCCTGCTCGTCAAAGTCCAGGTAGTGCGGGCACGTCTCCGCGGTCACCGACAGGCCCCACTCGCGTGCCGCCTGCACTTCGGCCAGCCCCTCGGCGTCGCTCACGTGCACGACGTGGGCGCGCGCGCCCGGACCCGCGCCGCGCACGCACGACACGAGCCGCTCGATCGCCTCGCGTTCCGCCGCCGCCGGTCGCGCGCGGCACCACGCTAGCCGGTCGATCTCCCGCCGGCCGCGTATCTCGGCGGTCAGTCGTTCGACCATCTCGTGGCTCTCGGCGTGCACCCCCACCACGACGCCGAGCCGCGCGGCTGCCTTGAGGCCGGCTGCCAGGACGCCGTCAGGGACGCGGCGAAAATCGTCGCCCCCGCTGTCGCTCATGAACGCCTTGAACCCGACGACGCCCCGCGCGGCGAGCCCCGCCAGCTCGGCGAGATTGTCGTTTACGAGGCCGCCCCACAGGCCGAAATCCACGAGCGCCTTTTGGGCGGCGACCGCTCGCTTGGTATCGAAGTGCGCGGCGGAGATCGTCGGCGGGTGAGCGTTGAGCGGCATTTCGAGGACCGTCGTGACGCCACCGGCCGCGGCGCCCCGCGTGCCCGCGTCCCACCCCTCCCAGTCGGCGCGCCCGGGCTCGTTGAAGTGCACGTGGGCGTCTACTACTCCGGGCAAGACAACGAGCCCGGTGGCGTCGATGGTCTCGCCCCCGTGCCCCACGTCCGTGGCGATGGCGCTGATCACCCCGCCGGTGACCGCGATGTCGGCGGTGGCGCGGCCGGTGGGAAGGATGACATCACCGCCGCGGATGACGAGGTCGGGTCTCGTCAAGTCTCTTCCATTACGATGTCCTGCGCACCCTCCCACAGCGTCCGACGTCCCAGCTCCTGCAGATGCTCGTGCCCCTGGGTGAGTGTCGCAAAGTGATTGCCCGCGAGCTGCCCGACCTTGCTCGCGAACATCGTCGAGCCATAGGGGAAGAGCATTTCGGTCTCGCTGATGCCGCCCGGGTAGAGCAGCAGCATGCCGGGAGCCGGGTGGCTGGTGTGGTTCTCGAATTCGAGCCCGAGCCGCAGATCCCCCATTGGGATCCAGGTTGACTCGCCGCTCCAGCGGCAGTGGATTACCTTGGTGCGGAGCGGCAGCATTTTGCGGACGACGGCCACCGTCTTGGGCGCGACCTTGTCTTCGAGGCGCGCTTCGAACGCCAGGTTTCCCACTCGGATCTTGAGCATGCCCAACACTAACCGTCCAACGATTTCCACGCACGTCCTCGATACCACGCGCGGCGCGCCCGCCGCCGGGGTCGCGGTATCGGCGTGGCGCCTCGAAGGCACGCAGCGCGCGGCCCCGGAGGGCTCCGGCGAGACCGACGCGGACGGCAGGGTCGGCGACCTGCTCGATGGCCCGTTGGTCGCGGGTACGTATCGGTTGACGTTTGACGTGGCGCGGTATTTCAAGAAGCAGGGCGGCACCGCCGCGTTTCTCAGCCGGGTGACGCTCGATGTGGAGGTGGCGGACGCCACGCGCCGCTACCACGTCCCGCTGCTCGTTTCGCCCTTCTCGTGCGCGAGCTATCGGGGCAGTTGAACGGCGTGCGCGGTGCGCCGTGAGCGGTACGCGGGAAGGCGCCGTGGAGAGGCTGTTCGAGGGGGCGGGACCGCTGGTCGAGCGGCTGCGCGCCGAGTCGCCGTTCATCTCGGGCGCCGCCATGATCGCCCGGGCGCGGCGGATCCTCGCCGAGCTGGGGGAGGGCGACCAGATTGCAGTGATCAACGCCCATCCGCGGATTGGCGAGCGCGCCGAGCGCGTGCGGGCGCAGTCGGACCATTCGTTCCGCGAGCAAGGGTACGATCGCGATGACACGCCGCCCGAGGTGTTCGTACGCCTGGCGCGCCTCAACGGCGAGTACGAGCAGAAGTTCGGATTTCGCTTCGTGGTGTTCGTGAATGGACGACCGAAGGCCGCGATCGTCCCCGTGCTCGAAGCCCGGTTGCGCGGCTCGCGCACGGAAGAATTGAAGGCGGCGCTCGCGGACATCGTCGCGATCGCCGAAGACCGCTTGCGACAGGAAACGTGAGAGGCAATCATGCGACCCGTCAGTCATACCTTCGTCGATTCCGTCAGGGCGCCCGTCGTTCAGGTCTTCGCCGCCCTCACCGATCCCGTCCGCATCCCCAAGTGGCTCCCCGGCTGTGACGCCGTCGAGAGCGCCGGGCCCTTCAGGAAGGGGGGGCGATTCACGGCGCGATTCGGTCAACGGACCAGTGAATTCGAGATTGTGGATTTCTCCGCGCCCGCGACCTTCGGCTGGACGGAGCGGGGGCAGCGCAAGGGCACCAAGTTGTTTCTGCGACTCGACGTCACCGGCGCGACGACGGCGGTGACCGTGCGCGAGGTTTCGACGCCGCGTGGATTCCTGGGCTGGGTGCGGGGCCGCTTCTTCGAGCGGCGCCACGTACAAAAGCGCCTGCAGACCATCGTGCAGAACCTGCGCACCCTGCTGGGCTGAGGGCGATGCTCACCCTCGTCAAGCTGCTCCAATCGCTCGTCAAGGCGCTGCACTCGGAGGGGACGCCCGGACAGCTCGCCGCCGGCATCGCGCTCGGCTCGATTCTCGGGCTCACGCCGCTCGTGAGTCTGCACAACGCCATCGTCTTTGGCCTGATCGTCATGCTCAACGTGTCGTTTCCGGGCGCGATGCTGGGATGGGCGGTGTTCATCCCCGTGGGGTTCCTGCTCGATCCGTTGTTCGACCACATCGGCCACGTGTTGCTGCTCCACATTGCCGCGCTCACGCCGCTCTGGACTTCTCTCTATAACATGCCCGTTGTCCCGCTCACGAACTTCAACAACACGGTCACGCTCGGTAGCCTGGTCTTTTCGGCCGCGTTCTTTCTGCCGCTTTTTTTTGCGGCCCGCTGGGCGGTCACACGTTACCGGGCCACGATCGGTGAGCGGGTGCGGCAGTCGAAGTGGTATCGCGCGCTGACGGCGTCCAAGCTGTACAACGTCTACCGCCTCTTCAAACCCGAGCCATGAGCGTCCGCATCTTCCGCTGGCGCGCGATCGGTCCGCTCCTAGTCTTCTTGGGTGTCGGCGCCGTCCTGTGGTGGCTCTTCGCCGACCGCATCGCCCGCCGTTCAGCCGAGAAGGTCGGCACGGCGATCGTGGGCGCGAAGGTCGAGATTCAGAGTCTCCACATCGATCTGGCGAACGGCGACGTGACAATCCGGGGGCTCACCGTCGCGAGCCCGCACGAGGCCTTGAAGAACCTGTTCCAGGCCGACGAGCTCACCGCCGATATCGATATGCTGCCGCTGCTCGAGAAGAAGGTCGTTATTGATCGCTTGGCCGCGACTGGACTCCGATTTGGGACGCCACGCGAGACGGACGGGCGCGTTCCCGGGGATCCCAGCGCCAGCGTCTCCGGGCGCGTAATGGGCGAGGCCCGCGACTGGGCACAGCGCTTCCAAGTGCCGGCACTGCAGCTCGCGACCGGGAAGATCGATGTCGCCACCCTCGATCCGCGACGCCTCTCGGCCATCCCGGCGGCCCAAGCCTTGAGCGCCCGTGCCGATTCCAGCCGCCAAGCCTGGCAGACGGGACTCGACAGCCTGCGCCTCGGCCGCACCGTCGACTCCGCGACGGCGACGTTGGCGCGGCTCCGCACGGCGCGCGCCACCGATCTCGCCGCCTTGAACGACGCGCGCCGCGCCATCGACCAGCTCAAGCAGGCGCGCACCCGCGTCGTTACGCTCGAGCGCGGGGTGACGGGAGGACTCGCCGCGCTCCGGGCGGGCGTGGCGGGGTTGGACAGCGCGAAGCAGCGCGACTACGCCTTCGCGCGCGGGCTCCTCAAGCTGCCCACGCTCGACGCCCCCGAGATCGGGCTCGCGCTCTTCGCCCCCAGCGCGGTCGCGCAGTTCCAGCGCGCGCTGTACTGGACGCAGTTGGCCCGGGCGCACATGCCCCCGGGGATGCAACCGCGAGCCGACGCGGGACCGCCACGGCGGCGGCGCGGCGGCAGCACCGTGCGGTTCCCGCGCGAGCACGCGCTGCCCGGTTTCTTGCTGCGGACCGCCGAGCTGTCGTTCGTGCTCGACCCCACGGCACCGGACCCAAGACGCTACGCCGGCCGCCTCACGGGGCTCACCAGCGACCCCGCGCTGTACGGCCGCCCCACCCTGTTCGAGGCATCGGCCCCGGCCGTCACCGCGGGCGCTATGCTCGATCACGTGCACACGACCGCGCGCGATACGGCGGGCGCCACGGTGCAGGGTGTCCGTCTCCCGGCGCTGCAACTGGCGTCGCTGCCGATCACGCTCGATCCCGGGCAAGGCACTGCGCAGCTCGGCTTCACGCTGCAGGGCAACACCATTCGGGCCCGGTGGGGGATTCGCTCGACACACGTGCAATGGTCGCGCGACTCGGCCGCGCGGGGATCGACCGGTGCGGACCTCGTGTGGCGCACGTTGTCCGGCATCTCTGACCTTCAGGTAGATGCCGGCGTGAGCGGCACCCTGACGTCGCCGCGGCTGTCGGTGCGGTCGAACCTCGATGAGGCGATCGCCGCGCGGCTGCGCACGATGCTGGGCGAGGAAGCCGCGGCGGCCGAGCGCCGGCTCCGCGCCGAGGTCGATCGCCAGGTGGATCCCGCCATCGCGCCGGTGCGCGCCCGCGTGACGGCGCTGCAGACCGACATGACCAAACGCCTCGCCGAGCAGCGCGGGCGGCTCGATCAGGCGCAGAAGGACCTCGAGGCCAGGCTGCGCGAGTTGACGCGTATCCGCCTGCCGTGATCGCGATCGAAAAAGCGGACTTGTGGCCCGACGAGCAAGTGATTTGGGCGGGGAATCCGGCGCGCGGCCCCATGATGCGCTGGGGCGCTCGGACCGGGTTGGGGGCGGCGGTCGCTTTCTACGGTGGCACCGTCCTCTACGGCTGGCGTGATCTGGGGTTGTTCCGTGCAGGACCGTTGGCCGTCGGATTGGTCGCAGCGGCCGCGCTCGGCGCCGCCGCCGGTACGGCGTGGGCGGGGTGGCTTGCGCCACGTACCGCGTACGCCCTGACGAACCGGCGCATCCTCTTCTTACGCGGCCGTTGGATGTATTCCGTCGCTCGATGGTTAGGCATCCGAACGCTGGCGGAGATTCGCGTGATCGAACGGCCCGATGGGACGGGCGACGTGATGTTCACGCGCGACAAGACGGCGATCGAGCGGCTGTGGCAAAAGTCGAGCGGAGATGAGGAGGTTAACCCGTGGACACGCCTGGCGGACATGTTCCGCGGACGCTTCGGCGTGTCCACGAGCTCAGGCGAAATGGACGCGTTCCTGGGCATCCCCGAGCCCCACCGCGTGCGCGAGCTCATTGCGCGCGTTCCCAACGATTCCTAGCCGATCGGCATCTTAGCCACGTGACGGACGAGCTCGTCCGCCGAGCGCAGGCTGGCGATCAAACGGCGTTCCGGGACCTCTATCGCCAGCTTGCGGGACGCGTGTACGCCCTGTGCCTGCGCCTGACCGGCGACGCGGGCGCCGCCGAGGAGCGCACCCAGGACGTGTTCGTGCGCGCCTGGGACAAGCTTCGCTCATTTCGTGGTGAGAGCGCCTTCAGCTCGTGGCTGCATCGGCTCGCCGTCAACGTCGTGATGAACGAGCGGCGGACCAGCTTCCGGCGCGAGCAGCGTGTGACGCCGGTGGCGGCACCGGAAGTCCTGGAGCGGGGCAAGGGCGAGCCGACGGTGGGACTGAACATCGATCTCGAGCGGGCGATCGCCACCCTGCCCGCGGGAGCGCGAGAGATCTTCGTCCTGTACGACATCGAGGGCTATAGCCACGCGGAAATCGCCGAGATGACGGGCATCGCCGAAGGGACGTCGAAGGCGCAGCTGTTTCGGGCGCGCCATCTGCTGCGGGAGAAGCTGGACCGATGAACGAACGGGAACTGCTGGAGGCCGCGGGCCGTCTGCCGAAAAGCATCGAGCCGCCGCGCGATTTGTGGCCGGGGATTGAGGCTCGGCTGGGGGGGGGCCGGTCGCGGCGGTGGTATTGGGTAGCGCTCGCTGCTGCCGCGGTCATCGCGCTGGTGGTTGTAAACAGCAGGAGCGACACATGGAAGATGACCTGGCTCGCGGGCACGGGGCCGGGGACCTTGCGCGTGGGAGAGTCGGTCGCGACCGACGACTCGTCGCGCGCCGTCATTCAAGTCGGGGACATCGGCCAGGTCGAGGTGAAGCCTGGGTCACGCCTGCGCCTGCTCGGGGCCAGTCGTACCGACCACCGGCTGGCGTTGGACGTGGGCGAGATCTATGCGCGGGTGACCGCGCCTCCACGGCTCTTCTTTGTGGAGACCCCGGCGGGTGTCGCGGTCGATCTGGGATGCGCCTACACCCTGCGCGTGGACGCCGAGGGCAAAGGCTTCCTCGACGTCACCGCGGGGGCCGTCGAGTTCGAATGGGCCGGTCGACGCGCGGTGGTGCCGCTCACGTTCCGGGTCGAGATCCGTCCCGGCTTCGGCCCCGGCGTGCCGGTCGTCGCGGATGCGTCGGAAGCATTCCGGCGCGCCCTCGCCGCGCTCGAGTTCGACGGGGATCGCGCGGCACTCGCTCGCGTCCTCGTCCTGGCGCGCTCGGACGACGCGATCTCTCTCTGGCATTTGCTCGCTCGCACCACCGGTGCGGACCGAGTCGCCGTCTACGACCGTCTCGTGGCTCTGGTGCCGCTCCCCGCCGATGTCGAGCGAGACGCAGTGCTACGGCTCGATCGCGGGGCGCTGGACACGTACTGGAACTATCTCCCGCACTCGGTCTGGCTCAAGGGGCTCAAACCGCCGCGCGTCTCGCGGCATCCTAACGAGTGAACCCAGACCTGGAGTCAACGATGTTCGCTCGGATGCGCACGCTCAGTCTCGTCGCGCTGCTGTCAGGCGCACTCGCCACACCGGCCCTGGCCAAGCCGCCCTGGATCTCGATCGAGTACCCGATCAATCCGTACGACGCGTCGCTGCGCGGCGCGTTCCTCGTGGTCCACACGTTCATTCACCGCTCGCCCTACGCCGTCCGGCTGACCGGCACGGCTGAGGGGATGGTGAACGGAGAGCGGCGGACGATCCCGCTCGAGTTCAAGGAGACGGGGCAGAGGGCCGTGTACACCCTGGCGCAGACCTGGCCCGGCGAAGGCGTGTGGACGCTGGTGATCCGCGCCGGTGAGGCGCCTGGAATGGTCGCCACGGCGTTCGTCGAGATTGGGACCGACGGTGAAATCGCCTCGGTGCGCCTGCCGACGCGCCTCGATCGCGGCGCCCCCGTCGCGGTCAACCCGTCGATGGACGACATCGACAAGGCGCTGCGAGCTCGGGCGAGCGCGCTGGCGCGCAGGGACTAGCCCTCACCCCCTGACCCCCTCTCCCCTTCGGGGAGAGGGGGAACGAGGGGTCAGTGAGGGTCAGGAGTACCGATCGGTGTGCCCGGCGGCGCGGTCAGTGGTTGAGGCCGCGCCGTCGGCGTGCCGTGCTGCGTCAAGCATGTGCCAAACCTAAGTAACTTGGAGCAATGCAGTTACACATCAACCATGACTGCAATTGATTGGTTGCGCAATGATATTGTTGCGCAATTATGGGGAGGGCCATAGATTCGCCTTCGTGAACGGACCGAAGAACGTGGCGGGACCTGTGGTGCGTGGACCCGATTTCTGGGGCCGAGACGTCGAAACGCGTCACCTTTGGCGCTTGCTCGAGAGGGGAAGCGTATTGCTCACCGGTCCGCGGCGCCACGGAAAATCCTCCCTCATGTATGGTGTTCTTGACGGCCCCCCTAAGGGGTTTTCGGTCTTTCTGCTTGATGTAGAGTGGATCGAGACACCGCAGGAATTCCTCACGACTATGACCGCGGAACTCCTCGCGATCGATCGGATCCGGAGCCTTGTGCGCGGAGTGCGGTCGATGCCGTCAATGTTTCGGCGGTGGGTTGCGGGTGTGATCGATGAAGTAGGCGTCGGGCTCGGGAACGTAGGCGAATTGAAGATTCGCCTACGCCAAGGCTTGGTTGACGCCGAATCCTGGCCAGAACTTGCGGGGCAGGTTCCAGGCACCCTCCGAACCTTGTCCGACCGTTGCGTCCTGATTCTCGACGAATTCCCGATCATGGTAAGCAGCATGCTGGAACAGGACGAGGCGGTTGGCCTCCGGTTCCTGCGCTGGTTCAGAACGTTTCGACAGAGCCCCGGAACAGAAACACTAACCTTCCTGTTGGGTGGTTCGACCAATATCGAACCCCGTCTAGAGTACCTCGCCGCGGAAGCCCTTCTGGGAGACCTTCAGCGGCTCCGTCTGATGCCATTTGATCGCCCTCGAGCTCTCGCATTTGTCAGAGCACTCTTGGCTGAAGAGCGTGCGGATTGCGAGTCCGGGGTTCCAGAGGAGATCGTCGCCGCCTGCGGCAGCGGCGTTCCCTACTACCTGCAAGTAATCGTGAGCGAATGTCTAGCGGTGACCAGGCGCACTGGCGGGAAGCTGTTGGTATCAGATGTAAGGCCGACGTATGAGGAGCACGTTATCGGTCCGATCAACAGGCACCGCTTCAGTCACTATCACACCCGCCTGCGGTTGCATTATGACGGATTTGAGGAACCAGCACGGATAGTCCTGGCCCGGTTGTGTGCGGGTCACCACTCAGTCGACCAGTTGCGCACGTGTGTCAGCACTTCAGGCCATGACCCCGCAGTCCTTGAGCAACTTCTGGTTCTGCTCGAAGGAGATTACTACATCACGCGAGACGGCCAATCAATCGCATTCAGCGATGGCCTGCTTCGTGATTGGTGGAAGAGAAACAGTACTCCTCCCCGGGTGAAATGATGTCCACCAGCCTACTGTTCAACCCATCGCAGGCTTCTACCGAAGAACTTGAGTCCACGTTCGTCGGACGGCACGCCCTCCTTGATCGCCTTGAGCGCGATTTGCTGGCAGATCGGGTGTCAAAGACACCGCGACAATGGCAAATCGTTGGGCCTCGCGGCAGCGGCAAGAGCCATCTCACCGAGCTGTTGGGACGAAGGATGCGTTCGCGTCACGGCTGGCGGATAGCCAGACTTCCTGAAGAGAACTACCAAGTCGCCAGCCTTGGTGAGCTGCTGGCT
>WNFK01000004.1_pt1 | contig 22805 bp, 47 predicted proteins | sample 5400281 | NCBI WGS metagenome assembly WNFK01 (sample SAMN13153350, study PRJNA577476) | soil metagenome | isolation source: 20 cm soil on Douglas fir-dominated hillslope | place: USA:California | collected 2013-09-17
TTCACCGCGTGGACCATTCCGGGCCTGGAATCCATTCCGGTTCTCGACGGGCGAGGCGATCTCGCCGTAATCGTGACCGAGGGGGGAGAGGCTCACGTCGTTCCGGCCAAATTCGTCCACCGGGTCGATTCCCCGGAAGCCGCCGCATATCGTGCGGAGTGGGCCACGAAGGCGGACCGTAATCCGCGTGACGTCTACATTCCGGAAGCGCTCCGGTGAATAGCGTCTGGTGTGGTTGGTGCGGCGACGAATTCACTCCGGTCGAATACCGGGAGCCGAGCTTCGACGAGCCGAACTTCTGCTCGGATCCCTGCGAGGAGAAGTATTCCGCAGCTCCGTTCCACTTCTGATCTCAGCCTTCCGGCCCCCTGCCCTTCCGGGTGGGGGCCGTTGCTGCGTTCAGGGGCAGGTGACGTGTTCGGCATTGATCCACGTGGTGCCGTGCTGGAAGCCCCAGTAGGTGCCGGGGGTGCACCGCTGTCGGCAGAGGTCGCAGAAGGGCTCCTCGGCGTCCTCGACAGGCTTAGAAGGGTGGTTCACCGCATCGGTGACAGCGGAGGCAGGCGTCGAGGGCCCCGAGGATGCCGCTGAAGGGGCCACAGGCGAACTTTGGTGGGCTTTTGGGGCGACGGGTCCACCCCCTTGCCGGGAGGCCGTCAGGCGGGCTCCTGTGGCTTCGCAGCGATGCGTACCCACCACGGTCGGCCCCAGGGTGTTCCCCCGGAGCTTCAGCGCTCCGAGGACAGCCGGTCCGGCGGGAGTGAGTCCGGTGGGGGTCGCCCTCCAGAGTTCACGTCCAGCGATGAGCGCGGCGGTGGCTTCCTGGGCGTCCAGGGCTTCGGTCTCGCACCGCACGTCCAGGTTCGCCACCTTGCCGGTGTAGAGAGTCCGTCCACAGCCTCGACAGGGTTCAACTTGGATCATCTTTTTTCCTTTCACTTCAGCCCGTAAAACTCCCACCACAGCGCCCCTACGGGGCGTGCTGGAGGGGTTTAGGTAGTTTCGGTAGTAGTTTCGTTTTGGGGGTCACCCGTTTCGTCGCAGGTCAGCGATAGTTTCGCGGATTCGTTTAGTTCCGTTTCGATAGTTTCGCCGACCCGTTTCGCGGGAAGATCCAAAACTATCCCCGAAACGGTCTCCTGACCCACCGTTTCGTCACCCTTCCGTGCCCTCCTGGGCGCGCTCCGTTCGACCCACGACTCCCCCAGCGCAAGCTGCCGGGCGATCACCGCAACCCCCATCGGGGTGATGAACCACGGCCCCTTGGACGTTGGCTGTACGGCCAGTTTTTTCTTCCCGAGCTCCACCAGCTTGTTGCGCGCGTTCGGCCCGGACGTCACCCGGCCCCCGTCCCTCATGTGGAGCGCCATACCAGCCGGTGACGTCCCCTTGCCCTCATAGAAGTTCAAGGCCTTCAGGTAGGGCATCTGGGTGTCGGTCACGTCCGGGAGCGACACCGGCGCACCCTCGGGGTCGTCGTGCAGGTCGTGAGCTGCCGCCCCGGAGAGGACGGGTACGAGCGAGGTGAGCGGGTCGCCGAAGTAGTCCTCGGCCACGACGTGAGAGTTGAGGGTGAGGGTGACGATGTCGTCCTCGGCGGCGGCGTCTTTCTGCTTTCCGTTGTCGCCTGCGGTGGAGAGGGAAACGTCCATGGTCCCCTTTTCCCGTTCGATGGCGATGACGGTGTCGGCGGCGGCGTAAATCATGGAGCTGCCGCGCATTCCGGCTGACTCCTTTTTGCCGTAGTGGTGAACGACCAGGACGCACGCTCCGCTCACTTCGCGAATGCGATGGAGGACGTTCATGATGAGGTTCATTTCGGAGCTGTTCTCGTCGACGCCGACCGTGCACATTGCCTGGGTGTCGAATACGACGAGTCCGAATCCGTTTCCGGCTGCTTCTTCTTCGCGGAGGACGGAAAGCAGCGCAGGCATCTCTTTGAGGGTGTCGGCGAGCTGGAGGGGTGCCGGATAGATGACGACGTTCTTGACTTCCCGGTCGTGCTCTTTCTCCCACGCGGCCCGCCGGTCGGCGTATCCGCCTGCCCCTTCGGCGATGACGAGAAGGGCCCGTCCGGAGGTCATGCGCCGTCCGTGGTAGTCGAGGTCTTCGGCGCCGTACCGGAATGCCAGGTCGGCCGTTACGAACGACTTGAACGTCCCGGACGGCCCGGCGATCCAGGCGAGGGTGTCGCGGAAGAGGACGCCTTGCACCACTGGGGTGCGGACGGTTTGTTCGAAGCTGTGGACCTCGGTAAGTTTCGGTTTGAGCTGGAGGTCGCGGAAGGCTTCGGCGTCGGCGGGGAGCGCGCCGGAGATCTCGGCTTCCTGCTGCTCCATCTCGTACTCGCGCCGGGCCCGGTCGAGGATCTTGAGCCGCTGCTTCTCGTCGGCGACGACCTGGTCGACGGGCTGGTTCTTGAACTGTTCTTCGGCCTCGGGCGGGAGGAAGGGTTCCAGGGCTTCGAGTTCGGCTTCAGTCAGCTCTGTGGGCTGGAGGAAGACCACGTCATCCCCTCGGGTCGGCGGTGACCCGCAGGAAGTTCTTGCCGCTAGCGGCGCGGTCGAGGGTGCCACGGGGGGTGCAGACCATGGCGTAGTCGTGGCCGTCGGCGCCCCGCTCGAATGACGTGACGGGCAGGTGGAGGGTTGCGGGCGAGGGCGAGCCGGGGCCGTAGTGCGCCCAGTAGCCGGTGGGCGAGTAGTCGGCCATGTCAGTGCCTCACCTTGCGGGCCTCGACCCATTCGCGGACGTCGGCCCAGTCGTATTTGCGCAGGCCGTTGACCTTCACGTAGGTCGGGCCCCGGCCCTGGTACGCCCAGTTGGCGAGAGTCTGGGGTTTGACGCCGAGGTATTCGGCGAGCTCCTCGGTGTTGGCGAGACCTTCCACGGCACCTCCTCGGGTATGTGTAGTGATGCGGTGGGAAAGCGTAGGAGCCCCAGTGTACACCGAGGCTCCTACTTGTTGGCTGCTGCGCTACTAGACCCGGCGGTACCGGCCGGTGATGGCGAGCATAGAGGTGTTGGCGCCGAAGAGGATGTTCTGTCCCTGCAGGTTCTGCTCGTTGCCACCAGTCACCGACTCGTCCACCCGGATGCGGTCCGGGAAGGCCCCTGACCCCGTCGTGAAGAACACCACCTCGCCACCACGTACCGCCGATGTGGTGGCCGCTGGAGCGGTGCCCCCAGCGCCGACGGACTCGGCGTGGATGACCAGCGCCTGCCGGGTCGTCCGGTCGACGTTGGTCGGCATGGAAGGCAGGACGAGCGACGTGCCGGATCCGGCCGCACCGGCGATCAGGTAGATGGTGACGTCGACCCACATGTCCGTGATCGAGTAGTACCCGATCTGCGTGGCCCACGTCGCGGTGCCGCCCCCGTTGACGGTGGGGATATAGGTCACGATGTCGGTCGGGTCACCCTGCTGCAGCCGGTCGGCCGTGATCCTCATGCCTGCAAGCCACTTCATGATGGCCCCTTTCTGTCTGTAGGGGCCAGTCTAGGTCAGCGCTGTCGGGTCGGCGGCTTCTTCAGCGACCAGTTGCACCACTGGTGGAAGGAGAGTGGCGGCCGGTGCTGGACGAACCAGCCGCCAGCCACCAGCTCGACCTTCGTCATGCACGACGGACAGAGTGCGCCCTTCGCCCTGGTCGAGAACGCCGCCTTCCGGGACGTGAGGGGTGTCAGCTTGGTCGGTGGCTTGCCGGATCCGTCGCAGACGGTGGGGACGTTCGTGCCGTAGCTGTTGGCGATTCCCCGGGAGTGGTTGTACAGGGTTCCGTCGGCGCCGAGGCCTTCGATGAAATGACACCACCGGCAGTAGCCTTCCCCGAACTCGGAGAGGATGGTGGCCGGTCGGCGTTCAGCCGTCATCGGTGTCTCCTTGGCCGATCGACGACATCCAGGTTTCCAGACTGAAAGCATCCCCTATCCTTTCGATGGCAAGGGCCGCCCCGTTACCCCAGAGCGTTTCGGGGAGGTGCGTGCGGAACTCTCCGGTGAGGGGCCGGTGCAGCCTGCTGGCCGACCGGGCGTTGAGGGTTCCCGACGAACTGTAGTATCCCGCCGGAGAGTATTCGCTTTCCTCGAACCGCCCGTCCCACTTCCGGGTCTCCGGGTTCCAGGTCAGTTCGTAGTGTTCGGTGCACGAGGACGTCCGCGCCCAGTCGTCACATCCGGGGCAAGGTGTGACGCCTTGCCGGAAGGCGGATCCGGTGCCGTCGGGGAAGATCTGGAACATGGGCCGGGAGTTGGTGCGGTAGGGCTGCACCGCAGTGCCCATATGCCCTTTGGCCGTCGTGAAGACCAGCCCGTTGCGGTCGGGACCGTCGGTACTGACGACCTGGGTAACGCGGTCGAGTTCGAAGTAGTCTTCGATGTCGGCGACGAGGTCGGCATCGTACTCCGGAAAGGGTGTCTTCATCAGTCCTCCCTTGTGAGGAATTCCGCGACGTTGAGCAGTTCGTCGATGTCGTAGTCTTTGAAGCCGAGCCGGTCGAGCAGGGCGTGGGCTGCTGTGATGGCGTCAGCCCGCCGCGCCATTCCCTCCTGGTCGGATTCCAGGGAGTTCAGCAGGCGGCGGGCTTCTTTCTTACCACTCGGCATAGATCCACTTGCCCGTCTCGGAGTCCTGGTAGATGCGTCCGGTGATGCCCACGAGTGCGGGCTCCCATTCGTGGAGAACGGCGCTCTCGCCGAGGGCCTCAAGCTCGTTCAGGGCCTTCACGACCTTCAGGTACGCCCCCACTGTCTTCTTAGGGGTTCCCGTCTGTACGTACTTGCTCACCGAGGACCTTCTCTCGCCATTCTGCCGCGCACTCCGGGCAGATGAGGGGGGACGACGACCAGCCGCGTCGCACTGCCTCATTGTAGGCGGACGAGAAGTCGAGGAAGAGAGCGGCGCCGATGGTGGTGGATACGGCGGACTTGTCGTGGCCGAGGTAGCGTTCGCACGGGTCGCACCGGACGCGGTGCAAGATCTCGATGGTCATCATCGCTCCTTGGGGGCGAAGCCCATCAGGTCGAAGGCGTACACGAGATAGCGTTCGCAGTGGGCCTGGGCTTCTTTGACGCTGCCGAACTTCCGCTCGATACCCCGGAAGGGGAGCCGGTGGGCGAGGAGGTAGGGTGTCCCCGATTTGATGTCCGCCCGGTCGGATGAGTAGCTGACCGAGAAGACTTCGATCTTGGCCTTGAAGCCTTGCGACTCGCCCAGGATGTAGCCGGTCTGGGATCCGAACTTACCCGGCTCCCAGGTGATGCGGTTCATGATGCCTTCCGTATGCCTCGGGTGATGGGATGGGAATGCCTGGAGCTACAGCCGGTAGCCGCGCTTCTCCAGGTACTCGGCGAGAGCCTCGCGGACAACGGTCGCGCCGGAGTCCTCCCGGCCCTTGCCGATCTCCTCGACTAGCGTCTTTACGGCGGCCGGGAGCTTCACCACCATCTGGGCGTCATGGATGCGGACGCGCTTGCCTCCGCTGCGGAGGGCTGCGATCTCGTTTGCCACGGGTAACTCCTTCGTAGTGTTCAGGGTGACACCCATGGTATACCCGAGGGACTACCTGGCAAACCTCTAGACTGTGACCATGACGAGAGCCGATGCGGTCTGGGGGTGTCTCTTCTGTGCGGGGACGGCCTACGAGACCTACACCCTGCGCACGAACAAAGACAGCGATACCCTGTCGGAGACGACCAGACGTGCCTTCCACACGCGTACACGCGCGGGTAAGGTGGTCTTCGCGGCCACCTGGGTCGGCTTCTCGGTCTGGTTCTACCGCCACATCCTCACCTAGGAGAACGCATGCTCAGCTACCTCAAGCGCCTCGCCGAGCTGGCCGGTGCCGGTTTCGTCGCCGGTGCCTCGCAGTACGTCGTCACTTCCGGCTTCCACCTCGACGGTGCCAGCCTTCGCGGTCTCGGTACCGCCGCCGTCCTCACCGCCTACGGGCTGGTCGTCAAGAAGCTCGGCGCCGACCAGGACCGTCCGACCGTCGTCAAGTAAAACCGCAGGTCAGGCCCCCTCTTCGACTCCGGGAGGGGGCCGTTACCATTCCGTGACCACGTAGATGTTTCCCCAGGGATACCCGGAGGCATACTGTGGTTGTAAGCAGAGCGCGACCCCCCAGACGAGGCACCGTCCGCCGAGGGGCCGCGACCAACCCCTGTAGCTCAGTGGTAGAGCGCCCACACCCGGGACCTCTTCGGAGGTGCGATGGGAGGACGCAGGTTCGAATCCTGCTGGGGGCACTAGAAAGGAGAAGCCCATGGCCTGTCCCGGCCACTGCTGGCTCCGGCAGTACATCGCCGGACTGTGGTATCTCGTCTGCATCAACTGCCAGGAACGACGTCCCGAATAGGAGCCCTACGCCATGGCACTCAACGACCAGGTCTACCTCGACCGGCGCCAGAAGATCCTCGACCAGATCTTCGCCCACCCCGAGAATCACAATCAGACCCAGTGGGAGAAGGAGAACCCTCACTGCGGGACTCAGCGTTGCGTCGCCGGGTGGGCGATCTACTTCGCGGCCAAGCACTCCTCCAGCGTCCACTTGGGGAGGTACGAGGTCGCCGCAGAGCTGCGGGTCGAGCCCCAGTATGGCGTTATCGCCGCCGCCCTGCTCGGCCTGACCGACGCCGAGGCGTTCGAGTTGTTCTACGACGCCGACAACCTCGACGCCATCGACCTGCTTCGCCAGTACGCCCAGGGCGAGACCGAGGTCGTGCACACCGACAACTACGACCCCGACTACCACGACCTGGCAGGCGAAGGCCAGTGAGTGGGACGATCCAGCAGGAACGCCGGTGGGAGTATCTCCGCAAAACGGGCAGGCCCTCCAGGATGGCGTCGGACAGCCCCGAAACCCTCCGGGCCCGGTCGAAGATCCGCAGCTTCCAGGCCCGGGGCATGTCGTTCGAGGTGATGGCCGCCCAGATCGACGTCACCCGCGACGCCCTCTCCCGGCAGATCCGTCTGGACGCCCCCGGAATGAACCGCACCACCTACGAGAAGGTCCGCAAGCTGCGATTCGTCGATGACGGGAACCTGTCGGCGCGAGCCCCCCTCCTGGGTACGCAGCGCCGGGCTCAGGCTCTCCGGGCGGACGGCTTCACCTACATCTGGCTCTGCACGCAGCTCGGCCACCCGAAGAACTCGCCGTGGCTGCAGCGGATCATCACCGGCCGCAAGGAGCCCGGCAAGCTGGTCCACTTCGTGATCGCGAAGAGCGCCCGCGACATCGAGGCGCTGTACGACAAGCTGTCCGGCGTCGACCCCTTCGATGTGGGTATCAGCGAGCACGGCAAGCGGTACTCGGTGAAGCGGTCCGCCCAGCTGGGTTACGCCCCGTCGCACTGCTGGGATTCCGACACCATCGACGACCCGCAGGCCCTGCCTGAGTGGACCGGGAAGTGCGGCACCCCCGACGGGGCCCTCGTTCACGAGCGGGAAGGCATTCCGGTGTGCCAGCCCTGCCTGGTCGCCGCACGCACCGACCGGGTGTTCGACGGGGAGAAGCTGCGGACTCTCCGGGTTCGTCACGGCCTGTCGCAGCGGGCCCTGGAGGCGAAGCTCGGCCTCACCAAAGGGCATGTGCATCACTGGGAGAACGGCCGCTACGGGCCCCGTAAGAACGTTCTGGCCCGGCTGCTGTCGGTGCTGGACGCTACGTTTGAGGACGTGATGGAAGATGAGTAAAAAGGTCAGCGTCACCCCGTATCCGCCGGATTTCGTGGCGGAGTCCGATCTCGACTGGACGTCCGACTACCCGTGCGGTGTATGCCGGAAGCTGTTCCGTTCCCGCCGCGAACTCGCCACTCACCCGCATCCCGTGAAGAAGAAGGTCTGATGGAAGAGATCACCCCCGAGGATCATGCCCTCGCGGCTGGGGCTGCCTGTACCCGCTGTAAGATCCAGATCATCTCGTCTCCGTCGGTGACCGGGACGGTTTTCGTCCAGTACTACGTTCCCGCTCTGGGTGTCAACGAGCGCGGCTTCCTGTGTGGCGCCTGCGGTCTCGCCTTCCGCGAGTTCCTGCTGCCCGAGCTGACCGGCGACCCCGTCTTCCGGTCCGCGAAGGCCGAACTCCTCGGAGGGCACTGGTGACTCCCGTCAGAAATCCGGAGTGCGTGGACTGCAAGGCCGAGCGTGAGCGCCGTGGGAAGCCGTACCCGTCCTACCCCCGCCCGGCTACCTACGGCGGCCCCAGGACCCCGCTGTGTGCCTCCCACTGGCGTTCCAGGAAGAAGCTCGCCAAGTCCGGCGCACACGAGCGTCGGGTCCAGAAGATCTACGGACTCTCGGCGGGCCAGTACGGGGAGATCTACCTGTTCCAGGGTGGGGTGTGCGCGATCTGCCGGAGGGCGACCGGGGCGACCCGGAGGCTGTCCGTCGACCACGACCACAAGACGGGCCTTGTCCGTGGCGAAACGTGCCGCCCCTGCAACGACATGCTGGGCCACGGACGTGACGACCCGGAGTTCTTCCGCCGGGCAGCCGCCTATCTCCTGAACCCGCCCGCGAAGCAGCTGGGCATTGAGGCTGTACACGAGGAGAACCGCGAGGATGACTGACAGGGTTCCGTTTTCGGAGGTCCGGGCGGGTGAGCGCATCACGTTCGACTCCGGCTACTACATGACGGGTACGATGGTGCGCTCGGTGGGTACACATAGGGGCAAGCGGATGGTTCACTTCCGTGAAGACGGCGGCGACCGCGAACGGGTCATTTCCTACGCCGCCCACCGAAGCGTGATTAGGAGGGGTGATGGCTGACGAGGCCGACCGCGAGGCGCTGGAGAAGGCTGCCGAGGTGATCCGCCGCCGGTTCCCGTATTGCCGCGTCACCGCCGACTTGGTGGAGGACCTGGCTCGGCAGGCAGGGAGGAAAGATGGCTGACAAGTACCTGTGCAGGGCCTGCTCCAAGGAGGTCGCGGCCACCAAGAATCTCCGGTACCGCACGCACTACAACTCCGAGGACGAGCGTTGCGAGAACGCGGCGGTAGAGATCCCGGCTGACCTGATCGAAGGTGGCCCGATCCCCGACGGCTCCGACCCGGGAGTTCCCCGGGAGGGCATGGACTTCGCGGTTTGCCCGCAGTGCACCCGTAAGGTGAAGTTGACCCGGCTCGGCTATTTCGAGCTCCATGACGAAACCCTTTTGGGGGGTGACCGGTGTCCGGTGAGCGGCGTGAGGCAGATCCACGCACGGAGGCAGGAAGACGTGCTGCTGCCCGGCGACGAAAAGGCGCCGAGCGTGGTACCGAAGGTGAGCGCCCAGCAGGAGATCACCTCGCCTGCTCCCACCGCGAATTCTGCACCTGCGGCCTCTTCCCCGAAGGCACTCCCGCCAGCGAATGGGACGGTCGAGGGCGCGATCGACTGGAGCAAGGTGGGCGACCTGAAACACCTGCCCCCTGCACCCGCTGCCGATTCTGGTGCGTCCACAGGGACCAGCTCCCCGGAATCGGAGACTACCTCGACGCTCTCGGAGCTGCCGACGCTCGACGAGGCTCCTTTCTCGCTGGGTACGAGTCTGTCCGGTCGGTTCCTCCAGCCGTTCAGCCCGTTCCTGCAGCCGGAGACGTGGATTCCGCCGACGCTGGTGTTCCTCCAGCCCCAGGAGTACACGGGGCCGGTAAAGGGGGAGCCGATGGGCGACCTCGCGAAGGAACTGGCGACGAAGATCAAAGAGACGTTCTACGCCTATTCGAACCGGAAGAGCTCGGACAACCGGAGCGCGCAGACGACTTTGGGGCCGAGTGAGATCGGCACCCCGTGTGACCGCCGTCTCGCGATGAGCCTCATGGGGATCCCGCCGGTCAACGCCGGGGGGGACGGCTGGGCGGCTTTCGTCGGGACCTGCACCCACGAGGGCATGGCCAGCGTCTACACGTTCGCAGACGCCGGTACAGGCCGGTACGCCGTCGAACTTCCCGTCTTCTTGGGCGTTCCGACCGTCCCTCGCGGCACCACCGACCTCCTCGACCGCCGTGACGGCATGGTCGTCGACTGGAAGGTGATGGGGAAGTACTCCCTGGACAAGTTCAAGAAGGAGGGCCCGTCGTCCACCTACAGGACGCAGGCGCACGTCTACGGCCTCGGGGCGGAGCGGGGTGGGGAGAAGGTGCGGAACGTCGCGATCGTCGGCCTGCCGCGCGCTGGTAGCTCTCTGGATGAAATGCACGTCTGGACGGAGAAGTACGACCGGAAGTTCGCCCAGGCCGCTCTCGACCGGGTGGAGAAGATCGCCCAGAGCGTCCAGTCGGCCCAGCAGTACGACACCGAGAACCTCATGGAGGTCGCCCGGCAGATGCCGACTGGCGACGACTGCCGGTACTGCCCGTTCTTCCTCAAGGGGGACAAGGACATGCAGCGCGGATGCCCCGGAAAGTAGTGTGTCACCCGAGGTTTCCCCTGAGGTAGCCTGGGTAAGTAACTCCTAGCGAGGCCGAGTGTCACAGCGGCCGAGTAGGATCAAACCCTAGAAGTAAACCGATCCGAGAGGTTCACATGTCCCAGTTCAACCAGCCCGCAGTTGCCAACCCCGACGACAAGATCGTCTGGGCCGAGAGCAAGGGTGCCCTGCTCCTCTTCTTCCCCACCGAGCTGAAGACGGCCGTACCGACCCAGCACGGTGAGTCTGACGCCGTCGCCGCGAAGGTCGTCCGGCTCAACGACGGACGCGTCTGGGAGAACGGACTCGTCTTTCCGACGGCCCTCGTCACCCAAATCAAGACGGCTGTCCCCGACGGCATGGTCCTCGGCACCCTCGGCCAGGGCGAGAACACCAAGGGCAACGCCCCGTGGCTGCTCCTGGCGCACACCGCCGAGGATGTCGCGCGGGCCGAAGCCTGGCTCGCCGCCAACCCGCGCAACCAGTTCCAGCAGGCCGCCCCTCCTACGCCCGCCGCACAGGCACCCGCGTGGGGCCAGCAGCCGCCTGCCGTCGCGCCCGCCGCTCCGGCTACGGGTGGGTGGGGTAGCCCCCCGGCTGCCGTGCAGGCTGCTCCGGCGTGGGGTGCCCAGCCTGCTGCCCCCGCTACGACCCCTGCGGCGAGCCCGACTGCCGCAACTGCGGGATCGTGGGGCGCCGCTGCTCCTGCTCCGGCCCCTGCTGTCTCGGTTGACCCGCAGCTCGTTGCGGCTCTCGCTGCGAAGGGCGTGAACCTCCCGCCGGGCGCCACTCAGCAGACCGCTGAGGGCATCTGGGCGATGGTCTCGCAGGGCTGACAGTGAAACTCCCCCAGGCGCCTGGGGGTGGAGTGGACAAGGGATAGCAGTTGGTCGGGCCCTAAGCCTGAAGCCGAGTCCACCCGTAACGGGAGCGTCGTAACTGCGCGGCGCCCCACCCAGTCTCTCGTAGCTCAATCGGCAGAGCGCGGCACTGTTAATGCTGAGGTTCCTGGTTCGAACCCAGGCGAGAGAGCTCGAATGGTCGGCACCCATAGACTGGGGCAGGGTCCTTACCACAATCCATGTGGGAGCTGGACACTCGGGACCCTGCCTCAAACATCCCGGAGGAACTGTGAAGCTGATCATCGTGCTGGCCGACCTGCAAGTCCCCTACCAGGACCCGAAGTACATCCTGGTCATGCGGAACTTCGTACAGGAGATGCGACGGTCGAGAGCTTTCGATCAGGTCGAGGTCGGCCAGATCGGCGACCTGATGGACCAGCCCGAAGTGGGGCGCTGGAACAAGGGCGCTGCCGGGGAGTACTCCGGCACCTTCTGGTCGAGCGTCAAGGAAACCCGCGAGATAATCAAGCTGTTCAACTTCGACTGGGTCAAGGTCGGTAACCACGACCGCCGCGTCGAGGACTACATCGACAAGTACGCCCCCGCTCTCGCCGGAGAAGACTCCGAGTGGACGCTGGAGAAGCTCCTTGAGGTCGGGCGTCCCGGGATTCTGCGCCGACAGCCGTTCAAGATGGCCCCCGGATGGATCGCCGCCCATGGGGACGAGGGTGGCCTCTCTCAGGTCGCCGGACAGACCGCGTACGGTCTCGCCAAGAGGTGGGACGCCTCCGTGGTCTGCGGCCACACCCACCGCGCCGGATCGGTGTCCACGACCATCGGCCTCGGGTCTGGCCGCCGGAGGATTACCGGCATGGAAGTCGGTAACGGCATGCTGGAAGCGTCGGCCACGTACATCAAGTCGGCGGCGCCCAACTGGCAGAAAGGTGCAGGAATCTTCATAGTCGAGAAGGGGCGCACCTATGAGCAGCTCATCATGATGACTCCGAACTGTCAGTTCGCCTGGGATGGAAGGATCTGGCGCCCATGACTAGGCCCGGTCCGAAGCCGCGCCCGGTAGCCGAGCGCTTCTGGGAGAAGGTTGACAAGTCCGGCGATTGTTGGACCTGGATCCCAGAGACCGGCCGACATGCCTTCGGGTACGGAATGTTCACCCCGAAGCATGGCCGACGTGTCACTTCGCACCGATTCTCCTACGAGCTGACTTTCGGCGCAGTGCCTGATGGACTGTTCGTGCTACACAAATGCAACAATCCTCCGTGTGTCAATCCGGCGCACCTGTACGCCGGAACCCACCTGGACAACATGGAAGACGCCAAGCGGAACGGATTGATCGGCAGGAGGAGGAAGTGACCCCCGACTGCCGCTTCACCTACGACGGCCGCATCTATAAGCCCTGAAGGAGTCCCCGTGCCGCAGTGGAATCAGACCATCGAACTGGGCGACCTCGTCCAGCAGTACAAGAACCAGCAGGTCGACATCTCCGAGCTGGCGGAGCTGGTCGCCGAGCGCATCAAGCGTTCCGGCTGGCGCCAGCTCACTCCCTACCCCGACGACTTCGACGGGCTCCTCGCGCAGCTCCAGAACGTCGAGGATCGTCAGGGCTACGGGGCGGTGTTCGACGAGATCTACGACCTGGCCGACAGCGACCGTGTATGGATCGAAACCTCCTGAAGGAGCCCCGCATGTCCCACGCCCTCCTGATCACCCTGTTCGTCGTCTACGGCCTCGGCGCGTGGGGGACGGTCAACTCGATCGGCAAGCCCCGCAAGCCGATCACCCACGGCCAGGCGTCGGCGGTCCTCGTGCTCAACGCCGCGATCGTCGCCTTCCTGACCACTCTCTGGTAGGAGAAAACACAACATGTCACAAGATGGGCATCCGCCCACGCCCGAGCCGCCCACCCCGAACGGAGGGCGGCTCCGGCCGTTCCTGACCTGGGGTGCGATCACCGGACTCACCCTCGCAGTGGTCCTTACCGGCCAGCTCCGGGCACACGCTGTCACGCCGTCCGAAGATGCGTGTCACACCGTCAACAGCAACACGCCCCACGGAAACTGTGGCCCGTTCACCCAGCTCTACGCCGAGGACTTCAACTCGCTCGACGTCCCTGTCGGCCGGTTCTCCTCGTGCGCCGGAGACGGCAACTTCAAGTGCGAGGGCCTCAAGGCCTCGTACGGCCACTACTACAGCACGCTGGGCGCCTACCCCTCCGGGTGGCCGGACACCGCCGCGTCGGGCGCTGACGGCAACGCGGGGCCCGTTCCCGGCTACTACCGGCCTGAGTCAACGATGTCGGTCTACAAGTCGGGCACCGACGGCCAGATGCGCGTCAAGATGACCTCGAACGGCGCCACCAACAAGGTCGCCGCGCCGGTTCCCCTGCGGTGCATGAACCTGCGGTACGGCAAGTTCTCCGAGAGCGTGATCGTTCGCACCCGGACCCCGGGTTACAAGATGGCCCACCTCCGGTACACGCCCAACGAGATCGACTACCCGGAAGCGGGCGGCTCGTTCCAGAACGATCCCGTCTCCGAGTTCACCCACGGGTTCAGGGAGTCGGGCGCCGACGCGGCCAGCAACGCCTCGTGGACGTCGTGGCACATCTACAGCACGGAAATCGTCCCCGGCCACGTCCGTTTCTACTTCGACGGGCATCTGTTCAAGACGGTCGACGCCGACTTCCCGGACAACGCCGACTGGGTCCTCCAGAACGAGTCCGCTCTCGGTGACGTCACCGGTGCTGCGGCTGGATCGTCCATCACCATCGACACGACATGGCTGTCCTGCTACAAGTGGGTGGGCTGATGCGTACCATGGCGGCCGAAGGCAAAGAGATGTACCGGGTGGTCATCATCTGGAAGAGGCCCTGGCTGTACAACGGCGAGGAGCATGAGTCCGCGTACGGTCCGTACAACGCGATCGGGACGGCCCGGGGGGTCCTTACTCGGGAAACTGTCGACGCCTGCGGGGCACCCCGGCCGTGGGTTGTTGGTGGGCGTGTCGAGAAGGCCACCACCACGTGGGCGAAGGTGGACTGAGATGGCGGCCAAGAAGGGGCCCACGAAGGCTGAACTGGAGCTGAAGGCCCGCGACGAGATGATCGCCCGGGTCCGGGTCTCCGTCGAGGCGGGGCGCGGAAAGTCGATGTTTGAAACCGACGACCGGGAGACCCTCGACCGGTTCCACGGGCCGATGTGCCGGTGCGGTGTCCGCAGGAAGCCCGGCGGGCTGTCGCTCCATGTGGTGGACGACGGGCTGTGCACGGTCCATCCTGATAAGGCAGCCCAGCCGTTCGTGCCGGGCATAGGGGAGAGGTCATGAGCGGCGGTCAGGATTTCGGGATGCAAGAGCATCCGTGCCCGGTGTGCGCGGGTAAGGGATGCACGATCGTCCCTCACGCCATCACGCACGATGACGGCACCATCGAGACGTGGGAAACGGCGGACATCTGCCCGATCTGCGGCGGCGACGGGACGGTGTGGATCTGATGTCCGAAGACGCCCAGGAGCGTTGCCCTGACTGCGGTGGTCTGGGCGCCACTGTTGAGGAGTATCTCGTCGTAGATGAGGACGGGTACGAGTTCATGGCGTGGAAGAACACGCCGTGCGTCAGCTGCGGTGCGACGGGAAGGATATGAGGTATCACGTGGAGGTCCGGCATCTCACCGCGCTGCAGAAGCGGATGTACCCGGATATGACTGACCGCCCGTTCGCGGTGGTCAGCGAGGACAACGATCTCGTCGACCGGTATCGTACGCGGTCCGGCGCTCAGGCGCGAGCAGACAGGATGAACAGCAAGTGAAGATGGAAACGATCCACGTGGACATCCGGCCGCACATCGTGGCCCTGGCCCGACCGGGCGACACCGTCCTCATCGGGTTCGCCCACAGCCTCACCGACGACGACATCGAGGCGATGGACGAGAGCTTCAGGCCGATCATCGACGCCGGAATCAAGATCGGGTTCCTCGACCAGGTGACGTCGATGGTCGTTTTCCGGCCGGAGGGGGAGGAATGATCGCTCGCTGCAAGGCCCGCTACATCGAAGACGGCTGGGCCGACATGGTCCAGTGCGAGGAGAAGCCCCACACACCTGGCGGCTACCACAGGGCGGGCGGCCACTCTTGGACCGACGTCGAGGCGATCTGGCCGAAGACGGGGACCCCGCCGTCGATGGAGCGGTACCCTGGCGCTCCCGCATCGGGTCGGCAGGTCGGCGGAGAGCACTACCGCGACACCGAGATCCAGCCGTGGGATATCATCGACGCCCACAACCTGGGCTACTACCGTGGAAACGCGCTGAAGTACCTGCTCCGCGCGGGCAAGAAGGGGCCTGCCGTGCAAGACTTGCGGAAGGCGATTCACTACATCGAGAAGTGCATCGAGCGAGAGGAAGGCAAATAGATGGCTTACTTCGGGCGCACGCCCAAGAAGCCCGGCCAGCTCGGGGTGTCGGGCGCCGGGCGCACCCTGGCCGGATTCGGTCCGGCTTCTGGCGTCCAGCAGGTGGGAACTCTCCGCCACGCCCTTCGCGTCGCCTCACGGGGCCGTGTGGAGCGTCCCGGCGTTCCGGAGAGGTCCGCTCGCGCGGCTACCACCGGGCGCGGCGGCAGGACCGCGAGGGCCGCGCGATGACGCTGACCGGACCGCAGAAGTACCCGGGCGCCGACCAGACGCTCTTCTTCGGCAACAAGTACACCGGCTCCCCGATGGAGGTGAACGTCTGCGTCTGGCACACCACCGAAGGCCGGACGGTCACCGACTACGACGGCGGCGCCGTTGCCCCGACGCTCACTGCAGCTCCCGACATGTCGGCGAAGCGACTGCGGTGGTACCAGCACTACGACATAGACCGGTCGGCTCGCGCTCTGGTGAATACGGCCGGTGGCGTCGAGACCAACACCAACAACGCCTGCCAGATCGAACTGGTCGGCACCTGCGACCCGCACACCCGGGACACCTGGAACTCTCAGGGCCGGGCCGGGGAGTTCATCCACTGGCCGGACGCACCGGACTGGGCGCTTCAGGGCGTCGCCGACTTCGTCAACTGGCTGCACACCAACCACAACGTGGCTATCCGCTCCACGGTGACCTGGAAGGCCTACCCGGGCTCGTACGGCACCAACAACGGTGTCCGGCTGTCGGGCGCCGAGTGGAACGCGTACTACGGCCACCTCGGCCACGAGCACGTCACCGAGAACCTGCACGGCGACCCCGGCGACATGGACTTCGCCCGGGTCATCCAACTCGCTCTGGGAGGAACAGAAGACATGGCACTGACCACCGACGACATCAAGAAGATCTTCGGCACGGACGAGATCCTGCCGTCTCCGGACAACGCGACCGACACCAACAAGTTCTGGACGCTGGCGTCGTACCAGCGGGAGACCTACCTGCGTGCCCGTTCGGCCCAGGCTGCGGGTGACGCGGCCACCGCTGCGGCCAAGGCGGTCCTCGCCGAGGTGAAGGCGCTGGAGGCCAAGGTCGACGGTATCGCGACCGGCGGCGTCGACCTGGACGCCCTCGCGAAGAAGGTCGCCGACCTCCTGGCGGCCCGCCTCAAGGACTGACAGGTTTGAACCCCGAAGGCCCCGGGTAACTACATGTTACGCGGGGCCTTCCCCGTTGGATTACCTGGAGGTAACATGGCGAAGCAGGAGCAGGTCCAGAAGCAGAAGCAGCAGGTCAAGCAGGAGACTCACACCGAAGAGACTGTCCCGGATGTGACCAACACCGAGCTGACCGAAGCCACCGACCAGACTCTCGCCAACATCGACGACGTCCTCGACGCCCAGGTTGACGAGGAGCTCCTGGCCGACATCGACGAGGTGCTGGAGGCCAACGCTCAGGCTTTCGTCGAGAACTACGTCCAGCTGGGCGGTCAGTGATGAACCCCGAAGCCGTCGAGTGGCTCGAAGCCCTCACCGTCGAAGAGCGCGGCTTCTGGTTCAAGCCCCCGCTCTGCGCGATGGGGAGCCTGTACAGCCTCAAGCCCGACCACGAGTTCACAAGCCCGTCCGGCGACTGCTACGTCTGCCTCGCGGCCCGGAAGTACGGAGAGTTGGTGATCATCTGATGCTCAAGGCAGCTCTGGCCGCCCAGCGGAGGTCCTTCCACGTCTTCCCCGTGGCCCGCAACGCGAAGGTCCCGCACCCCGCCGCCGGTCAGTGGGGGCTGACCGCCACCAACGACATCAACAAGATCGTCCACTTCTGGACCAACATCGACCCCCAGGCCAACATCGGCGTCGCCTGCAAGCCGTCGGACCTCCTCGTCATCGACCTCGACGTTGCCAAGGAAGACTTCCAGCCCCGGGGCACCGAGTGGGCCCACCTGCACGACGCCTACGGCCCGCGAGTCAACGGCGAGGAGGTCTTCGATGAGATGGCGTACAAGCTGGGCGGGGATGCTCCGTCCGACTTGATAACTTACAGCGTCCGCACCCGGTCCGGCGGCCTGCACCTCTACTACCGTTGGCCCGCTCACTGGCCCCGGATCTCCCAGGCTTCCCCGGTCAAGGGAATCGTGGATGTCCGGGGCAACGGCGGCCAGTACGGCGGCTACGTCCTCGGCGAGGGCTCCAGGGTCGACGGCGGGGAGTATGTCGTCGAGGGAGGCGCTGGGGTCTCCCTGCCCCTCCCGCCGCAGTGGATCCGTCTCCTCGTCGCGGAAAAGCCTCAGCAGCCGAAGATCGTCCGGCCGAAGGGCCTGATGCAGCCCGGGGCCATCTCGAATTCGGGCCTCGTCGCATCCGTCCAGAACGCCGGTGAAGGCAACAGGAACAACGCCCTCGTCTGGGCGGCCAGGACGATGTGCGAAGAGGGGTCCACCGTCGAGCAGGCGGTCGACACCCTCGGCCCCGCAGCAGCATCTGTCGGCCTCGGCATGATGGAGATCCAGCGGACCATCGAGTCGGCGTTCCGCACTCAGCGATACAAGGACGGATCATGAGCTACATCCGCGCAAAGAAGGTCAACCCCGACGAGGGGCCGGACTCTTCGCTCGACATCCGCGTCTACCCGGAGGGCAACCTCGACCTCGACCGAAACCTCGACGACGAGGCGCTCAGCTTCGTCCGTGACCTGATCGCCGAGATCGACGAACTCGGCGAAGGCGAAGCCCTCGTGGTGTGGAAGGAGATCTTCTGATGATCACGACCCAGATGCAGGCGATGCTGCTCAAGGTCAGAGACCGGGTTGTGTGGATCCCGCTCGACGTCACCCTGTCGTGGGACGAGGACAACGACCCCCTGGCCGTCCAGATGATCATTTCGAAGGAAGAGGACGACGACGTCGTCTGGCATTTCGCTCACAGCCTGCTCATCGAAGGCCTCAACGCGTCGAAGCCCGTCGGCCTGGGCGACGTGAAGTTCAAGCGAACCAGCAACACGGGCGGCGATCACGTCGTTGTCTGCCTGAAGAACCTGGAGGGGCACGCCGACCTGGCGCTCCCCCACGGGATGGTCGAGGCCTTCCTGGAAGCCACTCTCGCCGAGGACTTCGACGAAGCCCACTTCAACGAACTGTGCGACGAAGCCATCAAGGAAATGCTGGAGGACGAAGCGTGAGCGTGTACAGCGACATCCACCGCGCCATCCGCAGGCATCACGACGAGGTGAACTACGACGCCTCGGATGCCTTCCGCCTGATGAAACTGTCCGAGGAAGTCGGCGAGGTCATGGAGGCCTACATCGGCTACGAGGGTGCCAACAAGCGAAAGATCGGCGGGAAGCAGTACACCGAGCTGTCCATCGCCAACGAGCTGTGCGACGTGATCATCACCGCGATGGTCGCCCTGCACGACTGGGTCGAGGACCCGGAGGCTTACCTGGAGTCGAAGGTCAGCGCCCTGAAGGCCCGGGTCGAACTGGAAGGATCATGATGGACTGGTATCTGGCAGCGGAAACGTCCACGAGTGTCGGCGGGGGTGGCGCCGGTCTCATCATTATCGTCGCCCTCATCCTGCTCTTCGGCGGCTCGTCCGGCGGGGGGCGTGGGCGGTGAGCGACGCCTACAGGCCGCAGCCCGGCGACATCGGCATCACGCGGATCTCCGGCGCCGGAGGGAAGGTCATCCGGTTCGCCCAGTGGCTGAACGGCGACAGCTTCAAGGACTACGAGCACGCGTTCGTCGTCGTCAAGCCGCGCGGGCTGTACGTCGCCGAGCAGATCGTCGAGGCCATGCCGGGCGGGGCCGTCGAAGTCCAGAACTGGCACGCCCCCGCCGAGACGGTCTACCTGCGCTGCCCCCGGCAGTACCGGGAAGCCGTCGCCCAGAACGCCCGTTATCTGGTCGGCACGCCGTACTCGTACCTCGACTACGCCTCGATCGCCACCCACCGGCTGCACATCCGGGTGCCGCTGCTCAAGCGTTACGTAGCGTCAAGCAGGCATATGATCTGCTCGCAGTTGGCGGACTACGCGGCATGGGCGGCTGGCTGGGAGATCTTCCAGGACAAGCGGTGGCCCGGCGATGTCACCCCCGGCGATCTGTACGAGAAGTATGAGGACCAGCCCGGCTGGTGAAGCGGACACGACGAAGCCCCTCAGCGGCCCTAAACGCTGAGGGGCTTCTCTGTGCTGCTACCCATCCCGAAGGTCCCGAGGCACCGGGTCTTCTGTCCCGCGATCAGTGTAGCAGGTGGGGGTTACAGGTTCTTGCGGCCCTCTACCTTGTGGGTGGAGGCAGCCGTGTGCCCCGGAAACGAGGACTCCAGGGACGTCTTAATCGCCGCCTGGCCAGCAACCAGGGCGTCCTCCAGTTCTTGCGCCCAGAGGCCCACCCCGTCAGGGGCGGTGAGGACGATCTTAACGGTGTCGTAGGACGTACCGATGTAGGTCTCGCCCGAGATGAGAGTCGGGTCGTACCCGTCTACGAAATCAGTCATGATCCTATTCTACCCGCAGCCCTCACAGGGCGACTACGCCAGGGAAGCGGAGCGCGACAGCCGTGCCCGCCGTCTGGGCCTTCACGACCCCGTTGAACGAGCGGGTACAGGTGAACGTCTGGGGGTTGACCAGGTCGAGGTTGTCGAACTGGAAGATGGCGTTCGCGTTCGTGTTACCGGCGTTGCGCACCGACTTCACGCCCGTCGAGCCAGCGGCCGTCAGAGACGAGTCGGTCGTCTCCAGCATCCACGCGTAAGGCTCCGACGTCACCGACGGCTGCCATATCTTCGCCCTCAGCGACGTCCCCGAAGTCTGGAACCGGACCGTCACATAGGTACCGGCCGTGTTCACCAGGGTCGTCGACACCGTGGCGAGCTGCGTCTCGACTGTCGCGACCCGCTTCCGGATCGTCAGGTTGATCGCGTTGGCCGTGGTGAACTCGACACGGGCCTCGTACAGGTTGTCGATGTCGATGTAGCGGTGCAAGGCCCCCGCGAACTGCGAGGCGCCCGTCGACAGGGCCGCCACCGCGATGTCGACGTACAGATCGCCATCGGCGTTCGGCGCGGCCGTCGTCGAGTGATGTCCCACCGAAGCCGCCGGATGGGTGTGCCTTCCGAAGCCGGTGAGAACGTCGTAGTCGGCGGCGGTCCCGTTGTTCGTCCAGGTGTTCTTCGAGTCGGACGTCGTCCACGTGTCGGTGTCGGTGCGGCCGAAGTTGTCGTACATGGCGGATGCCTTTATCCGGTTGACCCTCGGGCCCCACACGTAGTAGAACGCCGAGGCCGGAGGCGTGCCGCCATGCCGGACCCTCATGATCGCCCGGTCGGCTGTAGCCGGGGCCGTCTGGGTCTGCTCCAGGTACGTCCACGTCTGGGCGGCCACCACCGAAGCGGAACCCAGGGTTGTTGAGATGAACACCCCGCCCGCCGTGTACCAGTCGATGCACGGCCGGATGTCCGACGACCCGGTGGCGTGATACACCCACATGGACGCCTTGTAGTCGCCGCCGATATTGACCGTACCGGCCGCCGTCAGCGCGCTAGTGGCCCCACCGGTGACCGCCACCCCGTCCGGAGTCACCTTCAGAGAGCCGGTGGCGTTCAGGTGGGGCGGCTTGATGACCGTCTCGTAGGCGAGCGTGGAAGCGACCGACGTCCAGCCGGTGATTCCCGTGTCGAAGAACGGGTTCGAGTTGGTGAAGCTCCCCGGGGCGTCCACCCGGATGGTCTCCCCGCCCAGCGACAGCAGGTACGGGGAGTCCGACGGGACGGCCGTCCACAGCGCGGTCTCGTCGGCCGAGTTGGTCGACGTCATGCGCGACGTCAGGATGTCGACGTCAGTCTCCGTGGTGGTGAGCGCCTCCGCGAGGACCGAGTTCTCGGTGTCCGCCCAGTCCCACATGTCGGTGTCGGCGGCCGTCGTCGGGCTGGACACGAACCCGATGTCCCACGGGGAAGCCGGGGTGCAGTTGAACGAGAACTCCCACCGGAACTGGGAGATGAACTCGGTGTACCCCTGCACCATCAGGTCGATCGTGTCGTACTGGTACCGGGTGTTGGGCGACGTGATCTGAATCCGGTCGCCGGAGTCCACGGCGAGGATCTGCTCCAGCTTGGACGTCGACCGCTGCAACCACACGTTGACGATCGGGTAGCGTGCCTCGTCGACCGTGCCGAGGTGAAGCCGCCAGTAGGCCTGGCTTCCCGTGTCGGAGTCGAGGTACAGCGGCAGCGACAGCTCGTCGGGATACGGGCCCACCCCGTTGGGGAATTCGAGCTTGGACATCCTTCCCGTGTCGAGGCTGGCCGTGTACGAGGAAGCCGCCGTCCGGGTGACGGTGATGATGTTCTTCGTTGCCTGGTCGTCGTCGGCGGGCCGCAGCGGTGCCTGGATCTGCGGGTACGCCAGGGTGGCCCGAGGGGTTTGGTTGTACATCCCGTTGTGGTCGCGGAAGAGCAGCCCGACACGCTCCCGGTTCTCCATCAGGATCCCGTTGTCGACGTCGGCGGTGTCCTGCAGGACCTCGTACAGCGGTACCGTCCGCTGCCCGCCTACCAGTTCCTGGGCTGCCGGGTCGGCCCGTGTGGAGACGTCCAGGAGCTCTTCGCTGGCGATGCGTACGATACGGGCCTGGCAGGTTTCCCCCGCCCAGGCGATATCGCTGTTGTTGTAGGCGAGGGTGGCGTTCAGCTTGTTGCCCCACGCCGAAACGTGCCCGATGGCCATTCCGTCGAGGTCGGTCGAGTATCCTCCCGGCGCGGAAGTAGCGGCGGTCGGGCGCCCGACGGTCCCGGCGAAGCTGCCGTTGAACCCTATGCCGGAGCTGCCTACCGGAACCCAGCCGATCCCCCAGTTGACGTTGCCCCCGCTCTGGGCGGCGTTCAGCGTGACGCGGACCCAGCCGTTGTACAGTTCGGTTCCGGTGCCGATGACCTGCGTAAAGACGTTGATGCCTTCACCGTCGTTCCCGATGACCGTCGTTCCGGTACCAGACCACTGGAGGAGCCACGACTGGACGGTGCCGGTCGACTTGACGTTGAGGAAGGTGCGTTTCGTGGCGTTCACGGTGTCGAGCCGGTACAGGAAGGTCACCGACCATTCGGTGAGCGCGGTGCCGGACTGCGGGATCGTAGCGGCCAGCGTGCACGGAGTCACCCCGTCG
>WNFK01203408.1_pt3 | contig 22773 bp, 26 predicted proteins | sample 5400281 | NCBI WGS metagenome assembly WNFK01 (sample SAMN13153350, study PRJNA577476) | soil metagenome | isolation source: 20 cm soil on Douglas fir-dominated hillslope | place: USA:California | collected 2013-09-17
CATCCTCCGGTCGATCGAGACTGGCGCCGCGGCGTCGCCCGCGGCGACACGCGCGATGCGGGAAATCCTTCTGGCCCAGGAGTTCAACGACAAGATTCCGGCTGGAGTGCCCGCCGGTGTCAGGGTAGCACACAAGACCGGCGAGATCAGCTCGCATTCCCACGATGCCGCCATAGTATACCCGCCGGGAAAGCGACCCTACGTTCTGGTGGTGCTCACCCGTGGTATCACCGACGGCGCCAAAGCAAGCAAGCTCATTTCGGACATTTCCGCCCTCGTCTACGCGTACAACGCCGCGATCTCCGCTCCACATTCAGCTGCCCTGACTAAACAATGAAAGTTGCCTTTCTAGGCCTTGGCGACATCGGCTCGCTCATGGCCGCGCATCTGTCGCGTGACCCGTTTGATCTGGTCGTCTGGAACCGCACTGTTGCGAAGGCTGAGGCTTTCGCGCGCGAGCACCAGGTTCGGGTTGCCGCGACGCCGGCGGAAGCAGTAAGAAGCGCCGACGTCGTGATTACCTGCCTCCCGTCGTCGGTCGAGGTCGAGGCGATACTTCACGGTGAGAACGGGATGCTCGATGCATTTCGGAAGGGAGCAGTGCTCGTCGACTGCACTTCCGGCGACCCGCCAACATCCCGTTCCATTGCCGCGGAGCTCGGTGGCCGCGGCGTGGATTTCATCGATGCCCCCGTGAGCGGGGGAACAACCGCCGCCAAGTCAGGAAGCCTGACGGTGATGTGGGGAGGCGAAGAGCTGGTCTTCGAGAGAGTGCGTCCCGTGATCGAGGCTTTTGGCAAGAAGATCGTGCACGCGGGCCAGGTCGGTTCCGGTGACGCGCTCAAGGCGATCAACAATGCTCTGCTCGCCGTTCACATCCTCTCGACGGCCGAAGGGTTGGCGGTCCTGGTCAAAGCGGGTGTGGATCCGAAAGTCGCGCTCGACGTGATCAATGCATCAAGCGGGCGCTCCAACAGCTCGGAGAATCTGATACCTCAGCGAGTTCTCACCCGCGCGTTCCCGCGCACTTTCCGCCTGGCGCTACTCGAGAAGGATATCGGCATCGCGGCAGTATTGGCTGACGATCTCGGTGTTCGCACTCCCGTCATTTCCCTCGCCGCGGAGCGCTTTCACGAGGCGCGCGAGAAGTTGGGCGAGGAGGCCGATCACGTCGAGGCCGTGAAGATGATCGAGCAGGAGAACGGCGTCGTGATCAAGTAGGGCGATAACGGCGGACTGAGGCCCAACGACCAACGGCATCTATGAACGCGGACTAATTGAGGAACGAGGACCTTCTCGAACGTCCTCAGTTGTCCGCTCTCCTCGACTAGTCCGCGATGATCAATGCCGTTGGTCCTCGGCCTCGGTCCTAAGTTTCCCCGCGCAGTGCCTCTCGATCCACCTCCGCGATTCGCTGCGCGGCGAGGCGTGGATCGATCACCGGCGCGACATCTTCATCCGATTGATCCGCGCTCCATTGCGCGCGCTGCACTACCCGGTCGCCGTGAGGCACCAAGAGGCCGAATTCGATCTCCGCTCGCCGACAAAAGCGCTCCTGACGCGCGCGATCCTCCATCTCGAGCGGAAAGCCAAGCTGGTGCAGCCGCGCGTGCATCGCCTCGTGCAAAATCGTAGCTGCCACTTCAGCGTCGGAGAACGCAGGGTTGACCGTGAACGTCAGCTCGATCAGGCAGGCTCGTTGCTCGTGAAAGTACGCTCCCCGGCAGGCGAAGCGTTTGACAACGATGTAGGCGAAGTCTCGCTTGATGTGCCGGAAGTGGTGGGGCACGACCCGTTCGATGAGCTCCAGTGTCCGATCGAGTCGTGCCAGCACGTCAGGGGTATCTATGTCTGGCCGTGTATTCTCTACAACGACTGGGATCCCGCGCACCTCGTGACGAGACGTCTGATCAGCAGGGGATCCACCAAGCACCGTTCGTAGAAGTCGTTCCAGCATCTATCGCAGACGTCCATTAGTGACTGCCGGCTTGCCGTCGACGGCTACAGTTGCCCCACTAAGCTGCGCCGCGAAGCCGAAGTCGCTCGTGTTGTTTCCGCCAAAGCCCCGGTTGTCGCCGAAGCCGATTATTACCGAGCCGGGCGCGGTCCAGATGATTCGGCCGCTCCCGAGGGGCAGCCTGGTCTCGGGATTGAGACCGATGTCGATGAAGCCGAAACGTTCCTTCGCCCCGCCGGCGGCATCGTATGCCGCTTTCAATCCTGACATGTCGTTGGCGGCCGTCATCGATGTCAAAACGCCTCTGTCGAATACCAAAGTGAGCCCGCGAACCAGACGCCCATCCCACAGGTATCGATCGAGGACGATCTTGCCGTTGGCGGAGCCGTTCGTAGCCGGAATCATCAACTCTCCGGCGGGCAGCCAGGTCGAGGCTGCTGCCGAACCCTGCTTCACGCGCTCCTCCGTGAGCGCGCCATCGGAGACGAGCGCGCGGTCCGTTTCGAGTCGAAATGCGAGGTTCGTTCCGTTGGGCGCGGTGAGTGTTACCACTTGCCCCTTCGCGAAAGTTTGCCGGAGGTAGCTGGCTCTCGTTCTCAGTGACGCGGGGGACACTGCGGACGCCCGCCAGAACGCACCGGCCAGATCTGTCTGATTGACGCCGAGCCGACGAGACAACGTTGCTGTCGGATAAAGTCCGTTGCCAAGGTTGACGCTGCGGATGTTGCGTTTGAAAAACGCGTTGTTGATCGGCTCTCCAGCTTTGTTGCGCGCAGTGCGCCGGGTCACCGGCACACCGGCGAGGATTGCCTCGTTTTCTCCGACATCGAGATTGATCTGCACATCGAAGTTGTTGACGAGGAGCATGCCGACGGGCGACGTGACGTTGTCGAACCGGGCCGGCACTTCGTCGAAGGACCGACGAAACAGGCGCTCGCTCTGCAGGCTGACCAACGGATGCGCGCCTACCTTCAACGTTTCGACGGCGATGTCCTCGAGAAGGGCGGCGTCGCGAACGCTCCCGGTGATGAGCACCTTGTCTCCCGGCTTCACCATTCCGGCCTGGACCAGATTTCTGGCAACCGCCTTCATATCCCGGTCTTGGGCACCGGCCGTGACACCGAACAGAACAAATGCCGCCGCAATGGAGCGTCGCAGCAATTTCGCTTCAAACATCAGCACCTCCCGCGCGCGAGCGCCAGGCAAGGGTGAGTCGAGCGCCGGTGGCCGTTTGCAGGACACGCGTCGGCGGCCGGAAAATTGGTTGGGCCAACGTAGGAAACTAGCCTTCTGACGGCAATCGCGCCTTCAAATCGCCTCTGCTGCGCGCCATATTTGTGTACGAATGACTACCAAAACCACGACGGTCCTCGACGCCAGGGCCGTCGAGCGCACCTTGAAGCGCATGTCGGTGGAGATCGTCGAGCTGAACCGCGGCACGGACAATCTCATCATCGTTGGAATCCAGCGTCGCGGCGTCCAGCTCGCCGACCGGCTCGTCAAGATGATCGAAGGCGGCGAAGGCGTCACCGTGCCTCAGGGCTCTCTCGACATCACGCTGTATCGCGATGATCTGCAGACGGTCGGACCGCGTCCGGTCGTCGGCCCCACGTATCTGCCGTGGGATCTCGACGGCAAGCACATTGTGATCGTCGACGATGTGCTCTACACCGGACGCACCGTGCGAGCCGCTCTCGATGAGCTCGCGGACTTCGGGCGGCCAGCCTCCATATCCCTTGCCGTTCTCATCGATCGTGGCGGACGCGAGCTCCCGATTCACGCCGATGTCGTGGGGAAGAAAGTCGAAGTTGGTCCTGATGAAAGGGTCGATGTGATGGTCGCCGAGCTCGACGAGCGCACCGAAGTAGTGATCGTGCCCAAATCGGCTGCGTGACGAGGACACTCGGCAAGGATCTACTCGACCTAGAGTCGCTGACGGGCGACCAGATTCGACTCATTCTCGATACCGCCGAGCCTTTCAAGGAGATCAGCGAGCGCGCGATCAAGAAGGTGCCGGCGCTACGCGGCTCTACGATCGTCAATCTTTTCTTCGAGAACTCCACCCGCACCCGGATTTCCTTCGAGTTTGCCGAGAAGCGATTGTCCGCGGACACGGTCAACGTTTCGGCTTCCGGTTCCAGCGTTTCCAAAGGAGAGACGCTCGTCGATACTGCCAGGAATCTCGAGGCGATGCGGATCGACATGGTAGTGATCCGGCACTCCGCGTCCGGCGCGGCTCACTTCCTCGCCAACAGAATCGAGTCGAATGTCATCAACGCCGGAGATGGAACGCACGAGCACCCAACCCAGGGGTTGCTGGACATTCTCACACTGCGCGACCGCTTTATCCTCCACTCGCGCGTCGCGAGGTCGAACATCTGGGGCCTCACGAAGCTCGGCGCCGAAGTGGCAGTGTGTGGGCCTCGCTCGCTCCTGCCCAATGCGATCGACGAGATGGGAGTTCGCATTTTCGATCGGGTAGAAGAGGCGATCGAATGGGCGGAAGCTCTGAACGTGCTGCGCCTGCAGTTCGAGCGAATGACGGCTGGATACATTCCCTCGGCGCGTGAATACAATCGCGTGTTCGGGATATCGCGGGAACGACTGGACCGCGCGCCGCGCGACATTCTGATTCTTCATCCTGGTCCGATGAATCGTGGGGTCGAAATCGATTCCGATGTCGCTGACGGCCCCCACAGCGTCATCCTCGATCAGGTCACCAACGGCGTGGCAGTGCGGATGGCTGTTCTCTATCTGCTCGCAGGCGGAAAGCCCGAGTTGGCCGAGGCGGCGAAGGGCGGCAGCTCTCGCGGGCGAGAGGGAGGGGAACGCGAATGAAACCGCTGCTCCTCAAAGGTGGGAAACTCGTCGATCCTTCTCAGGGACTGAACAAGATCGGCGATCTGTTGATCGTTGACGGCAAGATCAGCGGCGCAGGCGGGTCGATCGCGGGCCCCGAAGACGTCGAGGTGATAGCGTGCGACGGCCTCATCGTATCGCCAGGATTCATCGACGTGCATTGCCACCTCCGGGAGCCCGGTCGTGAGGACGTCGAAACCATTGCCACCGGTGCGCGCGCGGCGGCGGCCGGGGGATTTACGGCTGTCTGCGCGATGCCGAACACGGATCCAGTCACCGACAACCAGGCTGCAGTCGGATTCATCGTTCGCCAGGGGCAGCGAGCGGCGGCCGCACGGGTGTACCCGATCGGTGCGATCTCCGTCGGACAGGACGGCAAAGTGCTCGCCGAGTTCGGCGAGATGGTAGGAGCCGGCGCCGTTGCCGTGAGCGACGACGGACGCCCAGTTGCGTCCGCGCAGCTGATGCGAACGGCGCTCGAGTACGCGCGCACGTTCAAGATCCCGGTGATCGATCACTGCGAGGAGCCAACGCTCTCTGCCGGTGGATCGATGAACGAGGGAATCGTGAGCGCGCAGCTCGGCCTCAAGGGAATTCCCGCCGAGGCCGAGGAGATCATGGTGATCCGCGACATCCTGCTGGCGCGGCTGACGGGCGGGCACGTTCATCTCGCGCACATGAGCACGAAGGGATCCGTGGAGCTGATTCGGTGGGGCAAGGAGCGCGGCATCAAAGTGACCGCCGAAGTCTGTCCGCACCATCTGTCGCTCACGGAGGAGAGCGTGCGGGGCTATGAGACTAACGCGAAGATGAATCCCCCTCTGCGCACTGCGAAAGATGTTGAAGCGCTGCGCGAAGCGGTAAAGGACGGGACGATCGATCTGATCGCGACCGATCACGCTCCGCATCACTACGACGAGAAGGAGCGCGAGTTCGCCGACGCCCCCAACGGGATTGTGGGGCTGGAAACAGCCCTCGCCGTGGTCGTGACCAACCTCGTGGAAAAAGGCGCGCTCAAGTTTCCCGATCTCGTCGATCGCATGTCGTGCACGCCGGCACGGATCTTCAATTTGCCGGGCGGCTCACTGAAAAAAGGTGGAATCGCCGACGTGACGGTGTTCGATCCTTCGGAGCGCTGGAAGGTAGATCCGTCGCAATTCCTCTCGAAGGGACGAAACAGTCCTTACACCGGGATGACCCTCGTCGGACGCGCGGCTTGTACTATTGTAGGCGGGTCAGTCGTCTATCGATCGGGGAATTCCGCCCCCGACCGGGAGAGCACGAAACGACGAAGGGGATGAAGCACGATGGCTGAGAAAGAGCCAGTCTCGCTGGACGCACTGAATGGGCTCCTCAAGGAGCGCCAGAGATACGAGGAGTGGCTTGCTGCGCTGGAAGCAAAGCGGGCGAGCACTTCCGAATCAGTGTATCAGCGAGTCCAGTCTGATTATCAGACGCGCCTGCGCGAGGTGTCGGGCAAGCTGGCTGAGCGCGCCGGCGAGCTGCGCGAGAACATCGACGCGCTCACCCTGAAGCTCGAAGACATCACGCGGCAGGAAACGCAGCAGCGCGAGGCGCGGCAGGAAGCGGAATTGCGCGCGGCGGTAGGTGAGTACACCGACAAGCAGTGGAAGGAAATCGGCGGCGCGTGGGACAAGGAGCTGTCCCGACTGGGGAAGGACAAGAGCGCGCTCGACGCGCAGCTCGGCGAGCTGAATCGCATCTTCGCCATGAGCATCAAGGAAAAGGAGTCGGCCGCGGCGATGGAAAGAGTTGGTTCCGAGGACGGCTCACGTCCGCCAATCTCGCCGGTCGTGCCGCGCCCAGCGATTCCTGAGCCTCCAACTCTGAATCCGCCGTCGCGGGTCGACCAGGCACCGCCTCCGCGGGCGCAGGTCCCGTCGCCGTCAGGTCCGCCACCGGGCCGGTCGCCGTTCGACGAGTTCCCGGTGCTTCGTCCCGGAGCTGGGACTGGCTCCCCGCCGTCGGGGACGACCGCGGTCGCGACTCCACCCTCCGTCCCAAAGAGTGGAGGAGGTCAGGATCCCCGCTCCGAGCAGCACAAAACGCTCAAGTGCCCGGAATGCGGCGCTGCAAATTATCCGACGGAGTGGTATTGCGAGCGATGCGGCGGTGAGCTGGCCACGATGTAAAAACGGGCGCCCTTGGGGGGGCGCCCGTTTGATTTTCCAGCGAATTATTTGCCGGCTTTGGCCAGGCGGCTCTTCTGACGCGCGGCGGCGTTCTTGTGAATCAGCCCCTTTCGCGACGCGCGATCGAGTAGCTTGACGGCGGCGAGCCTTTCCTCGGCGCTTCCGGCAGACGCCCGCTTGACTGCAGTGCGAAGCGCGGATCTCTGGGCGCGGTTGCGGATGGCAGCGGCGCGTGATTTCCGCATGTTCTTCTTCGCTGAAGCAAGATTGGGCACGAACTGATCTCCGGGGTTTTTTGACTGTGAGGTAGGCGGGAAATCTGCCCCTCAAACGTGCGTATGTCAAGTTGTCGCACAGCGTTAGAGGAGCTAACTTCCACGCGCGGATCGCTCACTCCAACCCGGAAAACTTGGACAAGTTTCAGAGTTTCATCCTCATCGCGCCCGTCCTGCTGTTTTCAATGGTCGCCCACGAATACGCGCACGGCTATGCCGCGCTCAAGCAGGGGGATACGACTGCCTACTCCCTCGGCCGGCTGACCTGGAATCCGATTCCGCACATCGATTTGTTCATGACGATCATCCTGCCGCTCGTCACCTGGTTCACGACGGGGATTGCGTTCGGCGGTGCCAAACCCGTTCCGGTCATTCCGCGGAACTACCGCAACTTCAAGCGCGGCGACATCATCGTCTCGCTCGCGGGGGTGGCGACGAACTTCGTGATCGCGATTTGCTGCGTGCCTCTGATCATCATCGTTGGCCTGATCGGGCGCGTCTCTCCGGTGCTTTCGGATACGTTGTCGCTGATCCAGTCGATGCTTCTCTACGGGGTGCTCATCAACCTCGCGCTCGCGGCGTTCAACCTGATCCCGATTCCGCCACTCGACGGTTCCCACGTCTTCAAATACATCCTCCCGCCCGCGTGGGCGCTCAATTACCAGCGACTCGGCGCACAGGGATTGCTGATACTATTCCTGCTCATCAGTTTCGGGGCGCCCGTGCTGAACCTCTGGTTCAAGCCGGTGTTCTTTCTGGATCGCGTCGCCAGCCGTGCCGTCTTTCCCTACATCCTGCCAAGTCAATGGACAATGTGAGCGCGGCGTCGGAAGTGTTCGTCGTGGACCTCGTCGAGTTCTCGGGTCCACTCGATCTTCTGCTTTCGCTCATTCGCGACGAGCAGATCGACATCTACGATATCCCGATCGCGAAAATCGCGGAGCAATTCCTGGCGCGCATCTCGAGCCTCAAGCTCGACGAGGCCGCTGACTACCTCGAGATGGCGGCGCGACTGGTCCGGATCAAAGCCCAAATGCTTCTGCCGCGGCGTGAAGGCGAAGATGTATGGGAGGATCCACGCGCGGAGCTTGTCAGACGCCTCCTCGAGTACCAGCAGGTGCGCGAAGTGGTAGATGTGCTCGAGCGTCGGAGCGAAGAACGGCGCGGACGATTTGCACGCGCGTACACGCAACAGGCATTGCAGCTGCCGGCGCCGGGAGTCCTGACGATTTCTCTGCCCGAGCTTCTGAGCGCGGTCGATCGCGTGTTGCGTCTCGCCAGGAAGCCGCACATTCACGACGTGGTCCCGCGCGCGCTCGACGTGGATGGAGCGATCGGCATCGTGCGGGCGCTGCTCGCGATTCGGGCGCGCGCGCAGTGGAAAGACGTCCTTCCGCGGAACGCGGAGCCGTGGGAGGTGTTGTCGGTGTTGTTGGCGCTGCTGGAGCTGGCCAAGCGCGGCGAGTTGAGGCTGATGCAGCCGCGCGCCTTCGCCGCTTTCGAGATCACGCGTGACTCCTCTAGCGAAGCTGCTTGAGGCGGCGCTCTTCGCGAGCGCTGTTCCGGTGCCGGTTGATGCCTTGCGGGCAATGGCAACCCACGCCAGCGATGGCGAAACCACGTTGGAGTCCGCGCTCGACGAGCTCCGGGATCATTACGAGACGGACGGCCACGGCGTGGAGCTCATGGAAGTTGCCGGCGGATGGCAGATCCTGACGCGACCGGAGTACACCGAAGCGATCGAGCGGGCACAATTGGCGGCGCGTCCGCAACGGTTGTCCGGAGCGGCGCTGGAAACCCTTGCAATCATCGCGTACAGGCAGCCGATCGGACGGGCGGAGATCGAGGAGATCAGGGGAGTCGGCGCCGGAGCAATCCTCAAGTCTCTGCACGAGCGCGGATTGATCGACATCACGGGGCGGGGCGAGGGTCTTGGACGACCGCTCCTCTATGGGACGACGCCTTCGTTCCTCGATCAGTTCGCGCTCCGGCACCTCGAGGAGCTGCCGCGCGCAGACGAGCTCGCGATCGCGCTTCGTGCGCCGCGGCAGGCGACACCTACGTCCGTGGCAGCAGTCAAGGAAAACGGCGAGGCGCCCCCGCGGGCAGATTGATGCCCGAATCAATGCGGATTCAGCGCGCGCTCGCGCGCGCCGGAATCGCTTCGCGTCGTGCCGCGGAAGAACTCGTGGCAGCAGGTCGTGTTCGGGTCAATGGCGCCGTTGCTGAAACCGGGCAGAGCGTCGATCCCTCGCGCGACAAGATCACCGTCGACGGGAAACCGATAGCCGCACCCGTCGCGCTCACCTGGATTGTCCTCAACAAGCCGACTGGTGTCCTCACCACCCGAAGCGACCCGGGTGGACGCCGGACCGTGTTCGATCTGGTTAAGGATGTTCCGGGACTCACCTACGTCGGCCGGCTCGATTACATGAACCTACCTGGCGACCGTGCGCGGTGATGGTGCAGATGCGGCACGAGCGGCGATCAAGGGGGTAGAGCTCGAGGACGGCCTCGTCATGCCAAGGGATGTTTCGGCGCGGCGGGTTGGCCGGGGCATTTGGGAGCTCGACATCACAATAGCCGAAGGGAAGACGAGGGAAGTACGAAGACTGTGCGAAGCGCTGGGACTCGAAGTCCTGCGGTTGGTTCGCACGAAGTTCGGACCCGTGAAGCTGGGATCGTTGGAGTCGGGGAAAACGCGTGCGCTGACGACGCGCGAGCAGGACATCATTGCCGCACTCACGAAGGGCGGGAGCAAGAACGGGAACACCACCAGAGGAGCAAGTCGTGAACGGACACGCCGCTACAGCCGCTGATGCATCGATAGTTCAGGAAGTCGTGCGCCAGGTCGGCCGCCGGATCGTCGGCCAGGAATACATGGTCGAGCGTCTTCTGATAAGTCTCTTGACCGGCGGCCACGTCCTCCTCGAAGGAGTTCCCGGACTGGCAAAGACGCTGACGGTGCGAACGCTTGCTGAAACGATCAACACATCGTTCAGTCGCATTCAGTTCACGCCGGATCTCCTGCCTGCCGATGTCGTTGGAACACAGATCTACGACCAGTCGAACGGAAAATTCTCCGTGAAGAAGGGACCGATCTTCGCCAACATCATCCTGGCCGACGAGATAAATCGCGCGCCCGCAAAGGTGCAGGCAGCACTGCTCGAAGCGATGCAGGAGAAGCAGGTTACGATCGGTGGGACCACCCACATCCTCGAGGAGCCGTTTCTGGTTCTCGCGACCCAGAACCCGATCGAACAGGAGGGCACGTACCCGCTGCCGGAAGCGCAAGTCGACCGATTCATGCTGAAGCTCCACGTCGGCTATCGGTCGCGCGAGGAGGAGAAGGAGGTTCTGCGGAGAATGGCGAGCGGCGAGCCGATTCCCGTCGATCGGGTAGCCACACCGCGGCAGATTCTCGATACCCGCCGTCACATCGCCGAGCTATACATCGACGAGCGCATCGTCGACTACATCGTCGAGATCGTTCACGCCACGCGGAATCCGGACCAGGCAGGGCTCGCCGAGCTGAAGCCTCTCATCGAGTACGGGGCAAGCCCGCGCGCGACGCTCGCGCTCGCACAAGGCTCCCGCGCACATGCATTTCTGCGCGGACGTGCCTTCGTGACCCCGGACGACGTGAAGGCGATTGCCCCCGACGTTCTCCGGCACCGGGTGTTGCGCACCTATGAAGCTGAAGCCGAGGAAGTGACGAGCGACGAGATCGTGTCCCGAATCCTGGAAGCGATTCCCGTCCCGTGATCGAGTTTCTCCGGGCGAGACGGCGCCGAAGGGACCCGCCTAAGCGCACTCCCGAAAAGCCCATGGGCGTACCGCCGGAGATCCTCCGGCAGGTGAAGCTCATTGAGCTCAAGACCCGCGGCCTCGTGAATTCAGTGTTTACCGGCGAGTACCGCTCTGTCTTCAAGGGTCAGGGAATGGAGTTCTCCGAGGTGCGCGAGTACCAGCCCGGTGACGAGGTTCGCTCGATCGACTGGAACGTCACCGCCCGAATGCGCCGTCCATTCGTCAAGCGCTACATCGAGGAGCGCGAGCTCACAGTGATGCTGGTCGTCGATCTCTCGGGGTCGGAGCGATTCGGAACGGTGAACAGATTCAAGAGCGAGCTTGCGAGCGAGCTGGCGGCGGTGCTGGCCATGTCGGCAGTCCGCAACAACGACCGCGTTGGGGTTCTCCTCTTTACCGATCGGATCGAACACGTGATTCCTCCAAGAAAAGGGCGTCGTCACGTGCTGAGGATTATCCGTGATCTGCTCGCATTCGAGCCGGTGGGAACCGGAACCGACATGGTGAGGGCAATCGACTACGTCGCCAAAATGCTGAACCACAAGGCGATCGTGTTCGTCGTCTCGGACTTTCTCGAGGGGGACATCGACCATCCGCTCAAGCTGTTGGCGCAGCGTCACGATGTCGTGGCGGTGACAGTGGAGGATCCGAGCGAGCGTGATCTCCCCGATATCGGGATCGCCCGGCTCATCGATCCCGAGACCGGCGAGACTACGGAGGTAGACACCAGCCACCCCACTGTCCGCAATTCGTACTCGTCGCGTGTTCTCGCCGAGCGAGAGCACAGAAAGCATCTGTTGCGGCGCCTCGCGATCGACGAGGTGTCGGTGCGCACGGAAGGCGGGGTTGTGGAGCCACTCCTACGTTTCTTCCGTGCCAGGGAAACGCGGGCGCGCCGGCGGTGATCCTACAGAGCATCGGGCTGCTGCTGCTTCAAGCGGTGGTGCCCCAGTCGATTCAGGCTCCCGCGGGAGAGCTGCCCGTCCAGATGGGTTACAGGGTCACCCCGGACACCGTGCTCATCGGCCAGCCCTTCAAGCTTTTCGTCAAGGTTCACGCGCCGACCGGCGTGCGCTTCGAGTTCCCGGTTGGTCCGGACACCACGACGCAGAACAGCATTCGACCGATCGAGATCAGAGGCGAGAGGCTCGTCACGATGCTCGCGGATACCGCGGTGGCGCTTTACAACCTGGTCGCCTGGGACATCGGCGTTCAGCCACTCAGGTTCCCCGATGTTCGCGTCACCTTCGCTGGTCAGGAGAGACGACCTTCGCTCGCGGGCGCGTTCGTGTTTGTAAAGTCCGTCCTTCCGGCGGACACGTTGCTTCGCGTGCCGAAACCTGCGCGGCCGTTGATCACGCTTCCGGTTTTCAATTGGCTCCTTTGGCTTGGTCTCCTCGCCGCGGCGATCGCCGCCGTTCTGGTCTGGTGGGCGTGGCGCCGGTACCGCAACCGGCCGAAAAAGCCAATAGATCCATACCTTCGCGCACAGCAGGAATTTGCGCGAATCGAGCAGCTGCGCCTGCTCGAAGACGGTCGTTACGGGGAGTATCTCGCGGAGATGATCGACGTCGCACGCGAGTACCTGGCTGCGCGGGTTCCTGGGGTCCGACGGTCGGACACCAGTTCGGAGTTGCTCCGCACGATGCAACCGCGTGATGGCGTCGAAGCCGAGCTGCCGGGACTGCTGGAGCGTGCCGATCTGGTGAAATTTGCGCGCGCGAATGTTTCGCTCGAAGAGGCCAGGCAGGTTGGCCTCGCGTTGCGCGCCATCGTCGATCACGTCGAGGGAAGGCTCAATCCGGAATCGGAGGTTGCGAAGCGCGCGGCCGCCGCAACCAAACGCGCAGCGTGAATGTCTTCGGCCTTTTCGAGTTCTACACTCCGGAAGCGTTGTGGCTATTGCTACTGCTTCCGGCCTGGTGGATATGGAGACGACTGCGCCGGAAGGATGCGATCGTTTTCTCGCGAACCTCAGTTCTGGCATCAGGTCCACGGTCCGGAAGCTGGATTCCCAAAGCGATCTTCCTGCTCAGAAACCTCGCCCTTGCTTCTTTTATCGTCGCGTTGGCGCGTCCGCGCTCGGGGGCGCACACCGAGACCCAGACAAGCGAAGGAATCAACATCGTGCTCGCGATCGATCTCTCCAGCTCGATGCTGGCGCTCGATTTCAAGCCGAACAATCGTCTCGAGGTCGCGAAGGAAAAGGTCAAGCAGTTCATCTCCCGTCGCACCTCGGACCGCATCGGAGTGGTGGCATTCGCCGGCGAGGCACTCACCCAGGTGCCGCTCACGACCGACTATCAGGTGGTGCAGCAAGCCGTCTCGAACCTTCAGGCAGGTCAGCTCGAGGATGGAACAGCGATCGGAACTGCTATCGCGACGGCGGCCAACAGGCTGCGCGACGCGCCGGGGAAATCCCGAGTGATGATCGTGCTCACTGACGGAATCAACAATCGCGGGACGGTCGAGCCGCTCGTCGCGGCAAAGGCCGCCGCCGCGTACGGTATCAAGATTTATGGTATTGGAGTCGGGAGCGTTGGAATGGCGCCCGTTCCTATCGGCCGAAACGCCGCGGGGGGACTGAACTTTCAGTATCAACCGGTGCAGATCGATGAGGCGTTGCTGAGCAACATCGCCCGGATGACCGGCGGGAGATATTTCCGCGCCCGGGACGCGGCGGCCCTCCAGAACATCTATGCGTACATCGACCGCATGGAGCGCGCGCCGGTTCACTCGACAACGGTCGTGAGGTATCGGGAGCTCTTCCGCTGGGCGCTGGTCCTCGGGATACTCGCGCTATTCGGCGAGTTTGCGCTCGTCGCCTGGAAGGCGCCGCTGCCATGACGGCGCTCCTGCGTTTCATCCAATGGCCGTGGGCGTTGCCGATCGCGATCCTGCTCCCGCTCCTCACAGCCTGGCTCGTGCGCTGGGGTCTCCGCGCTCGCGCCCTACGATTGCAGCGGTTGGGCACTCCATCGATGATTGCGCGCCTTGCGCCCTCTATCCGGACCGATCACCCGTGGACGAAAGTCGCTCGTGCCGCGCTCGCGACGCTGCTTCTTGGCATCGCTTTCGTTGGCCCGCGATGGGGCGTCGAACAGACGGTGGTGAAGCAGCAGGGTGTCGATGTCGTTCTGGCGCTCGACGCTTCGACGTCAATGCTCGCCACCGACGAGCGGCCCAACAGGCTTCTGGCGATGAAGCAGGAGATCAACCGGCTACGGGATCTCTCTCCAGGAGACCGGTTCGCGTTGCTCGCGTTCGCCGGCCGCAGCTACATCCTCACTCCGCTTACCGTCGACAATAGCGCCCTCGATCTGTTCCTCCAGAATCTCGATCCGACAATCGTAGGCCAGGGCGGCAGCTCGCTCGCGAGCGCGCTCCGCCAGGCGACAAATCTGCTCGCGCTAAACAAGTCTCAGGGCGACAAGGCGATCGTTCTCATGAGTGACGGCGAGGGTTTCGACAACGCCGACGAGGTTCTTGCCGAAGCTCGCCGCGCCCGTGAGATGGGACTCAGAGTCATCACCGTCGGGTTTGGCACTCGGGCCGGCTCGACAATTCCAATCGTGGAGAACCGCGTCACCACGCAGAAGCGCGACGAGAACGGAAACATCGTCGTCACCCACTACCAGCCGGATCTTCTGAAGGCGATCGCGGACGAAGCGAAGGGAGATTTCATCGACGCCGGCGCGCCGGATCGCGCCGGCCGAATCAGGCTGGCGTTGAACAACCTTCACGCCAATCCCAGATCCGTGGTCTCAGGCGAAAACCTCGGCGTCCAGTACCAGTGGTTCGTTCTCGCAGCGCTCGTCCTGCTGGCGTTCGATACTTTCGCTCAGACGCGCCGTCGTCGCCGGAGAGCTGTCGCCGCTGCCGCAACCACGGCGACGATCCTTCTGGTTACGATTTCATGCAGGAGACCGCCGGACCGCGACAAGCCGGCCATCGCCCTCTACAACACGGGCACGACGCTTCTCTTGCGCGACTCGCTTGCCCAGGCGATCCCGTCACTTACCCAGGCGTCCGATTCCAAGGACGCCGAGGTGCGCCACCACGCCCGATTCAACCTCGGGCTCGATTACCTCGTACAGGGACGGCGTGCGAAAGATTCCGCTGATGCGCCGCTCGACAGCGCGCTGTACCGCTACAAGCAGGTTCTCGAGGTCGCCGTTGCCGACTCAGATGCACGATGGAATTACGAGCTGGCGCTGCGGCAAAGAAAGGGCGGAGGCGGCGGTGGAGGTGGGGGAGGAGGTGGAGGCGGCGGAGGGCAAAGCCAGACTCCAAGCCCCTCACCAGCGCAGAGTCCGAATCAGGCGCCCGCTCCGCGGCCCGTTCCGGGCATGACGCCGCAGCAGGCGGAAGCGGTGCTGAATGCGGCGGAGGATAAGGAGACCGACGTGCAGGGCAAGCGACAAAAGAAAAACGTCCCGACTCCGCCACGGGGCAAGGATTGGTAGCTTCGGTATAGCTATGTCCCAGATTTCAATTCTACCCAGCGCCGTCGCGGATCAAATCGCGGCTGGAGAGGTTGTCGAGCGGCCATCCTCGGTCGTGAAAGAGCTCGTCGAGAATTCGATCGACGCCGGTGCAACGGTTGTCGAGATCTCTCTCGAAGACGGGGGCCGCAAGCTCATTCGGGTCAGCGATGATGGCAGTGGTATGTCAGCGGATGATGTCCCCCTCGCGCTGGCGCGCCACGGAACATCCAAGATCAGGAAGGCTTCAGATCTCGTGGGTGTCTCGACCTTTGGCTTTCGGGGAGAGGCGCTGCCGGCCATCGCTTCGGTATCGCACTTCGAGATCCAGACGGCATCGGCCGACGGCGAGGGGAGCTCGATAAGGGTGACAGGTGGTCAGATCGCTCCAGCAGTGAGTGTTGCGAGGCGGCGCGGGACGACTGTCTCGGTTGGGCAGCTTTTCTACAACATACCGGCGCGGCTCAAGTTTCTGCGCAGCGCACGATCGGAATGGAGGAGCGCCGTCGAATCCCTCACGGCGCTCGCGCTCACCCAGCCGGGCGTTCGCATCAACGTGACGCACGATGGAAAGGCCGCTCTGACTCTGCCGCCGGTTTCGAGCATTCGCTCGCGACTTGGCGCCATTTGGGGAGGTCGATACGCCGAAGACCTGCTCGATGTCGACGACGTCGCGGGTCCCGTTCACACGAGCGGACTCGTTCAGAGGCCAGCGGATGTGGGCACCTCGACACGGCGAACCTTTCTCGCGATCAACGGGCGAGCAGTGCGCGACGCGGGAATCGCCCGCGCCGTGGAGGCGGCATTCCGCTCGACGATCGTAGCCGGCGTGCGGCCATCGTTCTTCCTCAACGTCACTGTTCCGGCCGATGCGGTCGACGTCAACGTACACCCGGCGAAGGCGGAAGTCAGGTTCCGGGATCGATGGACCATCGAGCGCGCTGTGGAGACCGCCGTGCGGCGCGCACTCGGCAACTTCGATAGCGCGGCTTCGCTCGGCTTTCGCGGATCCGCCTTCAGCTTCCGTCCATCGATCGACGCGCCGAATCCGGGCGCTGAGATTCTGAGGCGCTCGATCGATCGGGATGCGCCGCTGTTCGAGGAGGCCGCTGAAACCAGCGAAAGCGAGGAATACGCCTCGGAGGGGTCGATCGCCGAGGTTGCGGCTGCGTCCGAGCCGATTCCGCAGCTTTTTCAGTTGAGGCGCACCTACATCGCTTTCGAGCACGAAGACGGCCTGGTTCTGATCGATCAGCACTCCGCGCATGAGCGGGTTCTTTACGAGCAGTTCATGCACACCCTCGAGACCGGAGCGGCGCCGGCGCAGCGGCTGCTTCTGCCACTGACGCTCCATCTTGGGCCGGCCGAGGGCGAGGCGTTCGATTCGAATCGGGAGTACCTGGAGCGATTGGGGTTCGAGGTCGAGGGATTCGGCGGTCACACGCTTATCGTCAATACAGTTCCGATGCCGCATCCACGCTTCGACGCCGAACGCTGCCTGCGTGAGACGCTCGACGCCCTAACCGGCGATCGTGTCGCGGGTGTGGCTACGAAGCACGAACGCCTGGCCGCTACGGTCGCCTGCAAGGCGGCAATCAAGGCCGGAGAAGAGTTGTCGCAGGCGGAGATGCGATCCCTCTTCGCCGCGCTCCGCGACACGACGCTGCCCGCGCACGACGTGCACGGCCGATCGACGATCGTGCATCTCACCTGGGACGAAGTAGAGCGGCGGTTTGGAAGGCGCTAAGCTGCGCATAATCTGTGGTCCGACGGCCGCCGGCAAATCGGCGGTCGCTCTGGAGCTCGCCGAACAGTATGGCGCTGCGATCGTCAGCGCCGATTCGCGCCAGATCTACTGCGGGTTTGCAATCGGAACGGCGAAGCCCACCCGCGACGAGTGCGCCCGCGTTACCCACTACGGCATTGACGTCGCGGAGCCGGAAGAGCGTTTCTCGGCCGCACGCTGGGCGACCGAGGCCGACGAGTGGATCGAGAGCGCGGGAGAAATTGACAAGGAACCGATCATCGTTGGTGGAACGGGGCTATACATCAAGGCCCTTGTCCAACCCCTTTTCTCGGCGCCGGAGCTCGACGAAGCAAGAAGAGACGAGCTCGCCCGTGAGCTGGAGTCAAGATCCATTGCCGACCTGAGACGCTGGTGCAACGAGCTCGATCCCGCGCGCGCGCATCTCGGTCGGACCCAGCTGATGCGTGCGATCGAAACCGCGATTCTTTCCGGAAAGCGCATCAGCGACCTCCACGCGTTGCACAACTCGAGTCGCGGCGGCGGGACCGAGCCCGAAGTCTCGCCCACCTATCTCGTGGTCGATCCCGGACCGTCACTGGCTGGCCTGATTGAAGGGCGCGTAGAGCGAATGCTGGAGAGCGGATGGATCGAGGAAGTGGAGGAGCTGTCGCGAACGGTTCCGCCGGATGCGCCCGCGTGGAAAGCGAGCGGCTACGCCGTGATGCGCAAGCACGTCGAGGGCGACCTCGATTTGTCATCCGCGCGCGAGCGGGTCATTATTGAGACGCGACAATACGCAAAGCGCCAGCGAACGTGGTTCAGACACCAGCTGCCTTCGGCGGCAGTGACACACCTGAATCCTGAAGACTCTCGAGCCCAGGCCGTTGTGAGAGAGTGGTGGGAGAGAGCTGAGTGAAAATTGGAATCACCTGTTATCCGACCTACGGCGGATCCGGCGCCGTGGCCACGGAGCTGGGCATCGCGTTGGCGGATCGCGGCCACGAAGTCCACTTCATCACCTACAGGCAGCCGTTCCGGCTGCCGTCGTTCCTTCCGCGAATCTTCTTTCACGAAGTCGACGTCGGCAGATATCCGCTGTTCGAATTCCCGCCCTACGATCTCGCGCTGGCAGTGCGGATGCACGAGGTCGTGCGGACCCACGGGCTCGAGCTGCTCCACTGCCATTACGCGATTCCGCACGCAACGAGCGCCTGGATCGCGCGCGAGATGCTCCGCGAGACCGGTGAAGACGTTCACCTCATCACCACACTCCACGGAACCGACATAACCATCGTTGGACAGGATCCGTCGTTCTACGCTATTACAAAGTTCTCGATCGAGAAATCCGATCGAATCACGGCCGTCTCGGATTACCTGCGGGAGGAGACGTGTCGGGCGTTCGGCTGCGAAGGCCTCGAGCTGGAGGTCATCCACAACTTCATCGATCCCGATATCTACAATCGGGAGAAGTATCCGCCGCTCCTGAAGCAGCAATTCGGACCCTCGAAGAAGATTCTAATGCACGTTTCGAACTTTCGCGGGGTGAAGCGAGTGCGCGACGTCGTCCGCATTTTCGCGGAGGTGAATCGCGAGCTGTCGAGCGTGCTGGTCATGATCGGCGACGGGCCGGACCGCCCCGCAGCCGAAGAAGAGGCGCGCATACTCGGCGTCGAGCAATCCGTCTCGTTTCTGGGCAAGCTGGACCAGATCGCGCCCCTGCTCGCGGCCGCCGACCTCTTCCTGCTGCCGAGCCAGAGCGAATCGTTCGGCTTGAGCGCGCTCGAAGCGCTGGCATCGGGCGTCCCTGTTGTCGGTTCGGATGCAGGTGGACTCCCCGAAGTCATCCGCGATGGCGAGACCGGCATCTTGTGCCCCGTCGGCGATGTTCCCGGAATGGCGGCGGCGGCGCTCGCAATTCTTACCGATCGCGTACGCTGGGCGGACATGAGCAAGCTCGCAAGCGAGGACGCCCGGGAGCGGTTCTCTCGCGACGCAATCGTCACCAAGTATGAATCGCTGTATCAACGATCACTACCCATCCCCACACCATGACACCGCTTCAGGCGATCGCACTCGGAATAATCCAGGGACTCTCCGAGTTCCTGCCGATCAGCAGCTCGGCACACCTCACGCTGGCGCCCTGGCTTTTTGGTTGGGAGGATCCGGGACTTGCATTCGATGTCGCTCTGCACCTGGGGACGCTGATCGCAGTGCTCTGGTACTTCCGGATGGAATGGGCGGCGCTGGTCAAGGCTGCGTTCGGCATCGTCACCACAGGTCGAATCGAGACCCCGGAAAAGCGAAGGGTGGTCTATCTCATCATCGCTACAATCCCCGGCGCGATCGGCGGATACCTGCTCCAGTCGAGAGCTGAATCTGCGTTTCGCGATCCGCAGCTGATTGGAATTGCGCTGATCGTCATGGGAATCGTGCTGTGGCTTGTCGACAAGCTCGTCGATCAGCAACGGGTTCTCGGTGAAATGCGGTGGATTGACTCGCTTCTGATCGGTCTCTCCCAGGTCATCGCGCTGATTCCGGGCGTGTCGCGCTCGGGCTCGACGATCAGCACGGCCCGAGGACTGCGCTTCGATCGCGAGGCGGCAGCCGAGTTCAGCTTTCTCATGAGCATGCCGATAATAGCCGCGGCGGTCATCATGGAAGGTCCCAAGGCATTGGCGGCAGAAGGACTGACCAATGAGATCATGTCGGGCGTGGTGGCGTCCGCCGTCAGCGGTTGGCTCGCGATCTCGATCCTCATGCGCTTCGTGAGCAGGCACAGTTACGGAATCTTCGCGTTTTATCGCGTGGCGCTGGGGCTGTTGGTACTTGGAGTGCTCTACGCGCGCGGATAGAGTCGCGCTTTTTGACGGAGCCAGCGCGGAAGTGCTCGAGCGACTCCTGGACCTTCCGCGAGTGGATCTGCTCGATTCGACAACATCGACTCTCGACGTCGCGCATCGAATTGCCGCGAAAGGCGCGCCTTCCGGGACACTTGTCATCGCGAACGAACAGACCGCCGGGAGGGGAAGGGGCGGAAAGACTTGGCGGTCGCTGCCTGGAGCCGGCATATGGCTCACCATGATAGAGCGTCCAGCGGACACATCCGGACTCGGTGTGCTGTCGCTTCGCGTGGGACTGGCGGCGGCGCAAGCTCTCGATCGCTTCGCCTCCGAGCCGATCCGTCTCAAGTGGCCGAATGATCTCTACACGGATAGCGGAAAGCTTGGCGGCGTGCTCGTCGAAGCCCGATGGCGCGAACAGGCAGTCGAGTGGGTCGCGATCGGGTTGGGTGTCAATGTGAACGCGCCGGCAAACCTCGAAGGCGCGGCGGGACTGGAGGCTGGCATTGAACGGCTGGAAGTGCTGGCGGAGCTCGTCCCCGCACTCCGGGCTGCCGCCGGCGCCAGTGGACCACTCGCCGCGGACGAACGGGAAGAGTTCAACGCGCGCGACTTGGCGAGGGGCAAAGCGTGCATCGAGCCCGCCGTTGGACGAGTGGCGGGCATCACGCCCACTGGCGAGCTACTCGTGGCTCTGGCAGACTCCGTGGTTCCATTCCGTTCCGGCTCACTCGTACTTCGGGATCCTCAATGATAGTTGTGTTTGACGTCGGCAATTCAGAGATCACCATTGGAATCTTCGATCGCGAAGACCTTGTTTCGCATTGGCGACTCACGACGGCGGCTCCCAGGACCGCCGACGAGCTGGCTCTTCTCATCAGGTCGATAACAGGCGAGGCGATTCCGGCACCCGACAGGGGAACCGGCTCCGCGATCTGTTCAGTGGTGCCGGCAATCACGCCGGTGCTCGTCGAGGCGTGCCACGCGGTCTTTGGATCGAAACCAATGATGATAGACGCGCGCGCGAAGCTCCCGATCAAGCTCGATGTGGAGGAGCCGTTCACCGTCGGAGCCGACCGGATCGCCAACACCCTCGCCGCGAGCCGGATCTACAAGAAGGACGCGATCGTCGTCGACCTCGGTACAGCCACGACCTACGACTGCATAACGGCCAACGGCACCTTCCTGGGAGGGGTCATTCAGCCCGGCATCATGATCTCGGCCGATACCCTCTTCAAGCGGACGGCGCAGCTGCCGGCCACCGACATCGTGCCCCCGAAGAAGGTGATCGCCAGGCGGACCGACGAGTGCATTCGGGCTGGGGTGCTTTACGGCGCCGTCGATTCCATCGACGGGATCGTGCGGCGAATCAAGAAGGAATGGCCGGGAAAGAAGACGCCGGTTGTGATCGCCACCGGAGGGATGGCTGAGGCCATTAAACCCCATTCAGCCGAGCTGGAGCGGGTTGACCCCTTCCTGACCCTCAAGGGCATTCGCCTGGGCTACGAGTTCCTCAAGGGCTGAGGGCGGAAACACCCGTCTACCGTTATGGCTTTGCGCGGGTGGCTCAGCCGGGCAATCCGGGTTGACTACGTCGTCAAACCGGACTAACTTGCAGGCTTAGCACTCACTACGGTCGAGTGCTAACAGGACTCTCCCACCACAAGCCACTATCCAGCAGAAGGGCAGCTAACTATGGCCACAAAAACCCAAGCCAGCACCAAGGTCGCCCCCCTCGCAGATCGCGTCGTCGTCAAGGCGCTAGAGGACACGGAGCAAATGCGCGGCGGACTCTTCATCCCCGATACGGCCAAGGAAAAGCCGCAGCAGGGTGAGATCATCGCCGTCGGCCCGGGCCGGTACGAGAAGAATGTTCGCGTCCCGATGGAAGTCAAAGTCGGTGACAAGGTGCTGTACGGAAAGTACAGCGGCACCGAAGTGACGATCGACGCCGAACAGTATCTCATCCTCCGCGAGTCCGATGTGCTCGCGGTCGTGAACTAAACCAGACACCCAAAGAGCGATCACATGGCAGCCAAAGAACTACACTTCAATACCGATGCGCGCGCAGCTCTCAAGCGCGGCGTCGACCAGCTCGCTGAGGCGGTCAAGGTTACCCTCGGCCCCAAGGGACGAAACGTCGTCATCGACAAGAAGTTCGGAGCCCCGACCGTAACCAAGGACGGCGTCACCGTCGCCAAGGAAATCGAGCTCTCGGATGCACTCGAGAACATGGGCGCCCAGATGGTGAAGGAAGTCGCCACCAAGACCAGCGAGCTCGCTGGTGATGGCACGACCACAGCCACCGTTCTCGCCCAGGCGATTTTCCGCGAGGGACTAAAGAACGTCACCGCCGGCGTCAACCCGATGGCGCTCAAGCGCGGCATCGATGCAGCCGTTACCGCGGTCGTCGAGGAGCTCAAGAAGATGAGCGTCCCCGTGAAGGGCAAGAAGGAGATTGCACAGGTTGGCTCGATCTCAGCCAACAACGACAAGGAAATCGGCGACCTGATCGCCGAGGCGATGGAGAAGGTCGGCAAGGATGGTGTCATCACCGTTGAAGAGGCGAAGGGCCTCGAGACGACGCTGGAGACCGTGGAAGGAATGCAGTTCGACCGCGGATATCTCTCGCCGTACTTCGTGACCGA
>WNFK01169393.1_pt1 | contig 22725 bp, 28 predicted proteins | sample 5400281 | NCBI WGS metagenome assembly WNFK01 (sample SAMN13153350, study PRJNA577476) | soil metagenome | isolation source: 20 cm soil on Douglas fir-dominated hillslope | place: USA:California | collected 2013-09-17
CTGGAGCAGATTGCAGCCCCACGTTCTCAGGCCGGATTCCTTTTTTAACCGTATGAGTTTGAGATGCTGCATTGCCGCCAGTCGGCCCTTGTCAGCTCATGCGTGTTCACTCAGAGCCATCAAGTCGGGTGCGTAACGTTCTCCGACGACTTGAATCTCCGCGAGGCGCTCGGCAATATTTTTCCGGTCGCTCTCGGTTAGGGTTACCCGGAGTGCACCCATGTTCTCCTCCAAATAACGAACGCGCTTTGTCCCAGGATGGGCACAACATCTTTGCCCTCCGACAGGAGCCAGGTCAGCGCCAATTGCGCAGGTGTCACGCCTTTTTCGCTAGCCAATTCCTTGACTGTTGCAGCCAGCTTGCGGTTTTCTTGAAGCGCCTTCTCTCCGAAACGGGGATTCGTCCGTCGCCAATCGCTTGGGTCGAGATCTTCGAGTTTTTGGATTGCACCCGTCAAGAATCCGCGCCCAAGAGGACTGTACGAGACGAAAGTGATGTCGAGTTCGCGGCAAGTCGCCAACACGCCGTTGACCGCCACTTCGCGCGACCAAAGCGAATACTCACTTTGCAACGCTGCGATCGGGTGGACTTTCGCAGCGCGCCGCAGCGTTTGCGGGCCGGCTTCCGACAGTCCGATCGTTCGGACCTTGCCCGCCGAAACGAGTTCGGCCAGCGCGCCAACGGTTTCCTCGATCGGAACGTTCGGATCAACGCGATGCTGATAATAGAGATCGATCGTTTCGATGCCCAGCCGACGAAGGCTCGCGTCGCACGCACGGCGGACATTCTCGGGCGAACTATCCACGCTCCGGATTCCGTCGGAACCGATACGGAAGCCAAACTTAGTCGCGACGACGACGCTGTCGCGAGGAACCTCACGCAAAAAACGTCCTAACAATACCTCGTTCTTGTACGGGCCATAGACCTCGGCCGTATCCAGGAAGTTGCCGCCAAGCTCCAAATATCGACGAAGAACTTGCAGAGATTCCACTTCATCCGCTGGTCCATAGGCGGTGGACATTCCCATGCAGCCAAGGCGGGCTTCAACCGTTGGACCATCAAATGGGGCGGCTTACCCCATGACTCGGGGAATCGTCCCCGCTTCATTTCACTTGCACGAAGGCAGGCGCTACCGTTTGCGGATGCGCAACGCCAGTGACGATATTCATCCAATCCATCTTCACCGGCACAGTTTCGAACTCGCCAATCTAGGGGGAATGCCAACCGCAGGCGTGATGAAGGATGTCGTCATGGTCGGCGGATATCAAGAAGTCGAAGTGCACTTTACGGCGGACAATCCTGGCCTCACGCTGTTCCACTGCCATCAGCAGTTACACATGGACTTTGGCTTCATGACCCTATTCGATTACGTATGAAACCGGGTTAACTTCGCCTCAAAATGCTTGGGTGTTGCGAGGAGACAGATTAATGCCAGTGAATGCACAAGCAACCTGGGCGGATCGCGCGGCGAAGGCGGTCTTGTTGATCCGCATTCTGGTTGGTTGGGTTTTCCTTTCCGAAGGCATACAGAAGTTTTTGTTCCCCGATTCCCTCGGAGTCGGGCGTTTTGTGAAAATCGGCATCCCTTGGCCGCAGGCCAGGGCTCCGTTTGTCGGCATTATCGAGATTGTTTGTGGCTCTCTGTTGTTGATTGGCCTTGTTACGCGGCTGGCGACGGTGCCGCTGCTCATTGATATCGCCGGGGCCTTATATTCGACCAAAATCGTCACGTTCGCGAAAAACGGGTTTTGGGGAACGTTGCATGAAGCCCGCACGGATGTGAGCATGCTGCTGGGTCTCATCTTTCTGCTGCTGGTGGGTGGCGGCGCGTGGTCCCTCGACGCACGTTTGGCTGAAAGACGGGACCGAAGTCATGCCTGAAGACCTGGCCCTTCAAGCGTCAGATTATATTTTCGAAAAAAGGCAAGTTCCTTCCCGCGAACTTGCTTTGTTCTTTCTTCGGCTAGGTACGACAGCCTTTGGAGGACCGGCAGCGCACACGGGTCTGATCGCGAATGCACATCATCTACGGTAGTACGTGTCAGTGTGCAGCCAAGATGAATGCAGACTGCTATGGAGGTAAAAGTGGGAATGCTCTCGCGTTCGTCCTGTCTTCGTCCCTTCGCTGTGGGAGCCTATATCACCGCTGCAAATTGGTTCACGGAATCGACAGGGAACGCCCACGCGAATTTTTGCAGATTCGCATGATTTCTTCCATCGGCCAATGAATTGCTCAGTTCATTGAACTTCGTAAATTTGCAGCTCCAGTTTTGCATCCGGCTTGCCTTTACCTGAGGCGGCGACATAGAGCCGTTTCAGGTCGGGCACAAAAATTGATGATTTGGCACGGTAGGCCGTTGGCACTTCGGCGATGTGCTCGTAATGGTCCGCATCGCGCTGTTCAAAAACAGACGCCGTTTCGCTTCCAGTCACATAAATTCGTTTACGTGAGACATCAAACGACATGTCGCTGTTGACACCGACACAGGGGAGAGAAGTCACGACTTTACCCGTGTCGGTATTAAAAACGACGAACTGTGCTGGCTGGCGGGTGGCGATAAAAATTCGATGGTTGGGTTCATCAAGCACCATCGCATGGGCTACGTGCGCGTCCGGCAACGGCCACTTGGCAACGAGTTGACGAGTGTCTAGATCAACGACCCCAACCTCGTCTGTGCCCGTGAGGTTCACATACAACTTTTTGCCCGCGCGGTCGATGACCATCCCCTCATTGGAACTCCCAGGCAGTCCCGCGACGTCGCCGACGTGTTTAAAGGATTTCGTATCGATTATGCTGAGAACATGTGTCGGCGCACTGGGACCGCCCCCGCTCTCCACATAGTAGTATTTATTCACAGGATTGAGTACACCGTGATCTACGCCCTGGCCCAATTTAATGGTTTTAATAATCTTGTACTCTTTGCAATCGACGAGTTGAACCGCACTATCACCCCCGTCCGTTACGACTAAGTGATTGGACTCCGGTAGATAAACCATCATGAGCGGCTGCCCGAAGCCCTCAATACTATGAATTCGCTCCCCCGTGCGGAGGTCAAACACCTCGACTGTTTTGTGTTCCTCAGCCGCGAGAAATAGACGGTTACCCTTGAGGTCTAACCCGAAATGGTCGAAATCACCCGTGAAACCCGGCATCGGGGTTGTTGCGATCAACTTCAGTGGTAGTTTTTCCTGCGCTTTCACCGTCAGCGCGCACGAAGCCAATATCATCATGCAAATCTTCAGCGATTGTCGCAATTTATCTCTCCTAGGAAATGCTGCTGATCGCTCAGCCGAGCTTTTGCCGTAATTGGACAACTGCCTTATTCGGAGATTATATGACACCGAACCACCCGAAAAGAACTCGCACTTAGGTGAAACCCTCTTGATTGAAAGAAATCTGGAGGCAGTGAACCCCTATCTGAGACAACCGCAAAGTTACACTTACACTCTGTTCGGTTCGGGTGAAATCTACTTTTTGCCGGATGCCGCTTTGGCGATTCCGCTGACTTTCACCAGGATTTCCTCCTCGCGGAGGATCAAATACTCCTGGTCGTCGATGTTGATGTCGTTGCCGGTGTATTTGCCGAACAAGATCCGGTCGCCCACCTTCACATCGAGCGGGACGCGTTGGCCCTTTTCGATCTTGCCGGCTCCAACGGCCATTACTTCGCCCTCGTGAGGCTTTTCTTTTGCTGTATCGGGGATAATGATTCCCTCCTTCGCGGTTTCTTTCTCTTCTAGCCTGCGCACGAGGACGCGGTCATGCAGGGGAGTGATATTCACAGTCATTTCTCTAGCCTCCACAGAATCCATTTCTCTAACATGCCCAATGATGGCTTGTTACAACGTATGAGAACTACGGATGAAAACTCTTTTGGTTCTTCCGCCGCGTTGCTTCGAGGTCGCCGGTTTGCTTTTTCTGACGCTCGGCCTCTCTTTGCGGTTCCTCTTCTTTCTCGAGTTTCACGGCTTCGGCAAGGGCAACTTCAGCTTCGGCGTTGAGTCGTTTGGAATAAATAACAAGCTCAAAGCTACCGGAGAAAGAAGAGCGGACAAGATTAAAGGAATATTGTGAATCTTCCCACGTAGCAACGGGCTTTTGCCTCATATCATATCGCTCGTTCGTCGCGGAATCGACTTCCGGCTTAACACTTGTCGCCGGGCCGTACTTCGCCGAAACGGACTTCACCATGTCCTCCGCGGTGAGTCCTTCCGTGGAAGTTCGATCGTAGGTCACGGAAATCTTGTAGAGCTCGGCGTTGTAAAAGGAGAAGAGAATCTGTTCGACGGTACCCGATCGGTACGAACTCCCGGGAATGTTCGGCGGCCACCACGTCACTTCCTGAATCAGCGCTGGACGGCCATGAATCATCTTTACACCGGCCATCTTTTGGTCAGTACGCTCCAACACTCTGGTCAAGCTCATTCCAAGGGTAAAGTGCCGATACTTGGAAAGATCCTGTGCCCGGAGCAATGGCGCCCCCACGAATTCCTAAGTACTTGAAATCAGAGCCACATATTGTTTTATAGCCACTTCTCCGTTTGGAGCAGCAGGCATTCTCAAGACAAAATCCTTTGCAGGGACTAGGCCAATACCTTGCTGGATATGTCGGGAATGGGCGGTAACACTCATAAAAGGAATGCCGAGGAACCGTTTCGAAACGACTTTGGTAATCTCTAGAGAGTTAAACTTTTGCCCCTCCTGCTTCGCCAGGACACACTTCACTGCCCTGCGCAGGGTTCCTGGCCGGTCGCGACCCAACACGGTGGCTCTTATTTCACCGGCCAGGTAGAAAAAGTTCCATTTTGCACCGTCGATGTTTCGCGCCACCGTAGAGCGATCAAGATTCTTGACGACTCTCCAGCCAGGCAAGAAGGCTTCACTTTCGATCGGCAGGTTCGCCGCCAAAGGTGTGTCTTCACTAATCAAAATGGTCCTTGCTCTGTTAGTGCCTGGCATTTGGGTTTTCCAAAGCTACGTGACGTCTAGAGTTGCCGCGCGTAAAGCCTTTTGCCGTTCATGAAACCCGCGAGCAGCGTCAGAAGTACGGCACCAATTATTGCGACTAGGGTTATGTAAATCGTTCCCCGATAGCCGGAAAAGCCTGCGGAGCGCATGAGGAATCCGCCCGTCACTGCTCCAACAATGCCTATCGCGATGTCCATCAACGGACCGTATCCATTACCCTTGAGAATCTTTCCGGCCGACCAGCCGGCAACCAACCCAACGATGATCCACGACAGAAAGTACATACATTTCTCCTTTTACTGAATCCGGGACTTACCTTCAGGCGAGTCATTTACTTGATCTCTCTTCGTCGGAGAAATCTTCTTGTGAGCCACCCCGCCCCGATGCACTCACAAGGCTGCAAACTAAGGGAGTGGGTTAGTTCTCACACCGGCTTCATCCCGTACAACTCGCGGTCAGCCATGCAAAGTAGGGCTTCCATTGTTTCGCCGTCCTGGGGATAGACAGCCACACCGATGCTCGCGGAAAGCGGTGGCTGGAGACTATCCGCGGCTAGTCGGCTACGAATACGTGATGCGACAAGCCTTGCGGCCGCCCCTGTTGTCTCGGGCAGGATGACGGCAAACTCATCGCCATCGTATCGCGCGGCTGTATCGATAGCTCGACAAAACAAACGGAGCACGTCGCCGAGGCGGCGCAGTGCCCGGCTGCCTGCCACGGGGCCGTCGCGGTCATTGCTCTTCTTCAGCCCATCCAAGTCGAGCAGCATAACGGCAAACGACCGTCGCGTGCGCCCTGATCGTTCGATCTCCGCGCGGAAGACGTCGAGAAGCCGACGATAATTGCCTAGGCCAGTCAGGGGATCGGTAATAGCCAAAAGTTGTGCCCGCTCTTCCGCCCGTTTGCGTTCGGTCAGGTCGAAGGCTGTAATCAGCCTGCTCGGCTCGCCTTCAAAATCAATCGGTGTTGCGGTGATATCAAGCCAACGCACCTCATGATTCTTCGCAAGAATCCTGACCTCGCATCGCGAAGCGAGCCCGATCTCCTCTCGCTGTGCGCGTCCACGGTTTATGACTGGTTCTTGTGTATCGGGATGGACAAGATCCCAGAAATTCGTTGACAAGAGTTCTTCTCGCTTGTAGCCCGTGATGACCTCGGCGGCATGATTTACATAATGCAGCCGCTTCCCCCGGCTAATGAATATCGCAGATGCGATAGTTTCGGCTAAGGTGCGGAATTTTGTCTCACTTTGCCGGAGGGCCTCTTTTCGCAAGGGCGTCTCCTCCGCCGGTTCTCTAATTTTCGGGAGCATTGGGAATCGCGTGTGTTTTTGTAATCTCCCCCTCACGGAACAAGTGAGGATTCCTTCCTTTTCCAGTTGCGCGCGCAAAGAAGTCCATACGCGCGCCGGCGGATCGACCTCCGCAGGTAGTTCGTGGGCCGCGGAAACAATGCTCGTCAGGTCCGCGCCAAAACTTTGGCGCCTGCTGCGTTCGTGGAGGTGTCCGCGTGCCGCTTCCAGCAGCGGCGCGAGACCGTCCTGATCGAGTGCGACTTGGACTTCCTTACGTTGCATGGCCTTTGACTCTATCGGCAAGGCACTACGCGGCCCGCCCTATCGACTCTGAATCTTTGCGGCAGGTTTTCACTCTAGAGGGGGGCGGACTTGGCCCGCCCCCCAAGCAAAGAGACCTATCGGCTTCAGGCCGCTGCAGCTGCGGCGATCTTGTGGAAGGTGGAATTGGCAACCTCATAGGTCTCTACCTGAGGAGTTCCGTCAATCACCTTCGCCAGGGCCTTCGCCACTTCGGCGTAAGCTCCGCGGTTGTAGCTTTCCGCGTTTTCGGCCTGGTCCCACAAACTGATGCCAAATGCTTCCTTTCCTCCCGGTGCGACAAATGTGATTTCGTCCAGGAATCCCTTCTGTTTTCGAAGCAGGGGAATGACTTCCCTTTCCAGAGTCTGGGTGAAGTCGGGTACGCTGCCCTTCAGATGCATGGAGACTTTGCGTGCAAACATGGCACTCTCCTTGGTTCTCGATGCCAAGGGGGCGATTCAGATAACTACTATTGGTTCAGATATTCTGAAAACTCCCTCACTCTATTAACCATATTGAGTTAATTAACTTGACGTGTCAAGTAGAATCTGAGATTATTTTAAGTGATTAATCAGATGCAGTTAATCGAGCGGAGGTGCGTGTGGATGTCCGCCTAGTGATCAAACAGCGGCTAGAAGAACTGGGGCTTGAGCAGAGAAATCTGGCGGCCGCCGCCGAAGTCACGGAGTCCTACATTTCGCAGCTGCTGACGGGGAAAAAATTACCCCCAGAGCCCAGCCGAACAGACGTTTACGAGAAGATGGGGAAATTCTTGAAACTTCCCGGCGGAAAGCTTGCGAAGCTGGCTGACCACCAGCGCAAGGAAGTATTGAAGCGAAATCTAGTGGACCCGCCCAAGCCCTTGTTTAAAGAAGTTCGAGAGTTGATTCTCCGCAAGTGCGCACCCGCTAAAGAAAAACAAATTCGCGCGATTTTTGAAAAGCAGCCCTTCGGCGAACTGGAACGCCTCGTCACACAAAAGCTTTTGGATGTGGTCAAAAGAGTTGCCAAGGACGAATTGTCAAGTGAAACCTGGCTCCACTTGGTGGCGCGACTCAGCGGCCGAAGTTATGAAGCGATGCGAGTCAGCATTCTCGAGCTTGTGGAGACGGATGTCTTCAACGTGTCAGTTGATAACAACGTTTCCTTCCTGGATCCGCTGGTCGAATCCTGGGATATCGACCTCGCGACCTTCAGTATGGGAATCGTTTTGAATCGGAGACTTGTTCCGGATTACGCGAAGAAATTTGAGTTTGTCGAACGGGAACCCCTCCAACCTGAGGAGGAGCCAGGGCTCAAAGAATTCCTTCGGTACCAGTCCGTGAGCGGTGACGCGACCGAAGAGGAAATCGAGTTTTTAAAGAAGCTGAGGTTCAACGGAAAGTGCCCGACGCCGCTTTATTATTACCGGGAATTGCAGAACCTCAGGGACCCGCTCCATTTTCGCTCGCCCATGACCCAAACCGTTCAAAAGAAAACGCTGGGCCAGTCCCAGCCGAAAGGGTCAGTCGCCCCCATGCATAAATTCATGGAGGCTGATTGCATTGAGAAACAGCTGCAACTTAACGGCAGGAAAAGGGCAATACAGCGCTGGGCAGGGATCAAGGGCAGCCGGGGCAAGAAACAAAAGGCCAAGTCGTAGAACGTTTCGCCGGCCAGAACAAAGAGGCGCTTATGAAAGCTCTCCCGAAAGGCAATATATCAAGCACTTCCAATACGGCCTAGGGGTCACACGGAATCGAACGAACAACGCACTTGAGGAGGAGTGCCACGACTCCCACGCACCGGAGGCTCCGGACCGCCTCTATCTGCGAAAACTCACAGAGGAGCTCTAGGCCGCTGATCGTCGGGGTTCATCTTAGCCAGAAGCCTTGCCAACTTCCGCAAGTAGCGTCCCTCTTTGCCCCGAAGGCCCCGCATTTGTGGCCCATCGCCATTCGAGGTGATTGCAGTAGGAACCTCGGGCGGTTCGTCACCATCGTACATGAGTTGGTAGAGTGGAAGCTCCAGCGCTCGGGCCATTTTTTCCAGCGTTTCGATGGCCGGAACGGTATGACCATTCTCTACGCGGGAAATGTAGCAACGAAGCAGGCCGGTACGCTTTTCAATGTCGCCCTGGGAGAGTTGCTTTTCTTCGCGGAGTGCGCGAAGTCGCTCGCCTATAATCATGAGGTTCTCCTTACTCCGGCGTTGTTTTTCCAGTTAACTTACGATAGACTTATCCCATATGGATATATTTGTCAAGCAATTGGAAATGAGACGGAATTAGGGCAGAGGGGATTCCCGCGAACAACGAATGCGACTGTTTATAGGCGCGAGTGCCGGAAGGCTTTCGATCTTGGCAGGCAGAAAGAGTAGCGGGTTGCAGTGGCGGGAAAATTCTAGTCCAGATTCGCAGACCTATACGACTCCCCTTCGGAAACGATAGGACTTCTTCCAACCGTACACCTCGCCTGCTTTCCCGAATTCGTCCGGTTCATTCTGCACCAGTTCGTCCAGCGCATTCTCCACTTCGCGTACAGAATACGGATTGGGTTTCTCCATCGCATCATGCACTTGCCGTGCTGTGCCCTCTACAATTGCTTGTAGGCGCGACCTTACGTGTGCATATAGTCTGTCGTCAGGCATTTCTATGACCTTTGAACGCGAACCTCTTTCAGGATTGAGCCGGAAGCGGCAAGATTTTCGGGGTAAATTTCGGGTAGCGCTGGCGGACAAAAGCCACAGCGATCTCAACGCTTTCGTCAAAACTCTTTCCGTGCTGGTATTGGGAAGCAACGATCTGCCTCACTTGGTTCTGTGGGCTTCCCTTTAACCCGCGTGGGGTTCGCTCCAACTCCTTTCGGATCGTTTGCTGACGCCCAGACACCATCGGCGTGCTCCTCCACAACTCCCAGAGTATAACGCCAACTTTGCATGCGATACGCGCTCAGTTTCGATGCCGACGCACGTACAAGTTGAATTCGGATTGACGAACAAGATAGGCGATGACAGCTTGGCAGGCTTCACACTTGGAGAGATGCTTTTCGAAAAGCCGTTGTCCAAGCCTTTTGGTTGGCGAACCGCTTACACGGTTTCGGTTCTGGCCTAGCCATGTGGAGAGCCTAGCACGGCACGAGTGATGGCAACACTAACGATGTGGACGCTAGGCGAGTGAACGTTTTACTCACACGGTTTGAGCGCAGTCGAATAGCCATGCGGATTTGCACTCGACGGAAACAGGGGCGGACCCAAGGTTTACCAAGACTTTTTCATGGGTTATGATTTGCGGGATCGACCGCTGTTGATCGGTTTTTCGCTTCAATGGCCTCGATAGCGGCAAACTTCCGGTTTACGTGTGGGTCCGACCGCAGGCCACCTGAGTACAGCTCACAAAGCATCCCAGCAGCGACGCCACACGTAGGACAAGGGACGGCGATTAAAACACTGGTGTCAGGTTACTGTTTTTCACTCAGCAAGTATGAGCTTCAAGCCAGCCGCGAAACGGTTCAATTTGGAACATTTCGCAAGCCGCCGCTACCCAGCAACGCGCGTTGCAATTGACCGAGCGGCACATCGACTCACCCCGACGATCCACGTGCTCTCTACCTGGGCGCGTGCATTCTCGCCCGCACGGGAGACCACGTAAAAAGCTTCGAGTGGGCTCGCCGCGCGCTTGCCATCGATCCGGAAGAAACGTCCATTCTCTATAACGTGGCCTGCGCGTACTCCCTCCTCGGCCGCACCGAACACGCCCTCACCTGCCTCGCAAAAGTCATGGAGCACGGCACCTTCTACAAGAATTGGGCCGCCAAAGATTCCGAGCTCGACTCGCTGCGCTCTGATCCCCGGTTCCATTCCCTTCTCAGCTAGAATCGCCCAGACGACTCCCCGTTCGCTTCCCAGTGGTACACCTCGCTGAACGATTTTTTGCGGGGCAGGTCACGACGTTGAACCGTGCGCAAACGATTTGTCTGACTATACAGGTTCACGCCAACTGCCCGTGCCCTTTCTGGGGCAAAGAGGATGACACGATTTGGCATGCGAGTCTTTGTCTGAAGCCGCGGATTCTGGGCGTATCGTCGCCAATCTGGAAATGGAGATCGGTCCGGTCGCCAGTTGCAAGTACGCCGCAATCCGGAGAAAGCGCCATTTGATCGGGTTGACTCTCTACAAATATAGTTCTTTCCCTTATCTTTTCAGTCGCGGGAGAATAAGGTCCGCTGAAGCGAACAGAACGAGGAATGGTCTCGGATAATCCAGTCGAAGCCATAGAAAATCTTGAATCGGGCGTGTCGCGCAGATTTGGCACAACCTATTGAAAAGACTCAATGTCTCCGCGCATGCGCCCAGGCGGCAGAGCGGGTCACGACTAACAGAGCGCCAGCGATTCGAAGATTCTGTCGTGAATGAAATTCAGCTCGGCGGATGAAATCGCGTACGGGGGCAGAATGTAGACCACGTTTCCTAATGGCCGCAGGAGCACGCCGACATCGATGAAGAATTTGTAGAGCCTGGACCGCATCTTGGACGCGTAGCCCGGGTCGTCCGCGCGGAGTTCAATCGCCGCCATCGTGCCGATCGAGCGGACGTCGCCGACGGCCGGATGATCCTTGATCGCGGCAAGCCGCGCGCGGTGAATCTCGGCGATCCGGTTGATGCGCTCGAAGACGGGCTCACGTTCAAAAATTCGGCAACTCGCAACGGCTGCAGCCGCCGCGATCGGGTTCCCTGTGTAGGAATGGCCGTGATAGAAAGTGCGGGCGCGGTCCGTGCCGACGAACGCGCCGTGAATCTCCGGAGTGCAGATCGTCGCGCCCATCGGGAGAACGCCGCCGGTGAGGCCCTTCGAGAGGCACATCAGATCGGGGACCACGCTGGCGAGTTCGCAGGCGAACATTTTGCCGCAGCGGCCGAAGCCGGTGAGGACTTCATCGGCAATCAACAGCACGCCGTGCTCGGCCGTGAGCCTCCTCACTCGCTGTAGGAATTCGGCCGGATGGACGATCATGCCGCCCGCGCCCTGCAGGAGTGGTTCGACGATCACGGCGGCGATCTCGCCGTGCTTTTGTTCGAGCAGTCGCTGCAATTTATCTACGCAGTCGATCGAGCACGTCGAGCGGGTTTTGCCGACTGGACAGCGGTGGCAGTAGGCGGAGTGTACACGGTGGACAGGAAACAGCAGATCGCGAAAAGGATCCGTGAACACCGAAGTCGCGCCCACGGACATCGCCCCGACCGTGTCGCCGTGATAGGCGTGATCGAGTGCCACGATCGCTTTTTTCTGCGGACGGCCGACATTCTGCCAATACTGTACGGCCAACTTGAGCGCGACTTCGACCGCGGTCGAGCCGTCGTCGGAGAAGAAGACGTGCGAGAGATTGGCCGACAGAATTTTGCGTAGGCATTCGCGCAGCTGTTCAACGGAGTCGTGCGTGAAGCCGGCGAGCAGCACGTGATCGACTCGGGCGGCCTGAGCGGCGATGGCGGAGACGATGTCCGGGTGTCCGTGCCCGTGGAGGTTGACCCACCAGGAGGAGATGCCGTCGATCAGGCGGCGGCCGTCGTCGGTGTAGAGGTAGACGCCTTCGGCCTTTGTGATACGGATCGGCGGTGGGTCGAGCGCCTCTTGCGTGAACGGATGCCAGACTTGCAGGCCGGGGTTCATTCGTGAAATACTTTCGGATCGAAATTCTTACGGAAGACATCGAGAAGCGCGCGGCGGTGGATCTGTTTCAGTTGCGGAACGACGCCGACGACCGCAACGCGTCCATAGCGCTCGATGGCTTTCCAGTTTTCTTGATTCGGTTTGCCGACCATGATGACCCCGCGAATGTCTAGGCGCGCGGAGCGCAGTGCGGCGAGCGAGAGCAGCGTGTGATTGATCGTGCCTAGCGTGGTCCGCGTGACGAGCAGAACGGGCAACCCGAGATGACGCATCAGGCCGGTCATCAGCTGTTTGTCGTTGATCGGAACGAACGCGCCACCCGCGCCCTCGGCGATCAGATTCTCGCCAGGAAGGAGATGCGGCATCTCGATCCTGCGCAGATCGATGCGGACTCCCGCGCGACGCGCGGCGAGGTGCGGGGAGACAGGCGGAGCGAAGCGATAAACCTCTGGCGCGGTCCGCGTGCGGGACAATTGCGCGAGCCGCTGGACGGCGCTACGGTCCGTGCCTTCGCGCGTGCCGGTCTGAATCGGCTTCCAGTAGATCGCGTCGAGTGCGGCACAGAGCAGCGCCGAAACCACGGTTTTGCCGACGCCTGTGTCCGTTCCGGTGACAAAAAATCGGCTAGTCATGCACGACCCTTGCGGAACTGGATCGCGGCAGGCATTCGTGAGCCGCGGCGACGAGGCGGTGAACGTCGCAGAGCTTGATCTTGCTGGTGAGGGAGACTCGAAGGCGCGCGCTGCCGAGCGGGACGGTCGGCGGGCGGATGGCTTTCACCGTGAATCCACTGCGTTGCAAGTTGCGCGCCACGTGCAGAGCGATTTCGTTGCTGCCGAGGATCAATGGAACGATATGCGTGGTGCTTGCACCGGAATTGAGGCCGACGATAGCAAGCCCTTCGCGCAACGCCGCAGCGATGTCTTGAAGATGTGCGCGCTCGCTCTCTGCGGCGCGTGCCAAGGCGAGAGCGGCGTGAATCTGGCCAGCCAGATAGGGTGGCATTGCCGTGCTGAAGATAAAGGTTCGCGCGCGATTTATCAGATACTCTTTCAACGCGCTGCCACCGCATACAAATGCGCCCACGCTAGCCAATGCCTTTCCGCAAGTGTGGACGATGGCAAGCATTTCACGTTCGATGCCAAGCTCGGCAGCGATTCCCCGTCCTCGTGGGCCGCGAACCCCGGTTGCGTGCGCTTCGTCGATCACCAATCCGGCGCCGTACCTGCGTGCCAATTCCAGCAGGGCGGCGATGGGAGCGATATCGCCCTCCATGCTGAACACGCTCTCGGTGACGATGACGCAGGGGCTTGAGCTATTTGCGTGATCATGGAGGGCGTGTCCGAGGAATTCGAGGTCCCTGTGCGGATAGATAATTTTCTTCGCGCCCGAGAGGCGGATTCCGTCGATCAAGCTCGCGTGGTTGAGCGCGTCGGAAAAAACGGTGTCACCGGGCTTCAGAAGACAACTCAGGAGACCGATGTTGGCGGCGTAACCCGAACCAAAATAGAGCGCTCCTTCGGTGCCGGCAAAGTCCGCGAATTCCGATTCGATATCCTCCCATTCGCGCGAATTGCCGGAAAGCAGCCGGGAACCCGTGGAGGCGACCGCCTCGGTGCCCGCGACCGCTTCCAGCACCGACTGCTTGAGACGTGGATCGTCCGAAAGCCCGAGGTAGTCGTTCGAGCAGAGATTGACGGCAGTGGGTCAGTCACGCATCTCAAGGGCACGAAACTGCGCCTGCTCGAGGAGCCCATCAAGTTCACGCACAATACGCCGTTCGAGGGCACTGTCGCGAATTTCAGGCACCCTGCATCGCCTTCATACCGAGATTTTCGAGGAGTTGTTGGTCGGCGTCCGGCGGGGGATTTGGAGTGGTCAGGAGCTTCTCGCCGGTGAAGATGGAATTTGCACCAGCGAGGAAGCAGAGCGTGACCGCCTCGGACGACATCTCGCGCCGCCCGGCGGCGAGCCGCACGCGCGAGGCGGGCATCAGAACGCGCGCAGTCGCGATGGCGCGGACCATGACGAGCGGTTCGAGTGCCTTTACATCGGCCAGCGGAGTTCCCTCGTTCCGCACGAGCATGTTGACCGGCACGCTTTCCGGATGCGGATTGAGGCGCGAGAGTTCGTGCAGCAGGCCGATCCGGTCTTCGTCGGTTTCACCCATGCCGAGAATCCCGCCGCAGCAGACGGTGATGCCGGCTTTGCGCACGTGCGCGATGGTCTGCAGGCGGTCTTCGTAGACGCGCGTGGTGATGATGTTGCCGTAGAATTCGGGTGACGTGTCGAGATTGTGGTTGTATGCGGTGAGGCCGGCGGCCTTCAACAGCTTGGCTTGTGATTCGGTGAGCATGCCAAGCGTGCAGCAGACTTCCATATCGAGCGCGGCGACCGCGCGCACCATGTCGAGCACGCGATCGAAATTCTCGCCGTCCGAGACCCGGCTCCACGCGGCGCCCATACAAAAGCGTGTCGCGCCCTCATTTTTCGCGCACTTGGCCGCTTCCCGAACGGCAACCGGATTCATCAGCCCCTCGCGCACGACGCCGGTCTCGTAGTGTGCGCTCTGCGAACAGTAGGCGCAATCCTCGGGACAGCCCCCGGTCTTGATCGAAAGCAGCCGGCAGATTTGGATTTCGTCGGCCTTGTGGAAAGCGCGATGCGCGAGCTGCGCCTGAAAAATCAGGTCCGGTACCGGAAGATGATAGAGGTGGCGGATTTCGTCACGCGCCCAGTCATGGCGGATTTCCATCGGCAAGTGTCCTCGTTTCGGATTTCAAGGATATCAAAATCGGACGGACGAATTCGAAGAAACTGAAAGAGGCCGGGCGAGCGCGGCGCAATCTCTCTTGCTATGTCGCGCACCTGGAACGGTGACGATAGAAAATTTAAGTGCGCATTTACGTAGAAGATCTGCACAGTTCCCAGTTTCGATTTTTGAATCGCAAGCCTGCTCAGTCACCCGCGCCGCCTTTGATAGGCTGATAGCCTTCTCGTCTGTAGATTTGGTACTTCTGTTTCTTACCTTTGATCGACGATCGTAAGCGGACCTCCATCGAGGGGTACCAACTCTACCGTGATCTTATGAAATTTGCCGTCTTTCGCGCCGGTTGTCGGTGAATAGGAGAAGCTTTACCGCTGGCGGAGGAAACCGGCGACCTCGTGCAAAATTTCCGGGATTTCCACGTCGAATTGCGGGAACCACGCGAATCCGCCGGTTTCCTGCGCAAAGTAGCGGAGCTGATTTTCAGCTTGAAGATAATTCAGAATTGAGCCGCGATCGCCGTGAGTAATTGCAACAGCTTCCGCAGTCTGGTGCTCGGAAATTTTGGCGCGAAGCCCTAGCTCTGAGTTGCAGAGCATGTTTTCTTATCGGGAACAAATCTTGAACCTGGCGTTCGGTGTGGTCATCTTTTCCATTCTAGTGCAGGGCCTCACGATCAAGCCGCTCGTAAGAATCCTCAAACTCTCAGATGGTGACCCCGCAACCCCGTCTTGATTGAAAATTGAATGTAGCGCGTCTCCAGACATCTAGTAATGTAGTAATGTATTAATAAATACTGAAGCCGTAGCCTCAACTAAGCCGCCGATTCACAATGGAATACGCTGTCTCTTTCGTCTGGACCGACGACAACTGCTACACCCCTAGTATGATTCAGTAAATAACCTCGAAACGTAGCAGAATTGTAGCAGCAGGCCGGGCAAAAACTGAAAACGTCGCTATCTTGCCGCCAGCAAAGGGATTAGGTGAGTTTTCAGCAAGATAGCGAATGGCCGTTTTAATTTTTCAAGACCGCCGGTTTCAACCACTCACCCACTCCTCCATCTTTAAGTATAACCGGCAAATCGGTATTCTTGTATTACACCCAAGTGATTGGTAGACCTTGGTGATCGCGTGCAGTTGAACGCTACCCGGATTAACGACGCGAAAATTCATTATCAGCGTTTTATTTTAGCCTTCTGGTTTACTTCTCGCTACGAGCGGGAGTAACATCAATTACAACCTCGGTCTGGCAGACTGCATCCTTAGGACCAAGCAGTCGCCTGCCGATTTCCCAGTGCAGCTAGGAACGTCCACTGGGGCTAGGTGCTTCTTCCAATGGCCGAGCCCCGCATGCAATCCGACATCGCCGTGACTTCCGCTCGCGATTTGAGCGGAACAATCATCGGTAGATTTGCGATCCAGGAACTGCTTGGCAAAGGCGGCATGGGCGAAGTCTACCGTGCAAGTGATCTTCGTCTGAAGCGTCAAGTGGCTCTCAAGCGCATCGCGCCGCACCTCCGTGGTGACAAGCGTTCCCGAGAGCGACTTTGGAAAGAAGCGGAATGGGCCTCTCGCCTCAGCGATCCTCACATCGCTGCAGTTCACGACGTCATCGACGAAGAGAACGAACTTTTCATCGTCATGGAGTACGTTGAAGGGCAGACACTGCGTCGGCGCCTTGCCGAGCCGATCTCAATCATCGAATTCTTGCCCATCGCTACGGAGTGTACCCTGGCCCTGGCCGCGGCACACAATGCGGGTGTCGTTCATCACGACATCAAGCCGGAAAATATCATGTTGACTACATCGGGCCAAGTCAAGGTCTTGGACTTTGGTGTGGCTAAGAACCTTCCCAGCCAACGTGAATCGACATTGAGTACTCAAACCTGCACGGAGTTCGCGGGAACATTAAATTACATGGCGCCCGAAGCGGTTCGCGAGGAGAAGTCCGATTCTCGTGCCGACATTTTTTCTCTTGGAATAGTTTTTTACGAGGCAATTGCAGGGAGTAATCCTTTCCGCGCCAAGAGCTTTCTCGAGACCAGCGATCGGATCCTGCACCATGACCAGGTTCCATTGTGCGAATTGAATCCGAAGTTGCCTGCGGAGTTCGACCGCATCGTAGGCAAGATGTTGGCTAAGGACCCCGCACAGAGGTACTCAGCGGCAGCCGATCTGGCGGTTGACCTGCGCGCTCTGGAACGCACACTCACTGAGTCAGGAGCGCGAGTTATCAGGCAACTGCCTGTGGCAAGGCGTCGATGGGCCATGCCCTGGGGCACACTCATTCTGGCGGCAGCGTCCCTGGTCGCAATCGCGGCATATACCCCCGCTCGACAGCAGCTCAAGGTTTGGCTGGGTATTAGTCCAATACCCCGTACAAAACAGGTCGCCGTATTGCCGCTCAGCGTTGCAGATGGCGATGCGCAAACTGCAGCGTTCGGGGCCGGCCTTACTGAGACCCTTACCGCCAAGCTCACGCAACTCACCGGCGATCCCTCGTTGCAAGTTGTACCCGCCACGGAGATCCGCGGCAAGCATGTCAGCACGGTGGACGACGCGCGCAAGGAGTTCGGCGCAAATCTAGTACTCGAAGGCAGCCTGCATAAATCGGGCCAACAAGTACGCGTCAATTACATCTTGGTGGATGCTCGGACGCGCCGCCAATTGCGCGCTGAGAGCCTGACTTTTGCGGCGACGGATTCCTTTGCGGCCGAAGACGCGGTCGTGAATGGCGCAATACGGATGCTCGAACTCGAGATCCAGGGTCGCCAACGAAAGGCTCTCGAGACTCATGGGACAGAGGTAGCCGGAGCTTATGACTATTACCTACAGGGGAGAGGGTATCTTCAAAACTATGATCGTGAGGAGAATCTCGATATTGCCGTCCAAGTCTTCGAGCGCGCCCTAGCTATCGATCCGGGATACGCCTTGGCCTACGCGGGTCTCGGCGACGCTTATTGGAAGAAATACCGGAGCAACAAAGAACCCTCATGGATTGAAAAAAGCCGCGCAGCCTGCCAACAGGCCAGCCGCTTGGACAGCAAGTTGTCTTCTGCCCATGCCTGTTTAGGGACGCTATCCGCGGGAACGGGAAACTATCAGGAGGCAGCGCGAGAATTCGAACGGGCCGTTGAGACCGAGCCTACCAACGATGATGCATTTCGCGGTCTGGCCGGAGCATGCGAGCGTTTAGGCAAACCCGAAGAGGCAGAAAATACCTACCGCCGGGCGATTGAGCTACGGCCCCATTATTGGGCTGGGTACAATTGGCTGGGGGCATTTTACTATCGGCATGTGCGCTTCCGGGAAGCTGCCGAGATGTTCAATCAAGTAGTGGCCCTCGCTCCTGACAGTTTCCTTGGCTATTCCAACCTGGGTGCCACTCACGTTGAGCAGGCGCGCTATGCAGACGCAATTAAGATTCTTGAAAAGTCTATCGCGATACGCCCCTCCGACTACGGCTACACCAATCTCGGAAATGCTTACTTCTTTTTGCGGCGCTATGAAGAAGCCGACCAGGCCTACCAACAGGCGATTAAGCTTTCGGAAAAGGATTCGCTCCTCTGGTGGAATCTGGGGGACGGATACTATTGGACACCAGGAAAACGCAGCCAATCAGTGGCTGCATATCGGCAAGGTATCACCACTGCGGAGGAAGAGCTCCGTGTCAATCCGAGGAATTCATATTCGTATGGCGTCCTCGCCATCTGCCACGCGATGCTCGGGGAGAAAAAATTGGCATTGGACGCCCTGGGGAGCGGGCTCCAGCTCTCGCCGGCCGATCCGTTCCTGCTCTTTCAAGCCGCGCTGGTTTACAATCAGTTCGGTCAGTCGGATGAGGCTATCGCTTGGTTGAAGAAGGCCCAGACTGCAGGGTATTCCCAGGCGCGAATACGGGACTACCCAAACTTTGATTCATTGTGGATAAATCCGCGATCCCAGGAATTACTCCGAGGCAGATAACTTCAAGGGAGGTAACAGCATATGGCCAAAGAAGCACCAGCTCTAGAAATTCGGGAGGTTCTCGTTAAGATTGGGCTCGATACCAAAGGGAACATCGAGGCAATTCCGGAATACTTTGAAGTCAGCAAACAAAAAAACGAAGAAGTACGGTCGGTTTGTGCTCAGGATCATAAACACGAGGGGCCGGATCCCTGCTTCACTGTGGACTTCGAGAAAAACGGATCACCATTTTACGAGTCACAATTCAGCAGTGACGCTCCCATTTCTGGTCTGGCCAGACGTAATGTCTTGCCGGGGCCCAAAATATACGAGTACACAGTAAGGATAAAAGGCAAACCCGACTTGGATCCGGGCGGCGGCGTCAAAGAGTAAGCCAATCGAGTGCCACGCAACCTGTGCGGAGCTGAGTATCCGTTGAATGTGTGCCTTGTCGACGTCTGGCACCGCGAATGCCTTAATCACTGCACCACAACATTGCTCATGGCTGAATTCTTGTTCAAGCGCCCGCTGGGAAGGGTCGCTCGCCCGAGGAGGCCGTTCGACGCCTTCGGTGCGAATGGCGTGTTGCCTGAGTTTGTGATACTCAAGTCCGCGAGTGACTGAACCTATACTACTGTCCCAAATCATTATCGCTGCCGCCGCACGGACCGGATGATGTAATCGCGCGTCGCGGCCAGAACAGAATCTGAAATTCGCGAATCGGGCGCAATGCGGGCCAGTGTGACGGCGCCGACCATGGCGGAGACGATTGCCATCGACCGTTCTGCCCGCTTGCGGTACGGGACCGTGTCTAGGTGGCTGGCAATCAGCCGGGACAGTTGGAGAAATCCCTCCATGGCTGCGTGACGGGTCCTCTTGTCTCTCCTCGCGAGTTCGCTCCCCAGAGCGGCCAGAGGGCAGCCTGTTCTCGGCTGGTCGCGATGAGCGCGCGAGACATAATGATCCACAAGGAGCGGAAGTGCCTGCTTGTGGTGCTTTCTGTTGATGAGCAATTCCAGGGTGGCAACGAGCGACAAAAGAGTCTTGCTGCACGCTTCCAGGACGAGTTGATCCTTGCAAGCAAAATGACGATAGAAGCCCCCGTGAGTAAGTCCCGCAGCAGCCATCACTCGCGCGAGCGCCGCCTCGCTGATTCCATTGGCTGCGAACTCGGCGCCTGCCGCTTTGACAATTCGCTCGCGTGTCTTGGCGGTCTCCACTTTGGACTTACGCATAGTTCTTTGTCTCCGATCGTGACGTTTGCGCACGTTGCTGGTTGCGCGCCAGGGCGACTTGCCCCATATGGTAGGACACATGTCTAGCCCGGCTGAGCAGGATGTTCAACCGATTTCGAGTGGGGTTCTTCGTGAGATCCTCATCGGTCATCGCGGTATGGCGCTGCAACCATTCCCGCGGTGAGAGAGCTTCCATCTTGTGAAGCACGTTCTGGTTTACTTCAGCCCAGTATTTCTTTAGGTTTGCCGCGGTCGGCAGCTCCTTGATGACTTTGTCGGGGTTCTTGATGAACATCGCATCGAGTTCCGGGTGAAGGCGGTCACCCAGCCCCAGAATGGTCAGCATAGCGTCATTCACGGCAGTCAGATGGCCCAAGAGGTAAAGGACTCGATTCTTGCCGGGCGCGACCTCATGCTGGAATTGGTCGTCGGTCAGCGAGTTGAACGAGTCGCTGGCCTGAGCGACGACTTGACGCCACGAGGCTAGTGCCGTGTCAATCATGAGTTGATCAGTAGTCATGCAAGCTCTCCCTTTCGTCGGCCAAAACATAGCCCTTGATACTTAGATGTCGTCAAACATCTAATAATCGCTAAGGCGACGCGTTTTGTCAACGCCGCGTTTGACCGGGAAGTGCGGAAGGCTGTTTGAAGGGAGACCTACATTCATGAACGGAACTGAAATCCGACAACTAAACGCTAAAGATGCCGCTGAATATCAAGCCATCTTTTTGGGGGCATTGCAGTCGGCGCCGGCCGCCTTCGCCGCGGACTATGTTGAAGAGTCAGCGCGCAGCTCCGAGCAAATCGCGGAGCGGTTTCGACGGGAGGTCATCTTCGGAGCATTTGTGGACGGACGCCTGTGTGCAATCGCAACATTCTTGCAGCAAGCCTCCCCAAAACGGCGGCAAGTCGGAATGATATGGAACATGTACGTATCGGAGGAGCGACGAGGAACAGGGCTCGCCGACATGTTTTTCAAGTATGTCCTCGAAGCGGCCAGCCTGACGGTTGATCAAGTGGAATTATACGTCGCAGTCGACAATCCACGTGGCAGCAAGTTTTACCGGAAGTCCGGCTTCGAGTCGTACGGCGTGATGCCGCGTGCCCTCCGGGTTCAGGGCACGGATTTTGACGCGCTGATGATGGTGAAAAAGTTCCGGTAACAGGAGGTTCGATGCCAACGGCACACATCGTGACGAAGCACTACGCGGGCGACGGTGGGTTGGGTGATCGTATTTATGAGCGGTTGCGGTCGTTGGGCTTTGAGGAGCGGAATCCGTTGTCGCCCAAGGATACGGCCGCCGTGGATCAGTTCCACGTTGGCGGTTTTGCGTATAACGCATGGTTCAGCGACTGCTGAATATCCAAGCAACTGGTGGACCTTCGCTATATCCACGCCTCGCGCGATCAGACGCGATGGAAAAATGTGACGCGTCGTGTGCCAGGAAACGCCCTCGATTCCAGCCTACCTTTTAGCTGTTGCAAGAACAGCTCCTAGATCGAAGTAGAGCTGGTCGATTCTGTAGCCATAAAAGACCATGTCGCTCGTTCGATTCATTTCCCACGCCTTGAACACTTTCACACCGCGCATTGACTGGAACGGTGCGCGTCATCGCGATGGCGGCACAGAACAACTAGATCGTTTACTGCAGGGCTTCGCTAGATATCCATTCGAGTATTGTCGAGGCGTCTGAGAAGGGGATGTCGAAGCATGTTGCGAAGCAAGCTGGTCACGAACGGGACGAATTGAAGCATTTCATGGCCGGCACCGGGTTGAAATCATGCTGAACCGCAAGAAATTGAAGGACATTCTGTCGAGATGCAGACACCGTGTTTGACAAACTGGCATGAAAGTTAGGTTCTGTGTTCGTCGCGGCCTGGAAATTCAGTCACTTACACATCCTCGGCCTTTGGAACGTCTGTTGCCCATAACTGCCTGGGGATTGGATGCGTTTCGGCCCGGTCGACATAGGAAAGATCTGATGAGTGCTTGTGTCCTGAGTTAGAGATTGGGTTGATAAATCGAGGAAAGATGGGAGCTGAAACATGACACCTGTTTCCCCCAAGCCGCCGAAAAGCAGCGACATTTATTCAATGAACATGGAAGTCAGAAGACTAGATATCCATTCAAGTAGCGTCGAGTCGTCTGAGAAAGAGATGTTGAACATATCGCGAAGCAAGTTCCTCACAAATGGAACGAATTGAGGTATTTCATGGCCGGCACTGGGGGTGAAATTATTCTGGGTCACAAGCAATTGAGAGCAAGTATTTCCTATCTCGCTGTCCTGTTCTTGTTCTGCGTGCCAGCCTACACACAGCAACAAGTTGAAAAGCAGCGCGTGGCACGCGAAGAAGGAGTGAGGGACCATCGTGTCGGAGAGCCTTCCGATTTGTCCCAGGAAAACCTAAGCCGCGTGGCGGCCTCTGCGGACCAGCTGAAAGAAGTACTCGTGAGGGACGCGGGCATTCTTGTGGAACTGAAGCGCTGGGTAGCGAAGGAAGCCACCGACAACGGTCAGATCGTGGAAGATTTCACGCTGAGCGACCAGGCCATCTTTGACCGC
>WNFK01102044.1_pt3 | contig 22681 bp, 19 predicted proteins | sample 5400281 | NCBI WGS metagenome assembly WNFK01 (sample SAMN13153350, study PRJNA577476) | soil metagenome | isolation source: 20 cm soil on Douglas fir-dominated hillslope | place: USA:California | collected 2013-09-17
GGCGCCGGCCGTGACGCCGCCGGCGCGTCCGCCGATCAACCCCTTCCTGGCCAACGATCCGAACGCCAAGGCGAAGCGACTGGCGCGGGCGCTCGTATCCGACATCGTCGCCTACTTTCCGCAGAAGCGGGAGGAGGGTGCGCGCGACGGAACGCTGAAGCAGCTCTTTCGCGAGGAGATCAAGAAGAGTTACGAAGAGTACGTCGAGCAGATCGGCCGCGAGTTCGCCGAGACGACGACGCATTTCCAGGACGCGCTCAACGACGTGCTGGCCGGAGGGAAGAAGCTCTTCTAGTCTGCCCGTCGCGAGGCTATCTTTCGCCGTCACCACGACACCGTGCGAGCCGTCCGCCCCTCGAGCCGGACGGCTCGTGTCATACCTGGGAGACCCACATGGCGGAGAGCGATCGCGCCCGACTGCTGTCCTCGCACGACGATCAGCTCGCTGAGCTGAGGAGGTATCTTTGACCTCGACCACAAGCGGAAGGAGCTGACCGAGCTCGAGACGCGCATGGGCGCGAACGACTTCTGGAACAACCACGAGCTCGCGCAGTCCGTCGTCCAGCAGGTGAAGGCACGGCCGGGCTCAACGACGCCGCGGCGCTCACGGAACTCGCGCAGGAAGAGGGCGACACCGGCACGCTCGCCGCGGTGGAAAAAGACCTCGTGCCGCTTGAGGCGACGCTCAAGAAGCTCGAGTTCGCGCGCATGTTCCCCGGCGAAATGGACTCGCACAACGCGTTCCTCGACATCCAGGCCGGCGCCGGCGGCACCGAGGCCCAGGACTGGGCGCAGATGCTCATGCGGATGTACACGCGCTGGGCGGAGCGAAAGGGCTACTCGATCGAGATCGTGGACCTCAGCGAGGGCGAGGAAGCGGGGATCAAGGGCGCAGTGCTCGAGGTGAAGGGCCTCTACGCCTACGGGTACCTCAAGGCCGAGTCCGGGGTACATCGACTCGTCCGCATCTCGCCGTTCGATGCGCAGGCGCGCCGCCACACCAGCTTCGCGTCCGTGTTCATCTACCCGGTGGTCGATACGGACATCAACATCGAGATCCGGGACGAGGACCTGAAGATCGACGTCTATCGCGCGTCGGGCGCTGGCGGTCAACACGTCAACAAGACGAGCTCGGCGGTGCGAATCACGCACATCCCGAGCGGTGTGGTGACGGCGTCGCAGGCGCAGCGGTCGCAGGGAAAGAACAAGGCGACCGCGATGAAGATGCTCAAGAACCGGCTCTACCAGATCGAATTGAACAAGCAACTCGCGCAGCCAGATTCGCAGCTACGTGTTCCAGCCCTACACCATGGTCAACGACCACCGCACCGAGCTGAAGATCCCCGACGTCCAGAAGGTCATGGACGGCGGCATCGACCCGTTCATCGAGGCGTTTCTCAAGGAGTCGGGCGGGGGAAGCAACGGCGCGACCGGCAATGGGAGCGGCGCGTGACGGACGAGCTCAACTTCGTCCAGAAAGCGCGCCGGGAGAAGCTGGACGCGCTGGTAGCCGCCGGCGTGGCGCCCTTCGCCTACGGCTTCGACCGCACGCACCAGGCGGCCGAGGCGGTGGCGTCGCTGCCGGACGGGGTGGAAGAGGCGTCGCCCGTGCGGGTCGCCGGTCGGCTCGTGGCGTGGCGCGGGCACGGGAAGACAGCCTTCGCGCATCTCGCCGACGCAAGCGGGCGGATTCAGCTCTATTTCCGTCGCGATGAGCTGGGCGACGCCGTGTTCGCGCAGCTCGCCCTCTATGACATCGGCGACGTGATCGGCGTGTCCGGTCCTCTCATGCGCACGCGCACGGGCGAGGTGACGGTGCGCGTGTCCGACGTGACGATGCTGGCCAAGTCGCTGCGGCCGCTGCCGTATGGCAAGGAAGAGGTGGTGGACGGGGTGACGGTTCGGCATTCCGGTTTCTCGGATCCCGAGCAGCGATACCGGCAGCGCTATGCGGATCTCGCCGTCCATCCCGACGTGCGGGCGCTGTTCGTGGCGCGCACGCGTCTCATCTCGGCGATCCGGGCCTTTCTCGACGGCCGCGGGTTCCTGGAGGTGGAGACGCCGGTGCTGCAGCCCCTCTACGGCGGGGCCGCGGCGCGGCCATTCACGACGCACCACAATGCGCTCGACATGCCGCTCTTCCTGCGCATCGCCGACGAGCTTTATCTCAAGCGCCTCATCGTCGGCGGCTTCGATCGCGTGTACGAGATCGGCCACGACTTCCGCAACGAGGGGATCGACCGCACGCACAATCCCGAGTTCACGATGTTGGAGTTCTATCAGGGGTTGGCGGATTATGACGAGATGATGACGGTCGTGGAGGCCCTGGTCATGCACGCGGCGGATGCCGTGCGGCGGATTCCCGGGGTCGGGGAGAAGGTGCCGGTGATGCGCGGGCCCTTTCCGCGCATCGAGTGGGTACCCGCCCTCTCCCAGGCGATCGGGCAGGACGCGATGACGATCTCCAACGAGGCACTGCGCAACCTGGTACAGGCGCAGGGCGTCGATAAGGTGAATACGATGAGTCGGCCCAAGCTGCTCGACGAGCTGTTCGGCGCGCTAGTGGAGAGTCGGATCGTGGAGCCTACCTTCGTCGTGGACTATCCGGTGGAGCTGTCGCCGCTCGCCAAGCCGAAGCGTGGCAATCCGGCGCTCACCGAGCGGTTCGAGCTGTTCGCCCGTGGGCGCGAGCTGGCGAACGCCTTCAGCGAGCTGAATGATCCGATCGACCAGCGCCAGCGCTTCGAGGCGCAGGCGCGGCTCCGCGCCGCCGGAGACGAGGAGGCCACCGGAGTGGACGAGGATTACCTCCGGGCGATGGAATACGGCATGCCGCCCATGGGCGGGGTAGGAATCGGGATCGATCGTCTGTTCATGTACCTGACCGATACTGCGAACATCCGCGACGCCATACTCTTTCCAACGATGCGTCCTGAATGAGCCGACTCGAGATCGGAATCGCCTGGCGCTACCTGCGCAGCCGCCGTGGGTCGAAGCTGCTGTCGCTGATCAGCGTGATCGCCATCGGCGGCGTCGTCGTCGGCGTCAGCGCGCTCATCGTCATCATGGGCGTGATGACGGGGCTGCAGAACGACCTGCGCGAGAAGATCCTCATCGGCAGCCCGGACGTCCGGGTGCTGAACTACGGGTCGGACATGGTGCTCAAGGACTGGCGGCCAGTGCTGGAGAAGGTGCGGAAGGAGCCCGACGTCGTGGCCGCCGCCCCGTTCGTGCTCACCAAGGCGCTCATCGGAGCGGGGCACAAGTACAGCGACGCGACCTACGTGATGGGCATCGTCCCGGAGGGGGAGGGCGGCCCGGCCGTGACGACGATCCGCTCGCACGCCACGGGCGGTGACTTCCGCTTCCTGACGGGCAGCGGGCAGCACAATGGCGTCGTGGTGGGGGCGCGCCTGGCGAGTCGGTTGGGCGTCTATCCCGGGATCGACTCCGTCACACTGACGACCGTGGGAAGCGAGGTGAGCCCCGTGACCGGCACGCCCATCCCGCGCGAGATGCGTCTCGAGGTCACCGGCATCTTCGACACGGGGATGTTCGAGTACGACAACGGGTATGTGTACGTGTCCCTGCCCGTGGCGCAGGATCTGGCGGGACTGAAGGACGACGTCACCGGCCTCGAGGTGCGTACGACGAGCCGTTGGACCGCCTCCGAGGTCTCGGACGGCGTCGCGCGCACGCTCGGCTATCCGTATCGCACGGAGGACTGGCAGTCGCAGAATAGCTCGCTGTTCCAGGCGTTGAAGCTCGAGAAGCTCGGGATGACCTTCATCCTCACCCTGATCATCGTCGTCGCGGCGTTCAACATCGTGGGAACGCTGACGATGGTGGTGACGGACAAGACGAAGGAGATCGGCATCCTGCGGGCGATGGGGATGCCGGCCGCGTCGATCCGACGCATCTTCCTGGCGCAGGGGTTTCTCATCGGTCTCGTCGGGACGGTGCTTGGACTACTGATCGGCGTGGGTGCCGCGGTGGCGCTGGACCAGTTCAAGCTGATTCCGCTCGATCCTCAGGTGTACTTCATCGATCACCTTCCCGTCGCCCACCAGCCGCTCGACATCGTCGTCACGGCCGTGGCGAGCCTGCTGATTGCGGCGCTGGCGACGATCTATCCAGCCGTGCAGGCGTCGCGCCTGCTGCCGGTGGAGGCGATGCGCGAATGAGCGTGCTGGCGGTGCAGGGGCTGACGAAGATCTACGTCGGCGGCGACGGCGGAGTGATCAACGTGTTCGATGGCGTGGACCTCGAAGTCGAGCGCGGGGAGATGGTGGCGATCGTGGGAGCGAGCGGCGCGGGAAAGAGCACGCTGCTCCATCTGCTGGGGGCCCTCGACCGTCCGACCGCCGGCTGCGTGCTGATCGGGGGGCCGGCGCTGGACGGGATGGACGACGATGCGGTCTCGACCTTGCGGAATCGCACCGTGGGGTTCGTGTTCCAGTTCCATCATCTCCTGCGGGAGTTCACGGCCCTGGAGAACGTCATGATGCCCCTGCGCATCGGCGGCATGGACGAAACGTCGGCGCGCGCTCGCGCGCTCGCGCTGCTGGACCGGGTGGGGCTCGCCGGCCGCGTTCACCACCGGCCGAGCGCCCTGTCCGGGGGTGAGCAGCAGCGCACGGCCGTGGCCCGGGCGCTCGCCGTCGATCCGCAGGTGCTCCTCGCCGACGAGCCGTCGGGGAACCTCGACCACCACAACAGCGAGCGGCTGCACGACCTGTTCGCGCAGCTCGCGCACGAGCTGGAGATCGCGATGGTGGTGGTGACCCACAACCGCGCCTTCGCGGCGCGCGCCGACCGGGTGCTGCAGCTGGAGGACGGCAAGCTCACCCAGATCGATCTGCCGGAGGTCGTCGCCTGATGGTCTGCGACAACTTGCGCCAGCTGCACCTGTGCGAGCAGTGCGCCGCGGAGCGGGGGGTGGAGACGACCGTCGCCACGCCCAAGCACCCGCTGGGCGAGTTCCTCCAGGCGGTGCAGCAGCAGACGGTGCCGGCGAGCGCCGACGCCGGGAAGTGCGCCTTTTGCGGCTTGACGATGAAGGACTTCCGCGCCACGGGGCGGATGGGGTGCGCCCGCTGCTACTCGACCTTCGAGCCCAGCATGCGCGAGCTGCTGCGCCGGGTGCACGGCAGCCCGAGGCACATCGGGCGCCCGTACCGCGCGCCCAAGGACGAAGTGCTGGAGAAGGCCTCCGTGCTCGGCGAGCTGCGCGAGAAGCTGCGCCGCGCGATCGACCAGGAACAGTTCGAGGTCGCGGCCCAGCTCCGCGACCGGATCCGGGTGCTGGAATGACGCTCGATCTCTCTCTCCTGCCCGACGGGGGCGTCCGCTGGCTGGATGCGTCCGGGTCGCACTCCGACGTCGTGCTCTCCACCCGGGTGCGCCTCGCCCGGAACGTGGACGGCTTCGCCTTCACGGCGCGGGCGCGTGACGGTGAGCGGCTACGCGTGCTGGCCCAGGTGCGCGACGCCCTCCAGCAACTGCCCGACATGCCGCAGCACTTCGTCGTCCGGGTGGACGAGCTGGGGCCGGGCGAGCGGGCGATGCTGTTCGAGCGCCACCTCGTCAGCAAGGAGCTCGCGGGGCTGGAGGCGCAGCATCCGCTGCGGTCCGGGGCGGCCGTGTATCTGTCCGACGGTTTGAGCGTCATGATCAATGAAGAGGATCATCTGCGCCTCCAGTCGCTCCAGTCCGGGTTCGAGCTGCGTGCCGCGTTCGCCGCGCTCGATCGAGTTGACCGGGAGATCGGAGCGCGGGTCCCTTTCTCGTACCACCCGGAGTTCGGATTCCTCACGGCCTGTCCGACGAACGTGGGAACCGGAATGCGTGCCTCGGTACTGATTCATCTGCCGGGTCTGGTGTTGACGAAGGAGATCGGGCGGGTCCTCGCGGGCCTGCAGCAAATGGGGCTCACGTACCGTGGGCTGTATGGCGAGGGGTCGGAGGTGGTCGGGAATTTCTTTCAGATCTCGAACCAGACGACGCTCGGCCGGTCGGAGGAGGATCTGCTGGATCAGCTCATTCGCGTGGTGGGTCACGTGATCGAGCGCGAGGAAGAGGCGCGGCGTGTCCTGCTGCGCGACGCCGGGTATATTATCGAAGACAAGCTCTGGCGGGCGTATGGCACGCTGCGTTACGCGCGAAGCCTCACGTTCGACGAAGCGATGAACTATCTCAGCGGCGTACGTCTGGCCGTCGGACTGAAACTGATCCGTGGCCTCAGTGTATATACCCTCAACAAGCTCCTGATCTTTTCGCAGGCCGCGCATCTGTCGGCCGCGGAAGGACGATCGCTGACCGAGAGCGAGACGAACCTGGCGCGCGCACGCTATGTGCGCAGAGCGCTGGAGGACGAAGCAGGCGCGGTCGGCTAGCAGTACGTCCACCCCGGTCCTGAGGGACTGTATGAACGGCTACAACTTTACCGAGCGGGTGCGCAAGGTCCTCGCGATGGCGCGCGAGGAAGCCGCACGTCTCCACCACGAATACGTGGGCACGGAGCACATCCTGCTTGGCCTCATCCGCGAGGGTGAGGGGGTCGCCGCCACGGTGTTGCAGAACCTCTCCGTCGAGCTGGACGAGATCCAGCAGAAAATCGAGGAGACGGTCAAGAAGGGGAAAGCCGCGCAGACGACTGGCCCCGACCTACCCTATACCTCCCGCGCGAAGAAGGTGCTGGAGCTGGCGATGAGCGAAGCTCGCGAGCTCAGCCATTCATACGTCGGGACCGAGCACCTGCTCCTGGGACTCCTTCGGGAAGAGAAGGGGATCGCCGCGCAGGTGCTCACGGACGCGGGCGTCAATCTCGAGGCCGCCCGCGCCGAGACGCTCCGTATTCTTGGCACGGAGATGCCCCAGCAGCAGGCGCAGGCCTCGGCCGGCGCGCAGCCAACACCGGCCGCCCCCAAGGGGGAGAAGAAGTCGAAGACCCCGGCGCTCGACCATTTCTGCCGCGACCTCACCCAGCTCGCCGCCGAAGGACAGCTCGATCCGACGATCGGCCGCGCCAAGGAGATCGAGCGGGTGATGGAGGTCCTCACGCGCCGGAAAAAGAACAATCCGGTGCTCATCGGCGAGCCGGGCGTCGGCAAGACGGCCATCGTCGAGGGTCTCGCGCAGCTCATCGCCAATGGCGAGTGCCCGGAGTCGCTCCGCGACAACCGCGTGCTCTCGCTGGACATGGCGGCCGTCATCGCCGGCACGAAGTACCGAGGCCAGTTCGAGGAGCGGCTCAAGGCGGTGATGAACGAGATCGCCCAGAACAAGAACATCATCCTCTTCATCGACGAGCTGCACACGCTGGTCGGTGCGGGGGCGGCGGAAGGCGCCATCGACGCGAGCAACATGCTGAAGCCGGCGCTGGCACGCGGCGAGCTCCAGTGCGTCGGCGCGAGCACTCTCAACGAGTACCGCAAGTACATCGAGAAGGACGGCGCCCTCGAGCGCCGCTTCCAGACGGTCGTCGTCGATCCGCCCTCCATCGAGGAGACGGTCGAGATCCTGAAGGGACTACGCAAGAAGTACGAGGATCACCACAAGGTGACGATCCCGGACTCGACGCTGCTGCTCGCGGCCAAGCAGTCGGAGCGCTACATCACCGACCGGTTCCTGCCCGACAAGGCCATTGATGTGATCGACGAGGCCGGCGCGCGCGCCCGGCTCGCCGCCCAGGCGCCGCCGCCGGAAGTGGCCGCGCTCAAGGCGGATCTGGAGAAGGTGAACACGGACAAGGAAGCCGCCGTCCGGGATCAGAACTTCGAGAAGGCCGCCTCGCTCCGGGACAAGGAGCGGGAGATCCAGGGCGACATCCGGAAGAAGCAGGAGGAGTGGGAGCAGCGCCGGCAGTCCCATCGCCCGGTGCTGGGAGAGGAGGAGATCGCTTTCATCGTCTCCCGCTGGACGGGCATTCCGGTGACACGCCTCCAGGAAGCCGAAACATCGCGGCTGTTGCGGATGGAGGACGAGCTGCACCGCAACGTGATCGGGCAGGACGAGGCCATCAAGGCCATCAGCCGCTCGATCCGGCGCAGCCGCGCGGGGTTGAAGGACCCCAACCGGCCGATCGGCTCGTTCATCTTCAGCGGACCGACGGGCGTGGGCAAGACGGAGCTGGCGCGCTCGCTCGCCAAGTTCCTGTTCGCCGACGCGTCCGCCCTCATCCGAGTGGACATGAGCGAGTACATGGAGAAGTTCTCCGTGTCACGCCTCATCGGCGCGCCGCCGGGCTATGTCGGGTACGAGGACTCGGGCACGTTGACCAAGGCGATCCGGCGAAAGCCGTACTCGGTCATCCTGCTCGACGAGATCGAGAAAGCGCATCCGGACGTGTTCAACATCCTGCTCCAGGTGCTGGACGAAGGCCATTTGACGGACAACTATGGACGCCAGATAGATTTCAAGAATACCGTGGTGATCATGACGTCGAACGTCGGCGCACGGGACATCACCAAGGGGAAGGGCCTCGGCTTCACCACCGGGGACAACGTCCAGTCGTTCGAGCGGATGCAGGAGAAGGTGAAGGAAGAGCTGAAGGTCGTGTTCAACCCGGAGTTCCTCAACCGGCTCGACGACGTCATCGTCTTCCACCCGCTCAACCGCGAGCACATCACGCAGATCGTCTCGATCCTGCTCAAGGACGTGCGGAAGCGGTTGGCCGAGGACGAGCTGACGATCAAGCTCACGGATGCGGCCACCGAGCTGCTCGTGAAGAACGGGTACGACGAGGCATACGGGGCGCGTCCGCTGAAGCGCTCGATCCAGAAGTTCATCGAGGATCCGCTCTCGGAGAAGATTCTCCTGGGCGAGTTCACGAAGGGGGACGAGATCGAGGTCGATGCGGCGGCCGACGGGAGCAAGCTGGATTTCAAGGTGCTGTCGAGCGCGTCTAAGGCGTAGTTTCAACGGCAAGGAAACCTGCGGCAGGCCGGCGGGGTCCAAGGCAGGGGGACCCCGTCGGCCTTTTTCCGTGTATATTGTCGTGATGACTCGCCTATTTTGTATTGCCGTCGCCCTGCTCTGTGTGGGGGCGACGGCGCGCGCGCAGGACGCCGCCACCGCGGGGCGCTGCGCCACCCCCGACACCATCGTCTTCCGCGGCGCCACGCGCACGCCGGACGCGACACTTCGCGCCGAAGTGGCGGTGGCGCCGGGCGCGCTGAACTATCGCCTCGTCGACCGCGCCATCAAGTCGCTGTATGCGCTCGGACAGTTCGAGGACGTCCAGGCCGTGTGCGAGCTGGAGCCCGGGGGGAATCGCGCTCGACTCGTCTTCGTCCTGCGCGAGCGGCCGCTGCTGAACGCCGTGGACGTGACCGGCACGGACCGCATCTCCCGGAACGACGTGCGCGATCGCGTGGACCTGCTCATCGGCCGGCCGCTGGATCCCGCCCAGGTCGCGCGCGCCGTCCAGCGCATCGATTCGCTGTACCAGGCAGAAGGATACTACCTGGCCCGCGTTAAGCCCGAGACGACGATGGTCAATGGCCAGGTCGATCTCCTCTTCCGCGTCGACGAGGGGCGGCGTCTCGCCGTCTCCGGGGTCGCGATCCAGGGCAATCGGGGGGTGTCGGACAAGGCGGTCGTCGGGGCGATGGCGACCAAGCCCGAGGGCTTCCTCTTCACCAAGAAGGGTGAGCTCGACGCGGACAAGTTCGCATCCGACGTGAGCGAGAAGATTCCCGGCCTGTATGCGTCGAAGGGGTACATCGACGCTCAGGTGCTGAAGGACACGATCAAGGTGGACCGCGCCAAGGGCAAGGCGCTCGTGGACATCACGGTCGCGGAGGGGCCGCGCTACAAGATCGGCACCTTCGAGGTGACGGGCAGCCGGCACTTCTCCGCCGAGGACATCGCGCGGTTCTATCCGTTCGGCGATCGACCGACGACGATCACCGGCGCGGTGAAGGGGCTGATCCGCACCGGCCGGAAGAACGACGACGAGCAGTATTTCGACCAGGCGCGGTGGGACGAGGCGACGCGCAGCGTGGGCGAGGCCTACGCGAACGATGGCTACATCTACGCCAACGTTCGGCCGGTGGTGCAGCGCACCGTCGGCCCCGACGGCACGCCCGCGGTCAACCTCCGCTGGGAGGTGGACGAACGCCAGCCGGCGATCGTGAACCGCGTCGAGGTGCTCGGCAACGACATCACGTCGGAGTCGTGCATCCGGAACCAGATCTTCGTCGTGCCGGGTGACGTGTTCCGTCGCGACGCCCTCATCCGCAGCTACCAGAGCATCGGCAACCTCGGCTTTTTCGAGACCCCGTTGCCGCCACCCGATACCAAGACGGCGAACGACAACGGCGACGTCGACGTCATCTTCCGCGTGAAGGAGAAGCGGACCGGCAACGTCAACTTCGGCGCGTCGGTCGGGCAGGGCGCTGGCGTCGGCGGCTTCATCGGCTTCGACCAGCCCAACCTGTTCGGGCTCTGCAAGCGTGGCTCGCTGAACTGGCAGTTCGGGCAGTACATCAACGACTTCAGCCTCAGCTACACCGATCCGTTCATCAGGGAGTCGCAGATCTCCGGGACGGTCACGGCGTATCACTCGCAGACGAAGTACTACGTGGCCGACGTCGGCCAGCAGACGCGTGTCGGCGGCCAGCTCCAGATCGGCTTCCCCGTCATGGGCTCGCGCTTCTCGCGGCTGTTCCTGTCGTACGGCGCGGAGCGAGTGAACTACGGGGCCACGGGGCTGGTCAGCACGATCGACTGCTCCGTCGTCACCTGCTCGCGTTCGACGCTCGGGCTCAACTTCGATCACGACACGCGCGTCGGCCTTCCGTTCGCGACCGACGGTGGTAATCAGACCCTGTCGGCGCAGGTGAATGGATTCTTCGGCGGGGCGGAGTACACCCGGTACACCGGCGAGATCAAGCACTACGCCTCGCTTGCCCAGTTCGGCGGCGGCGCCCCGGGCAGCGAGCCGATGGTGCTCGTTCTCGCTGGGCGGCGTGCAGTACGGCGAGCCGCTGCGCGGCTACGAAGAGTTCTCGATCACGCCGGCAGGCTACGTGCCGACCACGTCGTCGACGACGGCCACCCTCAACTCGTTTGGCAGCGCCTTCTACACCAACACGGTGGAGCTCGGGCTGCGGTTCAACGGGCAGTTCTATGTCGACGCCTTCTACGACGCCGGTAACATCTGGGCCCGTCCTCAGGACTTCAATCCGACGCGCCTGTTCCGCGGCGCGGGGATCGGTGCCTCGGTCGTGACGCCGCTCGGGCCGCTGGGCCTCGACTGGGCGTACGGATTCGATCGTGTCGAAAACGGCGTTCCGGCGCCCAAGTGGATGTTGCATTTCAAGCTCGGACAGCTCTTCTAACCTGGAGTCTTCATGCGCGTGTTCTATCGTGCGGCGTCGGCCGCGCTCGTATTCCTCGTCCTCGCCGCGGGTGCGGCTGCGGCCCAGAGCGGGCAGAAGCTCGCCTACATTCGCTCGTCGGTGCTGCTGGAGCAGGCCCCTGGCCGTGCCGAAGCCGAGGCGCAGTTCGACAAGGAGACCGGCACCTACCGCGACCAGATCAAGCGGATAGAAGGCGCAGGCATCGCTGAGCGCCACGGTGCGCGACACGCGCGGCAAGGCGATCCAGACGAAGGAGGCCGAATACCAGCGCCGCACCCGTGAGCTGGAGCAGAAGGCGCAGCAGCGGCAGGGCGAGCTGGTGCAGCCGATTCTGGACCGCGTGAAGGCGGCGATCGAAGACCTGCGCATCGAAGGCGGCTACTCGTTCGTCTTCAATGCCGATCAGGGCTCGTCGATCGTGGCGATGGACAAGAACCTGGACATCACTGACCGCGTGCTGGCGAAGCTCCGGGGCGGCACGGCGGCCGCGCCGCGTCCGACCACCGGCGCGCCGACGGCGGCGCCGTCGGGCGTCACTCGTCCGCAGACGCCTCCGAACGACTGACGCGTGTCCGATCGATCGCCAACCCGGCGGTCCCCTGGCGGTGAGGGCCAACCGGCCCTCACCGCTTCGGCCATTGCGGCGGCCGTGAACGGCACACTGCATGGCGACCCGGACGTCGTCGTCACCGGGGTCGCGCCCCTCGACCGGGCGCGCCCGGAGCACCTCACTTTCCTGGCGAACGCGAAGTACGCTCACCTGTTCGCCGAGTGCGGCGCGGGGGTGGCGCTCGTGTCGCCTGAGCTCGCGGAGACGCCGGGCAGGACGGCGGCGCGCGTCGTCGTGGACAAGCCCCACGACGCAATGCTCTCCCTTCTCGCGTTGCTCTATCCGGAGCCCCACCACGCGCCTGGGGTGCACTCCACCGTCGTGATCGGCCGGGGAGCGCGCATCGGTGAGGAGGTCGCGATCGGCCCCTACGTCGTGATCGGTGAGGGCGCCCGGATCGGCGCGCGCAGCCGTCTCGACGCGCACGTCGTCGTCGGCGCCGGCGTCTCGGTCGGTGAGGCGTGCCACCTCTATCCGGGGGTGACGCTCTACCCCGGGAGCGAGCTGAAGGACCGCGTCCGCGTGCATGCCGGCGTTCGGCTGGGGTCGGACGGCTTCGGCTACGTGTTCCGGGGCGGCCGGCATGACAAGATCCCGCACGTGGGGCGCTGCATCGTCGAGGCGGATGTCGAGATCGGCGCGAACACGACGATCGATCGCGGGAGCATCGACGACACCGTGATCGGCGCGGGGACGAAGATCGACAACCTCGTCCAGATCGCGCACAACGTGCGAATCGGACGGCTCTGCCTCATCATGTCGCAAGTCGGCATCGCCGGTTCGGTCCGCGTGGAGGACGGTGCAATCCTGGCCGGTCAGGCGGGCATCTCGGGGCATCACACGATCGGGGCCGGCGCGCGGCTGGCGGCGCAGGCGGGAGCGTTCGGCGACATTCCGGCGGGGGAGACCTGGTCGGGCTATCCGGCGCGCCCGCATCGGGAGGCGCTGCGGGCTCAGGCCGCGCTGTTCAAGCTTCCGTCCCTGCTGCGCGCTCTCGAGCGGCTGGTGGACGACCGGACCGGCAACGTGAAGGGAAAGGAGAAGCGCTGATGCGACGGACGATCGCCCGGCCGGCGGCTGTGACGGGAGTCGGCCTGCACCTCGGCGTGGCCTGCACGCTGGAGTTCCGGCCAGCGGCTTCCGGCAGCGGGCTGGTGTTCCAGCGCCGAGACCTGGCGGGCGCAGTGTCCATTCCGGCGCGCGCCGAGCACGCGGTGTTGACGGAGCGCCGAACCCAGCTCGGGCAGGAGCCGAACGCCGTTCACACCGTGGAGCACGTTCTGGCGGCGGTGCATGCCCTGGAGCTGGACGACCTCGTGGTCTCCATGGACGGTCCGGAGCCGCCGATCATGGACGGCAGTGCGGGCGCGTTCTTCGAGGCACTGCAGGGAGCCGGGGTGCTGGAGCAGCCGGGGTGCGTGCAGGTCGGTCGACTCACCGGGCCCATCAGGCTGGTGGATGGGGAGTCCGTGTACGAGGCAGTGGCCGCCGAGCAGCTCGAGCTCGATGTCTCGATCGACTTTCCGCACCCCCTCATCGGGCGGCAGCGGTACGTGTCGGGCGTGACGACAGAGCGGTTCGCTCGTGATCTGGCGTGGGCGCGGACGTTCGGATTCGTGCGGGAGGTCGAGCCGCTGCGCGCCCGCGGGTTGATCAAGGGCGCGTCGACGCAGAATGCCGTCGTGCTCGACGACGCGGGCGTGGTGGAGAATACGCTCCGCTCACCAGATGAGTTCGTGCGGCATAAGATGATGGACTGTGTAGGCGACCTCGCGCTCGCCGGTGTGCGGCTGAAGGCCCGCATCGTGGCGCACAAACCCAGTCATCGCGGCACCGTGCTGTTCGTGCGCGCGTTGCAGGCATCGATGAAGCAGGAGACCCAGGTGCTCGGTATCGAAGAAATCATGAAGGTGCTGCCGCACCGCTACCCGTTCCTCCTCATCGACCGGGTGGTCGAGATTGAGCCGAACAAGCGGATCGTCGGGATCAAGAACGTCACGATCAACGAGCCGTTCTTCCAGGGCCACTTCCCGGGCCATCCGATCATGCCGGGCGTGCTGATCGTCGAGGCGATGGCGCAGGTGGGCGGGATGCTGCTGATGGGGACGGTGCCCGATCCCGGGAGCAAGGTCGTGTACTTCACGTCGCTCAACAACGTGAAATGGCGCCGCCCCGTGAAGCCGGGCGACCAGCTCCGGTTCGAACTGGACCTGCTGCAGGTGCGCGGCATGATGTGCAAGATGAACGGCGTCGCGAAGGTGGACGGGGAGCTGGTCTGCGAGGCCGAGCTGGGTGCGATGGTGCGCGACAAGTGAGCTCGCGCATCCACCCGACGGCGATCATCAGTCCCGACGCGCAGATTGCCGACGACGTCGAGATCGGTGCGTTCGCCATCATCGGCGAGGGCTGCACGATCGGCGCTGGCTCGGTCATCGCCCCGCGGGCGACGCTCGAGCGGAACGTCATCCTCGCGCCCAACGTGAAGGTCGGGATCGGCACCGTCCTCGGTGGCGACCCGCAGGACCTCAAGTTCAAAGGCGAGCACACGACAGTCGAGATCGGGGAAGGGACGACGATCCGCGAGTACACGACGATCAACCGTGGCACCACGCAGTCGTACAAGACGACGGTCGGCAAGCACTGCTTCATCATGTCGTACGTCCATCTGGCGCACGACTGCCACATCGGCGACGGCGTGATCCTCGTGAACAGCGTCGGGCTGGCCGGGCACGTCACGGTCGGCGACAAGGCGATCATCGCCGGCGCGAGCGCCGCGCACCAGTTCGTGAAGATCGGCCAGTACGCGTTCGTCGGCGGGTGCTCGCGCATCTCGCAGGACGTGCCGCCGTACGTGAAGGCGGTGGGCAATCCGATCAAGCTGTATGGCCTGAACAGCGTGGGCCTCCAGCGCAACAGCTTTCCGGAGGAGGTGGTGCGCGAGCTCAAACGCGCGTACCGGATCTTCTTCCGCTCCGAGCTGAACGTGTCGCAGGCCAAGGAGCGGGCGGCGGCGGAGCTCAAGCCATATCCCGAGGTGCTCGAGCTGCTCCGGTTCGTCGAGGAGAGCGGACGAGGAGTGGTGGTGTGAGCGGGCGCGTGCGCACAGGGGTCATCGGTGCCGGTGGGCTGGGGCATCACCACGTCCGCATCCTGCGCGACCTGCAGGGTCCGGACTTCGCCGGCTTCTACGAGTCGCGGCCGGAGCGCGCGGCCAAGGTGGCCGAGGAGCTCGGCGTTCGCGCGTTCAATTCGCTCGACGAGCTGCTCGACGTCGTGGACGCCGTCACGATCGTGGTGCCGACGCCGGCGCACTTCGCCGTCGCGCAGCAGGTGCTCGCCCGCGGCATCCACGCGCTGATCGAGAAGCCGATCGCCGCGTCGCTCGACGAAGCCGACGCGATGCTCGCCCTGGCCGCGAAGCACGGCGCCATGGTGCAGACGGGTCACGTGGAGCGGTTCAACCGGGCGATCCGTGCCGCGCTGCCCTACGTGGATGCGCCGCGCTTCATCCAGAGTGACCGGCTCGCGCCCTTCAACCCACGGGGTGCCGACGTCGCCGTCGTGCTGGACCTCATGATCCACGACATCGACCTCGTGCTGACGCTGGTGGGCGGCAAGGCGTCGTCGGTGCAGGCGGTGGGGGTGCCGGTGCTCACGCCCTTCGTCGACATCGCCAACGCCCGGCTCACCTTCGACTCGGGTGCCGTGGCCAACATCACGGCGAGCCGGGTCTCGCGCGACCGGATGCGAAAGCTGCGCATCTTCCAGCAGAGCGGCTACCTCTCGCTCGATCTCGGGGCGGGAAGCGGGGAGTTCTTCCGCCTACGCGGCGACGTGGACGTCGCCGAGCTGGCCACGGCGCCCCTGGCCCTGGAGCAGTTCGTCGAGCGCGTTCCGCTCGTGGCGGACGAAGGCGACGCGCTACGGCTCGAGTTCGAGAGCTTCCTCGCCGCCGTGCGCGGTGAATCGCCGATTCCCGTGACGGGGGAGGCGGGACGCGAGGCGCTCGGCGTCGCGCTCCGCATCGTCACCGACATCGAGCGCGCCCTGCCGGCGCTTGCCGGCGGCCCACGACTGCCCGCGCGTGCGTGAGATCCTGTTCGTCGCCGGCGAAGTGTCCGGTGACCTGCACGCCGCCGGAGTCGCGCGCGTCCTGAAGGAGGCGGGCGCGCCGTTCGTCCTCACGGGCGTCGGCGGCGACGCGATGCGGGACGCCGGCGTCGAGCTGGTGGAGCACACCGAGCGGCTCGCCGTGATGGGCTTCATCGAGCCGCTCAAGCACGTGCCGCACTTCTACCGCCTCCGTCGCGACCTGCAGCGCCGCATCGAGAGCGGGCGCGTTGCCTTGGTGGTGCTGATTGACTACGCCGGGTTCAACATGCGCGTGGCCGCGACGGCCGCGGCGGCCGGCGTGCCGGTGCTCTACTACATCACGCCGCAGGTCTGGGCATCCCGCGCGCGACGGCTGGAGACGTTGGCGCGCACCGTCACGCGTGCCGCCGTCATCCTCCCGTTCGAGGAGCGGCTGCTGCGCGACCACGGCATCGACGCGACGTTCGTCGGACATCCGCTGCTCGACCGCGCGGCGTCGCTCCCGGACCGTACCGCGGCTCGGCGCGCGCTCGGCATCGGCCCGGACGAACGGCTGCTCGCGCTCTTTCCCGGCAGTCGCGCCCAGGAGATCGCGCGCCATCTCGACCCGTTCGTGGCCACGGCGCGCGAGCTCCAGCGGCGCGATCCGGCCCTCCGGGTGGTCGTCAGCTCGGCGCCGCATGTCACGATTCCGGCCGAGCGCTGCCCGTTCCCGCTCGTCCACTCGGCGTCGTTCTCCGTCCTGCGCGCCGCCGACGCGGCCATGTGCAAGAGCGGAACGACCACGCTGGAAGCGGCGATCGCCCTCTGCCCGCTGGTCGTCGCCTACCGCACGAGCGCGATCGAGTACGCGTTGGCGCGCCGTCTGGTGAAGATCCCGTTCATCGGGCTGGTGAACATCGTGGCCGGTTACGAGGTGGCGCGCGAGTTCGTGCAGGATGCGCTGCGCCCCGCCGCCGTGGCGGACACACTCCAACCGCTGCTCGATCATCACAGCGTGCAGCGCAAGGTGATGGTGGAACGGCTCGCCGCCGTGCGCGACACGCTCGGACAGCCCGGCGCGGCCGCCCGCGTCGCCATGATGGCGCTGGAGATGGCGTCTCCGGTGCCGACGGTGCCGATGCGATGACCGAGTCGCGAAAGGTCCGCTGGGTCGTGCGGCTCGGGGTGTGGGTGCTCCGCGCCCTGGCGAGCACCTGGCGCATGGAGACGGTGAACGGCGAGCCGCTCGCCGCGGCGCGGCGCTCGGGGACGCGCGTCATCTTCGCGCTCTGGCACGGCGAGCTGCTGCCGCTGCTCTGGCACCAGCGCGGCGAGAATGTGGCGATCGTGATCAGCGATCATCGCGACGGCGAGATCATCGCGCGGATCGCCGAGTCGCTCGGCTACGCTACCGTGCGGGGCTCCTCGTCGAAGGGAGGGAGCCGCGCCCTCATCGGCCTGATGCGCGAGATCGACGCGGGCCGCGACGGGGCCATCACCCCTGACGGCCCGCGCGGGCCGGCGCGCGTGTTCGCGCCCGGCGCCGCGGTCGCGGCGCAGCGGACCGGGGCGCTCATCGCGCCGATTCGCGCGCAGGCCACGCGGGCGTGGCGCCTCCGGAGCTGGGACCGGTTCCTCATCCCCAAACCGTTCGCGCGCGTGCGCGTGAGCTTCGGGCCACTCACCGCGGTGGATGCTCCGTCGCCGCGCACGACGGGCGGCGTGGAGCGGATCTGGTACGGCGAGGGTTGGGCCGAACGGCTCGCGCGGGCCGCGCTGTCGCCGGCGGCATGGAGCTACGCGGTCGTATCAGCGGCGCGCAACGCACTCTACGATCGCGGCGCACTGCGCGCCCACCTCCCCGCGCTCCCCGCCCTCAGCCTCGGCAACCTGAGCGCGGGCGGCACGGGAAAGACGCCGATGGCGGCGTGGGCGGCCGCGCGACTCGCCGCCGCGGGTGCGCGTCCCGCCATCGTGCTGCGCGGCTATGGCGACGACGAGCCCCTCGTGCATGCCCGGCTCAATCCGGGCCTCGTGGTCGTCACCGACGCGGATCGCGTGCGCGGCGTCGCGCGTGCGCGCGAGCTCGGCGCCGACTGTGCAATTCTCGACGACGCCTTCCAGCACCGACGTCTGCGTCGCAGCGCGGACTGGGTGCTCGTGGCCGCGGAGCAGTGGCGCGAGGGGCTGCGCCTGCTGCCGGCCGGCCCATTGCGCGAGCCCGCCGCAGCCCTGCGCCGCGCCGACGTCCTCGTCATCACGCGCAAGAGCGCGCCGCGCGAGGTCGCCGAGGAGGTTGCCAGTCAGGTCGCCCACTTCATGCGCGACCGGACCGCGGTCGCCGTCTGCCATCTGGCGCCCTACGCGGTCGTCGACGCCATGACGACTCATCGCGAGCCGCTGAGCTGGCTCGACGGTCGCGAGCTGACGGCGGTCGCGGCCGTTGGCGCCCCTGCATCGTTCTTCTCGCAGCTCGCCGCGCAGGGGGCGACGCTGGACCCCATTCCGTTCGCCGATCACCACGCCTTCGACGCGCGCGACGTCGCGCGCATCGTGCGCTCCGGCGAGCGGCGCGCGGGCGTGATCTGTACCCTCAAGGACGCCGTCAAGCTGGCCTCCTTGTGGCCTCGCGCGGGGCCCCCCTTGTGGTATGTTTCGCAGCGTGCCGTGGTCGAGCGCGGTGGTGCCGTGCTCGACGCCTCGCTCGAGGCCCTCCTCGCGGCACGAGCCGCCGCTCCTCCAACCGCCGGTCCCACCGGCCCGAGTTCCCCAGCACATGGCCACCGATCTTCGACTGCCGACCGATAGAATCGTCATGCCGGACAAGGACCGTTTCCTGAACGAGGAGAACCCGTTCGAGGCGATGATGTCCCGTTTCGACCGCGCGGCTCAGCTGCTCGACCTCGAGCCCGGACTGTACAAGGTTCTCCGCCACCCAGAGAAGCAGATCATCGTGTCCGTGCCGGTGATGATGGACAACGGCGAGGTCGAGGTATACACCGGCTATCGCGTTCTCTACAACACCTCGCGGGGGCCCGCCAAGGGGGGCATCCGCTTCGACATGCAGGTCAATCTCGACGAAGTGCAGGCGCTCGTCGCCTGGATGACCTGGAAGTGCGCGGTGGTGAATCTGCCGTTCGGTGGCGCCAAGGGCGGTGTGATCTGCGATCCGCTGAAGATGAGCGCCGGGGAGCTCGAGCGCCTGACGCGCCGCTACACCGCCGCGATCATCCACACCCTCGGCCCCGACTCCGACGTCCCCGCGCCCGACGTCAACACCAACGAGCGCGTGATGGCGTGGATCATGGATACCTACTCCATGCACGTCCGCCACACGGTCACCGCCGTCGTCACGGGCAAGCCGGTGGAGATGGGCGGCTCGCTCGGGCGCCGCGAGGCCACCGGGCGTGGCTGCATGATCGTCACCAAGGAGGCCCTCAAGCACCTCGGCATGAAGGTGAAGGGCACGACGGTCGCGGTGCAGGGCTTCGGCAACGTGGGCTCGGTGGCCGCCGACCTCCTGGCGAAGGAAGGGTGCATCATCCGCGGGATCAGCGACCGCACCGGCGCCTACTGGAACGCGAAGGGGATCGACATCCCCGCGGCGATCACGTACGTGAAGGAGCACAAGACGCTCGAGGGCTTCAAGGGCGGCGAGCCGATCACCAACGAGGAGCTGCTCACGGGAGAGGTCGACGTCCTCCTGCCGGCGGCGCTCGAGAACGTCATCACCAGCAAGAACGCGGCGAAGATCCAGGCGAGGATCATCTGCGAGGGCGCGAACGGACCGACGACCGCCGGCGCGGACTCGATTCTCGTCGAGAAGGAGATCTTCGTCATCCCGGACATCCTCGCGAATGCGGGCGGCGTCACCGTTTCGTACTTCGAGTGGGTGCAGGACCGCGGCGGCTACTTCTGGTCCGAGGAGTCGGTCAACGACCGTCTCAACGACATCATGACCCGCAGCTTCGGCGATGTGCTGAAGCTGTCCGTGCAGCACAAGGTGGACATGCGCACCGCGGCGTACATGCTGGCGATCAGTCGCGTGGCGACGGTGCACCGGCTGCGCGGCATCTACGCATAGCGACGCGTGCGCCTCGTGGTCGCCGTCGTGGGGAAGCCACGCGACCGGCACCTCGCGGCGGCAATCGACGAGTACGAGACTCGAGCGGCGCGGTACTGGCCGCTCGACGTCGTCGAGGTACGCGAAGCGAGCGGACGCGGGGTCTCGGCGGTCGACACCCGGGCACGCGAAGGCGAGCGGCTGCTCGAGCGTCTCCCTGCCGGGGCGCTCGTGGTCGCGTGCGACGAGCGCGGGGACCGGCTCACGTCCGCGCAGTTCGCCACCCTGGTGTCCGACGCGCGCGAGCGGGCGCAGGACGTCGCCTTCGTGATCGGCGGCGCCTTCGGTCTCACCGACGAGATTCGCGCGCGCGCGTCGCGAGCCATCCAGCTCGCGCCGTGGACGCTCCCGCACGAGATGGCGCGCCTGGTCCTCGCCGAGCAGCTGTATCGTGCCGGGACCATCGTGCGGGGCGAGCCGTACCACAAATGACGCGCGCAACGCGTGCCGCCACCGGCGACGGTCATGCCTGACGACTGGTTCGAGGACTGGTTCGGCGAGGAATACCTCGCGCTCTACGAGCATCGTGACCATCACGAGGCGAACGAGGTGGCCGCGCTGATCGCCGAGCGGATGGGCGAGGTGGACGCGCCGGTACTGGACCTGGCGTGTGGGGCGGGCCGACACCAGCGCACGTTGTGCGATCGCGGCTGGTGGACGGTGGGACTCGATCTCTCCACCGCACCACTTGTCCGCGCCGATATGCGGGAGCTGCCGTTCGCCGACGCGAGCTTCGCCCTCGTCGTGAACCTCTTCACCAGCTTCGGATACTTCCGCGAGGATGCCCAGCATCTTCGCGTGCTGGCCGATGTGGCGCGAGTCGTCCGCCCGGGCGGCTGGTTCGTCCTCGATTATCTTCACGCGGAGCAGGTGCGGGACACCCTCGTGCCGCGAGACGAACGCACCGTGGGCACGGTGACAGTGGAGCAGGAGCGCGAAATCTCCGCCGATGGCCGGTTCGTGCGGAAGATGATCACCATCGGCGACCTGGGGCGAACTTTCGTGGAACGAGTGCGGTTGTTCGAGCCGGCGGACCTCGTGGCATTGTGCATCCAGGCGGGGTTCTCCGTGGACGCGGTCTTAGGCGACTATGACGGCTCGCCACTGCGTCCGGACTCCCCGCGCACGATTCTCTTCGCCCGGCGGCAATGACCGACGTCCGCATCGTCACGGAGCCGCTCGGAGGCTCCGCCCTCTCACGGCTCCTGCAGAGCGCCGATGCGCCCATCGGTTGGTTCGTGCCGCGTCCTGCGTCGGCCGAGGACTGGCGCGCCAGAGCGGAGGAACGCCGCACCGAGGGCGACTGGTCCGCCCGCTGGGATGCCCTCCTTCCCGCGATCGCGCCGAGCGGCCTGGCGGCCGAGCGCCTGGCCCGAGTGCAGCGCGAGGGAGGCGTCGTCGTCACGACGGGGCAGCAGCCGGGACTCTTCGGAGGTCCGATCTATACCTGGAGCAAGGCCATGAGCGCCCTCGCCCTGGCCGACGAGCTCCAGGCGCGCACCGGCGTTGCGACCGCCGCGCTTTTCTGGGCCGCCACCGACGACGCCGACTTCGCCGAGGCCGCGTCCACCGCGGTCGCTCGCGTGGGCGGGCTCGAGGTCCTGCGCGCGACGCTCAGTCCACCACCGGGGACGCCGATGTCCCTCGCGCCGCTGGGCGATCTGCGCGACGCGCTGCGACGCCTCATGGACGCGAGCGGGAGTGCCGCCGATCCTCGTCCCCTGGTCGCGACCTCGGAGGCGTACGGTCATCCCGACGTCAGCCATGGCGACGCGTTCGTGCGGCAGTTGCGGGCGCTGCTCGCGCCGCTCGGCGTGCCCGTCCTGGACGCGTCGCACCCGGCGGTTCGCGCCGCCAGCCGGCCGACCCTGCACGCGGCGCTCGAGCGGGCGCCGGAGATCGCGTCGGCACTCGCGGCGCGAGCGCGGGAGATCCGCGACGCCGGCTACGAGCCGCAGGTGGTGGATGTGGCAGGCCTCACCCTCGCGTTCACGCGCGAGGGGAACACCAAGCGCCGGCTCACGCTCGCCGAGACGTCGACGCCGCGCGAGTCGCTCACCCCGAACGTGCTGCTGCGGCCCATCGTCGAGCACGCGATCCTGCCGACCGTCGCGTACGTCGCCGGGCCGGGCGAGCTGGCCTACTTCGCACAGGTCACGGCCGTTGCCGATGCGCTGGGCATGGCGGCGCCGGTAGCGGTCCCGCGGTGGTCGTGCACGGTCATCGAGCCGCGCGTGCAGGTGATGCTCGACCGGCTGGGGATCACGCCGGACGAGCTGGCGGCGCCGGACGAGCTCGAGGGGCGGCTCGCCCGCGCGGCGATGAGCGAGCGCACCTCCCGCACGCTCGCCGAGCTGCGCGAGACGATCGCGCTCCTGCCCGACGCCCTCGGCGAAGAGAGCGATGCTCTCGGGATCGGGCCGGCGGTAGTCGGCGCCGCGCAGTCGCTGCAGCACCGAGTCGACCGGCTGGAACGCCGCCTCGTTGCGGCCATCAAGCGTCGAGAGT
>WNFK01009995.1_pt1 | contig 22667 bp, 19 predicted proteins | sample 5400281 | NCBI WGS metagenome assembly WNFK01 (sample SAMN13153350, study PRJNA577476) | soil metagenome | isolation source: 20 cm soil on Douglas fir-dominated hillslope | place: USA:California | collected 2013-09-17
GACCACGCACTTCGGCCTCGCCGGGCTCGGGCGCGTGACCCTGGCCCTGCTGCTGGTGGCCGCGGTCCGCGGGGTGCGGGGCGGCGCGGCCACGCGGGCTCGCTGGGCGCTCGCGGTGGGCCTGGGGCTCCTCCTGATGGCGAACGCGGCCTGGCTCGCGCACGCGGCGAGCCGTCTCCACGAGCGCGCGCCGCTCATGGTGGTGACCGTGCTGCACCAGCTCGGCGCGGTCGTGTGGGTGGGCGGCCTCATCCATCTGGTCGGCTTCGCGCTGCTTTGGCGCCGCGCGGGGGGGGCCGCCTCGGAGCCGCTGGGCGTGCGCGTGCTCGCGCGCTTCTCGGCGGTGGCCATCGTTGCGCTCGTGCTCGTTCTGGGCCCCGGGATCGTGCTCACGTGGAGCTATGTCGGCGCGTGGGGCGGCCTCGTCGGAACCGGCTACGGGGTGATGGTGCTGACCAAGGTGGCGCTGCTGGCCTGCGCGATGCTGCTGGGTGGCCTCAACTTTTTGCTCCTTCGCGGGGGCGGGTTGCTCCTCCGCGAGGGCGGGTTGCTCCTTCGCGGGGGCGGGCTGCTCCTCCGCGGGCGCGGGCTGCTCCTCCGCCGGGGCGGGGGCGATCGCGGCGCGGCCGCGGTGGCCGCGCGGGTGCCCGCCTTCATGGAGGCCGAGGTGGGCTTCGGCATCACCCTCCTGCTGGCCGCCGCCTCGCTGACCTCGCTGCCGCCCTCGGTGGACGTGGTGGCCGATCGGGCGACCCCGGCCGAGGTGGCGGCGCGCTTCCGGCCCGCGATGCCGCGGCTGACCTCGCCGCCGGTGGCCGAGCTGCTGGCTGCGGCCGCGCCCATGGAGGACACGCTGGCCCAGCGGCAGCCCGAGGAGTACGCGTGGTCCGAGTACAACCACCACGCGGCCGGCTTCTTCGTATTCCTGATGGGCGTGCTCGCGCTCGCGGACCGCGCGGGCTTCGTTCGCTGGGCGCGTCACTGGCCGCTGCTCTTCCTGGGGCTGGCCGGCTTCCTCTTCGTCCGCAACGACCCGCGGGCCTGGCCGCTGGGCCCCGCCGGCTTCTGGGAGAGCATGGTCCTGCCCGACGTGCTCCAGCATCGTCTGGTCGTGCTGCTCGTGGTGTCCCTCGGGCTCTTCGAGTGGATGGTCCGCTCGGGCCGGCTCACCCGGCCGGGCGGGCGCCTGGTCTTTCCGCTCCTGTGCGCGGCGGGCGGCGGCCTGCTGCTGACCCACTCGCACGCCATGTTCAATCTGAAATCGGAGTTCCTCACCGAGGTCTCGCACGCCCCGATGGGGCTCTTCGGGGTGATCATGGCCTGGGGCCGCTGGCTCGAGGTGCGGCTGCCCCGCGCGGATGCCTGGCTGCCCGGCTGGATCTGGGCCGGGGCCATGACGATCATCGGACTCATCCTGCTCGTGTACCGGGAGACGTGAGCATGCGAGGCTTCGCGACGCAAGAGGGGACCGCCGGCTACCGGCAGCGGCTCGGGACCCGGGCCGCCCGGGGACACTTCAAGACCTGGCAGGGGCTGCGGCTCTCCTCGGTGGGCATCGGCACCTATCTCGGCGCCGAGGACGACGCGACCGACCGGGCCTACGAGGCCGCGGTGAAGCGCGCGCTCCAGCTCGGGATCAACGTGGTGGACACCGCGGTGAACTACCGCCACCAGCGCAGCGAGCGCAGCGTGGGGGCGGCGCTGCGCGCGCTCGTGGCCGAGGGCGCGATCGCGCGAGAGGACGTGGTGGTGGCCACCAAGGGCGGCTTCATCCCGTTCGACGGGGCGGTGCCAGCCAACCCGAACGCCTACTTCACCGACACCTACGTGCGGCCCGGCGTGCTCAAGGTGGCCGACATGGTGGGAGGCTGCCACTGCATCACGCCCCGCTACCTGGGAGATCAGCTCGACCGGAGCCGCGCCAACCTGGGCGTGGAGACCATCGACGTCTACTACGTCCACAACCCGGAGATGCAGCTCGGGGCGGTCGATCGGCCCACGTTCATGACGCGCATGCGCGCCGCGTTCGAGTTCCTGGAGAGCGCGGTCGGCGACGGGCGCATCCGCTGGTACGGCACCGCGACCTGGGAGGGCTACCGCCGGCCCGCCACGGCGCCGGACTACCTGTCGCTGCCCGACCTGGTCGGGCTCGCCCGCGAGGTGGCGGGCACCCGGCACCACTTCGGCGTGATCCAGCTGCCCTACAGCCTCGCCATGACCGAGGCGCTCGCCCAGCCCAACCAGCCGATCGGCAAGGCGTCAGTCTCGGTGCTGCAGGCCGCGGAGCAGCTCGGCGTCTACGTGATGGCCTCGGCCTCGATCTTCCAGGGCAAGCTGGCCCGGAATCTCCCGCCCGCGCTCAGCCAGGTCCTGGAAGGCCTCCGGACCGACGCCCAGCGCGCGCTCCAGTTCGTGCGATCCACGCCCGGCGTGGGGACCGCGCTCTGCGGGATGACGCAGGTGGCGCACGTTGAGGAAAACGCGGCCCTGGTCGGGCTGGCCCCCGCGCCGGTCGCGAAGCTGTTCACGCGTGGCTGAGGCCCGTCGGGAGCCGAAAGACCTTGATAATCCGGGGCTCGTCGGCTAGCGTGATCGGGTGATCGAGCCATGGTGACGAACATCCATCACGTCGGGATCGCGGTACAGAGCCTCAAGCAGGCGTACCGGTTCTGGCGGGACACCCTGGGCCTACCGCTCGCGCGCGAGGCGGAGGTGGCCGAGCAGGGCGTGCGGGCCGCGCTCCTGTCCGCGGGCGAGACCGAGATCGAGCTGCTGGAGCCGCTCGGACCCGAGAGCCCGATCGGCCGCTTCCTCGCCAAGCGGGGCGAGGGGCTCCATCACGTCTGCTTCAAGACGGAGGACGTGGCCGGGGATCTCGCCGCGCTCCGCAGCAAGAGCGTGGCGCTCCTCGACACCGCTCCGCGGCGCGGGCTCGCCGGGCGCGTCGCGTTCCTGCACCCGCGCGCCTGCCACGGCGTGCTCGTGGAGCTGGCCACCCCCGAGCCGGGCGACCCGGGCGCGGAGTCGCCGGTGCGCTTCAAGCGCCTCGTGATCGGCTCGCCGGCGCCGCACGACACCGCGAAGACGTACCAGGACCTCTTCGGGCTCCCGGAAGTCGAGGTGAACGGTGGGCCGCGCACCATGCTGGGCTGGGCCGGAGGCGCTACGCTCCTGATGGTGCCGGCCACCGAGGTCGGCGGCATGGAAGGGATGGTGGCGCTCTCCATGGTCGCCCCAGACCTGCCGCCGCTGATCCAGCGGCTCGAGCGGGCGGACGCCGCGCTCCTGCTCGGGGCGGGCGAGCTGACCGTGGAGCCGAAATCCTCTCACGGGGTCCACCTGCACATCTCCCGGTATCACGTCCCCTGAGCCGCCCGCCGGACGCTCCACGGGCGCGGTGAGGCTCGAGGGCTCATGAGACTCAAGGGAAAGATCGCGCTGGTCACCGGCGGCGCCGGCGGGATCGGGCGCGCGACCGCGCTGGCCCTGGCCCGCGACGGCGCCGACGTCGCGATCGGCTACTGCACGTCGGCGGCGGAGGCCCACGAGACCGTGCGCCTGGCCGAGCAGGCGGGCGTGCGCGCGCTCGCGATCCAGGCGGACGTCACGCGGGACGGCGAGGTGCGCGCGATGGTCGATCGCGTCGCGGATGAGCTGGGCGGGCTCGACTGCCTGGTCAACAACGCGGGGTGGACCCGGCGGGTGCCGCACCGGCGGCTCGACGACCTGACCGACGAGATCTGGGAGCGCGTTCTCGCCACCAACCTGCGGGGGCCGTTCTACTGCGCGCGCGCCGCGGTGCCCCACATGGAGCGGCGGGGCGGGGGCGATCGTCAACGTCACCTCGGTGGCGGGCGCCACCGGCACCGGCTCCTCGATGGCCTACGCGGCCTCGAAGGGTGGTCTCGACACCCTCACCAAGTCACTGGCCCGGGCGCTCGCCCCGTCGCGCATCCGGGTCAACGCGGTGGCGCCGGGCCTGCTCGGCACCGGCTTCGGGGGTGGCCTCATCACGGCGGAGCTCCTCGAGCAGACCGGGCGCCTCACCCCGATCGGGCGGCCGGTCACCCCGGAGGAGGTCGCCGACGCGGTGGTGTTCCTGCTCGCGAATCCGGCCATGACCGGCTACACCACCATCGCGGACGGCGGGCTCACCGCGCTGGGCGCGGCGGATCCGCGGTGGTAGCCGCGCGGCGGGCCCGGTCGTCGTGAAGCCCCGTCCCCAGCCGTTTCGCGGCATCGGCTCCGCGCGCAAGACGCGCCGCACTCTCGAGCGCGGCGGCACCGGCCCCGCCGCCGAGCTGAACCAGACGCTCGGCAACTGGCCTCGCGTCAGGATCACCCCGATGTTCGGACGCTGGGGCTACTTCGTCGGCCCGCGCCTCTTCGCCTGCTTCCCGCTGCGCGCGAAGGACACCGATCTCTGGATCCGCCTCGGCCCCGAGGACCAGCGGCGCGCCCTCGCGGCGGGCTGCACGCCGCACCGGCGCATGAGCACGAACGGCTGGGTGGAGTGCCGCGTCGAGGGCATCCGCGACGTGGGCCGCGCGGTGCGCTGGCTGCGCCGCTCCTATGAATTGGCCCGCGGGGCGGTCGAGCGGGAGGAGCGCGGCGACCAATGACGCGACCCGGCCTCAGGCGGGCGGCGCGGGCTCGCTCTGGACGGCGGCCGCGGCGGCCTCGATGGCGTCGATGGGCACCAGCGGCACCAGCAGCCACGCGGCCGCGGTGAAGGCGGTCGAGATCAGCACCAGGGGCGTGTAGCCGAGCCAGTCGTAGAGGTTGGCCCCGGTCCACTCCGAGCTGCGCATGCCCAGGTTGTTGATCGACATCAGGAGCGCGAAGAAGGTCGCCTCCGCCCGCACGGGGCAGGCCTTCGCGGCGAGGTCGAGGAAGGCGAGCTGGGTGGTCATGCCGACCGCGCCGAAGATCACCGTGATGACGGTCGCGGAGACCACGCCCCCGTAGGCGAGGTAGGCGAGGGATCCGACGGTCCCGGCGCCGATCGACCACACGATGAGCCGCTTGAGCGGAAAGCGCCGCGCCAGGCGCGCGTAGGCCCACGCCCCCGCGATGCTGGCGGCGGCGCCGAGGGAGGCCAGCGCGCCGATCAGGGTCTGCGAGAAGTGGAGGGTGTCGGTCTGGTAGTAGAAGAAGGCGGGCCCGAAGGACGGGCTGAACGCCCAGAAGAAGATGAAGCTGGCCACCAGCCACAGATCGCGGCGGCCCGTCGCGTGCCGGAGCGCGGCCCACGTCTCGCCGAAGCCCTCGAGGTTCGGGCGGGCGGGCGGCTCCTGCACCACCAGCCAGGCCATCAGCAGCGAGATCAGGGGAAAGCACGCCACCAGGGCGAAAGCGGCCGCGAACGCGCGATGCTCGGCGAGGTAGCCGCCCGCGACGCCGACCAGGATCGACGAGGCGCTCAGCGCGGCCCACTGCACCGACTGGAACGTGCCGGTGAGCCCGAGCGGCTTGCCGTTCTCGACCATGAGCGCGTCGGTGAGCACGTCGGTGAAGCCCACCCCGAGCCAGAGCAGGGTGATCATGCAGGCGAGCGCCCAGTACGGCGCGCCCGACATGAGGCTCACCGCGATCGCGGAGACGGTGGCGAGCGCGGCCATGATCAGGAAGTAGCTGCGCCGCCGGGTGCCCGCGATCGGCACGAAGTCCGAGAGCAGTCCGTAGACCGGCTTGATGAACCACGGGATCGTGATGACCCACGTGAAGGTGGCGAGCTGCCCGGCGGTGAGGCCCCGCTCCTTGAACACGATCGACACGACCTGATCGGGCAGGTACACCATACCCTGCGCGAAATAGACGATCGCGAAGAGCAGGGCGAGGCGCCGGGCCTCGGGTGAGGAGAAGGGCCCGGGCCGTGTCTCCCCGTCGCGCATGGCCGATCATAGCGCGACGCCGCGGCGGGCGGGGCCCGATCAGAGGCCGCGAGCCGGTATGCTAATCTAGGCACTCATGCGAGCGATCGTCCCGTCCGTCTGTCCGCACGACTGCCCGTCGCAGTGCGCGCTCCAGGTGACGGTCGACTCGGGCCGCATCACCGACGTGGTCGGCGATCCCACCCACCCGTTCACCCAGGGCGTGATCTGCGGCAAGGTGCACGACTACGCGGAGCGGGTCTACGGGAAGACTAGAGTGTCCACGCCCCTGCGCAGAGTCGGGCTCAAGGGCGAGGGGCGCTTCGAGCCGATCGGCTGGGACGAGGCGCTCGACGAGATCGCGCATCGCTGGCGCCGGATCATCGCCCAGTGGGGCCCGGAGGCGCTGCTGCCGTTCTCCTACGGCGGGACGCTCGGCATCGTCCAGGTCTCGGCCGGCCACCCGCTCTTCCACGCCCTCGGGGCCTCTCGGCTCGAGCGCACGATCTGCGTCAGCACCGCCTACGCGGGCTGGCGGGCGACGCTCGGAGCGGTGACCGGGAGCGATTCCGAGCAGATGGTCGAGTCCGACCTCATCGTGCTGTGGGGCATCAACGCCTCGCACACCCACATCAACGCGATGACGCTCGTGAAGCGGGCGCGGCGCCGCGGCGCCTTCGTGGTCTGCATCGATCCCTACCGCACCGACACCGCGCGCCTGGCCGACTGGCACCTGATGCCGCGCCCGGGGACGGACGGAGCCCTCGCCCTCGGGATCATGCACGTGCTCGTCGGCGAGGGCCGGGTGGACGAGGCCTATGTCCAGCGCGCCACCCTCGGCTTCACCACGCTCGCCCAGCACGTCAAGCAGTACGACCCGGAGTGCGTGGCCCGCATCACCGGGGTGACCGCGGACGACATCGTCGCGCTCGCGCGCCGCTACGGAGCGACGCGCGCCGCGTTCATTCGGGTGGGCATCGGGCTCTCGCGCCACGACAATGGCGGCATGACGTGCCGGACCATCGCCTGCCTGCCCGCGCTGACCGGCGCCTACGCGCACCCGGCGGGCGGCGCCCTGCTCTCCTCCGGCGGCGCCTTCGGACTCCGGTCCGCGGCGGTGGAACGGCCCGACCTGATGCCCGATCCGGCTCCGCGCTCGATCAACATGATCCGGCTCGGGCGCGCGCTCACCGACCCGGACCTGCGGCCGCCGGTCAAGGCGCTCTACGTCTACAACGCCAACCCGGCCACCATCGTGCCGAACCAGGAGCTGGTGCTGCAGGGCCTCCGCCGCGAGGACCTCTTCACGGTCGTGCACGAGCAGCACCTGACCGACACCACCGACTACGCCGACCTCGTGCTGCCCGCGACGACCTCGATGGAGCACACCGACTGCTACAAGTCCTACGGCCATCTCTATCTCCAGCTCGCGCGCCCGGTGATCCCCCCGGAGGGTCTGGCCCGCTCGAACTGGACGGTGACCCGGGATCTCGCGCGCGCGATGGGGCTGCGCGATCCCCACTTCGCCAAGAGCGAGGACGACCTGATCCGCGAGGTGCTGGGCTCGGGCGACGCCTCGGTGGCCGGCATCACGCTCGAGCGCTTGGCGGACGAGCACTCGGTGCGTCTGCAGGTGGGCCGGCCGTACTTGCCGTTCGCGAACGGGGCGCCCACCCCGTCCGGCAAGGTCGAGTTCCTGTCCGAGACGATGGCCCGCGAGGGGCTGCCCGCCCTGCCCACCTACGTGCCGCTGGTGGAGGGGCCGGAGCACGCGGCCCTGCTCGAGCGCTATCCGCTCCAGTGCATCGTGCCGCCCAACCGCTTCTTTCTCAACTCGTCGTTCAGCCAGTCCGAGCGGAGCCGGCGGCGCCAGCGAGGCCCGGCGGTCCTGCTGCACCCGGCCGACGCGGCGGCGCGCGCCATCGGGAGCGGGGATGCGGTCCTGGTGCGCAGCGCGCGTGGGCAGGCGCGGTTCACCGCCGAGCTGACCGAGGACACGCGGCCGGGCGTGGTGGTGGTGGAGGGCATCTGGTGGAGCAAGCACCAGCCGGGCGGGCGCGGGGTCAACGCCCTCACCGACGACCGCACCACCGACATGGGCGGCGGGCCCGCGCTGCACTCCAACCTGGTGCAGGTCGAGCGGTTCGCCTGACCCCATGCGCCGCGAGACCCTGACGAGTCGCGAGATGGGACGCGCCGAGCGTCTCTTCTCCAGCCTGAAGGATGCGTTCGCCTACTTCGGCCTCAGGGCGCTCTGGCGGAGCCGCGCCCGCGGCGCCCGCGCAACCGCCTGAAGGAGCCACGCCAATGCCGGCCACTCCCGGAGCCCCTTCGAGCCAGCGGGTGCTGGTCGCGCCCGTGGAGGGCGCCGCCGCCCTCTTCACCCCCGAGTTCCAGGCCTACCTGCTGCGGCTACACGACGAGCTCGGCGCGCGCGTGCACGCGCTGCGGGCCAAGCGTGACGAGCGGCTGGTCCAGGCCCTCCAGCACGGGCGGCTGCCCTCGGCGCCGGCCTCGAGCGCGGCGGGCGGCGACTGGAAGGTGCCGCCGGTGCCGAAGGACCTGGCCACGCCCGGCATCGAGATCTCGGGGCCGTGCTCGATCACCAGCATGTTCATCAACGCGCTCAACCCGGGGCCGGAGGGCGAGCGGGCCGAGGGCGACCTGGACGACGACGAGGACTCGGCCGGCCACCGGCTGATCGACACGGTGCGGGCCTGTCACAACCGGCTCGCCGCGGTAAACCACGAGCTGCATTTCGAGGATCGAGAGCGCAAGCGGGAGTACCGCATCGCCCCCGGGGAGCTGCCGTTCTTCATGCACCGCGAGCGGGGCCTGCACCTCGACGAGCCGGACGTCACGGTGGACGGCAAGCCGGTCTCCGCCGCCATCCTCGGCACCGCGCTCACCCTCTTCTATCCCGGGCGCGCCCAGGCCGGGCGCGGGCAGGGGATCTACTTCTACCTGCCCAAGGTGGACGGCGCCGAGGAGTGCGCGTGGTATCGCGACCTCTTCGACCGGAGCCGCGCGCAGCTGCCGTTTCTCGAGGACGCGACGATCCGCGCCATCCCGCTCGTGGAGGCGCTGCCCGCGGTGTTCGAGATGGAGGAGATGCTCCACGCCCTCGGGCCCTACGCGGCCGGGCTGAACGCGGCGCGCTGGGATCTCAAGGCGAGCATCTTCGAGTTCGTGATGGCCGATCCGAAGGCGGTGTGGCCGGATCGCTTCGGGGTGGACATCAAGACCACCCCGTTCCTCTCCAACATCTTCCGCCGGCTGGTGGCGGTGTGCCTCAAGCGCGGCGCGGTCCCGATCGGGGGCATGGCCACCGCGCTGCCCAATCCCGATCCGGAGGTGAACCGGGTGGCCGCGGAGTCCATCCGGGCGGACAAGGTCTGGGAGGCCGAGCAGGGGTTCATCCGCGCCTGGGTGGCGCACATCTTCCACATGAAGGCGGCCGCCGAGCCCTTCAAGCGCGTGCACGGCGGCGGGACCTGGAAGCCCCGGCCCGAGATGGTGAAGCCGGAGAGCTATCCGGTGCGCATCGAGGTGCCGGCGGGGCCCATCACGGTCGAGGGCACGCGGCGCAACGCGCGGATGCTGATCGAGTACGTGGAGGGGTGGCTGCAGGGCCGCGGGGCCAAGGGCATCGACAGCCTGGCCGGCAAGCCCGGCGTGCACCCGGCCCTGATGGAGGACCTGGCCACCGGTCGCATGTCGGTGGCCCAGATCGCGCAGCGCATTCGCCACAAGGCGAAGACCACGCAGGGGCCGGAGGCGGTGCACGACGTGGCCCTCGTGAAGCGTCTCCTCCAGGAAGAGGTCGACGACATCCTCCGGTTGCTGAAGGGGCGCGACGCGGAGACCGAGGCCCGCTATCGCAAGGCGGTGAAGATCGCGCTGCAGTGGATTCGCAACTACACCCAGCTCGACTACCGCAGCCTCGGCTCCTACACCCGCGCCGACCTCGAGAAGATCGCGGCCGCCCCCGACGCCTTGTAGAGGTAGTTCCCACCCTATGACCCTCTCCCCTCAGGGGAGAGGGTAGGGTGAGGGGTGGTCCCGCAGAGGGCGATGCAGGACGAGAGTAAAGAGCCGCTATGCCGCCGATGACTTCTCCACCGCGACCACCGCCTCCATCGTCCCCTCGCGCGTCAGCTGCAGCAGCACCGGCAGCACGACGAGCGAGGCGACGAGCCCGCAGAGGGACCCCAGGGTCAGCAGCAGCCCGAGGCTGAAGATCCCCTGGTGGGAGGCGATCATCAGGCTGCCGAAGCCCACCATGGTGGTGATGCCGTTCAGCATCACGCCCATCACCGCGCTGCGGGCGATCAGCGGCCCGCTCTGGTGGGAGCGGACCTCGAGATGGCTCACGATCACGTTGAGCCCGAATTCCGCCGCGGTCCCGATGATGAGCGGCAGGCCCCAGATGTTGGCCAGGTTGAACTTGATCCCGAAGACCTGCATGAGCCCGATGGTCCACAAGAGGGCCAGCACCATCGGGACCAGGGCCAGCATGCTCTCACGCATGCGCCGGATCATCAGGACGCTGAGCCCCCCCACGAGCACGAACGCGTAGAGCGTGCCGGTGAGGTAGGCGCGCTCCATGAGCACGGTGGCCTCGTAGGTGATGATCGGCGGGCCGGTGACGTCCGGATCCACCGTGCGCATCTCCCGCACGAACTGGGCCGCCCCCGCCTTCTCCCAGATGTCGACCTTGGGGTGGATCTGGATGAGGAAGCGCCCGCTTTCGCCGATGAACTTGCGCCGGAGCTCGTCCGGCACGTCCTTGATGGTGATGCCGGTCGGGCTCAGGTTGCGCTGCAGTCCATAGAACTTGCTCACGAAGTCGCGATAGAGCTGGGCCTGCAGGTAGTTGAGCGCGGCCTCCGCGGAGTCGCGGTGGCTCCGCTCGAGCAGGCGGACCACTGCGATCGTCTTCTCCCGGATCACCCGCACCTCGGCGGGAAGCTTGGCGCCGGCTTCCGCGGCCACCACGTCGAACCGCCGCTTGATGTCGGCGAGCGCCTTCTTGAGGCGGTCGAGGTCCACCGGGCTCGACCGCCCGACCCGGATCGGGGCGACCAGCGGGGCGAAGCTCTTGATGATCGCGATCTTCTCGGCCTGGTCGTCGGGGATGACCCGGAGGACAGAATCCACGTCGGAGACCGAGGGGAGCTTCTCGAAGGCGGCCTGCTTCTGGCGCAGCTCCTCGAGCGACGAGGCGGAGGAGAGCCCGTTGAATCCGGAGCGGCCGGTGCCGGCCAGGATGCGCCGCTCCCAGGCCACCGACTCGGTGCCCTTGGCCTGGAGGTTGAGCACATTGTAGTCGAAGCCCACCCGCGGGATGGCCCAGATCGCGAGCGCGGTGGCGATCCCGGCCCCGATCAGCACGGTGTAGGGGAAGGTGACGAGCCGGTCGAGCAGCGGCACCCGGATGCGCTCGAGCTGGTGGGCGCGCGGGCGGCGCTGCCTTGGGCGCTCCGCGTGGTGGCGGTCCACGAACATGAGGACCGCGGGGAACAGGGTTATCATGCCGACCCAGGCGATCAGGATGGCCAGGCCCGCGATCAGCCCCAGCTCCTGGATGCCACGGAAGTCGGTCAGCATGAGCACGAAGAACGTCCCGGCCGCGGTCAGGGCTCCGATCAGCATGCCGGGGCCGGTGCGGGCCGCGGTCAGCTCGAGGGCCTCGCGGAGGTTGCGGCCCAGGAAGATCTCCTCCTCGTAGCGGAAGAGGTAGTAGATCCCGTAGTCGATGCCGATGCCGACCACGATCGAGATGAACATGACCGAGAACAGGGTCAGGTGGCCGACCACCAGGGTGACCACTCCCATCGACCACGCGAGCGTGATCGCGAGCACCCCTAGCATCAGCACCGGCTTGCCGACCCGCATGAAAGCCAGGGTCATGACCACCAGGGTCAGCGCGAAGGCGAGCCCGTCCGAGATGCCGCTGTCGTGGAAGGCGGTGGTCATCTCGTCGTTGGAGAGCGCGGGGGCCCCGGTCACTCCCGCCTGCACGTTCGGGAAGGCGGGCCGCAGCCGGGCGATGGCCCCGCGGATCGTCTCGATCGCGGCCTGATCCCCGGTGAAGCTACCCTTCTCGCTGGACGGGGTCTCGACCAGGATGAAAAGCAGGCTCTTGTCGTCGGAGAGGAAGTAGCCCGCGTCGGCGGGCGGGTCCTCGCCGAAGGAGAAGAGGGTGCCCCAGGGCGACCGGTAGGGAGCGGGCCGCTCGAGCCGGCTCGCCATCTGGTCGAGCAGCACGCGCAGAAAGCGCGTGTCCACCGGGAGGTCCTTGTCCTGGAGCCCGATGTCGAACAGGTTCGACACGAAGGCGGCCGCCATCTGGGTGTTGACGCCTTCCAGCAGCCGGGCCAGGCTCGGATCGCCCGCGAAGCTCTCCATGAACTCCTGGTGGTCGAAGATCTTCTCCCGGATCTCGCGCAGCTCGGGGGTCGAGATGTAGAGGAGCTGGCGCCCCTCGAACCGCTTGGGATCGATCCGGTAGGCGATGCGGTGGAACTTGACCGGCCCGCTCTCCAGCTCGTCGGTGAGGCGCGCCGCGTAGGCCCGCGCCCCCTCGAAGGACCCGGCCTCCACCACCACCACGATGTCCTCGAGCTCGCCGAACTCCTTGGCGTACTCCGCGTAGCGCACCACGAAGCCCGCGTCCTGGGGCAGGAGCGAGCGGGTGGAGGTCTTGAACGTGAGGGCCTGCATGGTGTAGACGATCGACACCGCCGCGAGCAGGAGGGAGATCGCGACGGTGAGGGCGGGACGCCGGCACGACAGCCGGACCAGCCGGCGAAGCAGGCGGCCGGTACGGGAGATCGCGACCATTGGCAGTGCGGGAAGTGGTGCGGGAGGTGAGCGGCGGGCCTAGTCCGCGCCCCCGATGAACTTTTCCAGGCGCGTCCGCGCCACCTCGTCGGACCACTGCTCGGGCGGGGACTTCATGAGATAGGCGGACGGCGCGAGCAGCGCTCCCTTGATGCCCCGGTCCATCGCGATCTTGCAGGAGCGAATCGCGTCGATGACCACCCCGGCCGAGTTGGGAGAGTCCCACACCTCGAGCTTCAGCTCCACGTTGATGGGCTGGTCGCCGAAGCTACGTCCCTCCAGGCGAATGTGGGCCCACTTGCGATCGGCGAGCCACGGCACGTAGTCGCTCGGCCCGATGTGGATGTTGTCGTCCGCCATGTCGTGGGCGAGCTGGGAGCGCACCGCGTCGGTCTTGGAGATCTTCTTGGAGGCGAGGCGCTCGCGCTCCAGCATGTTGTAGAAGTCGGTGTTGCCGCCCACGTTCAGCTGGCTGGTGCGCTCGAGCCGCACGCCCCGGTCCATGAAGAGCTTGGTGAGGATGCGGTGAATGATGGTGGCCCCCACCTGGGACTTCACGTCGTCGCCCACGATCGGCAGCCCCCGGTCCTCGAAGCGCCGGCGCCAGTAGTTCTCCCGGGCGATGAACACCGGGATGCAGTTGACGAACCCGCAGCCCGCGTCGAGGACCTGCTCCACGTACCACTTGGTGGCCATCTCGCTGCCCACGGGCAGGAAGTTCACCACCACGTCGGTGCGCGTCTCCTTCAAGATCTGGGTGATGTCGGCGGTGGTGCCCGAGGCCTTGGTGATGATCTGCGAGAGGTAGTGGCCGAGCCCGTCGTGGGTCATGCCCCGCTGCACCGGGACCTCCAGGCGCGGGACCTCTCCGAAGCGCACCGTGTTGTTGGGCTTGGCCCAGATCGCCTCGGACAGGTCGAGCCCCACCTTGTTGGCGTCGATGTCGAAGGCGGCCGAGAACTCGATGTCGCTCACGTGGTAGCCGCCGAGGCGCGGGCGCATGAGGCCCGGGATGAAGCCGTCGTCGGCGACGCCCTTGTAGTAGTGAACCCCCTGGACGAGAGCGGACGCGCAGTTACCGACGCCGATGACCGCGACGCGAACAGATCCCACAGACGCCTCCTCGCGAGTCGCCGCCGCTGATGGCGGCACAAAAGGTTTCCACGAAGTCTAGCACAGGGGCGCGGGGCCCGCCTCAAGCTGCGCGCTCCCGCTCCTCGGGAGGCAGCGGCGGGTGGGCGCGCTGGGAGACGCCCAGGGCCAGGAAGCCGAGGCCGGCCCAGGCCATCTCCCGCAGCCGGCGCACCAGCACGAAGGAGAGTCCGGCGGTCGCGGTGAGGCCGAAGGCCTCGAAGAAGGCCACGTAGCCGCCCTCGAGGGCGCCGAGCGAGGCGGGCACCATGAAGCTGGCGAACTTCACGCCTCCCGCGAAGGACTCGATGATCAGCGCGGTCCCGAGCGAGATGGGCGTCCCCAGCAAGAAGAGGACGATGTAGATCTCGAGCCCGCCGGTGGCCCACGCGACCGAGTGGACCAGGGCCGAGGCGATGAGCCGGCGGCGCCCGTGGCGATAGAGCCCGGCCAGCGCCCGGTCGAGATCGCCCAGTCCCTGCAGGTAGCGCTCGCCGCCCAGTCCCACCCGCGCGCCGATCTTACCGAGCAGCCGTCCACCCCCGCCGAGTCCCCCGCTGGCCTGCACCAGCGCGAAGCCGCCGATGGCGAGGATCTCGACGGCGAGGAGGCCAGTCATGATCGGCACCAGTCGGCTCGACGGCGGGAGCGCGGGGCGGGCGGCCAGCAGGCCCCCGACGAGAAAGATGATCTGCCCGACCACGATGGTGGTCTTGTCGGCGATGACCGATACGAGGCCGTCGAGGAGGGCGACCCGCGGCCGGAGCAGCAGGGCCTTCACCGGCTCGCCCCCCACCGCCATCGTCGGGGTGGCCAGGTTCACCGCCTCTCCGGCCAGCCGCGCGCGGAAGACCAGGGAGAGGGGCACCGGGCCGGGCAGGAGCAGGCGCCAGGCGATCGTGTCGACCAGCGCGGCCAGCGCGTAGGGGAAGGCGAGCACGAGCGGCAGCCGCCACCCGAGCGTGACGAATGACGACCAGATCGCGGCCGGCCCGATCTGCGCGACCAGGTAGCCGACCACCGCCAGCCCGGTCAGCACCAGCAGCGGCCGGAACCAGCGCGACACTAGGCGGCGCGCCCGCGATCCAGCCGCCGGATGCGCGCGAGGCAGCCGACCCAGTACGCCTGCGAGCCCACCGCCACCACCACCGCGGCCACGCTCACCAGCGACGGGGCCAGCAGGCGCAGCGTCGCCGCGCCGAGCAGCAGCAGGTAGAAGAGATCGCGGTTGGCGATGTTCCGGAGCACGCCGCCCACGGTGGGGCCGATCTCGACCTCGCGCGGCAGGTACCGGGCGAAGAGCGCGCTGAGCGTCACGCCGGCCGCGCCCAGCAGGCCCACCACCAGCATCGCGGGGCCGCCCGCGGTGAGCCCGATGCCGAGCACGAGGCCGGCGTGGATGAGGGTGTCGATCGTCCAGTCGAGGCTCGCCCCGAAGCGCGACTCCTGGAAGGTCAGGCGGGCCAGCCCGCCGTCGGCGTGGTCGACGATGCAGCCGAGCGCGTAGAGGAGGACGCCGACGAAGGCACTCCCCGGAGTGGCCGGCCAGAAGCACCAGATCGCGCCGAGCCCGAAGGCCAGGCTCACGAGGCTGACGTGGTTCGGGGTCACGTCCGTGCGGACGAGAAAGCGGGTGATCCAGCGGGCGCCTCGACGGTGAAGCCGCCGGTCCATGCCGGAGTCGGCCGGGAGGGAGAGTGAAGCCTCGAGCGCGGCCTGGGCGCGGGCCAGGTCCGCCGGGCGGCGCACGTCGACGTAGGGCCCCGGTACCGCGAGGGGCACCGCTTTCACCTCGCGCAGCCAGCGAGCCAACTCGGAGCCCACCGGACGTCCGGCGGCCAGGTCCTTCTCGAGCGCGACCGGGCAGAGCGTCGCGCTCGGAGTCGCGGGGAGCAGCGCCACCGGGGCCGTCCCCTCGGCCGATTCGGCCAGCACCGCGGGCCGCCCGAGGGGCGCAGCGAGCAGGCCCGCCAGCACGCTCGCGTGGATCAGCGACGAGGCGGGGAGCAGGAACCAGTGGGCCGGCGGATCATCCACGGGGGCGTCGGCGCCCGGGCCGAGCCACTCGAGCGCGGCGGCAAGCGCGGGCATCCGGTACAGCGCGCGATCCACCGCCTGGTCGCGCAGGCTCGCGGGCACCGCGATGCGTGAGGCGCCGGCGCGGAGGGCCGCCACCATGGCGCGCACCGCGAGGGTGCGGCCGGCGACCGGAGTCGCGGCTAGTCGGTCGCTGGCCGCGTCGGGGAGATACAGGAGCGCGCGAACCACATCAGGGCTCGAGCCGTTCGATCTTGGGGAGGACCTGCGCCTCGGCCCGGCGCAGGTCCTCCGCGAAGTCCACCTCGGTCCACGGCAGGCCGGTCACGTCCACCCAGCCCACCGGCACCCGGGCCAGCAGGCGATGGAGCGCGTCCTCGTACTCGTTGGCGCCGCCGGTCTCCTGGATGGACTCCTCCATCAGGCGGAGATACTCGGGCGCGTGGGCCGCGCTGCACTTGAAGAAGCCGACCCCTTCCCCGACCACGTCCCAGGCCTGGGGCACGAACTTCTTGCCGAGGGCGATCACGCGGTCGCCCACCGCGTAGAGCTTCACTTCCTCCCCGGTGTCCTGGAAGCCGCGGTCCAGCAGCAGCGCGCTCTCCGCGGGGGAATCGATCAGCCCGCGCAGGAAGCGATCGGGGAATAGCACGTCGGCGTCCATGACGAGGGTGCTGTCGCGGAGCAGGGTGTCCCGCGCACACAGTAGTGACAGGATCGATCCCTTCTGGTAGTCCGGGTTCACCACGTAGTTGATCCGCATCGCGCCGCGGGCGGTGCCCGCCGCCTGCCGCACCTGGTCCTCGCAGTGGCCCAGCACCAGGACCGCCTCGTCCACGGAGGCGGCCGCGAGGGCGTCGAGCATGCGATTGAGCAGGGAGCGCCCGCCCACCGGCAGCAGGCACTTGTGGGTGTGATCGGTGAGCGGCGCCAGGCGGCGCGCCACCCCAGCGGCCAGGATGACCGCCTTCACCGGCGCTCGCTGCCGAAGGAGGCGCGGAACCGGTCGCGGATCTCCTCCGGCGGGTACGGGATGCGCGGCGCGGGCTGCTCCTCGGCGGTCACCCGGGCCAGGATGAAGCTCGGGCCGCCGCCGCGAAGCGCGGTGGTCACCGCTTCACGAATCTCGTCGGCACCCGCGACCGCCACGCTCCGCTCGTAGCCCGCCGCGCGCGCGATCCGGTGCAGGCCGACCGCGCGCGAGGGCGAGGCCTGGTTACCGGTCGAGCCATAGAGCGCATTGTCGAAGACCACGTGCACCAGGTTGGCCGGCCGCTGGCGGCCCATCACCGGGCCGCCGCCGATCATCGGCAGGATGCCGAGGCTCATGAGCAGGTTGCCGTCGCCGTCGAAGACCACGGTGGAGCGGTCGGGCACCGCGAGGGCCACTCCGAGCCCGATCGCGGAGGCCATCCCCATCGACCCGATCATGTAGAAGTTCTCGGGGCGGTCCTTGACCCCGAACGACTCGCGGCAGATGTAGCCATTGGCGTGCACCACCGGCTCCGCAGTGAGGGGAGCCACCGCGGCGCGCAGCGCCTCGAAGCGCGAGATGCGCGGGGTCGGGATCGGGTCGTCCTGGCTCGTCGGCCGCGAGACCGGCGCGGCGGCGGGGGCGGACGCCACGCCGGCGTGGGAAGCAGTGTCGAGGATGCCGGGCGGCAGGAGCAGCGCCACCGGCTGGCTCAGGCGATCCGACTCCGCGCGGCCCCACGCGACGTCGTCGGCGATGGTCTCGGCCGAGAGGATGCGGTGCGGGATGCGCAGCATGTCGAGCAGGGCGGGCGAGATCTCGCCCATCAGCAGGTGCTCGGGCGCGTCCTTGCCGCGGTGGCCCCGCCAGGTCACCAGCAGCAGCGCGGGCAGCCGGTACATCAGGGAGAGCGATACCAGCGCGTTCATGCTCGTGCCGAGCCCCGAGTTCTGCATCAGCACCATCGGCCGGCGGCCCGCGAGCCACGCGCCGGCCGCGAGCCCCACCGCCACGTCCTCGCGCACCGCCGGCACGTAGGGCAGGCGCGGGTGGGTCTCGAGGGTCGCGATCAGGCCCTCGATCATCGAGCAGGGCACGCCGCTGAAGAAGTCGTAGCCCTGCGCTTCCAGCAGCCCGGCGAGGGCGGCGCCGGTCAGGCCTTGATCGCCGCCCATGCCCGCTGGTAGTCCTCGAACGTGTCGACCTCGAGCCAGCCCTTGTAGACGTCGACGCACGCGACGGTCTCGCCCCGCTCCACCAGCTCCTGGAGCAGATCGGTGAAGGCGCCGCGCTCCGGCCGGTCCGCCTCGTGGAAGGGCCCGGTGCCCGCGGCCATCCGCTGCTGGTAGGCCTCGCGCATCGCGGCGGTGCCCCGCTCGGAGAAGAGGGCGAGCCCGATGAACTCGCCGGTGGCCCGCTCGGGCGCGATGCGCTGGCCCACCGAGACCAGCCGGTCGTCGGGAGCGCCGGGCAGAGCCCGCAGCCCGGCCTCCGGGGTCCGGGCGGTGACCACCAGGTCGAGCGGCTTGGACAGCGGCAGCAGACGGTCGCGCTGGTCCACCCACGCACGGTCGACGACGATGGCGCAGTCAGTCTCCGCGCGCAAGAGCTTGTCCAGCACCGTCTGCTCGAACAGGATGTCCGAGTAGAGGAACAGGACGGGGCCACGCAGCTCGCGCTCGGCCGCGAAGAGCGAGCCGAGCTCGCCGGTCTCCTCGTACCGGTCGTGGTCGTAGTAGCGCACCCCCGGCACCGTGACCGTGTCCTTCTTGTACCCGCGTACCACCACGATGTCCTGCACCCCGCAGGCCCGCAGGGTGTCGATCTGCCGCTCCAGGATGGTGCGGCCCTTGATGTCGAGCATGCACTTGGGCCGGTCCTCGGTGAGCGGCAGCAGCGACTTGCCGGAGCCCGCCGCGATGATGATCGCGCGGGCGGGGCCGGCGGAGGTGGGGAGGTAGGCGTCCTCGATCGCCTTGAACTCGTCGACGCCCACGTGCTTGTAGATCTCCTCCAGCGGCACGATGTGGGGGTCGAGCGCGTCGAGGCGGCGCTCGCGGGCGAGGGTCGCGAGGGTCTGCTGCATGCCCTGGACCGCGCCGCGCAGCACGTGGTTCGCCCAGATCACCATCTTGACCCCGGCCTGCTCGAGCTCCTCGAAGGTGACCGACGGGTAGAGGGTTGGCACCACCACCACCGGGGTCGGCCGGTCCCAGAGACGCATGAACTCGAGGATCTCGGCCGCGGTCTTGGACTTGGAGTGCATCAGGACCATGTCCGCGCCCGCGTCGGCGTAGGCGTGCGCCCGGCGGAGCGCCTCCTTCATGCCCCAGCCCGCGATGAGGGCCTCGACCCGCGCGATCAGCACGAAGTCGGGATCGCGGCGGGTGTCGACCGCGGCGCGCACCTTGCCCGCGAACTCCTCCACCGAGAGCAGCTCGCGCTTCATGCCCGGGTAGAGGCTGCACTTCTTGGGGAAGACGTTGTCCTCCATGCAGATGCCCGCGATGCCGGCGCGCTCGTATTCCCGCACGGTGCGGACGACGTTGACCACGTTGCCGTAGCCGTTGTCGACGTCCGCGATGACCGGGGCCGCCACCGCTCGGTCGATGAAGAGGGCGGCCTCCAGGTTCTCGGTCATGGTCAGGAGGTTCACGTCCGGCACCGCCCGCTGCGCGGCGGAGACCGCGAAGCTGGAGGACCACACCACCGGGAAGCCGGCCGCCTCGATGAGCTTGGCGGAGAGGGCGTCGTGGGCGCCCACCATGGGCACGAGACCCGGCCGGCGCAGGATCGCGCGGAGGAGGCCGCTCTTGGTCATAGCTTCTTCTTCGCCCCCTTGTCCTCCGCGAGGAGCTCGTCCTGCTTGTTCTTCAGCTTGGAGACGAGCTCGTTGTAGGAGGAGGTCTGGATGATCTTGTTGAACTGGGTGCGGTAGCTGGAGACCAGGCTGACGCCCTCGATGCTCACGTCGTAGACGAGCCAGCGGTCACCCCGCTTGGTCATGCGGTAGTCGACCGGCACCTCGGTGCCGTTCTTGGTGATGATCCGGGTGGACACGGTCGCGTACTCGCCGTCGATCCGCTCCCCGGTGTACTGGATCTTCTCGCCGCCGTACGTCTCGATCTTCGAGATGTAGGAGCGCTCGAGCAGATCCGCGAAGAGGCCGACGAACTCGGTGCGCTGGGGCTCGGAGAGCGGCTGCCAGTGGCGGGCCATCGAGCGCTTGGCGATCTCGCCGAAGTCGAAGATCTCGTTGGCGATCTTCCGGACGGCAACTCGCCGATCGTTGACCTTGTCCGCGCCCTTGAGGCTCGGGTCGTCCAGGGTCTTGAGGACACGGTCCACCGCGCCCCGGAGCTGGTCGGTCGGCACTCCCGCCGTGGCGGGGACCGCGGTGATCACGGCGAGCCCCAGGGCGAGCAGCGCGGTCTTCACGTGAAACCAATTCATCGCGTCCTCCCGGTTCGAGAGTCTACACCTTGCCGAAGATGTACTTGGAGAGCAGCTCCTCGATGTCGACCGGCGGCTCGACCTCCCGGATCCGCCCGTTGGGCGGGATGATCTTGTCCGAGCCGCCCGGGCTGATGCGGACGTAGCGCTCGCCGATCAGGCCCTTGGTCTTGATGGAGGCGATCGAGTCGTCCTGCAGCTTCACCCCGGGCTGGATCACCATGACCACGTGGGCCTGGTAGTCCTGCAGCACGATGCGATCCACCCGACCCACCTCGACCCCTGCGATCTCGATGGTCGAGCCCGCCTTCAGCCCGCCCACGGTGGGGAAATCCGCGCTCACCACGTAGCCCCGATTGCCCAGGAGGTCGATGCGGCCGAGCTTCACCGACATCCATCCGAGCGCGATCAGGCCGATGAGCACGAACACGCCCACGCCCAGATCCAGTGCCGATCGCTTCATCGTGATCTCCTCCGACTACCGATGGTGCTCCGCGGGCACCGCCTCGATGTCGCCCCGGATGAACTGCTGGACGACCGGTTTCGCCGAGCCGCGCACCGCCTCGGGTGGGCCGACCTCGACGATCGTGCCGTCGTGGAGCATCGCGACCCGGTCCGCGATCTCGAAGATCTCCGGGATCTCGTGGCTCACCATGACCGCGGTGAACCGGAACTTGCGGTGCAGGTCCACGATCAGGTGGTGGATCGTGTTGACCAGGATCGGGTCGAGCCCGGTGGTCGGCTCGTCGAAGAAGACGATCTCCGGCTCGGTCACCAGGGCCCGCGCGATGGCCACCCGCTTGCGCATGCCGCCCGAGATCTCGGCCGGGTTCTTGGGTCCCATGCCCCCCAGCCCCACCTGCTCGAGCTTCTCCTCGACGCGCCCGCGGATCTCCGCGTCGGAGCGCCGGCTCTTCTCCCGGAGGGGGAAGGCGACGTTCTCGAAGACGGACATGGAGTCGAAGAGGGCGCCGCCCTGGAAGACCACCCCGTAGCGCTCCCGCACCCGGTCGAGCGCGCGGCCCCGGAGCCGGGTGATGTCGGTGCCGTCCACGAGCACCGCGCCCGCGTCCGGGCGCAGCAGTCCGAGCAGGTGCTTGAGCAGCACCGACTTGCCGCCACCGCTGCGCCCGATCACGATCATGATCTCGCCGGTGGCGATGTCGAGGTCGAGCCCCCGGAGCACCTCCTGGAGGCCGAAGCGCTTGTAGAGGCCCTGGACGCGGATCACCGCAGCACGGAACCCAGGAAGTAGTCCCAGACCAGGATCAGCACCGAGGAGAGCACCACCGCCTGGGTGGTGGCGCGCGCGACCCCCGCCGCGCCGTGGCCGCAGTTGAAGCCCTTGTAGGTGCAGACCCACGGCACGATGATCCCGAAGGACAGCGCCTTCCAGTAGCCGGTCATGAGATCGGACCAGTCCACGAAGGTCTTCATCTCGCCGAAGTAGGTGCCGGGGGAGAGCCCCAGCAGCTCGACCCCGACCAGATAGCCGCCCAGGATGCCGACCACGTCGAAGACCGAGACCAGGAGCGGGAAGGTGATGACGCCGGCCACGATGGCCGGCACCACCAGGTAGCGCATCGGGTTGAGCGCCATGACCTGCAGCGCGTCGATCTGCTCGGTGATCTTCATGATCCCGATCTCGGCGGTCAGGGCCGAGCCGGCGAGGCCGGTCACGAAGACCGCGCAGAGCACCGGGCCCAGCTCGCGGATGAGCGACAGCGCCACCGCCGGGCCCAGATAGGCCTCCGACCCGAAGCGCGAGAGGGTCAGGAAGATCTGCAGCCCGAGGACCATGCCGGTGAAGGCGCCGGTGAGCACCACGATGGTCAGCGAGCGGAAGCCGATGAAGTGGATCCGGTCGACCAGCCGGCCGAACTTGAAGGGTGGCATCACGGTGTACCCGGCGGCCTGGATGAAGAACCGGCCGAATTGCCCGAGGCCCAAGACCATCTCGACGCTCAGGCGCCCCAGCGCGGCGATGGGCCGGAGCGGCGACGGCCAAATGTCGGATCCTGGGGTCGAAAACATCGCTAGATACTAGCATAGGGGTCGGCGAATCCCGGCGCCGTTCTTGAAAAAAACGGTCAACTTCCGTAAGGTGAACGCGTGGCGATCATCGATGTCGCGCTCGCTGGCTTCACATCGGTCGCGGGCCAGCTGGTCGGGACCTTCCAGCTCCGCCCGTACGTGTTCGGCTTCCTGGCCTTCTTCCTGGTGGCGGCCCTCCGGGACCTCGGGCTCGCCCGGGCGGTCACGTTCCTGCTCTGGGGCGGCGCGGTGGCCCTGGTCGCCGAGCTGGTCTCCACGCGGGTGGGGATTCCGTTCGGCCTCTACCACTACACGGGCGA
>WNFK01222043.1_pt1 | contig 22640 bp, 20 predicted proteins | sample 5400281 | NCBI WGS metagenome assembly WNFK01 (sample SAMN13153350, study PRJNA577476) | soil metagenome | isolation source: 20 cm soil on Douglas fir-dominated hillslope | place: USA:California | collected 2013-09-17
CGGCCGATCGTCCTGAACCGGCTCAAGGGCTTCCCGGGCTGGAAGCTCTGCGACATTCTCGTGAAGGATCGCGCGCGGCAGGCGAAGGCGCTCGGCACCGCGCCGCAGAGCGTCGTGCGCGAGCTCGCCGACCGCATGTTCACGCGCGTCCCCGGCGGCTCCAAGCTGGTCGCCGACGGACCGTGCAAGGAAGTGAAGCTGCTCGGCGCCGACGCCGACATCACGAAGCTTCCGATTCCGATCCACTCCGAGGGCGACGCCGGCCGCTACCTGGGCTCGGGCGTCACCATCACGAAGGACCCCGATACCGGCGTGCGCAACGAGGCCATCATTCGCGCGCTGGTCCGAGGCCCGCGGAAGATGGGCTTCTGGATGGCCGCGCGCCACAACTGGGCCCACCTCATGAAATACCAGGAGCGCGGGCTCCCGGCGCCGATGGCGTTCGCCATCGGCCTGCATCCCGGCTACGAGATTCTCGCCAACTTCAGCGGGCGGCACGAAGGGTACGACGAGCTCGAGATGGGCGCGGGCGTCCTCGGCGAGACGCTCGAGCTCGTGAAGTGCGAGACGATCGACCTCGAGGTGCCGGCGCAGGCCGAGATCGTCATCGAGGGCATCGTGCCGCCCGGCGTGCGCGAGCCCGAGGGACCGTTCGGCGAGTTCACCGGCTACAGCAAGGGCGCGGAAGGCCCCGCGCCGGTCTTCGAGGTGACGGCGATCACCCGCCGCCGCGACGCGATCTATCGCCACATGCAGGCGACGGTCTTCACCGACCATCAGCCCCTCGTGTCGGTGCCGATGGAGGCGAGCCTCTACCGGCGGCTCAGCGAGATTCACGGCCGCACCGAGATCCACGACGTCTACATCCCGCCGTGGGTGACGATGTTCACGGTCATCGTGCAGATGACGCCGCGCTGGGACGGCCAGGCGCGCGACGTGCTCCTGGGCGTCCTGTCGAGCCCGTATCTGCACCCGAAGATCGCGATCGCCGTGGACGAGGACGTGAACATCTACGATCCGCGCGAGGTGTTCTGGGCGATCTCGACGCGCCTGAACCCCGAGCGCGACGTCATCGTGATCCCGCACGAGCGCATCCATCCGCTCGACATCTCGGCGCCCAACGTCGATCGCTCCGAGGTGACGGTGATGCGCGTGGGCGGCAAGATGGCCATCGACGCCACCAAGCCGCCGCTCTGGCGCAAGAAGGAGCGCGAGGAGTTCACGCGCGTCAAGCCGAAAGGCGCCGACGATCCCGCGCTCCAGGCGCTGCTCACGCGCCTGGCGTCGATGGCCTGAATTTCAGGCACGCCCGGTCGTGTCGTCTCGTCGGGACTCACTTGGGAGGACAGGGTTATGGCCACGCACTCGAAAACACGGAAGGCGGTCCAACGACTCCGCCGTCTCGCACGGCGCCGCCGAGTCGCCCAGCTGAAACAGGCTCGGCTCGGTGCCGGCGCCGCGGTGAAGGCGCCGAGGACGTAGGGCTCAGGAGAGGGTCAGAAGCTCCTTGGCGCTGCCGGTCATGAGCTGGCGCATCTCGACCTCGGTCATCCCGTACGCGCGCAGCATCGCCGCCAGCAGCCGGTAAGCCTCGACCGTCTGCGGCAGGAGCGGGATCCCCGCGTCGCTCGACAGCATGAAGTGCTCGGGCCCGACGGCGCGGATCGCCGCGACCATGTCCTGCGTGTCCACTCCCAGCAGCGGCGAGAGCTCGTCCCAGGTGAGCGCGAAGCGCACGCCGGCGCCCGCCCACCGCTTCATCTTCGGCACGTCGAGCTCGAACACCTCGCTGAACGGATGGTCGATGAACGCCCGCGTGTAGCCGATGGCGCCGGTCTCCTCGGCCAGCGCGTCCATCTCCTGCGGCGAGAGATGGCCGAACGACAGCGCCACGCCGTGGTCGGCGCAGAGCCGCACGGTGTCGCGGATGGCCGGCAAGAGCCGTCCGTGGTCGTCGAGCACGTACATCCCGGTCTTGAGCGCCTGCTCCCAGGCGACGGGCGCCACCGGGTCGTCGTACCGCCGCGCCTTGTCGAACCAGACGCCGCGGCCGCCGAGACGGTAGATGCTCCAGGCCGAGGTGACCGGCGGCATCCACATGCCGAGAATGCCGCCTTCTACCGCCGCCTTGATCTCCGTGAAGTCGACGGGCTTCAGCGGAATCCCGACCACCCAGGCGGACAGACACTTCACCGGCCTCAGGTTCTCCCGCTCGGCCCAGCGGTCGACGTCTTCCTGGACCTGTCGGGCGACTTCCCAGGGACGGCCGGGCGAGATGCTCTTGAACAGGATCGCCTTCATGCCCGCGCGGCTCGCCTCCTGCGCGGCGTGCAGCGGCTCCTCTTCGTCGTGGCCGCGCGCGTGGGCGTGGACGTCGATCGCGTCCGTGAGGTCGTACATGGCCGCCTTGTTGGCGCCCATGCTGTAACGCGCTTGATATGATCTGACGACTCGTCGGCTTACCATAGAGCCCTCGCTCGCGACGTGGTCGATGTGTGCGGCGATTATGGCATACACTGAGGCCCGGAGGAGACGGCGGTGACGTCCTTGTCAACGATGCTGCGGGCTCTGGTCATCCTCGGGCTGGCAACCGGTCTGACGACGCCCGGCGACGCCGCCGGCGGAGCGATCAAGGGCACCGTCACGCTGAAGGGAGCGTCCCCGGAGCTGAAGAAGCTCGCCGTGACGATCGACCAGTACGTCTGCGGCAAGGAGAAGAACCCGGAGGACCTCGTCCTCTCGCCGCAAGGGGGAGTCCGGAGCGCGGTCGTCTGGCTCGACAAGCCGCCGGCGGGGGCGCCCGCCGCGGCGCTGCCGTCCGCGACGACGATGGACCAGAAGGAGTGTGTGTTCGCGCCCCGCGTCGTCGTCGTGCCGGCGGGCGGGCGGATCGACTTCCTGAACAGCGACCGGCTTCTGCACAACCTGCACAGCACGCCGAGCGCCAACCCGCCCTTCAACCGGACGCAGCCGAAGGGCCGCACGATCACCATCACGTTCGAGAAGCCCGAGATCATTCGTGGGCGCGGGAGACTTCGAGCTGCGGGGCCTCCCGCCCGGGCGCTATACGCTGAAGGCCTGGCAGGAGCGGCTCGGCACGATCTCGAAGGAAGTCGCCGTGGGCGACCAGGACCCGACCCCCGTCACCCTGGAGATGCCCGCCCGCTAGCCGCGGGGTGGAGACCATGAGCCGAGCGCCGGCTTCCGAGCGAACGCCGCCGCCCGTCATGGCGCTGCTCAATTCCCCGCTGGGCGCCCCGGTGCGGGCGGTCGCGAAGATCCGCGCGTCGGTCCACGTCAAGCTCCTCGCCGGCTTCCTGCTCATCACGCTTCTCTTCATCGCGATGACGGCGGTCAGCCTCCGGACCTTCGCCGAGACCGCGCGCGAGACCAATCTGCTCGACCAGGCCCACGAGCGCGTCGGCTGGTCACGGCAGATCGAGCACGCGCTCGCGATGCAGATGCACTTCACCTCGATGACGCTCCTGTCCCAGGGCTCGGACCCCGTGAGCCTGATCTTGCGCGAGAACAACCGGTTCAACGACACCCTCGCCCGGCTGGAGACCGCGGCGCCGGCCGAGGAGCGGGCGCTCATCCAGGCGATTCGCGGGGCGCAGGACGACGCGATGGCGACGGTCGCCGACATCGCCAACGCCGTTCGGGACAAGAGGCTGGCCGAAGCCATGACGGTGCTCAGAACCCGGCAGGAGCCGGTCTACCAGAAGATCGAGACCCTGGTGGGCTCGCTCGTCGCCGCCGAGGAGACCCGGATGGCGAAGTTCCGGGCCAGCCTCGCCGCGACCCACCGCCAGTCGATGCGCCTGATGGCCGGCTTCGCCGTCGCCTCGGTCGTGCTCGCGCTGGTCGGCGGATTCGTCATCTCGTGGTCGTTCATCCTGCCGGTGCGCGCGGCCCACGGCTTCCTGAGCGACGTGGCGGCCGGCCGGTTCGGCGGCACCCTGGTCGTGCCGAACCGCGACGAGTTCGGCGCGCTCGCCGAGCACATGACCTGGATGAGCCGCGAGCTGCGCCGGCTCGACGACGAGCAGCGGGTGGCCGCCGCCACGCTCCGGGGCCTGAACGACCGCCTGGCGCTGGCCAGCCGCGCCAAGTCTGAATTCCTGGCGAACATGAGCCACGAGCTGCGCACGCCGCTCAACGCGATCCTCGGGTTCACGGAGATCATCCTCGACGAGCTGTACGGCGAGGTGCCGGCCAACCTGCGCGAGCCGCTCGTCGACATCCAGACCAACGGTCGTCATCTACTCCGGCTCATCAACGACGTGCTCGACCTGTCCAAGATCGAGGCCGGCCGCCTCGAGCTCGGCGTGGGCGAGTACTCGGTGCAGGAGATCGTGGAGGTCGTCCACGCGTCGCTGAGATCCCTGGCCATCGAGAAGGGGCTGGCGTTCAGCGTGCGGGTGGCCCCCGGGATCCCGACGGCCTGGGGCGACGGCCGGCGGCTGACCCAGTGCCTGCTGAACCTCGCCGGCAACGCGCTCAAGTTCACGCGCCACGGGCGGGTCGACATCGACGTGAGCCTGGCCGACGATTGGCTCACGTTCCGGGTGGCCGACACCGGAATCGGCATCCCCAAGGACGAGGTCGAGAACATCTTTGCCGAGTTCCGCCAGGTCGACACGACGATCACCCGGGAGTACGGTGGCACGGGGCTCGGACTCAGCATCACGAAACGACTCGTCGAGCTGCACGGCGGACGCATCGGCGTCGAGAGCGAGCTCGGCCGTGGCTCGACGTTCTTCTTCACGGTGCCGCTGCACGCGGACGGAGGACCCGCATGAAGGACCGGACGGTGCTCCACATCGAGGACAACGAATACAATCGGAAGATCGTGAGGCAGCTGCTGAGCCGGACGCCCTACCGGCTGCTGGAGGCCGCCGACGGTGAGGAGGGGCTCGCGGTGGCGAAGCGCGAGCTGCCCGATCTCATCCTCATGGACGTCCAGCTGCCCAAGCTGTCGGGCCTCGACGCGACCCGTCTGCTCCGGGCCGATCCGCGCACGGCCAACATTCCGCTCGTGGTGGTGACGTCCTTCGCCCTGAGCGGGGACGACCGCAAGGCGATGGACGCGGGCGCCTCGGCGTACCTGGCCAAGCCGTACAGTCCGCGCGACCTGATGGCGCTGATCCACCGGTTTCTCCCCGAGAACTGACCGTGCGGTGGTCGAGAGGAGAGGTTGCATGAGCTACGCAAAGACGTCGGCCGTCCTCGCCGTGGTCGCCCTCGCCCTCGTCCTCATCCCCGGCACCGCCCGGGTGGGCGCCCAGGGTCAGGCCGAGCAGTTCACGCCGGAGTTCCGGGAGGTCCGCCGCTCGTACGACGAGAAGCACACGCCGAAGATCGAGGCGCCGGACCAGGTGAAGCGCGGACAGTGGTTCGAGGTCACCGTCACGATCGGCGCCGGGGGCGTCCATCCGTCGCTCGCCGAGCACTTCGTCCGCTACATCGCGCTCTACAAGGACAGCGCTGAGATCGCCCGCGTCTACCTGCACCCCGTGTTCTCCTATCCCAAGGCGGTCTTCACCATCGCCCTCGACGAGGGCGGGACGCTGCGGGCAATCGCCGAGCCCACGCATTCGGCGGGCTGGGAGAGCTCGAAGAAGATCACCGTCACGCGCTAGGAGTCAGGGTGAGGAATCCGGCGCGGGTCCTGATCGCCGACGACAATCCGGCCAACGTTCGCATCCTGAGCATGCGCCTCGCCGCCGACGGCTACGACATCGTCACCGCCCGCGACGGCGAGGAAGCCCTCGCGGTCGCCCGTGAGTCGCAGCCCGATCTGATCCTGCTCGACGTCATGATGCCGAAGCTCGACGGCATCACGGTCTGCCGCCGGCTGAAAGAGGCGCAGGAGACCTCGTTCACGCCGATCATCCTGGTGACCGCGATGACGGAACCGAAGGACATCGTCGCCGGGCTCGAGGCGGGGGCCGACGAGTACCTCACCAAGCCGGTGGACCACGCCGCGCTCTCGGCCCGGGTCCGCTCGATGCTGCGCATCAAGGCGCTCCACGACACGGTCACCGCGCAGGCCGACGAGATCGCCCGCTGGAACGCGACGCTCGAGCGCCGGGTGGCCGAGCAGGTGGGACAGCTCGAGCAGATGAGCCGGCTCAAGCGATTCTTCTCCCCGCCCCTCGCCGACGCGATCCTGGCCGGCGGCGCCGCCGACCCGCTCCGGCCACACCGGCGGGAGATCAGCGTGGTCTTTCTCGATCTGCGCGGCTTCACGGCGTTCGCGGAGATCTCCGAGCCTGAAGAGGTCTCGGAGGTCCTCGGGACGTACCACAACGAGGTCGGGCGGATCATCCAGGCGCACGAGGGCACGCTCGAGCGATTCACCGGCGACGGCATGATGATCTTCTTCAACGACCCGGTGCCGGTCCAGAATCCGGAGGAGCGCGCGGTCCGGATGGCCGAGGCCATGCGCGCCCGCGTCCGCGGGCTCGCCGCCGAGTGGCGCCGGCGGGGCTACGACCTGGATCTCAGCATGGGCATCGCGAAGGGCTACGCGACGATTGGCGCCATCGGCTTCGAGGGACGGCAGGACTACGCGGCGATCGGCAGCGTCACCAACCTCGCCTTCCGCCTGTGCACCGAGGCCGCGGGCGATCAGATCCTCATCAGCCTGGGCATCCACGCCGCGGTGGCCGACCTCGTGAACGTCAAGGAGGTTGGTCCGCTCCAGCTCAAGGGGTTCCGCCGCCCGGTCCCCGCCTACGAAATCGTCGATCTGAAGCAGCCCTCCGCCTGAGCGTACGCGGCGCCGGCTGGGCCGCGGTGAGCCGCGCGGCTCGGAAGTCTCAGATCACTCCGCCGCGCCGCAGGCGCTCGATCTCGTCCGTTCCGTAGCCGGCCTCGCGCAGCACCTCGTCGGTGTGCTCGCCGAGTGTTGGCGGCTCGCGGTCGAGCCCGGGGCTCCCGTGCGCGAGGCGGAAGCCGGCGCCGACGAGCCGCATCGGCCCGTAGCGGGAGTCGATCGTCTGGAGCACGTCGCGATGCTCGAGCTGCGGATGGTGGACGATCTCGTCGAGCCGCCAGATGGAGCCGCACGGCACATCGGCGGCGGTCAGCCGCGCCTCCCAGCCCTTCGGCGTGTCGGTCGCCAGCGCGGTCTCGATGATCTCGCGCAGCGCCGGCTCGTTCGCCGTACGCGCCGGCCAGTCCTTGAAGCGCGGATCGGCGAGCGCGTCGGCGCGCCCGAGCGTCCGCATGAGGCTCGCGAACTGCTTCTCGGTGAGCGCCGCCAGGACGATGTAGCCGTCGCGCGCGCGGAACCGGCTCGCCGTCGGCTTGCGGCTCACCGAGCCGTTGCCGAGCTGCCGGGGCGGGATGCCCGCGACGGTGTACTCGGAGACCGGCCCCGGCAGGAAGGCGAGCGAGGCGTCCAGCATGGCAACGTCGACGAGCTGCCCGCGGCCGGTGTGCGTGCGCTGGAAGAGCGCGCTCGCCACCGCCAGCGCCGCCGTGAGGCCGCCGATCGTGTCGCAGATCGCGAACCCCGCGCGGGTCGGCCCGTGGGCCGGCTCGCCGGTGATCGACATGATCCCCGACATCGCCTGCAGCTTGCCGTCGAAGGCCGCCGTCGTCCGCTCCGGGCCGGTCCGGCCGAAGCCCGAGACCGCGCAATAGATGAGCCGAGGATTCACGGCCGAGAGCGCCTCGTAGCCGAGACCGAGGCGGTCCATGACACCGCCGCGGAAGTTTTCCCACACCACGTCGGCGCCGACCACCAGCCGCTTGACGATTTCCACCGCTTCGGGACGTCGCAGGTCGAGGGTGATGCTGCGCTTGTTGCCGTTCACGGCCAGGAAGGACGGCGCCATCTTCCGCTCCGCCCACACCGGGTCGGCGAGCTGTCCGCGCGTATCGTCGCCTTCGTGCGACTCGATCTTCACGACGTCGGCGCCGAGCAGCGCCAGCTGGTAGGTCCCGTACGGCCCCGCGAGATAGCGAGTGAAGTCGAGAATGCGGACGCCCGCGAACGGCCTGCTCACGACGCCTCGCGCTTGGTCTTCGCGACGGCCTTCACCACGTCGAATTCCTTGCGGCGCTCGGCGACCTTCTCGGGGGTCAGCTTCGCCAGATCGAGGTAGTCGAGCTTCCAGGACGCGTCGGCGCTCCACCGCAGGGGCGACTGCATGGTGGTCCGGGCCGCCGGCGCCCGCTCGAGAAGTTGTAACCCGAGCTCGAGCGTCTCGGCCTGCGAGGCGACATCGAACGGGCGTCCGGCCGAGTTGCCGAGCGGGAAGTCGCTGAACAGGAAGCGCGGCACGCCGCAGTGCTCCACGATGTCCTTGGCGCAGCCCATGATCACGGTCGAGATCCCGTTGTCCTCGAGGTGCCGCGCCGCCAGACTCACGGTCTGGTGACACACGGGTCAGCTGGGCACGAGCACCGCGGCATCGACGCCGTCCTCGCGGCACCGGCGCAGGAGCTCGGGGTTGTCGATCTCGATCGTGACCCGCTGGCTGCGGTTCGTGGGCGCCCCGTGCAGACGCGGGCCGAGCGCCCCGATTCGCCCCGCCGCCACCGCTTCCTTCAGGCGCGCCAGCGGCAGGTACGTGCTGATGTCCTCCGCCGAGGTGTGCAGGCGGTCATAGCCGACGTGCGAGATCCTGAGGTCGGGCATGCTCTCGGCGGGGACCGAGTAGACCTTGTAGAACTTGGCGGCGGCGTTATAGGGCGCGCCCGGGCCCTGATCGCCGACCTCCGGCTGGAACGGCGCCGCGGTCGTGATGAGCGCCACGCGTGCCCGGGCCAGCGGCGTCCGCAGCGGGGTGAACGGCACGTCGACGAAGTGGGCCCAGCGGTAGGGGCTGAAGCCGAGCGCCTGATAGTAGTCGCGCGTGCGCTGCATGTACGGAATCGGGACGTCGTGCTCCGCGGCGAACACGGTCTTCGTTTCCGGGGCGGTCGTGGCCATCGCGAATCCCTCCGTCGGCTCCCCAGTCTAGCCCGCGGCGCTCACGACGTCCACGCGGCTGTGCTAACCTTCGACGTGACCGTGAAGGCGACGTGGGGGTCGGCGTACGTCCGCGGGGCGCTGTCTCGACGATTCATCCTCGGCGTGATCGGGCCGATGACGAACTTCGGCTTCGCCGCGGGTGCGCTGCTGGCCATCGCCCACATGCCGACCATCTACGACGTCCGTCACACCTGGGTCTCGTCGCTGGCGTCGGCGCGCTACAACCCGGCCGGGTACGCGTATCTTGGCATCGTGTTCATCGCCGTCCCGCTGCTGCTCGTCCCGCTTCCCGGCTACCTGTCCGGCCGGTTCCGGGCGTCCGCGATGACGCGCGTGGGGTCGGTCACGCTCTGGGTCGGCATCATCGGCTTGTTCCTCCTCGGCGTCGAGACGACGATCTTTCCCAATCCCGCCCGGACTCGCTTCTCTCACCAGCTCTTCACGACCGTCGCGTTCATCGGGATCACGCCAGGATTCCTCTCGTTCAGCCTTCTGGCGGCGCGGCGGGCGTGGGTCACGAGCGCGTCCCTGCTGCCGGCGGCCCTGGCCTGCGCGGTGCTGATGATCCCGGGGATCGGCGCCGGTCTGAGCCATATCGCGCGGTTCCTCGGCACGCTCGGGTGGACGTCCCTGCAGACGTCGAAGCACGACATGTGGTTCTTCCGGTCGTTCGTGTTCTGGGAATGGGCGGGCGTGATCGGGCTGTTCGTCGGCGGCTGGCTGACCGCCTGGGCCGCCTCGCGAGCCGAGGACCGGTGATCAGCCCCCGGCGGCGCGCACGAGCGACTCGCGGCCCTTCAGCATGTCGTCGAGGGTCCCGAACGCCATCATGTAGTGGCCGCGGTAGCCTCCGCCCTCGATCCGACTGAACATCCGCGCGAAGTCGATCGAGCCCTCGCCGGGACGCAGGTGCTCCTCGTAGCGCCCGTGGCTGTCGGCCACGCGCACCTCGCCGCACCGGCCGAGGTCCATCGCGTCGAGGAAGCCGTCGATGCCCTCGGGAACGAGGTGAGCGTGGTTGACCGTGAATGCCCAGCCGAGGCTCGGCGACTGGATGCGCCCGAAGTACTCGCGGCACTCCTCGAGGTTGTGGGCGAGGTAGCGGATCTCGGCGTGCTCGGGCTCCCGGTTCAGGTTCTCCAGCAGCAGGCGGGCGCCCGCGCGCTCGGCGTGAGCGGCCGCGCGCTGCAGGCGCTCGATGCTCGCCGCGCGCCGCGCCGTGTAGTCGCCGGTGAAGTGGTAGCCGCCGTGGACGACGATCCATTCCGCGCCGAGGCGGCCGGCCAGGTCGATGTAGGCGCGGAGATATTGCTCGGCACCATCGGCCAGGAGCGGCGACGTCTCCGCGACGTTCACCGCGGAGGCGGAGTGCAGGCCGAGGTGGATGCGGTGGCGCTCGCACGTGGTGCGCATCGCCGCCACGCGCTCCGGCGACCACGCGGCGGGAGCGTTGGGATGGTCGGGCGCCCCCTCCAGACACATATCCACGTAGTGGACGCCGTTGGCGGCCGCCCACGCGAGACCGTCCTCGAGGCGCCGCCGTCCACCGAGATCGACGCCGATCCGCTCACGAAGCGTCATGGCTCGTCTACCGCGCGGCCAGGCCCGGCATCGTGAAGCGCTGCTGCTCGAGCTCCGCGGCCAGCGCGTTCGCCTGGGCGGCCGTGAGGGCCACCAGCGGCGGACGCACCGTCGCCCAGCCCGCGTCGCCGCCGTGGTGGGCGATCGCCGACTTGAGCGCCGGGATCATCGGGAACTTCTGGAAGACGCCGCGAATCACGTCCAGGCGCGCCTGCTGGGCGTCGGCATCCGCCGCCCGCCAGCTGTCGAAGAGACGCGCGATCGGCCCGGGATGGACGTTGGCGGTCGCGCTGATGCAGCCGGCCCCGCCGTGGCGCATGTTCTGGAGCAGGAAGGTCTCCGAGCCGGCGAAGACGTCGAAGCCCGACCTGGCGAACGCGTCGAGAAACGCCTTGGTGTTGCTCCACTCTCCCCCGCTGTCCTTCATGCCTGCGATCTGGGTCGGATAGGCCTTGCGCAGGCGCTCGACGAGGGCGAGGGTGATGGGCACCTGCGCCACCGGCGGAATGTGATAGAGGTACACGCGCAGGCGCGCGTCGCCGACACGCTCGATCACCTCCGCGAAGCTCCGGAAGAGCCCGTCGTCGCTCACACCCTTGTAGTAGAAGGGCGGCAGCATCAGCACGCCGCCGCAGCCCAGCTTCATCGCGTGCGCGGTGAGGCGCACCGAATCCGGCAGGGCGCAGCAGCCGGTCCCCGGCATCATTCGCGTCGGATCGAGCCCCGCCGCCACCAGCCCGTCCAGCAGCTCGATCTTCTCCTCGACCGAGAGCGAGTTCGCCTCCGAGTTCGTGCCGAAGACGGCGAGGCCCACGTTCTGGGACAGGAGCCAGCGGCAGTGACGCGCGAACCGCTCCGCGTCGGGCGTCAGGTCGGCGCCGAACGGGGTGACGACGGGCGAGAGCACACCGCTGATGCGAGTCACGTTGTTTCCTCCTGTCTCTGTCGAGAGGGCCGCCGCGGCTCTCGCGATTGTGTCACAAGGCGCCCCGGATCGCGACGATCGCCCATGAGCCGTCCCCCCGGCGGGGCGAACGCTAGGCGCCGGCGGCGCGCAGCCGCCGAAGCTGCCGGGTCAGACCGATCACGAACAGGACGATCAATCCGAGGTACAGGACCTTGAGGACCGGCGCCTCGGGGCTCGCGACGATGGGCGCGCTCGGCGGTAGCCGGGTCAGCGTCTCCGTCACCGTCGAGATGCCGAGAAACAGGAGGGTCGTCCAATAGCAGACCGTTTCGACGCGCGCCGAGGCGCGACCGAACACCGCGGTCCGGCCGGCGACGAAGGCCACGACGAACGTCGCCAGTGTGAGGACGCCGACAACGTGAGGCGGTCCGATCGTGCCGTGTCGGAAGATCGGCAGCCCGGTCAGGCACGTGGCCGCGAGGGACCAGATATAGACGCGCCCGACGCCGCTCTTCGCGGAGACCCCGCCCTCACGGACCAGCGCGACGACGGCCGAGGCAATCGCCACCAGGCTCAACAGCGTGTGGAACACCCCGAGCGGTGTCAGGTTCATCGCGATCTCCCATCCCGGACGGGTTAGGCTACCGGAAGCGCGGAATCACCTTCTCCGCGCACAGCTCGAGCGTCTTCCGGCAGCGGTCACGGTCGAGAATGCCCTGGCCGAAGAGCAGGAAGATCTCCCGGAACGGCACGTGGCGCGCCGCGTTCTCGATCATCCGGCTGACCGTGTCGGCGTCGCCGATGAGCAGCGGCGGACGGTCCTGGCCGAAGGGCACCGACCACGAGTCCCACATCCAGAGGCAGTCCTCGGCCCACGCTTCGGCCTCGCTCTTCGTGTCGGCGAGCACGAGGTAGCCACCCCAGGCCGCTTCCTCGCCGCGTGTCACCCGGCGGCCGTGCTCCTCGGCTACCTCGCGATAGCGCCGCCAGAGCATCTCGCAGAAGCCCATCTCGCTCGCCATCACGATCGGCTTGCCGCCCTCCTTCGCCCAGTAGAGCGAGGTCTGCAGGCTGTGCGTGAACCCGGAGTAGACCGGGATGGGGTTCTGCAGCGGGCGCGGCGCGATGCCGACCTCGCGGATGGCGCCGTCGGCGCCCACCCCGCGTCCGTACTTCAGATAGACCGGGTGCTCGTGCGGCTGCTCCTGGCCCTCTGGCGGAAAGGACCAGTACTTGCCCTTGAACGAGAAGGTGTCGCGCGTCCACGCCGTCTTGATGATGGCGACGCACTCCTCGAAGAGCTCCCGATTCCGCGCGTCCTCGTCGCTCCGGCGGTTCCACGGGCCGGTGGCCCTGGCGCCCGCGACGGCGGCGTAGTTCTCGAACCAGCGCGCCTGGTAGCCGCGCACGAACGCGACGTTGAGCCGGCCCCCCAGCAGATGGTCGAGCGTCGCGGCGTGCTCGGCCACGCGCAGCGGATTGTGGGTCGGCAGGACGTAGCCGAACTGATCGATCCGCAGCCGAGGCCCGTTTTGGCCGAGAAACATCGCCATGAGCCCCGGGTCCTGACCCAGCTCGAAGCCCTCGATCTGCAGGTGGTGCTCGGGAATGCCGATGCCCGCCCAGCCGGTCTGATCGCACGTGCGCGCGTACTCGGCGATCTCGTCGAGCATCCGCTGATAGAGCACCGGGTCCTTGCCGGCCATGCCGCGCTCCAGCTCGTGCCGCCGGCCGATCGTCACGTACATGAACGCGTGGAAATCCATGGGCCTGGTGCGCCTCCTCGTGGGGCCAAGATCAGGCCCCCGCCGGGGTCGAGTCAAGCGCCCGGTGGCCAGTCGCCTCGCGCATCCTCTCGGGATGGGGATGAGGGTGTCGGTCCCGCGGAGCGCTCGGCCAGCCGTTTCTCGGCCGCGCTCAGCCGCCCCTCGAGCGAACGCACCCGCGAGCGCAGCCACCAGCGTCCGAGCCCGAGCGGCACCCCGACCAGCAGAATGCCGAGCGCCATGGACCCGAGTATGAGCGCCGCCAGCGGGACCTCCGAGGCGTTCCAGGCGAAAAAGCGGATGGTCGTCGGCGTGTTGTTCTGAACGGCGAAGACCGTGATCGCCGCCACCACGACGGCGATGAGCGCGTACTTCACGGTGGCGGTCTCCGCCAGCGCGGCCTCGACATGCAGGGATTCTCTACGCAGTCGGGGAGAGGTTCAACCACGCTTCTCATTCTGTTCTCACTGCGCTCTCATCCGCGCGGCGTAGGTTCGCGGCCTGGGGGACACATCGTCATGGAAGACCTGACCCGGTTCGCCCTGTTTCTGCTGAGCGCCCCGGTCGTGATCGTCACCGGAGGCGTCGTGATCGGACTGATCGGCCGCTACGTGACTGGCCGGCGCTAGCGGGCGCGGGCGGGCTGGCGAACCTCGACCGCCGAGCCCTGGACCAGGCGAGGCTGGCCGTCCGTGACCACCTGCTCGCCCGCCTTGAGGCCCTTGGCGATGATGGCGTCGTTGCCCTGGTTGCGCGCGACGACGACGGGGCGCGTCTCGACCGTCGAGTCCGGCTTGACGACGAAGACGTAAGCGCCCTGCTGGCCGGTCTGGACGGCTGCGGCGGGCGCGACGATCGCGTCGGGCTCGACGGCCAGCGTCATCGCGACGTTCACGAACTGACCGGGCCAGAGGCGCCGCTCGTCGTTGGCGAATCGCGCCTTGAGCCGAATCGTCCCCGTGGTCGGGTCGACGGCGTTGTCGATGAAGGTGACGGTGCCTGTCACCGGGCGGGTCTCGCCGGTCGGCACGGCCTCGACGGCCAGATCGCCCTGGGCCATGTAGCGCTTGATGGCCGGCAGCTGCTGCTGGGGCACCGTGAACGCGGTGTAGATGGGCTGGACCTGGTTGATCACGAGCAGGGTGGAGTCGTTGGTCCCGCCGGCGCGCACCAGGTTGCCCTCGTGCAGCATGAGGCTGCCCGTCCGGCCGTCGACGGGCGAGCGGATCACCGTGTAGCTCAGCTGAAGCCGCGCGGTCTCCACGGACGCCTCGTCGGCCCGCACGACCTGCTCGGCGCTCCGGATGGCGGCGTCGTCGACGCGCACGGTCTCCTCGGCGCCGGCGACATCGGCCTCGTCGGCGCTCAGCGTGGCGTTGAGCGAGTCGTAGGTCGCCTTGATCTGGTCGTACTGCTCGCGCGCAATCAGCTCCTTGCCGAGGAGATCGCGATAGCGGCGCTCCTGCGCCTCGGCGTTCTTGGCCTGCGCCACGTCGCGGGCGAGGGCTGCCTTCGCCTGGCTGACGCGCGCCCGGTCGCGCTCGAGCACGGCCCGCGCCTGCTGGACCTGGCCGCGATCGCGCGCGAGCGTCGCCTGCGCCTGGGCCAGCGCGGCCTCGTACACGCGCGGATCGATCGTGAAGAGCAGGTCGCCCTTCTTCACGTCCTGACCTTCCTTGATGTGAACCCGCATGAGCTCGCCGCCCACCTGAGCCCGGACGGACACGACCGAGTACGCCTCGACCGATCCGATGGCCTGCACGAGCAGCGGGACCGCCTTCTGCTCGACGGCCGCCACCGCCACCGGAATGGCCGCGCGGCGCGGCGGTGTCTTCGACTCCACCTTGCCCTCGGAGCAGGCCGCCGTCGCGACCAGCACGATGGCCAGGATCAGACCGAGACGGTTCGTCATCCGCGCGCCTCCGCGGAACGCGTGGACAGAGCCCCGGCGCGCCGACGGCTGAGCGCCGAGCGCACGCGCTCGAGATAGAGATAGACCACCGGCGTGGTGTAGAGCGTCAGGAGCTGCGACACGATGAGCCCGCCCACGATGGTGATCCCGAGGGGGCGGCGAAGCTCGGCGCCGGTGCCGGTGCCGAGCGCCAGGGGCAGACCGCCGAGGAGGGCCGCCATGGTGGTCATCATAATCGGGCGAAACCGGAGCAGGCACGCCTCGTAGATGGCCTCGGCCGGCGGCTTGCCGTTGCGGCGCTGCGTGTCGAGCGCGAAGTCGATCATCATGATGGCGTCCTTCTTCACGAGCCGGATCAGCAGCACGATGCCGATGAGCCCGATGATGTCGAGGTCGTTTCCGCAGAGCAGGAGCGCCAGGATGGCGCCGACGCCCGCCGACGGCAGCGTCGAGAGGATCGTGATCGGGTGGATGTAGCTCTCGTAGAGCACGCCGAGCACGATGTAGACGGCGATCAGGGCGGCGAGGATCAGGAGAGGCTGGGTCCGGAGCGAGGCCTGGAAGGCCTGGGCCGTCCCCTGAAAGCTCGCACGGATCGACGCCGGAGGGCCGACCTGCCGCTCGGCCTCCTGCACGGCGGCGATGGCATCGCCGAGGGCCACCCCCGGGCCGAGATTGAACGAGAGCGTCACCGCGGGAAAGAAGCCCTGGTGATTCACGGCCAGCGGCGTCGTGCTCGGGCCGAAGCGCGTGATGGCGTTCAGGGGCACCTGCGCGCCCGTCGACGACTTCACGTAGATCGTCCGCAGCGCGTCCGGATTCTGCTGGAAGCGGGGCGCCACCTCCAGGACGACGTGGTACTGGTTGAGCTGCGTGAAGATCGTCGAGACCTGGCGCTGGCCGAACGAGTTGTAGAGCGCGTCGTCGATCGCCTGCGCGCTGATGCCGAGCCTCGACGCGGCGTCGCGGTCGATCGTGAGCGCGGCCTGGAGACCCCGGTTCTGCTGGTCGGTCGCGACGTCCCGCAGCCCGGGCAGCGTGCGCAGCTTCGCCAGCATCTGCGGGGCGAAGGCGTTGAGCTCGGCGAGGTTCGTGCTCTGCAGCGTGTACTGGAACTGCGCGTTGCTGGCGCGTCCCCCGATCCGGAGATCCTGGACGGCCTGCAGGAACAGCGTCGCGCCGGGCACGTGAGCGAGCTTCCCGCGCAGCCGATCCAGCACGCGATCGGCTCCGACGTGGTCGCGCTCGGCCAGCGGCTTGAGCGCCACGAACATGCGACCGGTGTTGGTGGTGCTGCCGCCCTGCCCGCCGCCGCCCGTGAACGCCACCACGTTGCTGACCGCCGGATCGGTCATCACCACGTTGACGAACTGGCTCATCTTCTCGCGCATGGCCGGGAACGAGATGTCCTGCTCGGCCTGGATGCTCCCGTTCAGCCGCCCCGCATCCTGCTGCGGGAAGAAGCCCTTGGGCACCACGATGAACAGGTAGACGTTGAGGCCGATCGTGCCGAGCGTGACGAGCAGGATCACGAGCTGGTGCCGGAGGACCCAGCCGAGCGTCCGCCGATAGAAGCCGTGGACGCCGTCGAAGGCGGCCTCGCTGACGCGATAGAGCCGGCCGTGGCGGACCTCGTGACCGGACTTCAAGAATTGCGCGCACATCATCGGCGTCGTGCTCAGCGAGACCAGGAGCGAGACCGTGATGGCGAGCGTCAAGGTCACCGCGAACTCGCGAAAGAGCCGGCCGACGAGCCCGCCCATCAGCAAGATCGGAATGAAGACGGCGACCAGCGACGTGCTCATCGACAGCACGGTGAACCCGATCTCCCGCGCGCCCCGGTAGGCCGCGGCCAGCCGCGACTCGCCCGCCTCGAGGTAGCGCGTGATGTTCTCGAGCACGACGATGGCATCGTCGACGACGAACCCGGTCGAGATGGTGAGCGCCATCAGCGAGAGGTTGTCCAGGCTGTAGCCGCAGAGGTACATGCCGCCGAACGTGCCGAACAGCGAGAGCGGGACGGCCACGCTCGGAATGACGGTCGCGCGGGCGCTGCGCAGGAAGACGAACACGACCAGCACCACGAGCACGACCGAGAGCACCAGCGTCAGCTGCACGTCGCGGAACGACGCGCGGATGGTGGTGGTGCGATCGAGCACGACGTTCACGGCAATGGTGGGCGGGATGGAGGCGCGCAGCGCGGGCAAGAGCGCCAGCACCCGGTCGACCGTCTCGATGATGTTGGCGCCCGGCTGCCGAAACATCACGAGGAGGACGGCGCGCCGGCCGTTCGCGAGCCCGCCCGTGCGGATGTCCTCGACCGAGCTCTCGATCTCGGCGATGTCGCCCAGGCGGACCGGGGCGCCTTTCTGGTACGCGACGATGACCGGTCGGTACTGATCCGCGTCGAAGAGCTGGTCGGTCGCACTGATCGACCAGGCCTTCGATCCGTCGGCCACCTCGCCTTTCGGCGAGTTGGCGTTCACGTCGCGCAGCGCGGTCCGGATCTCATTCATCCCGATCCCGAGCTGGCTCAAGCGCATCGGGTCCACGCGGACCCGCACCGCCGGCTTGGCGCCGCCGCCCACGATGACCTGCCCGACGCCCTCCACCTGCGAGAGCTTCTGGGCCAGAATCGTGTCGGCCGCGTCGTAGAGGCGCCCGACTTCCAGCACGTCCGACGTGAGCGCCATGATCATGATGGGCGCGTCGGCCGGGTTCACCTTGCGGTAGGTCGGGTTGTTGGGCATTCCCTGCGGCAGCTGGCCGCGCGCGGCGTTGATGGCCGCCTGCACGTCGCGCGCGGCGGCGTCGATGCTCCGGTTCAGCTCGAACTGGAGCACGATCTGGCTGGCGCCGAGCAGGCTGGTCGAGGTCATCTCCGACACGCCGGCGATCCGGCCGAACTGGCGCTCGAGCGGCGTCGCCACCGACGAGGCCATCGTCTCGGGACTGGCGCCCGGCAGGACCGCCACCACCTGGATGACCGGGAACTCGACCTGCGGCAAGGACGACACCGGCAGCGTGCGATAGGCCACGATCCCGGCCAGGAGCAAGGCGACGCTCAGCAGCGTGGTGCCGATCGGTCGCTTGATGAATGGCTCGGCGATGTTCATGACGATCGCCCGGCTACTCGGCCCCGGACGGGGCCGGCAGCGCGTCGGGAGCCGTCGCGCCCCGCAAGCGCAGCGCGAGCCGGTCGAAGGCCAGGTACACGACCGGCGTCGTGTAGAGGGTCAGGAGCTGCGAGAGGAGCAGCCCGCCGACGATCGTGATGCCGAGCGGGCGGCGCAGCTCGGCGCCGGTGCCGGTGCCGAGGGCCAGGGGCAGGCCGCCCAGGAGCGCCGCCAGCGTCGTCATCATGATCGGCCGGAAGCGGAGCAGGCACGCCTGATAGATTGCCGCCTCCGCCGGGCGGCCCTCGCTGCGTTGAGCGTCGAGGGCGAAGTCGATCATCATGATGGCGTTCTTCTTCACGATACCAATGAGGAGAATGATCCCGATGAGCCCGATGATGTCGAGCGGCGCGCGGCAGAGCTGGAGGGCCAGGATCGCGCCGACGCCCGCCGACGGCAGCGTCGAGAGGATCGTGATCGGGTGGATGTAGCTCTCGTAGAGCACACCCAGCACGATGTAGACGGTGATGAGGGCGGCGAGGATCAGGATGGGCTCGTTGGCGAGCGCCGCCTGGAAGGCCTGCGCGGTGCCCTTGAAGCTCGCGTGCACCGAGAGCGGGAGCCCGATCTGGCGCTCGGCGGCCCGGATCGCGGTGACGGCGTGGCCCAGCGCCGCGTCCGGCGCCAGGTTGAAGGAGAGCGTGACCGCGGGGAACTGCCCCTGGTGGTTGATGGCGAGCGGCGTCGTGCCCCGCGTCAGGCGGGTGAACGCGCCCAGCGGCACCTGCGTGCCGCTCGAGGAGCGCACATAGAGCGCCGCCAGCGCCTCCGGACTCTCCTGGAAGCGCGGGTGCACCTCGAGGACGACGTGGTACTGGTTGAGCTGGGTGAAGATGGTCGACACCTGCCGCTGGCCGAACGCGTCGTAGAGCGTGTCGTCGATCGCCTGCGGTAGCACGCCCAGACGCGAGGCCGTGTCCCGATCGATGACGACCATGGTCTGCAGGCCGCCGGTCTGCTGGTCGCTGGCGACGTCGCGGAGCTCGGGAAGCGTCTTCAGCTTCTCCACGAGTCGCGGCGCCCACTCGGCCAGCTCGCGCGCGTCGGCGTCCTCCAGCGTGTACTGGTACTGTGTCCGGCTCACCCGGTCCTCGACCGTCAGGTCCTGCACGGGCTGCATGTAGAGCGTGATGCCTTCGACCGGCTCGAGCGCCGACTGCAGGCGCTGGATGATCCGCATGGCGTCGGCGGCGCGCTCGTCGCGCGGCTTCAGGTTGATCTGGATGCGGCCGCTGTTCGGGGTCATGTTCGTGCCGTCGACGCCGATGAACGACGAGAGGCTCGCCACATCCGGATCCTTGAGGATGATGCGCGCCAGCGCCCGCTGCCGCTCAGCCATGGCGGTGAAGGACACGTCCTCGGGTGCCTGCGAGATGCCGACGATGACGCCGGTGTCCTGGATGGGGAAGAAGCCCTTGGGCACGACCACGTAGAGCACGATCGTCAGCACCAGAGCGGCGACCGTGACGACGAGCGTGGCGGTCTGGTGGCGGAGCACCCACCGGAGCGTCGTGCCGTAGCGCTCGATCACCCAGTCGAACATCTGCTCGCTCAGCCGATAGACGCGGCCGGGGCGGCTCTCGTGCTGGGCGCGCAGGAGCCGCGCGCACATCATCGGCGTGAGGGTGAGCGACACGACGGCGGAGACCAGGATGGTCACGCTCAGCGTGATCGCGAATTCGCGGAAGAGCCGCCCCACGATGTCGCCCATGAACAGGAGCGGGATCAGCACGGCGATCAGCGAGACCGTGAGGGAGACGATCGTGAAGCCGATCTGCGCCGAGCCGTGGAGCGCGGCCTCGAGCGGCGACTGGCCCTCTTCGATGTAGCGGGCGATGTTCTCGATCATGACGATCGCGTCGTCGACGACGAACCCGGTCGAGATCGTGAGCGCCATCAGCGAGAGGTTGTCCAGGCTGTAGCCGAGCAGGTACATGACGCCGAACGTCCCCACGATCGAGATGGGGACGGCGACGCTCGGAATGATGGTGGCCGAGAGGCTGCGCAGGAAGAGAAACATGACCATGACGACCAGGGCCACCGTGAGAACCAGCGTGAACTCCACGTCACGGACCGATGCCCTGATGGTGGTCGTGCGGTCGGTCAGGGTCGTGATCTCGATCGAGGACGGCAGCGAGGCCTTGAGCTGGGGCAAGAGACGCTGGATGCGGTCGACGACCCCGATGATGTTGGCGCCGGGCTGGCGCTGGATGTTGACGATGATGGCGGGCTTGTCGTTCATCCACGCCGCCTGCTTGACGTTCTCGACGCCGTCGATGACGTCGGCGACGTCGGAGAGCCGGACCGGCGCTCCGTTACGGTACGTGACGACGATCGACTTGTACTCGTCGCTCGACAGGAGCTGGTCGTTCGCGCCGATGGTGAACGACTGCCGCGGCCCCTCCAGGTTGCCCTTGGCCTGGTCGACGTTGGCCTGCGCCAGAACCGAGCGCAGGTCTTCGAGCCCGAGGCCGTACGAGGCGAGGGCATTGGGATCGGCGCGCACGCGGACCGCGGGGCGCTGACCGCCGCTGATCGAGACCAGCCCGACGCCCGGGAGCTGCGAGATCTTCTGGGCCAGGTTCGTGTCGGCCAGGTCTTCCACCCTGGAGAGCGGGAGCGTGTCGGAGGTGAGCCCGAGCGTCAGGATGGGCGTGTCAGCCGGATTCACCTTGCTGTAGATGGGCGGGTTGGGCAGGTCGCGCGGCAAATAGGTCGCCGCCGCGTTGATGGCGGCCTGCACCTCCTGCTCCGCGACGTCGATCGGGTGCTCGAGCGTGAACTGCAGCGTGATGAGGGAGGCCCCGAAGGAGCTGGTGGAGGTCATCTGGTTGAGGCCCGGCAGCTGACCGAACTGACGCTCGAGGGGGGCGGTCACCGAAGAAGCGGTGACGTCCGGGCTGGCCCCGGGATAGTAGGTCAGGATCTGGATGGTGGGGTAATCGACCTGCGGGAGCGCGGAGATGGGAAGCTGGCTGTAGGCCGCGAAGCCCGCCAGGAGCACCGCCGCCGTCAGTAGCGACGTCGCCACCGGGCGGAGGATAAACGTCCTGGACGGGTTCATGTCGGGTCAGACCTCCCCTGATCTAAACGAACACGAGGGCCGGTTGGTTGACAGTATCAATTTGAGGCGACCGCCGCCCCGGGTCAACCGGAACGGTCGATCGTTCGTCTACATACCGAGAGGGCAGGGCGGAAGGGTGACTCCATGAACGGCCAGGCAGCACCGCGATGGCAGGCCCATTGCGAAGCCCTCTACCGCCAGCACGCGGCACGGCTGGTGCGGCTGGGGCGCCTGGTCCTCGGCGACCAGCCGGAGGCCGAAGAGGTCGCCCAGGAAGTGTTCCTCAAGCTCATCCGCACCTACGAGGGCCCGGTCGTGCCGATCGACTGGGCGGCCTGGCTCACCCGGGTGACGATCAATGCCTGCCGCGACCGCCGCCGGGCGGGCTGGTGGGCATGGAGCCGCCGGCACCGGGCACCCGAGATGCTCGAGCTGGTGGACGGCGGCGCCTCGCCCGAGCAGGCGGCGGCCGGCGCCGAGTTCGGCGTGTTGATCGCGGCGGCGTTTCAGCGGCTGTCCGCGCGGCAGCGCGAGGTGTTCGCGCTCCGCTACATCGAGGGCATGTCGACCCACGAGGTGGCCGGCACGCTCGATCTCAGCGAAGGAAGCGTCAAACGGCATCTGTTCCGCGCCGTGAAGTATCTCCGCGGCGCGCTCGGGGAGATCAAGGGCGACAGGGGGCATCGATGAAGCGCTGTCTCAGTGAACGCACAATGTGGCTGGTTCACGAGGGCGCGGCGCCCGAGCGGGATCTGGCGCACCTCGAGGGTTGCCTGGACTGCACCGCGCGCTACGGGCGCCTCAACGAGGAGCTGGGCGAGATCACGCGCGCGCTGCGCGACCATGCGAGCCCGATCGGACGCGACGTGCGCCGGGGACGGCGCCGCTGGGTCACCGCCGCGGCCGTCCTGGCCGGTATCGGTCTCCTGGCCGGAGGCGAGGCGGTGCTGTGGCGCCAATCCAAAGCGCTGGTCGACCCGCGCCCGGAGACCACGGCCGAGGCGCTGTCGCTGCTCGAGGAGGTCACGCTGCTGCTCTCGTCGCCCGGGATCACCGCCGCGTCGGTACTCGTGGCCGACCCGGCGACCGTGATCGCCGAGATGACTTCGCCGGAAAGCTACGAAGACGATCCGATCGCCGCTGGAGGAGGACGGTTATGAGCATGCGAGGAATGGTCTCGATTGTCATGGCGATGACGCTGAGCCTGTGGTCCGCGAGTGCCTGCGCTCAAGGACCGTGGCGCGG
>WNFK01185565.1_pt1 | contig 22626 bp, 16 predicted proteins | sample 5400281 | NCBI WGS metagenome assembly WNFK01 (sample SAMN13153350, study PRJNA577476) | soil metagenome | isolation source: 20 cm soil on Douglas fir-dominated hillslope | place: USA:California | collected 2013-09-17
CCCGATTTCGCCGAAGTAGTCGCCGCGAGAGAGATACGCGAGAACCATCTCGCCGCCGGGATAATTCTCTGAAACCTTTACGAAACCGATGCGCACCAGATAGAAGCTGTCGGCAGGATCGCCCTGGAGGGCAATGGTCTGGCCCGGCGCAAAGCGCTGCAATTCGACGCTCTCTTTGAGGTGCTCAATAAAATCGCGCGGCAGATCCGCGAACATAGGCACGCCACGAAGGTGATTTCCAAGAGCGCGGCGGCGGTAGGTCTGGTCGAGCTGCGCGCGGAAAGTTTTGTTCTTGAGCATGATGTCGAGAACATTGCGAAGCACTTCGAAAGCCACGACATCGGATTCCGCGCTCACCGTGGCGGAGCGCGGATAGAAATTCATGCAGGTCATTTCGCCGAAGAGATCGCCGGGACCGAGCTCGGCGACTGGGTTGCCGTAAGCGAGATCGACGGAGGCGTCGATGGGAATCGTTCTGTCACGCGCTTCTTCCTCGCGCTTGTCTTCTTCGCGCGCGACGAGCGTGCTGCTCAGTCGCTTGAAGAAACCTTTTGCGCCGCCCTGGGTCTTGACGTGCGCGATGGGAGTGGAAATGGAGACCTTGGCTTTTCCTTCGAGAATGTAGAAAGCCGTGGAACCGAATTCGCCTTCGCGGCAAATGATTTCGTCTTTGCGGAAGCGGCGCTTGACGATGGCGCCGCGATTGAGCTCGAGGAATGTACCGGACACGCCTTTGAAAACGGGGATCTGCAACAGATCTTCGGCTTCGAATCCCTGCGCGTCTGGACCGACAGCGATCGCGGTGCCCACCACGCTCTTGTTGGTGAGCGCACCGGTGGGACAGGAGACCATGCACTCGCCACAGGAGATGCAGGTGGAATTCCCCATCGGCGAATTGAGATCGAACGCGATGCCGGCGGAATAACCCTTGCCCATGCGGCCCAGGACGAAATTGCTTTTGACTTCGTCGCAGCCGCGAATGCAGCGGTCGCAGAGAATGCAGGCGTCGTGGTCGACGGCGATGGCCAGGGAAGAATCGTCCTTGCCGCGCGCGACTGTTCGTTTTGCGAAGCGCGGTTGGGAAGCACCGGCCGCTTTCGCGTGCGTTTCCAATTCGCAGTCGCCGGAATTCCGCTGGCGCGCGCAAGGAGAAGGGTGATCGGACATCATGAGTTCAAGGAGCGTGTTGCGCGCGCCCAAAACTTTTTCGGAATTGGTGACGACTTTCATGCCGGGCTCGACCGGGCGGACGCACGAAGCGGCGAGGACGCGCGCGCCGGTGTCCACGACGCAGAGGCGGCAGACGCCCACGGGAGTCTGGTTCTGCAAATGGCAAAGTGTGGGGATGTTGATGCCGTTCATGCGCGCCGCATCGAAGACGCTAGTGCCGGCGGGCACGCGGACGGGCTGGCCGTCGAGAGTAATATCGATCATTCCGGGAGGTGTGAGGGTGGCTGCCATTTTAGAGTGATCAGTATTCAGTTTTCAGTAGGAGAAGAAAATATTCTTTCCTCCTCTGCTTGCGCTCGAATTTTGTTGCAATGCCATTTTAGTTCTCAGCTTTCAGTGCTCGGTGTTCAGTAGGAACACGAATAGCGAGCATGCCTTTGCTTGCGATCTCCCGGCCGCTGCGTGTTGAACTTGCTCCATTAACGTTTCCTTCTTCGACTGAATACTAACGACTGAAAACTCCTCACGGGCGAATGCCGACGCGCTGCGCTTCGCCGGTGCGGGTAGCGGGAGTGAAACAAATTTCGCTGGGGCATTGGCCTTCCAAAACGTGCGCATCGATTTCAGCGCGAAAATGTTTCAGCACGGATTGAATCGGCGCAGGGGCGATCTGGCCGAGGCCGCAGATCGAGGTAAGGCTCATGGCTTGCGAGAGTTCGTCGAGGAGCGCGATATCGGCGCGATATTGTGATTCGGGTACGCCGCCTTGCGTCCAGCGCGCGAGCATATCCGCCATTTTCTGCGAGCCGAGGCGGCAGGGAACACATTTGCCGCAGGATTCGTTGCGATAGAAACGCACCGCGTTGAGGGCCATGTCCAGCATGCAGGTCGTGTCGTCACAGACGACGATGGCGCCGGAGCCGAGCATGGAGCCGGCATCCGCGAGAGCTTTGAAATCCAGACGGACATCGATCATCGAAGCGGGAAGAAAACCGGAGGACGGGCCCGACGGTGCGAAGGCTTTCATTGGACGGCCGCCGCGAACGCCCCCCGCGTGGTTGAAAATGACGTCGTGCATGGGCACGCCCATGGGGACTTCGAAAATGCCGGGGCGGGTGACGTGGCCGCTCACGCCGACAAATTTTAGTCCGCGCGACCCACCGGCGCCTTGTGCGACGAACCAATCGACGCCGCGGGCGAGAATCTGCGGCACGTTGATAAAGGTTTCGACGTTGTTGATGACGGTGGGCTTTTGCCAGAGGCCGATTTGACCGGGAAACGGAGGCTTATTGCGCGGCTCGGCGCGATGGCCTTCGATTGCTTCGATGAGCGCGCTTTCTTCGCCACAGATGTAGCCGCCGGGGCTGACAAAAACTTCGAGATCGTAGTCAATGTCGCTGCCGAGGATCTTTTTTCCAAGAAGCCCGGAGCCATAACAGCGGCGAATCTCTTCACCGAGGATTTCCTCCTGAAGATGATATTCGTGCCGAATATAAAGGATGCCGCGCTTCGCGCCGGTGACGAGGCCGGCAATAATCATGCCTTCGATGAGGAGATGCGGCAGGTTAGTCATGATGAAGCGGTCTTTGATGGTGCCGGGCTCGCTTTCGTCGGCGTTGCAGACGACGTACTTCACGGGATCGGGCTGTTTGCGCACCAGGTCCCACTTCATGCTGGTGGGAAATCCGGCGCCGCCCATGCCTTTCAGTTCGGCGGATTTGAGTTGTGCGAGGACGTCATCCCAGGCCTTGGATTGAACGAGCTTGCGCACCACGCCGTACTCTTCTCTCTCGCCATACGGATCGGCTTTGCAGGTGATTCGTGTCTGCTCGGGATGTGGCTCGTGAATGTCGTCGCCGCGAATGGCGCTGCGGGCGATCTGCTCGGCATGCGCGGCGGTGACGTCCGTGAAAATGTGATCGTTGATGGAAATTGCAGGAGCATGATCGCAGCGGCCGAGGCAGGAAACGCCGCGAACCTGCACATCTTCAGGCCGCGAATTCGCGAAGCGGCGCTCGAGATCGGCGCGCAACTCGCAAGCGCCGTTGAGATGGCAGCTCATGTCGGCACAGACGCGAATTTCCGCTTTCGGCGGCGGCACGAGATGAAAATGGGGATAGAAACTCGCGACGCTGTGAATTTGATAGAGCGGCGTCTGGGTGCGTTGCGAAAGACCTTCGAGTTCCGCTTTGGGCAGGAAGCCGTAGCGAAGCTGGATGGCCCGAAGGTCGTCGAAGATCACGGCGCCCCGTCACGCGCGAAGTGGCGTGCTGAATCCCCTGCATACTACTGAGAGGGAAGTCCGCTGTAAATAGCACCCGGTTGGCTTTTCGCGGCGCGGCGCGAAAAAGACAACGCGGCCCGTTGACTTCGGCGCGGCGCAAACGATATAAGCAAACAGACTCACCGGCACACCGAATGAGCGACACCTCAAACTCTTGCATCCTCCGCGTGGTTTTGTGCGCATGGCTCATAACGATCCCGGCCCTGCTTTCGGCGCAGAATGAGCCCATCAAATATATCGGCCCGGGTTCGTGTGCGGCGACGAGCTGTCACGGAAGCGTGAAGCCCATTGCAGGCAGCCGGATTTTGCAGAACGAATATTCGACGTGGATCATCAAGGATAAGCATAGCCGCGCCTACCAGGCTTTGACCGGAGACGTCGGCGAACGTATGGCGCACATCCTGAAACTGGGCGCGAAGGTAGAAGAGGCGCCGAAGTGTCTGGCGTGCCACTCGCTGAATCCGCCGCCGGAGCAGCGCGGACGCGCTTTTGAAATTTCGGAAGGCGTGTCCTGCGAAAACTGCCACGGGCCGGCGTCTGCGTGGCTGGGGCCGCACACCACAAAATCGTGGGCACATGAGAAATCGGTGGCGCTGGGAATGCACGATACTCGAGACGTGATTCATCGCACCGAGAAATGCCTGGAATGCCATCTGGGAACGAAAAGCAAATCTGTCGATCACGAGATGATCGCGGCGGGGCACCCGGATCTTTATTTCGAACTGGATTCGTTTTCGGCGGTGATGCCGCGCCACTGGAAAGTTCCGCGGGAATCGGAGCCGGGCAAACCGGTTGAGGACCCTGCGTGGGTGGGCGTGCGCGAGTGGAGCACCGGACAGGCTGTGCAGTTGCGCGTGGCCCTGGAGCGGCTGACTTGGCGCGCGAAGAATGAGCGCGCCGATAAAAAGGATGTGTGGCCGGAGTATTCGGAGCTTTCCTGCGTCGCTTGTCATCATGCGCTGGGGGCGTCGAAGGACAGTTGGCGGCAGGAACATGGATACATCGGACGGCGTCCCGGGGATCCGGCATGGAATAGCTCGCGCTATGCCGTGTTCCGATTGCTCGCCAAGCAGATTGATTCAGCAAACGCGCTGGAGCTGGACCGTCAACTGCTTACAGTTTCGAATGAGATGAGTAAGTTGAACGCGGATCGCAATGCGGTGGCGTCAGCAGCATCGGCGGCGGCGCCGCTGGCCCAACGGATTGCCGAGCGCCTGGCGGCGATGCAATTCGATCAGGCGGTCGCGCTTCGCATGCTGCAGCGTATTTCGGATGACGCGGAAAATATTGCGCTGGCGGACGAGCGCGCGGCGGAACAAGCGGCCATGGCGCTCGATTCTTTGTACATTGCATATAGTAAGGACTCTAAGCCTTCCAACGCCGCCGAAGTTCGCGCCGCGATAAACGGCCTCTTCCAGCAGCTCGAAAATCCTTCGGCATACAACGCCGATCAGTTTGCGTCTTCTCTTCGTCGAATCGGCACGCTACTTCACTAAGCTGCCGCGCTTGCGGTAGAGTCGTGTACCCATTGGATCTTCCGAGCTATCGATGAATCGATTCGAAACATGGTTTTGTGGGTCATCGTTTTGGCGGTACATGACGCGGCGGCAGCTTTTGCCGTGGATTCTCCAAGGCTCGGAGCTTGGCGATCATGTGCTGGAGCTGGGTGCGGGGCCCGGAGCGGCAACGGAGGAGTTGGGGCACCTCGCTACTCGGGTGACCAGTCTTGAGTACGACCACGCGCCTGCGGCGAAGCTCGGTGCTCGCGTGAGCGGCGGCAATGCGACGGTGATCCAGGGAGATGCTGCGACGTTGCCTTTTTCGAATGGCGCATTTTCTTCGGCAATCGCGATCCTCATGCTTCATCATTTGCGTTCGAACGAAATGCAGGATCGCGCTTTCGCGGAAATTTGGCGCGTGCTCCGGCCGGGCGGGATATTCCTCGCGTTTGAGATTCAGGATGGATGGCTGCACAGGGTGGGGCACATCCGGAGTACGTTTGTGCCTGTGACGCCAGCGTCGGCGATTGCGAGATTGACGACCACGGGATTTTCAGAGGTGACCGTGGATTTCCGGTGCGGAGGCTTGGCATAGCATCATGGGATGTGGCGCGCGAGCCGCAGCAAATTTCCCGCCGGGCCCTCCGAGGGGCTCAAACGATGGTCGCTCGGGCCGCTCAATAACAATCCGCTGGAATATTTCACCAAGGTCGCGCGCGAGTATGGCGACATCGCGGGGATGCGCGTTCTGAATTTCAAGACGATTTTCATCAACCATCCCGGCTTGATCGAAGAAGTGCTGGTCACCAACGCGCGCAGATATTCGAAAGGCAGGGTGCTGCGGGCGAACCGGCACGTCTTTGGCGAAGGCTTGTTGACCAGCGAAGGAGAATTCTGGCTGCGGCAGCGGCGGCTGGCGCAACCGGCGTTTCACCGCGCGCGAATCGCTTCGTATGCGGCCACGATGGTGGAGTACACGCAGCGGATGTTGCATGGCTGGCGGGGCGGGGAAGAACGCGACGCCCATCAAGAGATGATGCGGCTGACGCTGCAGATCGTGGGAAAAACGCTGTTCGATGCCGATGTCGAACGCGACGCGCAAGAGGTGGGCAAATCGCTGGAACTGTTGCTGGAAATCGGCGCTAATTTCCGGCGCACCATCTTTGTGCCGCATTGGCTGCCCACTCCCACGAATCTGCGGGCGAAGAGGGAAATCGCGCAGATCGAAAAAATTCTTTATCGCATCATCGGTGAGCGCCGCGCTTCCGGCCGCGACACCGGCGATCTACTGTCGATGCTTCTTTCGGCGCAAGACGAAGACGGTTCGCGCATGACGGATCGGCAGCTTCGTGATGAGGCCATTACTTTATTCCTGGCGGGGCACGAGACCACGGCCAGCACGCTTTCCTGGACGTGGTGGATGCTCGCGCAGAATCCCACAGCGGAAGCAAAGCTGCATGCGGAATTGGACGCCGCCCTCGGCGATCGCGCTCCTTCTCTAGATGATTTGCCAAAACTCGCTTACACCGGGCACGTCATCACGGAATCGCTGCGGCTGTATCCGGCGGCGTGGGGAATGGTCGAGACCCGCGATGGTATGACGCGCCGGAAGAATTCCGGCCGGAGCGCTGGGAAGATGATTTGTTGAAACGATTGCCGCGGTTCGCTTATTTTCCGTTCGGCGGCGGGCCGCGCCAGTGCATCGGGAACATGTTTGCGCTGATGGAAGCAACGCTGATTTTGGCGACGATCGCGCGGAAGTTTCGTTTGCGGCTGGTCGCGAATCATCCCGTGGTGCCCCTTGCGTCGATCACGCTTCGGCCGCGGCATGGAGTGCGTGTCATGCTGGAGTCGCGGGAGAAAAAAGAAGCAGTGTCCTCGTCAAACGACAGGCAGGCTGCCGTTGCTGATTAGTTGCCTACTTGGCCGCCGTCAGTGCGCCAAGCTCGGAGCGCGTCTGCATCACCCGGAGGATGGAATCGCGCGTGACGATTCCAACGATCTGGGGCGCGCCGTCGCTGGAGCCGCTCACGACAGGCATCTGATTGACGTCCGCGCTTAGGAGCCGCTCGAGTAGTTTTAGAAGAGGCTCTTCGGGCGAGGTCCACAAGATTTTGTCTCGCGGAATCATGGCGGCTTGCACGGAGTTGTGGGCCCACTCGACGCGCGAGACGGAGTTGAGGGAGTGAACGTTCATCATGCCGACGAGGCGGTCGTCGCTAACCACAAGATGGCAGCGGCGGCCGGTGCGGAGCACTTCGGTGCTGTATTCTTCAAGCGTGATGTGGCCGGGGGCCGTGGGCACTTCCTTGCTCATGACGTCGGCGGCGCTGAGGCCAGCGAGGGTTTCGCGGATGGCCACCTGAGCGACGCTCTCCTGCGCGGCATTCAAAATGAACCAGCCGATGAAGGCGGTCCATAGCCCTTGTTGAACGAAGCCGTTAAAGACACCGTAAGCACCGAAGAGGATCATCGCGTAGGCGATCAATTTTCCGCTGGCGCCCGCGACGCGCGTCGCCTTCTCAAAATTCTTGGTCGCTCCCCAGACGATGGCGCGGAAAATCCTTCCTCCGTCCAGAGGAAATCCCGGCAAGAGATTGAAAACGGCAAGCGCAGCATTGGTGCGGCAGAGCCAGGTGGCCAGTGCTCCGACCGTCTGGCTGTAAGGGAAGAGAAGCGTTAAGCCAAAAAAACTTCCGGCGAGGAAGCCGCTGGCCAGCGGTCCAGCGATCGCGATATTGAATTCCTGAATCGCGTTGGAAGGCTCCCGCTCGATGCGCGCGAGGCCCCCGAAGAGAAACAGGGTGATGGAAACGACGCGAATTTTGTAGTGCTGGGCCACGACGCTGTGGCCGAGCTCGTGGAAGAGAACCGAGGCGAAAAAAAGGAGGCTCGTCAGGACGCCGACGGTCCAATGCTGCGTGTCCGTCCAAAGCGGATGTTGCTGCTTGAACTGCGAGGCGATGATGTAGGTGATAGCCGCAAAAATAAAGACCCAAGTCGAATGGAGATAGATGGGGATTCCGAGAATTCTTCCGATGCGCAAACCTGATCCGCGGTTCATGGCTCTTCTCTTAATTAGCCTAGCACAAGAGGTCGACGGAAGCCGGGAGGTAGGGCATTTTGGGCCGTACGGGAAGTAGCGATTCTTCGCGGATGAGGGAAAGACGTAATTCGTGACACGTGACAGGTGATTCGTGACTGCTGACTGGTGGGGAAGCACATCCAAGAGTGGCTGGGCCACGAGAGAGCCCTCGTCTCGCCAGACCATCCGGGATGCACAGAGCTGAACTCCCGATGGTCGCACCGGCGATTGGGAGTTGAAGAGGGAAGACGGAAGGGACAAGGCGCTGGTGGTGTAGGACTCATGGATCTGGCGAGAGTGGGGCTTGGCAAACACGTGGAAACATACCATGAAACGCAATTCGAAGTTAAGTAATTATTTAGATATCATTCGAATGAAGCGGGAAGATATTGAAAGGGCAGGGGGTTGAAGTGTCGATGAGCGGAATTTAAGGGACGGGGCCCAGGGCGGGGAAGCGGAAAATCATGAGAAGGGAGAGTGCCGCAAGAAGAGCTGGACGCGATGCGGAGCCATCTGGCACGGAAAAGCGGAGGAGCTTGAGAAAACAGGCTGCGGGCGGAGGATGGGGAAAAATCAAAAGCCGCTCCCTTGATGAAGCAAAACCCAAAGGGATTCAGCACTCAGGAGCGTCTCAACCCGTTATCGGTTCTCCGCCCGGCTGGAACAGTTGTATGCCCCGTCGTCTCTCATCACGCCGCGTCGTCCACGAACGCAACACTCGCTCCAACGTTTGCTGCACCATCGGGCTACTACTTGAGAGAGGAGTAGTCATTGGCATACCTTTGTTACTGGCCCGCACTTCCTGACAGTACGGAATCCGTTTGTATCAACCGCAGGTCAAGCTGGATCACGACCTGGTTTGCTATGAGCTCGTCCGGCGTACCGGCTCTGTGCTGCTGCTTTTCCCAACGGTTCAGCACGGCATAGCTCTGCGCCATCTGTAACGGGGTTCCCGTGCACACCTCTCCCGCGAAGTCCCTACCAACCGTCGAGGGCATCTGGCAGTGAATGTCGGTGCGAGGCAAAGGCTCAACCGTTTCCCCGGTGCATACCGGGCCTGAAAAGTCCTTTCCCACAGTTGATGGCCACGTGCATTGTTCGTCTTCAACGAATGCGGGCCAATCCATGGCCGAGACTGCCGTGAATAACTCTGGATAATCCCAGGCACCCACAACGCTCGACCCAGATAATTCCGCAGTGCCCCTCTCTCGTACCCGTGCTGCAGAGACACCCATCCGCTCGAACTCGAAAACCACTTCTTTCTTTTCGGAATGCACCACCGGCGGGCCGTAAACAGGTCCGGCGTAAGCCGCAGTTGGGTCATACGTAGCGCTCCGTTCAACGTACGTCAGCGCTAGTTCGCCCGTGACGCGAAACGCTCCGCCGCCTATCGGGACAACATGCTCTGACTTGAATGTGATGACCGTGTGAGCCTCCGCGAGTGGAGTGTTTTGTTCGCTCCGTTTGCCGTTCGAAGGTGTTGGAGCCGCCGTTTCGTCTGCCGGATAGATTGTGAAATCAAAAACCGATTCGCTCGGATGGTCACCGATATCGCCAACTATTCCGCTCATGCGCGCAACGCCGACATTGACGTTGACGTGCGGGCTTTTTGACGACGCCAGAAAGAGCCGCGCCGTGGAGTGTTCAGGATCAATGCGCCACACAGTGTTCTGCGCCACGACGGGCGTCGCGGAAGTAACTCCAACAAGGACAACAAGTGCAGCTCCAGCAATTCTCTTGAGCATTTTCTTCCATCCACCTAATTTCAGCTTCGGGCCTGACTGAAACAACGATCGATTTCTTTCCTGAAGGCCGCCCGCGATCTGTCTTATCTGTCTGCTGCCGAATCCTGTCTCCGCTGAGGATGAGGATTCCGAGAGCCTCAATAGTTTTGGGCTTGGGTAGTGCCGGGCGTTGTATCCAGGGCTGGGCCAGTTGCATGCGCCGTCGTCTCTCATCCTGTCTCCTACAAACTTTGATACGCTACGCAGCGTGTCGGTTATAAGAAAAATGTAGAAAGTTTTTGTACCAGCAAAGCGAGACGGTCGAAGAGGGCGTCGCGAACATTCGTGAAGCCATAGAGCCTTATATTGAAACCCTGGTCGAAGGCGGATTGCCCATCCCCACGAAAGACATCTTAATCAAGCCGATAGAGATCCGGGCGTGACGCCGCGGCTACCCATCCAAATGCGACCGCAAGACTGACGCGGCGGGACAAAAGTAAGAAGAACAGAGAGATTCCTCATATCCGCAGGCTGACCCTTTTGTAGGAGCGAGGGGAAGAGAAAATCGGCCTGCTCCGTTCGGTCCCGTAAAACCATCCCGGATGGAAAGAACGCAAATGACGGGCGAGGGACGGCGCAGCGGGAAGGTGGAGAAAAGCCTGAGGAGTGTCATACAAACTGTCAGGGGCTGCAGCTACGGAGATGTACAATGCCAGTTGCCTTGGAAGTTGAAACAGAACTCCCGGCTTGGAGAGAGGAGGGCCTGTTCAGCCATGCGCAGAGTAACGGCAGTTGGTTTCGCTTTTCTATTCGTCTCCACAGCGGCAAGCGCACAGACAGCGAGCAAGGGAAACATCTCTTTCGGGTACTCGTACGTTAGAGCGGACCTGTCGCCCAAATCACCGCTGTCCCCGAGAATTGGCAATTCCAACCTGCACGGCTGGTACATATCCGCGGAGTACAAGCTGATTCCCTGGTTTGGAGCAGTGGCGGATTTTGGTGGCACTTATGGAACCGAACGGGTGGTCCCCTTTTGCGAGGTGATTATCGTCTGCCAGGGCCCGCTCAATGCACAAACAAACGTCCACACGTTTCTGTTCGGCCCGCGAGCAGCGGTGTCTATCGGAAGATACACGCCGTTTGCGCAAGCGCTGTTTGGAATAGCACACACGGGCGCCAGTGGCACCGGGTTCTCCAATTCAGATACATTCTTTGCCACGGTGCTTGGCGGCGGAGTGGATTTTCGCCTTGCTGGAACGATTGGCTGGCGCGTGCAGGCCGACCAGCTGCAGACCCATTTCTTCAGCAATTCACAGAATAACTTTCGCTTTTCTACTGGACCTGTCATCCGGTTCTGAACGTCCTTGGGCTACAGGGAAGGACGTAGAAAAACCGTAGACCTGAAGGCCGGAGCTTGGATGCAAACAAGCGATTTGCGGGCCGGCAAACGCCAATTGCCAAGCAACGAATTTTCGACTCCGGACACTATGAACTTTCAGAGAGGAAGGCTAACCGGTGACGACGGGCAACAACTCGAAGGTCGCAGTCGTTGTGGTTCATGGCGTGGCTCACCATGCGCCGGGAGCTTCGGCCCGGGCTGCTTCGGAATTGCTCCACGGGTTGCGGCCGAACGGCAAAGCGTCGCCGTATGGACCCGACATACAGGAGACGGTGTCCATTCCGTTGAGGCAGTTGAAAGTATCCTCGCCGCTCCCGGAGTCGGAAGCGGGATGGATGAGCCGAGTGCCGATTCTCGGATACTTCATAAAAGCCCTGGAAGAGAGAACCGTCTTCTTGACTCGGGCGTGGCGCACGAAGAAGGTTTCCGACGGACCCGCAAACGAGAAGGTCGCCAATGATTTCATGCGGCTGCTGTTGCAGGACTATCGAGGCGTAGATCGCCCCGTCGAAGGACCCGATGTGCATGATGAGGCGGCTGCTTATGTCACCACGTGCATCAGGCTGAGAAGGGATGCGGCTCCGTTGCCGAACTCGCCTGCAGGGGGCGCAGAAACTAAGGCGGGCGTTGCGAACGCCGGCGCAGTGAAGCCACCCGGCGACTCATCAACCGGCGCGAGCGGCCAAGGGCAGGCCGAAAAGGAAGTACACATCTACGAGTGCTACTGGGCGGACCTTTCCCGGCCGAAGAACACCATCCTCAGTTTTTTCCAGGGTCTGTACCAGATGTTATTTCATCTTGGAAGTCTGAGCCGCCTGGCGATTAGCACAGGCGCGGACGCGGCGGAGAATCGAGACAGGAAGGTTTGGAAGTGGCTGGCCTGGACTCAGAATTGGGCGGTTCGCATCCTCACTCTTCCGATCCCGATCCTCACCCTGATTCTGCTTATTGCGCTTTTTGGCGCGCTGCCCCATCTCGTTTCGGAGGCGCAATGGGCCCGTGGCGCGGCAGTGGTTTCTGCGGCGCTCCTGGGGTTGCTCGCCTGCGCGATCGTTTCACCGTGGATGCCGGCGATGCGATGGCCTCTGACGTGGGCTGCGATTCCGCTCGTCTTCGCGGCCAGCTTTGGGAGTGTAGCCTGGTTGTTGGCGTGGCGGATGTCACCTTGGTCGCTTCTTGCGGTGGAAGGCTGGGTGCTCGGAGCGGGTATCGTTTATTTGTCGGTCAGTTCCTACGACGAAGTCAGGGATGGCGCGAACGAGGTAGCTTGGCTGCTCTATGGCGCCTCTCTGGCCACGTTCCTGGCCATCCTCTGTCTCATTCGCGAGCACAAGAATCCCATCGAGCAAGCGACGTTGTGGATGATGCAAATCGTTCTAGCCTCTCTGCATCTTTCCTGGATGCTCTTGGTCCTATTTGCGCTTGTGACGCTATGCCTGGGCAGCTGGGCTTGGAGGTCGCTCCCGGATGGACCGAAGCGAGCCCGCGCGAAAGCAGCGGTGCGCACAAGCCGATTCGCGCTGGCGATGCCCACGTTGGGAATTCTAATCGTCTCGATGGGGTTCTGGAGCGGGCTCTTCGTCAAGGCCACAAAGACAAAGCAGGCATCCGATCGATGTTCCCAGTCTTCCATCGCGACGAAATTATTCAACAACGTGCTTCCGAAGCCATTGCGTTCGCCGAAAATTATGGTCGGATTCGTTCTTGATGAGGAATACGCTCAAAAATATCTCGACTTAGCAGCTTGCCCGAAAGGAATGGCACCCAACGACTACTTCCAAGCCGTACTGGTTTGGAGTGCGACGCCGGCTTTTCCCCTAGTCTTAGTCGTTCTCTCCACGGGGATTTTTCTCCTGCTCCTTTGGCTGTTGCCATCTTTTATTACGGAGAGGAAGCCTCCGCGTGGTTCGGACAACGCGTCGTCTCGACGCTTGGGGGCGTGGCTCTCTCGAGGCTTGGATGCGACGGTCGTTGTCATCGTACTCGCGTGGAGCGCCGCCTTTCTTTTGCCAGTTTTGTTCGAAGTGCTTCACGAACGGGGCATAGTAGATTTCAAATACTTGAATCACCCGGCGGCGCAGATCTTGCAATGGCTCGGACTTGCCACTGGATCACTTGCCATCGTGGCTTCTCTGGCCAGATCGGGCTCTTCCGTTCTGGGAATCGTGCTGGACGTAGACAACTATCTGCGAACATCACCGAAAGAGAAAACTCCTCGCGCACGCATAGTGGAGCGCTATGTTTCGCTGCTGCGGTATCTCGCCGACGGGAGAGACAAAGATCGGAGCTATGACCGAATCGTGATTATGGCGCACAGCTTGGGCGCTCTCATCTCCGGCGACCTGCTGCTCTACTTGAGGTCGCAAGGTGATCCGCAGCTCGGTCGAATAGGATTCGGCGACTCAAAAGTGAAAGGAGAGGTCGAGCTCAGGTTATTTACGATGGGCGATCCGGTGCGCCAGTTCCTGAATCGTTTTTTCCCGTATCTGTATGAGTGGGTCCGGGAAACTCCCGATAACGCGCTGCAAGACCTCGGGGCCCTTGTCCCGACCCCGCCGGGCAAACCTCTCGCGGGCATGCCGGACCCAGAACGGCTTGGTGTGGAACGCTGGGTGAACGCATACCGAAGCGGAGACTACATTGGCCGTTCCCTTTGGCTCGACGAATGGCACAACCGCACGAACGGTGGTGGAACTGGCGCTTTCCCTCAACCCATTTATGTGGCGCGGGACAACGCGGCGCAACCGCTCCGTGAAGAAATGTGTATCGGCGCCGGAGCCCACCAGCACTATTGGGATCAGTCCGCGCCGGACATTGCCCAGAAACTTGACGACCTCATTTGCCGGTAATCAGCCCGCTGTTGGTTATCGCGTACTCCGGGCCACAGCGTGTCTGGCCCACCACGGCTGCGGGTTTCTCCGTTCCCAGTAACTCCATTGATTACAAATAGATAGCGGTTGGCGATCGGAGTGCCATCTCTGAAGTTGCACGATAGGGAGACACCCATGATCGCCATGCTGCATTTCGCCGTACTCGCCATCACAACGATGTTTGCAGCCGCCACGGCGGCTGCTTTTCATTGGCTGCTTCTGCAGGCGGCCTTCTCGATGATGCGGCCGGCGACGGCTCGCCGGATTCCCGCGCGGCCTGAGCTGGCACGCGGGACGGCACAACTTGCGCGGGCTTTCGCTTCGCAACGTTGAGCGAGCCACGGTTTGGGCACGCAGGCTAATGCCTGCGCCACAGGGTTTGCCCGGCCCACCGTTAGCGGCGAAGGGGGCGGTCACCACTCCGCCGCAGCGCTCCGGGGAATGGAAAGAAGGGGGTAACTCGATGCTGGCTTTGAAGTATCTGTTGATGATTCTGGGCGCCGCACTCTTCGGAAGCGCGACGGCTCTGGTGGCTTACGACATTCTTCTTTCGGAGCAGTTGCGCCGTTTGCTTTCGCGCGGCAAGACGGACGAACCCGGTGCGGAGGTGGGGGCGCTGGCTCGCCGCCCTTTCCGGCCGGTGCGCTGGCGGCTGGCGCTGCAACTGATAGCGGCGGGCGCCCTGGTGCTGTTGATCACGGAAAGCTTTGTGGTGATTCCGGACGGAGCGGCGGGAGTACGCGTCAGCGAGATCTGGGGCGCGCGCCCCGGTACGTTGTATCCCGGCGTGCATTTGGTGACGCCGCTGGTGGATTCCGTCGCGATCTACGATACACGCGAGCAGGTGTACTCGACGCAGGCGGCCGAAAATCCAAAGCAAAAGGGTGATGTGCTGACGGTGCAGGCGCGGGAAGGGCTGAACATCGGCCTGGCGGTTTCCGTGCGATACCGGCTGGATCCCAAGCGGCTGGACTCGATTCACACGAATCTGCCGCAGCCTGTCGGCGAGCAGGTGGTGGCCCCGGTCGTTTCCACGATTTACCGGCAGCTCGCGCCGAATTACGTGACGCGGGAAATCTTTGCCACGAAGCGGGAAGAATTGCGGACCAAGGCAGCCGAGGCGATTGCGGCGCGGCTGGCGAGCGACGGGATCATCGTGAGGGAAGTGTTGCTGCGCGATCTGCAGCTTCCCGCGGAATATGCCAAGGGGCTTGAGGGACTTTTGTTGAAGGAACAGGAAAACGAACGGCTTGGCACGGAACAGGAAATCAAGCAGAAGGAAGTAAAGATCGCCGAGCTGGAAGCGGAAGCACAAAAATCACGTGACGTAAAAGGGGCGGAAGCGCAGGCGCAAGTGCGCGTGCTGCAAGCCAAAGCGGAAGCGGACGCGATGCAGTACACACTGCCGCTGAAACAGAAGCAGATTGAGCAAAGCAAGCTCGAAGCGGAAGCGCGCAAGGAGTCAACGCTGCAAAACGCGGAAGCCGCGGCGCAGGCGAAGATCATCGATAGCAAGGCCGAAGTGGAGCGGCAAAAGAATCTTGCCGATGCCGAGGCCAACCGCATCCGGGTGACGGCTGCGGCCGACGCCGAGCGAATGAAGTTCGAGGCGTCGGTGCTGAAGTCCAATCCCATGTTGATTCAGAAAATTATCGCAGAGCGGCTGTCGGACAAGCTGCAGATCATGATGGTGCCGATCGATGGGAAGAATTTTTTTGCGAACGACGTGATGCGCTCGGCGTTTTCAGGAGTGACCGGGGGCAAAGATAGCGGATCTTCGGACGACAATCCGGATGATCCGGCGCCGACGCCGACGGCGACGGCAACAGCGCAACACAAACAGCCGCGCCGGCCGTGAGGCAGAGAAAAGAGATGCGCACCGCCAGCAGTGGCTGTGCCAGCGGGTTCCGCTAGCCAAAACCCCTGAGGTGGCACGGGATGCGAAGCTGGATAGGGAGGAGAAATCATGAGCACAAAGGCAAGCACCGCCGCGCTTGACCGAATCGGCCAGAGGTTGCTCCTCCTCCGGCGACGCGTTCCGCGCCACCCGGCTAGCGGTCAGAAATCGTAAGCAGGGAATTGGCGCTGAGACGGGATTTAAGAATCCAGGAAAACGACCATGCCCAGTTCGATAGCGGTTCGAAGCAACGAGCGCGCCAGAAAGACTGCAAGAAACCTTTGCCGGAGGATTCTCGCAACCACGCTGCTTGGGGCTTGCGTGTTTGTCGCGCCGGCGATTGCCTGCGTGTCGCACGCGCCGCTTCACGAGGTGCGGTTGCCGAGAATCGATTCCCGGGTAATCGAGAATCTGCAGCGTTGGGCTGAGGGGGATAAAGATCCGTGGTCCGAGGCGATTTAACTCCCAACTACGGCGGAAGACAATCCTTCATATGCAGCCGTGATATCATCATCATCGTATCCACGTGTCTGCCAAGCAAAAACTGTCCCCACCGCGTTCGCGCGGCCACTTTTTTCTTATTTCTCTTCTGGGTTTCCTTTTTCTTGGCGCCCCTTCGGCTTCTCGCGCCGATTCTCTCGAAGATGCCGCCCGCAATCTGGCCCGCAAAATTTGCGCCGTTCGGCGCCAACAGTCAATGAGGATGAATTGGCAGGTATCTCCTGAGTTGTCAGGTTCGCTCTCCGATTCGCTCAAGAAAATGTTCATCTCCCGCCTTTCCGCATGCGGGATGGCCACAGATAACAACGCGGAATTTCCCCTTCTGAACATCGCCATTCGAGGAACCGCTTCGAAACTACTTCTTGTTGCCAATCTTGTGGACTCAGGCGGTAGCCGGGAAATCCGAATCACCGAAATCCGGCGCGACACCCTCTCCATTTCAAACGCATCTTCCCAAACTCCCCGACTTCAGAGAAAACTCCTCTGGAAGCAGGAAAGTCCGCTCGAAAGCGCGATGGAGTGGTATGGCGTATCCGCCCCGGAACACTTTCTTTTCCTAGTCAGCCAGGCTTCCATTGTGCGTCTTCGTTCCACGAATGAAGTTTGGACCCAGATGGATTCGGCTGAGTTGCCCAAGGTTGATCGGCCCTCGCGGTTGGGAAGTGGCGATAGCACCTTCATGTACGGTAAGCCAGAGCCAGAGGCGAGACTCGAACTTCTCATCTCGCGGGCGGGCGCGCCCATCTATCGAAAGCTATGTGAGTTCGCACCGGCAGGGAGCCTCTCCCTTACGTGCAACGACAGCCACCTAGGCGGCAAACAAATACGCATGTTTTCCGAATGCGGAAAGATCCCATGGTCTCTTTGGACAGATAGCGGCGATTATGCGCAGAGAGATCGCATTATCTGTGGCAGTGCGGATGTGGATGAAGCCGAGCTCCCAGCCGATGAAGCTACTTCACATTCGTTGGAAATGCCTGGGCCAGTTCTGGATATCAGCGTCACAGTAGATTCAAAGGCCGCGATAGCCGTGGTGAGAAATCTTGCGACAGGAAACTATGAGGTTTATCGAATTACGTTGCCTTGCGGGAACTAGGCTGGTTGTTTTCGCTTTGTTGGCGCTAGCTCAGTTCCCCTCTGCGCAAGGGTCGCGAGGGCCCGGCTATGGGGGAACGTTGCGCGTGGAATTGCACGACGCTGTGATTTCGCTGGACCCGCGGGAGTGGAAGGCGGGAGCGATGGAGTCGGCCGCGGACGAAAAAATGGGCGCGCTGGTATTCGACCGGCTCGTAGCGCTGGACAATTATGGAAGATTTCAGCCGCAACTGGCGACGGAGTGGTCTCGCGATGCGGGATTCAAGCGGTGGGTGTTTACGCTGCGGCCGGGGGTGAAGTTTTCCGATGGCACGTTGCTGAGCGCTGCGGATGTTGCCACTGCGCTCCAGCCATTGCTCCCCGATGGACAGCAAATCATCGCCTCCGGGAACAGCGTCGTAGTTCAATCGGCCGCGGCCATGCCGGATCTGCTCGAAGAGCTGGCCTCTGGGCGCTTCTTTGTTTATCGAGTGCAACCGGATCGATCGTTGATGGGGACGGGGCCATTTTTTGTTTCAGAGAAGGCCGGTGGCGGCCGCGGTCTGTCACGTTCATCAACTGCTGCAGTTGATTCGAATTTGGCGGCTTCATCGCCCGGCGCGAATAAGATGACGCATCTGCGATTCCGCGCGAATGAGGAAACCTGGTCGGGAAGGCCATTTCTGGATGCGATTGAGGTGACGCTGGGCGTGCCGCCGCTGCGCCAGCTTCTCGATCTGCAATTGGGCAAGGCCGACCTCGTCGAACTGTCTCCCGAGCTGGTGCGAAGGGCCATGCAGGACAATCAGCGCGTGTGGTCTTCGGCCCCGGTAACCTTTTATGGTTTGCGTTTTGACGACGCGCAACCTGCAGCCGCGGCTGCGAAGCTGCGCGAGGCGATGTCGCTCTCGCTCGACCGGCAGACCATGGCGAACGTGTTGCTGCAAAAGCAAGCCGAACCCGCATCGGCCCTTCTGCCGCAGTGGCTCTCGGGATATGCTTTCCTCTTCACCATGGAGACGAACATCGACCGCGCAAAGGAAATTCGCGCCACGCTTCCCGCAAACATGGCAGCCGGCGCGGAGCCATTGCGGCTTCGCGTGAACGCGCCGGGCGACCTCGCAAAACTGCTGGGCGAGCGCGTGGCTGTAAACGCGCGTGAAGCAGCGATTCTGGTGCAAGTTGTCAATCGGCCTGGGACACGCAGTGCGAACAGCGCGTCGACCGCTTCGAGCGACCCCGCCACCGGCATGCATCTTTTTTCTTGGCACTATTCGTCGCTTTCGCCCAAGGTGGAGTTGGAATCGATGGTGTCCACGCTCAAGTTCGGCGATTCGCCCGAAGCCGCGGTGTCTTCGGCCGATCCGGAACAGCTCTATGAGCGCGAGAAGAGATTGCTCGAGGAGCGGCGCGTTTTGCCTCTGGTCGCGCTGCCGGAGTATATCGGTCTCAGCCAGAATGTGCGCGATTGGATGCCAGCGCGATGGGGCGAATGGCATCTCGCCGACGTGTGGCTCGATCTACCTGAAACCAGCCCCGCGCAGCCCGGCAATTCGAACGCCACGGCAACTCCCGCCGCACAGCCGGCCACCGCGTCCCCCGGAGCCAAACCATGAGTTTCCGAACAAAATTGTTATTCGTCGTGCTGCTCACCATCTTTGCGTCCGTCTCGGTGGTTGCATACGCCGTGACGCATTACACCCAGGCGGCGTTCGAAGCGATGGACGCGGAGCGCACTGAAGCCCTGGTTGCGCAATTCAAGAAGGAGTTCGTCCAGCGCGGGGAGGAAATCGCCCATCAGGCAAAAAACATAGGTCCCGCCGCAATGCCGACCAGTCACTTTATGTACGCGATGCGGTCGGCACTGCTCAAGAGCACGGGCTGGACTATGTGGAGTTTGTGAATTACGACGGCGTGCTGATTTCGTCGGCGCAGTTTCCCGCTCGTGTCGGGTATAAGGACGACTGGGTGACTTCGGTGAAGGACTGGAATGACACCCCGGCATTCTTGAAGAAAGAAGAGCTGCCCGACGGCGTGTCGCTTTCCCTCAGCGTCGTTCGCACGAACAACACCGTGGCGGACAAGACTTTGTATATCATCGGCGGACACCGGCTGGATAAGAATTTCCTCGCTTCACTGGTTTTGCCCGCTGGGATGCGGGCGCTCATCTATACCAATCTCGAGCCTACCTTTGTTCCTGGATCCCTGATGGCCGAGAAGATAGACGCGGAGCAAGCAGAGCGGTTCGCTCCTCTCGTCGAGCAACTGCAGAAGCAGCCGCAGCCTTTGGTGCGCACGATCGACTGGACCAGAGATCCCGCCGATGCGGAAACGTTTCATGCCATCCCCTTGACCGGCCGCAACAATGAACTTCTTGGAATATTCTTCGTCGGCAGCTCGCGAAAAGGGCTGGTGATGCTGACCCGCCAAATCCTGAAAATCGCCGCTGCGGTAGCGGCTGCTGCGCTATTGATCGGATTGCTCGTCAGCTTCTGGGTTTCCGCGCGGATCACGAAACCGGTTGAAGAACTTGCCGAAGGCGCCCGCGAGGTTGCCAGCGGAAGATGGGATACGCACATCGATGTTCATGGGCGCGATGAGATCGGCCAGCTTGCCGAGGCCTTCAATCACATGACGCAAACGCTCGCGGCGCAGAAGGAGCGCCTGGTGCAAACCGAGCGCGTTGCCGCGTGGCGCGAACTGGCGCGGCGTCTCGCGCACGAATTGCGCAATCCGCTCTTTCCCATGCAGATTACGGTCGAAAATCTGCAGAAAGCCCGCCAACTGGACGCCAAGCAATTCCTGGAAGTCTTCCACGAATCGACGGCAACTTTGAAAGCGGAACTTGCCAATCTCAATACCATCGTTGGGCGGTTCAGCGATTTTTCAAAGATGCCCGCGCCGCAGTTTGTGCGCGTGAATGTGAATGAGGCGCTACGAAACGCGGTGCGCCTCTTCGAGCCGCAGTTCAACGAAGTCGGCAAGCCCACGATCACACCGGAGCTGTTCCTGACCGAAACTCTTCCCGATATCGATGCGGACCCCGACTTGCTCCACCGCGCGTTTCAGAATCTGGTGCTGAATGCGCTGGACGCCATGCCTGCCGGAGGGACGCTGACCCTGAGAACTTCGGAACAGGATGGGAGCGTGCGCATCGAAGTGGCCGACACGGGCAAAGGCCTAACTCCAGAAGAGTGCTCGCGGCTGTTCACGCCGTATTACACGACGAAGTTGCAAGGCACGGGACTAGGACTCGCTATCGTGCAGTCGGTGGTCAGCGATCACAACGGGAGCATTTCCGTGACGAGCGACGAGGGCCGCGGTACCGCTTTTCGAATCGATCTGCCGCAGCGCCAAGCCGGGCACACCGCGACACCGCGCGAACCGGCGCCGGAGTCCAAGAGCACGCCGTCGACTCTGGCCGCGGCTTCCGACTAACGCTTCACAAAGGACCGAAGCTTGCCCCGCAAAGCTCATCTGCTCCTCGTCGACGACGATCCCAATACGCTGGCATCGCTTTCCCGCGCGTTCCGGCTGGCGGGACATGAAGCCACCGTTTGCGACAACGCGGCTCGCGCCGTCGAACTCCTCCGCACGGAATCGTTCGACGTGATTCTTTCCGATGTAGTGATGCCCGGCAGGAGCGGCCTGGAATTGCTCGAGGATCTGAAGAAGGCCGGCGTGAAGACGCCGATCGTACTCATTTCCGGGCAAGCGAATATCGAGATGGCGGTGAAAGCCACGAAGCTGGGCGCGCTTGATTTTCTGGAGAAGCCGCTTTCCACCGAGAAACTGCTCGTGACGGTGGAAAATGCGCTGCGGTTGTCGCGGCTCGAAGACGAAAACCGCGAGCTGCGCCATCGCCTGGGGAAACACGAACTGGTCGGTTCGGGCCCGGCGATGAAGAAGTTATGTACGCAGATCGATCGAGTCGCGGCGAGCGAGACGCGTGTCTGCATCCTCGGTGAGACCGGTACGGGCAAGGAGCTGGTCGCGCGCGCGATCCATGAAAAATCGCCGCGGAAGGAGCACCCGTTCATCACCCTGAACTGCGCGGCCGTGCCCGCGGAATTGATTGAATCGGAGCTTTTCGGACATGAAAAAGGCGCCTTCACCGGCGCTGCAATCAGGCACCTGGGCAAATTCGAACAAGCCGACGGCGGAACACTTTTCCTGGACGAAATCGGCGACATGCCCGTGGCGATGCAGGCAAAGTTGCTGCGCGTGCTGGAAGAAGGAGAGGTCGAGCGCGTCGGCGGGGACAAGCCAATCAAGGTGAATGTGCGCGTGGTAGTTGCCACGCATCGCAACCTGGAAGATCTTGTGAAGCAGAACGCCTTTCGCCGCGATCTTTTTCACCGCATTTATGTTTTTCCGCTGACGCTGCCGCCTCTGCGCGAGCGCCCGGAAGATTTTCCCGACCTGGTTGCGCATTTCGCGCGCCAAGTGGCGAGGCAAAACGCCTGGAAAGAAAAAATCTTCACGGAAGAGGCCATCGGCGAATTGCGCAAATACGGCTGGCCCGGAAATGTCCGCGAACTGCGCAACATCGTGGAACGACTCATCCTGCTCGCTTCGGATGAAAACGTCGCGGCTGCGGATGTCCGCCTCATTCTTCCCACTTCCGACTCCCCTTCTAGTGGTCCATCAGCCTCCTCCGACGGAAATTCAGCGGGCACATTGGCCGAACGGACCGAAGCGTTCGAGAGGGAAGTGATGCTGGCAGAAATTCGGCGCCACAATTTTCATATGACGAATGTAGCTCGGGCATTGGGCCTGGAGCGCAGTCATCTCTATAAAAAGTGCCAGCAACTGGGAATCGACCTGCAGTCCCTCCGCAAGCCAGAATAAGCGACGAATAGGAATTGTGTCTGTAAGTTGTTGAAAACAGGCGTAATTTTTTGCTTGACAAAATAGCGATATGTAATAATATATTTGCAGATTGCAATAAGTGAGTTCTTCATGAAACTCGGCGACAAACTTCGTTCCTTACGCGCAGTCGAAGGTTCGCTCCGCGGCTTGGGCCGTTCGATGACCCAGCAGGAATTGGCCACCGCGATGAAGAGCGAGATCGGCCGCGGTTTGAGCCAGGCGTATCTCTCGCAGATCGAGAATGGCGCCCG
>WNFK01229919.1_pt2 | contig 22622 bp, 25 predicted proteins | sample 5400281 | NCBI WGS metagenome assembly WNFK01 (sample SAMN13153350, study PRJNA577476) | soil metagenome | isolation source: 20 cm soil on Douglas fir-dominated hillslope | place: USA:California | collected 2013-09-17
CGGGTGAAGTACCCGGCCCCGCAGCCCAGCTCGAGGCCGCGGGCATAGCGGCGGCCCCGTAGCACCTCGATCAGGCGCGCGTACCGCACCCTCTCGTACTCGGAGGTCTCGAGCTCCCAGAAGTCGCCGTCCTTCCAGAGGTTCTCCGAGAACTCCAGCGCCTTCCGGCCGGCCTCCTCCCGATCGGTCATTTCAAGGCGTACGGGTTGATCGGCGTCCCCACCGCGCGCGTCACCGGCAGCGGGGGCGCGACGAGCAGGAAGGCGTAGCGGCCGTCGGCCGCGCAGTCGGCGGCGAGCTCCTCCAGGAAGAAGATCTCCCCGAGGGTCAGGCCCATGTTGGGGATCGCGACCACGTGGAAGGGATTGCGGAAGCCCGCGATCTCCGACGGCCGGACCTCCACCGCGTAGTTGTCGCTCGCGATCGCCGCGATCTGCCGGGCGTGCAGCCACGGGGCGGTGTGGACCGAGACGCCGGGGAACGGGTCGAGGTCGTAGTGCCGCCAGTCGTTCCGGTCGAGATAGCGCGACATGTGGCCGGTGCGCACGAGGAGGAGGTCCCCGGGCAGCACCTCGACCCGCTGGGCCGCGGCGGTCGCCTCCAGGTCGGCCACCGTGATCGCGTAGCCGGGCTCGAGCGCCTTCACGCCCTTGTGCCGGGCCACGTCGAGCAGCACCCCGCGGCCGGCCAGGCGGCTCGTGGTCTTGTCGATGCTGTTCTTGGACGCCCCGCTGCTGGTGACCAGCGCGGCGTCGTAGCCGTTGTACATCTTCCCCTCGTAGAAGATGTGGGCCAGGCTGTCCCACTGGGTCACGCACTGCAGCGGCATGACGATCCAGTCGTCCGAGCCGCCGTAGCCCTCCATCGCCCGGACCTCGTCGGGAGTCTTGGGCGCGTCGCCCCCGTCGCGGAACATGGCGTGGATCGGGTTGAAGCGCTGGCGCGTGCCGCTCTGGGGGCCGTTGCGGTCCAGCGGAATCCCGAGGGCAAAGACCTTGCCGGTGATGGCGAGCCGGCACGCCGCCGCGATCCGCTCGGGGGTGATGTAGTTGAGCGTGCCGAGCTCGTCGTCCGGCCCCCACCTCCCCCAGTTGCGGACCTGGAGCGCGATCTCGCGGAGCGCCGCTTCGCTCATGTGCTCTCCTCAGGCCTTGAGGGCGGGGAGGACGTCGCGCGCGAGGATCTGGAGGCTCCGGGTCTCGAGCGCCGGCGGGATGCGGCCGCCCGGATTCAGCTCGGCCACGATGCCGTCGAGCTGGAGGTCCTCGCGGAGCGCGACCAGGCGATCGACGATCGCGGGCGCGGTGCCGAAGACCACCTTGCCGGCGAGCATGTCGTCGTAGGTGAGGGCGGCCATCCGCTCGGCCTGCATGCGGCGGCGGTCGGCGGGACCGGCGCCGGCCCGTCCCACCGCGCTGCGGGCCAGCTCAGTCTGGCGGGCGAAGAAGGACGTGAGGCTCTCGCGCGGCTCCTCCACCGCGCCGCGCGCGGTGGGCGAGGCGTAGACCGGGATGCGCAGGTAGACGCTCGGCGCGCCCGGATGGCCCGCCTCGCGCCAGGCCTCGCGGTACGGCGCGAGCTGGGCCCGCAGGTCGGAGATCTCGGTGGCCCGGAGCCCCACGAAGATGGGCAGGCCGAGGCGTCCGGCCGCCGGGAACGTCTCGTCGCTCGTGGCCGCCATCCGGATCGGGGGATGGGGCACCTGGTAGGGGCGGGGCGCGACCGTCGCGTCACGGACGCGATAGAACTCGCCCTCGTAGCTGAACGGCTCGCCCGTCCACGCGCGCCGGACGATGTCGAGCGCCTCACGGAAGCGCGCCTGGCTCTCGTCATAGCGCACCCCGTAGGTGTCGTAGGTGCGCACGACCCCGCTGCGGCCGATGCCGAACTCGAAGCGCCCTTCGCTGATCTGGTCGACGGTGGCGACCTCCTCGGCGATGCGCAGCGGGTGGTTCAGGGGCAGCACCTGGACCGCGGTGCCGACCCGGAGGCGGCGTGTGCGGGCCGCGATGGCGCTCGCGACCTGGAGGGAGGCGGAGATGATCGAGCGGGAGGGCGTGAAATGGATCTCGCCGAGCCACGCGCAATCGATGCCCCACGCCTCCGCGTGGGCCGCCGTCTCGAATATGTCCCGGAACGCCGAGGCCTGCGTGGCCCCGTGGCGCAGCTCCTCGACGAAGATCCCGACGTGCACGGCGTGATACTGGCCCGCCGGAGAAGCGTCGTCAAGCCGCCAGAACTACACGCCTGGGAGTTTCTGCACGGTAAGTCATTCCGCTCGAGCCCGTCCCACCCCGGGGGTCCCGGCTTCGTATCGTCCTTCATCGCCGGATGACGTCTGGCACATCCTCTGCACCGCCCGCGGCGAAGGGAGGATCCCCCCATGCTGACCGTGACCGAGCGCGCGAAGGCGACCCTTGCCCGGCTGAAGAGGCAGTGTGACATCGAGGACGATGACATGGCTCTTCGCCTCTCGCTGGCGGCGAGCCTCCAACCTGGCCAAGGCCAGTTCGGCCTACGGGTGGACCGCGAAACCCTGGGCGATCGGGTCGTTCAATACGGGGGAGCCAAAGTTCTGCTCGTGGAGGAAGGGCTGGCCGACGCGCTGTCGGACGCCACGATCGACGCGGAGGCGGACGACGGTCTGGTCATCAACCGGACCGGAAACGGCCACGAAGGAGAACCGCGATGATGACGGTGGTGACGCACGTTTCTCTGAAGGAGGGAACCGAGCCCGAGTGGGATAGCCTCATGCTCGACCGCATGAGCGCAGCCAGGAAGCAGCCCGGGTGGGTGGGCGGCCAGCTGCTGCGCTCACCGAACGGCCGGGTGATCATCGGGACGTGGCAGAGCCGCGCCGACTGGGAGAAATGGCACCACGACCCCGAGTTCACGGAGACCCGCCGGCAGCTCGACGAGATGGCGGATGGGCCGACGGACCCGGGCTGGCACGAGGTGGTGGCCGAGGTCCGGAAGGGCAGATCGGCACCGAAGGGCCGCTCGACCGTAAAGAGCAAGAGCTGAGCCGCCGCCGCGGCGGCCGTCCCCGAAGCTAGGGGAATCTACGTAGGCGACGGGCCTCGTGTAGTCCCGTCACGGGGGTGATAGCATACCCCCCGATGAGACACCGGCGTCTGATCGGTCTGGCCGTCGTGGCGGCCCTCGCCGCCCTCGGCTGGGGCGGCTATGCCTGGTGGCAGAGCACGAAGCGCGTCGCCACCGACGACGCGTACGTGGAAGGCAGCATCGTGGTCATCAGCGCCAAGGTCGCGGGCCACGTCGCCGAGATCCACATGGACGACAACCGCGCGGTGAAGGCGGGCGAGCTGCTCCTCCGCATCGATCCGCGCGACTACCAGGCCCGTCGCGACCAGGCCCGGGCCGCGGTGGCCGTCGCGCAGGCGAGCCACCAGGCCACCACCTCCGAGACCCAGCTCACCCGCGAGACCACGGCCGCCCAGGCCGAGGAGGCGCGCGCCACGCTCGAGTCGGCCCGGGTCGCGGAGCAGGGCGCCCAGTCGGCGGTGGCGGAGGCGCGGGCCACCGTGGAGGCCAAGCGGGCCGCGGTGGCCGCGATGACCGCGGACGTGACGGGCGCGCAGAGCACCCAGCGCCAGAACGCGCGCGAGATGGAGCGGATGCGGACCCTGCTGCGGGGCGGGTTCGTGTCCCAGCGCGACTTCGACCAGGCGGAGATGAGCTCGGGGACCTCGTCGGCCACCGTCGAGGCGACCCAGCGGCGTCTGAACCAGGCCGAGAAGGAAGTGCAGCAGGCAGAGGCCGCGCTGGCCAGCCGGGTGTTCGCGGTGAACCAGGCCCGCCAGCGCATCAACGAGGCCCGCGCCGCGCTCGGGCGCGTGGAGAGCCAGCGGCGCCAGGTGACGGTCAAGGAGGCGGAGATCCAGCGCGCGGCGGCCACGCTGAGCCAGGCCCAGGCCGATCTGGCCTTCGCGGAGCTACAGCTGCAGCACACCGAGGTGCGCGCGCCGGGCGACGGGGTCATCTCCAAGAAGAGCGTGGAGGTGGGGCAGGTGGTGCAGATGGGCCAGCCCCTGCTCGCGATCGTGCCGCTGCACGAGGTGTGGGTGCTCGCCAACTTCAAGGAGACCCAGCTCGCCCGGGTGAAGCCGGGCATGCCCGCCGAGGTCGAGATCGACACCTTCCCGGGGCAGGTCTTCCACGGCACCGTGGACTCCCTCGCGGCGGGCACCGGCGCGCGCTTCTCGCTCCTGCCGCCCGAGAACGCCACCGGCAACTGGGTCAAGGTCGTCCAGCGGATCCCGGTGAAGATCCGGCTGAACCCCAAGGAGTTCGGCAACCCGCACACGCTCCGGGCCGGCATGTCCGCGTACGTCGTCATCCGCGTGAAGTAGCCGCCGTGAGGCCCGCGTGAGCGCGTCCACCTTCACGGAGACCGGCCCGATCTCGGCGGCCCGCAAGTGGGCCATCACCCTGTCGGTGATGGTGGTGGCCTTCATGCAGGTGCTCGACACCAGCGTGACCAACGTGGTGCTGGGTCATCACCTCCTATCTCGCGGCCAACGCGATCATCATTCCCGCCACCGGCTGGCTCGCGGGGGTGCTCGGGCGCAAGCGATTCTTCCTGATCTGCTGCGTGCTGTTCACGGTGAGCTCGGTGCTGTCCGGCATGGCCCCGAACCTCACCTTCCTGATCCTCGCCCGCATCGCGCAGGGGATCGGAGGCGGCCCCATCATCCCGCTCTCCCAGGCGATCCTGTGGGAGATCTTCCCGCTCGGCCAGCGCGGCCTCGCGATGGCGGTGTGGGGCGTCGGCTTCATGATGGGGCCGATCATCGGACCCACGCTGGGCGGCTACATCGCGGACAACTGGTCGTGGCGCTGGATCTTCTACATCAACCTGCCGGTCGGGCTCCTCGGTTTCTTCATGGCGAGCGCCTTCCTCTTCGATCCCCCGTATCTCCGGAAGCCGACCCGGGTGGACGGGCCCGGCCTCGTCCTAATGGTGCTGGGCTTCGGCTGTCTCCAGCTCATGCTGGATCGCGGGGAGCGCGAGGACTGGTTCGACTCCTCGATGATCGTCGCGCTCGCGGTGGTCGCGGGGGTGGCTCTCGTGGGCTTCCTCATCCGCGAGCTGATGGCGAAGGACCCCATTCTGGACCTGCGGGTGTTCACCGATCGCAACTTCGCCTTCGGAGCCACCTTCATCGCCCTGATCGGCCTCGGCATGTTCTCGAGCATGGTGCTGCTGGCGCTCTACGCCCAGAAGCTCCTCGGCTACGACGCCCTGACCTCGGGCCTCGTGCTCGCCCCCGGCGGCCTCGGCAACATGTTCTCGCTCATCCTGTGCGGGCGCCTGGTGACCCGGGTGGACCAGCGCCTGCTCCTCACCTTCGGCTGCCTGGTCAACGCGATCAGCCTTTACATGATGTCGAGCCTCACCCTCGGCATGGACTACTGGAGCCTCACCCTGCCGCGGGTCATCCAGGGTTTCGCGCTCGGCTTCATCTTCGTGCCGCTGTCCACCCTGACCCTCGCCACCATCCGGCGGGACAAGCTCGTCAACGCGACGTCGGCCTACAACGTCCTGCGCAACCTCGGGGGCAGCGTGGGCATCGCGCTCGCCACCACCTATCTCGCCCAGCGCAGCCAGTTCCACCAGCACAACCTGGTGAGCCACGTCACGGTCTGGGATCCCGCGACGCAGGATCGGCTGGCCCGGTGGACGAGCCACTTCCTGGCCCAGGGCGCCGATTCGTTCACCGCGCAGCGCCGCGCGCTGGCCATGCTCTACCACGACGTGGTGGGCCAGGCCCAGGTGCTGGCCTACGCGGACGACTTCTGGCTGCTCGCGATCCTGTTCTCGATCGTGCCGCTCTTCCTGCCGCTCATGCGGCGCGTGCACGCCGAGCCCGTCGCGCCGCGCGAGGAGGACGACCCCGGCCAGGTGCGTCCGCTGCCCGCGCCGGTGGACTGAGCCGCGTCAGTCGCGGCTGGTGACCGCGTACCCGCGCGGGTCCATGCAGCGCCTGAACTGCAGGCGGCCGACATATCCCATCCCCGACTCGTCGTTGCACGCCTTCAGGTCGCGGCCGACGACCTCCACGGCCTGACGCGGCTCCGCCTTCGAGCGCACCTCGACCCCGCCGCCGTTCGAGCTGTAGGTCACCACGTAGCCGCGGCTGATCAGGCAGGCGTCCCTCATCCGGCCGGAGTGCTCCAGCGTACGCGCGTACTCCCGGCACTCCGCGCGGTCCTTCGACTCCTGGGGATTGGACGCGGTGCTCGCGCATCCGCCGAGCAGGATCGCCAGGATCATCGCCGGAGCGAGTCGGGTCATGGTTCCCTCCCGGGTGGTGGTGTCAGACACGATCGGCGCCCGGCCCCAGGGCCAGGAGCAGCAGGCAGAGCGCGAGCAGCACCAGATCGTACGAGTAATCGGTGAAGGGCTTGTGCCACTTCGTGGGCTCGACGACGGTGCCCATCATCAGCCGCGTGGCTAGGAGGATCGCGTCGGTCCAGCGGGACAGTGGCGCCAGCCCCGGCTCCAGCCACATGTCGGATCTCGACGTCGAGCGTACTCCTCCCGGTCGCCGATCGACAAGAACCGCGGACCCGGGCCGGACGGGGTAGAGTAGGGCCATGAAACCCGAGCCCGAGCACCCGCTGGCCGCGCCCGCCCCTGGCCTCACCCATCCCTGGCCCGAGCCCCCCGAGGGCGGCACGAGCATCCTGGTGGCCCCCGGCATCCGCTGGATCCGGATGCCGCTGCCCTTCCAGCTCAACCACATCAACCTGTGGCTGCTCGACGACGAGGCCGGCGTGACGGTGGTGGACACCGGGGTTGGCCTGCCGCCGACCCGCGAGCTGTGGGAGAAGCTCTTCGCGGGTGAACTGGCCGGCCGGCCCCTGGTGCGCGTGCTCGTCACGCACTTCCACCCCGATCACATCGGCAACGCGGACTGGCTGGCGCAGCGCTTCGGGGTCGAGCTCTGGTGCCCGCAGGCCGAGTGGCTCATGGCGCACCTGGCCTGGCAGGGGATGGGCGGCAACGACTCGGAGAAGCGGCTCAACCACTATCGCCGTCACGGCGTCCCCGCCGAGCAGGCCGAGGCCTTTCGCGGCCTCGGCAACCACTACCGCAAGCTCGTGCCCTCGGTGGCGCCCAGCTTCCGCGCGGTGCGCGAGGGCGACGTGGTCACCATCGGTGGACGCCGGTGGCACGCCTTCACCGTGATGGGGCACGCCCCCGAGCACGCCTGCCTCTTCTCCCCGGAGGCGAACGTGCTGATCTCGGGCGACCAGGTGCTGCCCAAGATCACCACCAACGTGAGCGTGTGGCCCGACCAGCCCAACGGCAACCCGCTCAAGCTCTACCTCGACTCGCTCGGCCGCTTCCGGCCGCTGCCCGAGGAGACCCTGGTGCTGCCGTCGCACGGGCTGCCCTTCCGGGGCCTGCACAAGCGGCTCGACTACCTGCAGCACCACCACGACGAGCGCCTCAGCGAGACGATCGACGCGCTCGCCGAGCCGCGGACCGCCCACGAGTTGGTGCCGGTGCTTTTCCGCCGGCAGCTCGACACCCACCAGATGGGCTTCGCGATCGGCGAGACCGTCGCCCACCTGCACTTCCTGGAGGCGCGGGGCCAGGCCGCGCGCCTCGTCGATGAGGCGGGGGTTCAGCGCTTCCGCAAGGCCTGACCGCGCGTCCGGCTACGGCAGCAGCAGGGAGACGAGCTGGAGCAGCAAGGCCAGGCCGAGGAGCAGCGGAGCCGCGGTGTGGCGCACCTGGTGGCGGGTCAGCCGCACTCCCGCCACTACCCCGATGACCAGAGCGGCGCCGCCGAGTGTGTGTCGCGCGGTCATCGGGATCGCGCTCGCGCGCGCGGACCGCTCCCGATTCCGGACGTCGAGGGTGCAGGTGGCGGCGCGCGGGCGGTCCCCGTTCGTGAGCCCCTTCAGCACCAGCCGGGTTCCCCCCAGCCGATCCGCGCCGACCTCACCGAACTGGATCGCCGCGGGCGGATGGTACTTCGCGGCCGCGTCGGGACGATCGAAGTTGGCCACCGAGCCGTGCAGCAGGTCCCGGTTCTTCTTGCCGTCGCGCCACTTGTCGACGAAGCCGGCGTACGACGCGGGCTCGCCGACGTGGTCCTCGAAGCACGAGCCCACGACCTGGACGTGCTCCAGCAGCGTGAACCGCTCGCCCGAACCGGGAAGCCGGTCGTCGGCCCGACCCACGACCGGGATCAGCAGGAGGGTCGCCAGGAGCGCCGCCGTCGCGAGAGCCGCCATGGAAAGCAGCCTACTGCCACCGCGGTGGGCGTGCCAGCGATTGGCGCCGCGCCTCACCGACCGGGGGGCGGGGGCTCGGGGCTGTCCTCGCTCGACTTGCGGATGTCCAGGGTCGGCGGGAGATTTTCGGCCTGGTTCGGCATGTATTCGAGCCGGGTGATCTCGTGCATCCGGCCGATGATGCCCTGGATGCGGATCGCCGCCCCGAGGGCGCTGCTCACCCACGCGTGCTCGGGGGTCTGGGCGGGCACTCGGTCCGCGAGCATGCTCAAGCGCCCCAGGATGACGGTCAGCGGGTTGTTGATCTCGTGCGCGGCCGCGTTCGCCAGGTGCGCGACCGAGCGCAGCGCGATGGCCTCCCGCTCGATCGCGATCGCGGCAAGCTGCGTGGCCACGTCGATGAGGGTGAGCTCCCAGAGGCCCGGCTCTCGCGGCTCGCGGTAGTAGAGCGCGAGCGTGCCGAGGACCCGGCCCTCCGACGACTTGATCGGTGTCGACCAGCACGCCCGGAGATCGTGGCCGAGGGCGAGCTCCCGGAAGGCGACCCACCGGGCGTCGGTGTCGATCTTCGAGACCACGACCGGCTCACCCAGGTAGGCCGCCGACCCGCAGGAGCCGACGTCGGGGCCGATGACGAGCCCATCGATCGCGCTGGTGTAGCTGGCGGGCAGGCTCGGCGCGGCCCCGTGCCGCAGGTGCACGCCGTCCGGGTCGAGCAGGAGAATGGAGGCGAGCATCCCGTCGGAATGCCCTTCGATCATGCGGGCCAGCGCCTCGAGCAGCTCGGGGAGCGGGGCGCCGCGCGCGATCATCTGGGCCAGGCGCGTCTGGTCGCCCGCCAGCTCCTCGCTGCGCTTGCGCTCGGTGAAGTCCGCCACCGTGGCCAGGACCGCCGCCTCGCCGCCCCAGGCGACCGCCGAAGCGGTGACCTCGACCCAGAGACGGGTGCCGTCCTTGCGAACGGCCTGGCACCGGTAACGGGGCGTCACCGGCTCGCCCTGCCGTCGCCCGGTGGGGTATCCCTCGGTGCGCGGTCGATCGGACGGCGCGAGGACGCCCCGCAGATCGCGTCCGATGACCTCCCCGATCCGCCCGTACCCGAAGAGGGTAACCAGCGCGGGGTTCGCGTAGCGAATGATGAAGTCCTTGTGGATGACGATGCCGAGGCTCGACTGCTCGGCGAGCACGCGATAGCGCGTCTCGCTCTCGCGTAGCGCCCGCAGCGTGGCGGTGGGGGCGGGCGCCCCCTTGCGTCGACGTCGCTGCGGTTTGGCCATCGGAGATGAACGTACGAGAGGGCGCACGAGGCTGTCAAGAGCCCGTGCTAGACTGGGCCGTCGATATTCTCCCGCGGAGGTCTCGTCGTGCCGAACGAGCACGGTCGCCTGCCGAAAGCGGATCCCGAGCGCCTCGATCCGGACCTGCGCCGCCGGCTCGACGTCTGGCTCGCCAAGGCCTACCGGGACGACAATCTCTTCCTGACGCTGGCCCGCCGGCCCGCCGTGCTCGACCTGTTCCTGAGCTGGGTCACCTTCGTCTACGCCGGCGGCTCCAGCCTCGAGCCGGGCCTCGTCGAGCTGTGCCGCATCCGGCTCGCCCAGGGCAACCAGTGTGTGCACTGAAGCCTCGCGCGCAGCGCATCGTTGGTGCGCAAGGGCCTGAGCGAGCGGGAGGTCCAGGAGGCGCTGGGCGACCTCGATCGGGCCGATCTGCCCGCCCGCACCGTGGCGGCGCTTCGGCTCGCCGATTGCCTGAGCGGTGAGCGGCCGGTGGTCGACGACGGGCTCTTCGCGCTCCTGCGGCGGCACTTCGACGAGGGGCAGATCCTCGAGTTGGGCGCCGCGCTCACGGTGGCGTCCGGCTGGCAGCGCATGATCGAGGCGTTCGGCATCCGGCCCGACGCGTGGAGCGAGAGCACGCCGCTGCCCTGGAAGGACTGAGCTACTCTCCGATATCCTCCGCCCACAGGGCGGGGTGGGCCTGGATGAACCGGGTCATCAGGTCCCGGCAGCGCGCGTCGTCCAGCACCTGCACCGTCACGCCCCGGCCGCGCAGGAGGTCTTCCTCGCCGAGGAAGGTCCGGTTCTCCCCCACGATCACCCGCGGGATGCCGTAGAGGAGGATGGTCCCGCTGCACATCGCACACGGCGAGAGCGTCGTGTAGATCGCGCACGCGCGGTAGACGCGGGCCGGCTGGCGGCCTGCGTTCTCGAGCGCGTCCATCTCCCCGTGGAGGATCGCGCTGCCCTTCTGCACGCGCCGGTTGTGGCCGCGCCCGAGGACGCGCCCCTCGTGCACGAGCACCGAGCCGATCGGGATGCCGCCCTCGGAGAAGCCCAGCTCGGCCTCCTCGATCGCGGCCCGCAGGAACTCGTCCATTTCTAGCGGCTGCTCCGGGCCACCCCCGCCGCCGCGACCGGCGCGGTCCGACGGCCGAGGGCGAGGTAGAGCCCGCCCGCCACCACGATGCCGGCCAGCCAGCTCAGGTCCGCGCCGGCGAGCAGCTTGGTCGAGATGGGGCCCTGGAGCGCGGGCACGAGGCCGTCCTGGACCAGCCAGCCCGCGACGAGGCCCCCGACGAACGCCACGATCGCGCCCCAGTTCACGTCGCCGTACGCGCTCCGCTCGGGCTCCTGGTAGAGCGCGGCGACGTCGATCCGGCCCTTGCGGGCGATGAAGAAGTCGGCGAGCACGATGCCGGCCCAGGGGCTCATCCAGAGCAGCAGGCTGATCATCCAGTTGTCGAACGCCTTGGCGAACGAGGGCTGGAAGAGGAAGTAGATCGTGACCAGGTAGCCGACCACGGACGTTCAGAATATTGGTGGCGATCGGCCCGTGCAGCACGAGCAGGAGCACCAGGATGCTCGTGACCCCGCCGAAGACCGCGCTGACCATCTTGGCCGGGTCGGTGTCCATGGTGGTGCTCGCCACGGTGGCGCCGAGGATGGCGAGCCACACGGTGGGCACGAACATGCCCACGTAGCTGTGCCAGAACACGGAGGACGAGGACACGTGACGGGGGACGAAGCGGGAATAGTCGGAGGCCCAGGTGACCCAGGAGATCCCCCAGCCGACCCCGATCGCGGTCATCAGCAGGGTCAGCATCGCGAAGTGGGCGGCGGGCGGCAGCGTGCTGGTGAGCCCCCAGTTGACCACGCCCGGCCGGGTCCACGCGAGCACGCTCATCAGCGCCATGATGACCGCGGTGATCGGCACCGTGTATTTCTCGAAGGTGCGGATCGCGTAGAAGCCGTAGATGCCGATCAGGACCTGGACCACCATGACGACGCTCACCACGAAGAAGTTGGTGAGCCAGGTGTCGCCGATCCCGAACTGCCCGAGGATGGCCACCGCGATCTTCACCGGGAAGTAGGTGTTGACCCCGATCCAGCCGAGCGTCATGAGGAACATCAGCAGGCTCGGGAGATAGGCGCCGCGCCGGCCGAACGCGGAGCGGCTCAAGACCATCTGGTTCACCCCGGTCTTGTGCCCCATCACCGTGAACGCCGAAAAGATCGCGCAGCCCACCAGGTTGCCGAGCACGACGACCGCGATGGTCTCCCACAGACCGAGCTTCAGCACGATGCCGAGGGCGCCGAGGGCCCAGTTGATCGGGGCGATGTTGGCCCCCGCCCAGATCCACATCTGCTGCGGGCCGGTGGAGTCCTTGTCGGCTTCGGGAATGGGTTCGATGCTGTGGACGTCTGCCCTGAGCTCGCCTGAGGCTTGGGTCGCCATGGGTCCCTCCGCCGGTGTGGGTGCGGTGTCGGTATAGACAGCGCTGTCCGGGCCGGCGCGATAGTGCGCCGGGGCGAGCGGCCATGTCAACCGGCTCCGGCGAGCCGCGGCCGGCCAGGACCTACCCGGTAACCTCGTCACGCTTCCCGCCGCGGCCGGGCCGGCGAGCACCGGAAACTCGCGTCGTATCGGCCGCCGGCCCGCGACGATCGTGGCCACCCGCCGGGGCACGCTCCTTGCTCTCTTGCCGCTCACCAGCAAGCAGACGGGCCGGAGGAGTCGCGGGAAGGAGACGGACGATGATGCGGATGGCGCGAGTGGCGACTGTGAACCGGATGATGGGCGTGGCGGTGGCGATCATGATGCTGCTGGCCGCGTGCTCGAGCATGACCGGCAAGACGCTCGGCGAGAACATCGACGACGCGGGCATCACCGCGAAGGTCAAGGCGAAGCTGGCGGGCGAGAAGATCTCGACCGTGACCCGGATCGACGTGGACACCAACCAGGGCGTGGTGGCGCTGAACGGGACGGTGTCCTCGGAGGAGATGCGGGTTCGCGCGGCGCAGCTCGCCCGCGACGTGAAGGGTGTTCGCGACGTCGTGAACAATCTGAGGGTGCAGGCGAGCTGACGGAACCGGAGCCGGCTCGCTCGAGAGACCAGGGGCAGGGATCCCCTGCAGGCGCGAGTGCCGGACCCGAGCGCGCCCCGATGAGGTAATCTGGCGGGCGGGCGTCGGCTCCCGCGCATCGCCTGTCTCCTCGTCGTTCTGCTGGCCCCCGCGGTCGCGGGGGCCGATATCCACGAGGAGTTTCGCGCCTGCATGCACGAGTTCTACCCGCGGCTCCCGAAGGAGGGCGTCGCGGAGAGCTGGACGGAAGCGCACACATGGTGTCTCAAGAGCGCGCGACAGTTCGACCGGCTCGGGCTCTACTGCCTGGGGCGCCACCATCAGTTCGCGATCGGGGTCGTGTACGACCGCATGCAGGCGGTCCGGCTCTTCGAGCGCGCGGAGGATCAGGGGGACGGGCAGTCGAAGTTCTTCGCGCGCTGGCTACGCGTGAAGGAGAACTGCGTCGGCTATCGCAACGAATGGGAGCGCGAGCGCTTCCTGTTCATCTGCGTCGAGCCGGTGGGACGCGCGTTCGCGTCCTTGCCGCAGCGCAACATGTGGCTCTCCGAGGAGCGCAACAAGTTCGAGCGCTCGCTCCGGCCGATCGAGGACGGCTTCGGCAAGGGCGCGTGCGGTGCCGCGGGCGGGTCGTGGGGCGGTGGCGGCTGTCAGGACGACGGCGGCCGCACGTTCGACCCGATGCGGCAGGATCGGTACGGGCGTAACCTCTGGTGAGGGCGGCCTAGCGGCGCCGCTCGAGATCGAGATCGGTGCGGCGGAGCTGCTCGATCTGCATCCGGAGCCGCACCGCCTCTTCCCGCACGCGCCCCGCGTCTTCCTTGACGCGTACCGCATCGTCCTCGCGCGCGAGCAGCTCGGTGATGATCGTCCGCCACGCGCGCGCGTCGGCCTCGAAGTGGCTGTCGGGGTAGTCGGCGAGCAGGCGTGAGAAGGTCCGGTGCGCGGCCCGGTAGTTGCGGAGGCCGGCCGCCGGGTCGGTCTGCAGACGCCCGATCCCGTAGAGGGCGGCGGCGCCGGCCGGGTCGCCGGGATACTCGCGCAGCACGCGCTCGTAGGTGGCGTGCGCGGCCGATCCCTGGCCGCGCCGGGCCAGGTCGTCGGCCTCCGCGACCAGCCGATTGGCGGGACGCGATGGCGCGGGCTCGCGTGGCCCCGCGGAGCTCCACGGGAACGGCCTTCCGGTGCTGCAGCCGGACGCGGCGACCAGCAGGAGGGGAGCGGCGACCCACCAGAGACGGCGCGCGCGGCCTCTCATGCCGCGGCCATCGCGATCTGCGCCTTCGGGATGGTCACCGTGAAGCAGGTGCCTTTCCCGAGCTCTGACCGCACGCTCACCGTGCCGCCGTGCGCCTCCACCAGGCCCTTCACCACCGCGAGGCCCAGGCCGGTGCCCGTGCGCGGCCCGTGTGCCTGGCGGTAGGGCTCGAAGATCCACGGCAGCGCGTCGGCGGGAATGCCGACGCCGGTGTCCTCGATGTCGAGATCGAGCCGGTCCGGCCGCTCCACCAGGCGGGCGCACACGGTCCCCCCGGGGGCGGTGAAGGTGAGCGCATTGCCGAGCAGGTTCACGACCACGCGCACCAGGCTGTGCTCGTCCCCCAGGGTCGTGAAGTCGCGGCCCTCCGCGGCCAGATCCACCCGGATCCGCTTCTCCTCGGAGAGCGGCCGGAGCTCGTCCAGGGCCCGACCGGCCACCTCGAGGAGGTTGGTGGGCTTGCGGTCCAGCGGCACCGCGCGCGCGCGCAGCCGCGTGAAGTCGAGGATCTGGTTGATCATGGCCATCATGCGGGCGGCGCTGGTCTCGATCAGGTAGGCGAAGCGGGCCTGCTTCGCATCGCCCGCGGCCTCGGCGCGCTCGTGCAGGCCCTCGGCGGCGAGACGGATCGACGACAGCGGGTTCCGCAGATCGTGCGTGATGTGCGAGAAGAATTCCTCCTTGAGCCGCTCCACCTCGCTCAGCCGCTCGCCCATCTGATTGAAGGCGCGGCCGAGCTCGCTGATCTCGTCGCCCCCCTCCACGCGCAGCGGGCCGCTCCAGGTGCCGGCCGCGAGCGACGTGGTGGCCGCGGACAGGCGGCGGAGCGAGCGCGCCATCCGGTAGGCGAGCAGCGCGCTGGCGGCCAGCGCCAGGACCACGCTCCCGCCGAGCGCGGTGCTCACCGCCCGCCAGGTCCGCGCTTCGAGCGCGCGGGCGCGCGCCTGGCCGGCGGCGAGGCCCGCCTCGGTCGCGGTGGTGATGTCGTTGAGCGCGGCCTCCGTGCGCTCGGCCGCCTCGCGCGCGGGCCCCTCCGCGATCAGCAGTGCCGCCTTCGTCTGGCCCCGCGCCACCAGCCGGCGCTCCTCCTCGACGTGGCCCTGGTAGGCGGCGAACGCCTCGCGCGCCTGTCCGTGCGCGGTCCGCTCCCGCGCGTGCTCCAGGTACGAGCCGAGCCGGTCCAGGTCGCGGGTCACCCGGGCGGCGCGGTCGCTCCACATCGCGGCGTAGTCGCGATCCTGGAGCACGAGGGCCCGGGCCTCCAGGCGCACCAGCCCCTCCACCGCCTCGCGCAGTGCGCCCTGCAGGCGCAGCGCGGGCACCGCGCGGGTGGCGATCTCCTGGTTCGCGGTGACGAGCCGCTTGACCGTGAACAGGCTCCACACCGCGGTGCCGCAGAGGACCATGATGACGAGGGCCGAGACGAGGAAGATCTTGCTGGCGAGGCGCATCGGCCGGGCCTAGGGCGTGGCGGAGAGGAGCACGCGCACCATCTTCCGGACGATGCGCATCGCGAACGGTTTCTCCAGGATGGGGTCCGTGGTCCCGCGCAGGAACTCGGCGTGCTCCGCGGGATTACCGGTCATGAAGATCACCCGAGGCAGCTTCGTGGCGAAGCGGACCGGGAAGTGATGGCGGGTCTGGAGCGTCTCGTAGAGGGAGGGGCCGTCCACGTGCGGCATGTGCAGATCGCTCAGCACCAGGTCGTAGGGGTGCAGCGCGAGCAGCGCCAGGGCCTCGCCGCCGTCCCGGGCCCCGTCCACCGTGTGCCCGTCGGCGCTCAGGGTGGTGGCCAGGAGGTCCCGGATCTGGTCGTCGTCATCGACGACGAGGATGCGCCTGGACGAGGGATCGGCGGGCATGCCCGAGAGCACTGCACCGACGGTGCCATGCCCAAGGACGTGAAAGCACGGGACCTTACAAGGCTAGCGTTCTTACCGAGTTACGAAACGCGCCCTCCACCTGACAAGGCCTGTCAGGTCAGCGCCTCGACCCGGTAGCGGGCGAAGAGCAGGTCCCGCTCGTGCTGGGGGACGGGATAGGGCGCGTAGCCGGTAGCCGTCCGCACCCGGGCCAGGGCGCAGGCCTCGTGCCTGAAGAAGCGCCCGACCGCGCGGAGGGCCCGGTGGGTCTCCTCGCGCCGGGCCCGGGCCCCGGCATGATCCACCAGGCGGAGGGCGAGCGCTTCCAGCACCTCGCGCGAGGTCCCGCGCAGCAGCGCGCTCCACGCCTCCGCGCTACCGGCGGCCAGGCGCCGGAACCCGCGCACATGGGAGTGCCGGGCCGCGCCCAGGCGGCGGCAGCGATGGCGCGGCACCGGGTGGCCGACGTAGCGCAGCAGGTCCATGAGGCGGAAAAAGGCCTCGCCGGTCACCTCCCGGGAGCGGAAGGCGCCGTGGAACGTGAAGGCCGGGAAGGCCTCGGGGGTGGTGGTGAGGCAGAAGTACGTCTCGCCGCCGTCGGTCGCGACGCCCACGTAGGGGTACAGGAACGGGAAGGCGCTCGCCACGTTCTGCGGCGGCCGCAGCGTCTGGATCAGGCGGATCTCGGTGAGCGCGGCGGCCAGCGGCGACTCGCAGACCTCCCAGGTGATCCGCGCCGCCGCCTTCACGAGCGCGCGGCGCTTGCGCTCCTTCCTCCGCCGCCCGGTGAGGCGATACTGTCCGAGGCGCCGGCGCAGATTCGCGGCCTTCCCGACGTAGAACAGCACCCCGTCGGCATCGTGGAAGCGGTAGACCCCGGGCGCGGCGGGCACCTCGTCGAGGAATCCGGCGCCGAACTTCCGATCGAAGAGCCGCACGCGCCTATCCTCGCAGGCCGCCCCGCGCCCCGGGAGCTTTTTCGCGTGAGACCTTTCGCATAAGATCGGGGCCGTGTCCGTCACCGTGCGCTTCGTCGGGTCCGGCGACTCCTTCGGCAGCGGGGGCCGCTTCCAGACCTGCATCCTGGTGGACGGGCCGGGCTCCCGCTTCGCGGTCGACTTCGGCGCGTCGTCGCTCATCGCGCTGGCCCAGCAGGGGATCGAGCACAACTCGATCGACGCGATCGTGCTCACGCATCTCCACGGCGACCACGCGGCGGGGGTGCCGTTCCTGCTGATCGACGCGATGCTGGCGGCCCGGCGCACGCGCCCGCTCACCATCGCGGGCCCGCGCGAGCTCCGCGCGCGCATGGACGCGATCCGCGAGGCGCTCTTCCCCGGCTCGCACGCGATGACGCCCCGCTTCCCGCTCGATTGGATCGAGATGGAGCCGGGCCGGCCCCATCCGGTGCTCGATCTGGTGGTGACCCCCGAGCGCGCCCGCCACACCCGGGAGACCAACCCCACCGCGCTCCGCATCCAGGTCGGCGACAAGACCATGTGCTACACGGGCGACACCGAATGGACCGACGAGGTCGCCCGCGCCGCGCGGGACACGGATCTGCTGATCGCCGAATCCTACTTCTACGACAAGCCGGTGAAGTGGCACCTGAACTATCCCGACATCGTGGCCCACGCCGGCCGGGTGGGTGCCCGGCGGCTGATCCTCACCCACATGAGCCGCGAGATGCTCGCGCGCGCCGACTCGGTGCCCGAGGAGTGCGCCTACGACGGCCTGGTGATCAGCCTCTAGCCGCGCCCGCCGGCCCGTGGCGCCGGCGGCGGGCCAGCCGCACCAGGACGATGGCGGCGGGGCCGGCCAGGGTCAGCACCGCGAAGGCGGCGAGGGCCACGCCCCAGCCGTGGCGCTCGAGCAGCGCGCGCGCCGGCGCGCCGAGCGCGTAGCCCAGGGCGACGAAGCATCCGGCCCAGACGATCCCCCCGATCAGCTCGAAGAGGAGGAAGCGCGGGTACGAGATGGCCCCGCCCCCGGCCATCGGCGTCGCGAAGAGCCGCACCCCCGCCACGAAGCGCCCGATCACGATGGCCAGCGCCCCGAAGCGGTTGAAGCGGGAGCGGGTCCGTGCCTCGCAGCGGCCGGAGGCGAGCGAGAGCTTGCAGTAGAGCGCGGTCAGCCGGTCGGCCGCACCCAGTCGGCCCGCCGCGTACCAGAGGTGGTCACCGACGACGGCGCCGAGCGCGCCCGCCGCGGTGAGCAGGGCCACCTGGCTCCAGTCCGTCGCCATGGCGGCGCCGGCGGTCACGAGCAGGACGCGGCCGGGAAACGGAAATCCGGTCGCGTCGATCAGAGCAGCCAGGAAGAGGCCGAGGTAAACCAGGCTCGCGTCGTGGAGCAGGGCGTCGAGGCCGGCCGTCCACGAGGCCATGCCTCCAGTATGAAGCTGGGCGCGCTAGATGTCGCCGAAGCCCGGGCGCACCGCCGGCTTGGCGCGCTCGGTCGGGCCTTGCTCGCGCTCCGCCTCATCCACGCTCGGCCAGGGGCCGGTGCTCTCCTCCGCGGGCGCAGTGAGCCACACGGTGGCCCGCTGTCCGGCCATGTAGGCGACAGGGCTCAGGAACACGACGGTCAGGACGACGACGGCTGCCAGTGCCATGAGCTTCGGGGTCATCGGGCCCTCCTCCTGCCCCGGGGTTGAGAGCAAAGGCCATTCCAGGAAGAATGGCCCTATTTTCCAAGGGGTTTTGGGTGTGTAGGCAATACAAGAGGCAGAGATTTACCCCTTGTGGCCCTCTCGTTCACCCAAGCTGGAAGCGCCTGGGACGGCCCTCACGCGCGCGGCTTCGACGACTCGTCCCGCGCCGCGCGGATCAAGGGGGGGTACGCGTACGTGGGCAGCGAGCAGCCCGGCGCGAGCATGAAGCCGGAGGCGCCGCCCGCCTCCAGCGCCCGCGCGACCTGCCCGCGCACGAGCCGGGCCGAGCTCTCCACGAACTTCACGTGGTCGAGGCCGGCCAACAGCGTGAACCTGGTGCGCCGGCGCGCCTCGGCGATGCTGGGGCCGCCGTTCAGATCGGCCCACGAGAGGGCGTGGGCGGGATAGTCCAGGAGCCGGTCGAAGTAGAGGTGCTCGCCGTGCGCGTGCAGCACGTGACACTCGCCGCGGCCCTCGATGGCCGTCAAGAACGCGAGATCGAACGGCCGCATGAAGCGCTCATACTGTTCGAGGGTCAGGCTCTCGGTGGTGGCGGGGACCGAGAAGAAGATCCCGGCGGCGCCGCGGGCCAGGCTGGCCTGGGCGTAGCGGATCAGGTTGTCGTTGACCACCGCGAGCGCGGTCTCGAGCGCCTTCGGCTGCTCGGCCATCAGGACCGGCATCGCCTCGCGCACCAGGTTGCGCTTGAGTGTGTTCCAGGCGTTGAACACCGTGTCCACGAAGAGAGCCCGGTCGCGCAGCGCGCGGGCCACCAGCTCCACGGTCTGGAGTTGCGTGCCGAACGGGCTCTTGACCGGGTCGAAGGGCTGGAGCTTGCCCAGGTCGGCCGCGCTCGCGATCACCTCCATGCCCGCGGGCATGGGGTAGTCGTAGTCGTTCATGAGCTTGAGCAGGTCGAGGTCGTAGTGCTCGAAGAACTCCAGGTGCACCTGCGCGGTGCGCTCGGCGGGGGCGTGCTGGTTGCCGAAGTGATACCAGACGGTGAAGGGAGCCCGGTCCACCGGCTGGCCCGCCAGGGCGGCCCGCACGCGCTCGATCTTGTTCATGGGGACGCGCCCTTAGCGCGATTTCTCGCGGTCGATCAGCACGCGGCGCAGGATCTTGCCGGAGGCCGACTTCGGGATCTGGTCGATGAACTCGAGGTGCCGGATGCGCTTGTGCGGGGCCACTCGCTGCGCGACCCAACCCATGATCGCGTCCCCGGCGGTAGCCTTCGAGACGTCGTCCGGCTTGAGCACCACGTAGGCCTTGGGCACCTCGCCCGCTTCCTCGTCCGCCTTCCGCACCACCGCCGCGTCCATGATCGCGGGATGGGTGAGCAGCAGCGCCTCCAGCTCTGCGGGGGCCACCTGCATGCCCTTGTACTTGATCAGCTCCTTGGTGCGATCCACGATGAAGAAGTAGCCCTCGTCGTCCACGTAGCCCACGTCGCCGGTGTGGTACCAGCCGTCGCGGTCGAGGCAGTCAGCGGTCTCCTCGGGGCGGTTGAGATACCCCTTCATGATCTGGGGCCCGCGGATCCACAGCTCGCCTTCCTTGCCGACCGGCAGCTCCGCGTCCGAGCCCGAGCCCACCTCGACGATCTTCACTTCCGTGTTCGGCACGATCTTGCCCGCGGAGCCGGGCTTGAAGGGCTCGTCGTGGGTGGGGCTCAGGTGGGTGACCGGGCTCGCCTCGGTCATGCCGTAGCCCTGCACCACCGGGCAGCCGAGCTTGGCGCTGAGAGCGCGGGCCATCTCCTCGCCGAGCGGCGCCGCGCCCGAGAAGATCAGCCGCACGCTCGAGAGGTCGAACTGGGCCACCGCGGGGTGCTTCACCAGCCCGAGGACGATGGGCGGCACGAGCGGCAGGATCGTCACGCGGTACTTCTGCACGAAGGTGAGGAATTCCATCATGTCGAAGCGCGGCATGACCAGGATGGTGCCGCCCCCGGCCAGGCCCAGCATCATGATCACGACCATGCCGTAGATGTGGAAGAACGGCAGGACGGCCATCGTGATGTCCCGCTCGCCGAAGCACTCGAAGTTCCGCATGCCCTCGGCCTGGCAGAGATTGGCGACGAGGTTGCGATGCGTGAGCATCACGCCCTTGGGCAGGCCGGTGGTGCCGCTCGAGTACGGCAGCGCGACGAGATCCTCGGCCGGCTTCATGGTGACCGCGGGCGGCTGATCGCCCGCCTGCATGAGATCGGTGAAGGGCCGGGCGCCGTCCGCCGCGCCCAGGACGAAGATCTCCTCGACGTCGGTCTGGGCCGCGCCTTCCTTCGCCTTCTCGAGGAAGGGGGGCACCGTGACGAGGAAGCGCGCGCCCGAGTCCCGGAGCTGCTTGGCCAGCTCGTCGGCGGTGTAGAGCGGGTTCACGGTGGTGTTGATGCCGCCCGCCATCGCCACCCCGAGGAACACGATGGCGTACTCGGGCACGTTCGGGCAGTAGATCGCGAGCACGTCGCCCTTGCCGAAGCCCCGCCGGGCCAGGCCCGCCGCGGTGCGCCGGGCCCCGTCGGCGAGCTGGCGATAGCTGAGGGTGCGGCCGGTGGGCCCGTCGATGAGGGCCGGCTTGTCGCCGAGCCGGGCGGCATGGCGCAGCACGTAGTCGGTGATGGTCACGTCCGGAATGGTCACGCGCGGGCTGGTCGAGAGCATGGCCAGGTGAGACTAGCGGGCCGTCCGGCGGGGGTCAAGCGGCAGGTTCACGAGCAGGGCCTCGAGCGCGACGGGATCCACCGGCTTCGTGAGATGGGCGTCGAAGCCGGCCTCGGTCGAGCGCTGCCGGTCGCCGGACTGCCCGTAGCCGGTCACCGCGACCAGGAGCACGCCCGCGTCCCCGCCGGCCCGGATGCGCCGGGCCACCTCGTAGCCGTCGAGCCCGGGCAGGCCGATGTCGATGACCGCCGCGTCGGGCCGGAGGGCAAGGACCTGGTAGAGCCCGGCGAGGCCGTCGGCGGCTTCGTGCACCTCGTGGCCGGTTCGCGTGAGCAGGTGGCGAAGCATGTCGCGCGCGTCGTCGTTGTCCTCGACGATCAGGACCCGGCGCCGGACGGGCGAGCCGACCGGTCGCGGCGCCGCGTCGGCGGTGTCGCGGGGCGCCGGGCACCGGGGGAAGCGCACCGTGAACGCGCTGCCCCGCCCGGGCCCCTCGCTCTCCACCTCGATGCGGCCGTCGTGCAGATCCACGAGCCGCTTCACCAGGGTGAGCCCGATGCCGAGCCCCGGGGCCGGCCGGTGGAGCCCGGTGTGCCCCTGCACGAACAGGTCGAAGATCCGCGGGAGGAGATCGGCGGGGATCCCGGCACCCGTGTCCTCCACGCGAAGCGTGGCCTCGTGATCCCGGGTCTCGACGGCCACCGTGACCCGCCCGCCGGCCGGCGTGAACTTCACCGCATTGCCGAGGAGGTTGGCGAGGATCTGCTCGAGGCGGGTCTCGTCGGCCTCGATCCACGCCGACCCGTCGGCCCGGACCTGCAGGCGCAAGGTCGGAGTGGTCGCGGCCAGGGTGGTCACCACGCGCCGCGCGAGCGCCGCGAGGTCCACCGGGCGCCGGCCGAGCGTGATCTTGCCGGTGGCGAGCCGGGTCACGTCGAGCAGGTCGTCCACCAGGCGGACGAGATGGCGGACCTGGCGCGCGACGATCTCGCGGGCCTGCGCGCTCCGCTGGTCGCCCGGCTCGCCGGTGTCGATCACGTGGAGCGCGGTGGTGATCGCGCCGAGCGGATTGCGCAGCTCGTGGCCGAGCATGGCGAAGAACTCGTCCTTGATCCGGCTCGCTTCCTCGGCCTGCACCCGCGCGTGCTCCCGCTCGTCCTCGGCCCGCCGGCGCTCGGTCACGTCGAGCCCGATGCCGATGCGGGTGTCGTCGGGCAGCCGGATGTTCGACCACGAGGTCCTCAGGATCTGTCCGTCGCCCGTCGTCATCGCGACGTCGCGCCAGCCCTCCCGCACCGCGTCCATGTACTCTTGGACCTCCGCGCGGTAGGCCGGATCCGGGTAGCAGCGCGCCATCAGGTCGACCCCGCGCGCGTCCGCGGTGGACCAGCCGGTGAGCCGCTCGAACTCCCGGTTCAGGCGGAGAATGCGGGTGTTCGCCTCGTACATCGTGATCATGACCGGGATCCGGTCGATGATCGCCTGGAGCAGGTCGCTCTCCCGCTCGCGGCTGCGGACCAGCGCGGCCACGACCAGGGTCATCAG